>Ga0308176_10001560_pt1 | contig 14415 bp, 12 predicted proteins | sample PhyCR2_3_FD_203890 | JGI IMG/M metagenome (GOLD analysis project Ga0308176, IMG submission 203890) | Soil microbial communities from UC Gill Tract Community Farm, Albany, California, United States - DLSLS.C.R2 | ecosystem: Environmental > Terrestrial > Soil > Agricultural land | place: USA...
GTCGGCTCGCCGATGATCGCGCTCCGCGGCAGCCGCGCCGCCTCGGGGAGGCTCTCGGTGAGCCGCTTGGCGCCGAGGGTGCCCACCTCCTCGTCGTAGGTGAAGACGAGGGCCAGCGGCGCGCGCCAGGAGCGGGGATCGGCCTCGGCCAGGAGGTTGGCCGCGAGCGCCAGGAACCCTTTCATGTCGCAGGAGCCGCGTCCCACCCAGCGGTCCCCCTCGTCCGCGAGCGAGAAGGGGTCGTGCCGCCAGCCGTCCTCCTCGGCCGGAACGACGTCCATGTGCCCGGAGAGGACCAGTCCGCGGCGGTCCCCCTCGGGCTCGGGCCCCAGCCAGGCGATCACGTTGGTCTTCGTACCATCGGCGGAGGGGTTCCGCGCGATCCGTGCTCCCGGGCGGTCGAGGTACTCGCAGAGGAAGTCCGCGATCGGCAGATTGCTGTTGCGGCTGGTCGAGTCGAAGCCGACCAGGCGGGCGAGCAACTCGGCGTCGGAGAGGAGGGCCGGCATCGCGTCCTACTCGCGGCGGCGCTCGTGGAGGACCATGATCATGATCCCCAGGACGGTCGCCACCTCCTCGGTCTCGGGCAGTTGACCCTCCAGATTGTCGATCGTGAAGGTCCGCGACAGCATGGTCCGGTGCTTGGTGATCCGCAGCGCCGTCTGGCCGGTGGCGAGGCGCTGGACGCCGTAGGTCGGGCTGAAGAGATAGCCGGCGAAGATGCCGACGAAGGGGATCTCCTCGACGAAGTAGTCGATCACCTTGAGCCAGGGCTGCTCCTCCTGGACGCGGAAGAGGTCGCGGCCCGAGGCCTCCTGGATGTCGTAGGTGGCCTTCCAGATCGAGCGCGTCCCCTGCCGCTGGATGGCGCCGGCGGTGCGCCCCTGGCGGTCGGTGAAGACGAAGCGGGCGGAGAAGTCGAGGATGCGGTCGGCGTTGATCTCGTAGAGCTCCTGGGACTGCGAGCTGTCGGAGAAGACCGTGATCTTGTCCCGCAGCTTCAGGAGCTTCTGCCGCACATAGAGGATCTCGCGGCCGGAGGCGTCGGCGACCGAGATCTGCGGCGCCAGGGCCGCGATCTTGAAGTTGAGGGTGAGCGGGTACTGCAACGGGTGTTGCATGGGGCCCTCCTTTGAAGGGGATTAGATCAGGCGTTCGGCCGCACGACCATCCGGTCGTCCCCCACGCGGCGGGTGGCGCCGGTCGAGTCCAGGTGCTCCAGCAGCGGGATCGCCCACTTGCGCGTGAGGCCGAAACGGTCCTTGAAGTCGGATACCGAGAAGCGGTCCCAGGCGGTGGCGAGGAGGTCCTGCCGCAGGCCGGAGAGGGCGGAGGCGGCGAGCAGGAGGCCGCTCGGCAGCTTCACCATCTGGCCGCGGGCCACGAGATGGCGGATCACGCCGTCCAGGATCTGCGGCTTGGCGCCCAGCGTCAGCGCGGCCTCCCCCGGAGACGGCGCCGCGAGCCCGGCCTTCTCGTAGAAATCGAGCACGGCGGTGGAGAGCTTCGACTCCTCGCTGGTGAGCTGGGCGCTGCGGCCGGGGAGGGTCACCTGATCCCCCTGCACCACCAGCACCTTCTGGGCCGCCAGCCAGCCGAGATAGACGTCCGCCAGCTCCGCCCCCCGGCCGCGCAGGATGCGGCGCACGGCCTCGGCCTTGGAGATCGACTCGGCGAGACGGTCCTTCTGGAAGTGCTCCTTGAGGACGCGGCGGGCCCGCTCGGTGACCCGCTGCACGGCGGCGGGGTTGATCCAGCGCCGGGGGCGTCCATGCTCCTCGGGGACCTCGATCAGCTTCTGGGTCCGCGCCAGCGCCGCCAGCCGCTTGGCGACCTCGGCCGGCGGCACCCCCAGACGGCGCGCGAGCTCAGCGGCGTCCACGCCGCGCTCTCCCGCCTCCTGCACCCAGAAGGGGAGGGCTGCGGGGAGGTCTTTCTGCAGGGAGGACAGGGCCTGCTGCAGGATCGTCCCCCGGTGGCGGCGCCAGCGGGGGTCGAGGATCTCGCCGCCGCCGAGCGTCGCGGGCGGCGAGGGGCGGCGGAGGATGAAGCGGTCCCCGCGCAGGGACGAGACGGGCGCCTGGAGCCGGATCTCGACCGGACCGGTCTCCCCCGGCGCCAGCCCCTCGGGATTGAGCGGGCGCATGCGGCCGAGCACCTCGCTGGCGTAGAGATGGAGGCGCACGGGGACGAAGCCGCGCACGGGGGCCGGCGCGTCCGGAAGCAGGGTGAAGCGGGCGAGCAGGCTGGTGGTGACCTCGAACGCCTCGGGGAGCCCGAGCTGCATGCCGCGGGTGAGGTCCTCCAGGGCCACGCCGGTGAGCTGGAGCGACGTGCGCTCCCCGGCGTCCGCCCGCTCGCGCGGCTGGCCGTGCACCTGGATGCTGCGCACCCGCACCCGCTCCCCGCGCGGCAGGAGCTCCAGGGTGTCGCCGGGGCGGATGGCGCCGCTCGCGAGCGTGCCGGTCACCACGACCCCCAGCCCCTTGAGGTGGAAGGCGCGGTCGACCGGAAGCCGCGCCGGGCGGTCGGGCTCGTCCGGCATGGCGTTCTTCGCCGCGAGGCCGAGCAGCGCCGCCTTGAGCTCAGGGACCCCCTCGCCCGTGGTGCTGGAGACGGGGAGGATGGGGGAGCCGGCGAACGGGGTGGGAGCGAGGAGCTCCTCGACCTCCAGTTGGGCCAGCTCCAGGAGATCGGGGGAGACGAGGTCGGTCTTGGTCAGCACCACCAGGCCGGCGGGGATGCCGAGGAGGGAGCAGACGGCGAGGTGCTCGCGCGTCTGCGGCTTCACCCCCTCGTCCGCGGCCACCACCAGCAGCATGATCCGGATGCCTCCCAGGCCGGCCAGCGCGTTGTGCAGGAAGCGCTCGTGCCCGGGCACGTCCACGAAGCCGAGTTGGAGATCCCCCTCGGTCAGGTGGGCGAACCCGAGGTCGATGGTGATGCCGCGCGCCTTCTCCTCCGCCCAGCGGTCGCAGTCGATCCCGGTCAGGGCCAGCACGAGGCTGGTCTTGCCGTGATCGATGTGCCCGGCGGTGCCGACGATGACCCGGCGCATCAGCCGGCCTTTGGCGCCAGAACCTCGCGGGCGATGCGGTTGATCGTGGCGCCGTCGGCGCTCGATCCGAAGCGGGCTAGCATCTCCTTCATGACCGGCCCGATGGCGGCCGGCCCGGAGAGCCCCTTGGCCGCGACCGTCTCCTCGATGGCGGCGCGGATCTGCCCCTCGTCCACCTGCGCGGGCAGGTACGGCTCGAGCAGCTTGATCTCGGCCTCTTCCTTGGCGGCCAGCTCCTCGCGGTTCCCCTTGCGATACTGCGAGATCGACTCCTCGCGCTGCTTGATCGCCTTGCGGACCAGCGAGACGAAGCCGGCCTCGTCCACCTCGCCGCGGCGGCGGATGCGCTCGTTCTTGATCTCGGTCAGGAGCATCCGCAGGGTGGAGAGCTTCTCCTTCTCCCCCGACTTCATGGCGGCCTTCACGTCGGCCTCGATGCGTTGCTGCGGTGGTGTGGTCGTCATGGCCGGCATTATAGGGGTAGGAGCGATGCGACTATGATCTCCGTCGTGAAACGCGCCCTCCTCCCCCTCCTGCTGGCCCTCGCGGCCTGCCGTCCGGTCCTGCCGCCCGCGCCTTCGGGGGATACCGGCCGCATCCGGGTCGCCGTCAGCGTGCCGCCGCAGGCCTATTTCGTCCAGCGGATTGGGGGGGACCATGTCCAGGTCGACGTGATGATCCCTCCCGGCTACTCCCACGTCGACTACCCGCTCACCCCGCGGCAGGTGGCGGCGCTCAGCCGGGCGCGGTTGTACGTGGCGGTGGGGCATCCGGCGTTCGAATTCGAGACGGTCCAGCTCGCTTCGGTCCTCCGGGATCTCCATGGAATCCAGGTGATCGACATGTCCCGCGGCATGCGGCTGATCGAGGGGGAAGGGGAGGGGGAGGAGGACGAGCACGGCCATGCCGCGGGGGACCCGCACGTCTGGGTGGCTCCGGATACCGTGGCGGTGGCGGCCCGCAACATCGCCGCCGCGTTGGAGGGGATCGATCCGGCCCACGCGGCTGAATACCGGGCCAACCTCGCCCGCTTCGAGACGGACGTCGCCTCGCTCGACCGCGAGATCCGGGCGCGCCTGGCGGGCACGCGGGGGGACCGTTTCATGGTCTACCACCCCACCTGGGGGTACTTCGCCCGGGAGTACGGGCTCCAGCAGGTGGCGATCGAGGCCGAGGGGAAGGAGCCGAGCGCGCAGCGGCTGATCCAGCTCATCGACCGGGCGCGGCGCGAGAAGATCAAGGTGGTCTTCGTCCAGGCCGGATTCCCCCGCAAGAGCGCCCAGGTGATCGCCGAGGCCGTGGGCGGGCGCGTGCTGGTGGCCGATCCCCAGGACCCGGACTGGCTCGGCAATCTCCAGCGGGTCTCGCGCGAGCTCCAGGAGGCGCTCCCCCATGTCTGAGCCCTTGGTGGAGGTCCGCGACGTCACCTTCGGCTACGGCCGGGAGGTGGTGCTCGATCACGTGAGCCTGACCATCGAGCCGCGCGACTTTCTGGCGGTCATCGGCCCCAACGGCGGCGGCAAGACGACCCTGCTGAAGGCGATCCTGGGGCTGGTCCACCCCTGGTCCGGCGAGGTGGCCTTTCATCTCCCCTCCGGGAGCGACCCGCGCGGCCGGCTCGGCTACGTGCCGCAGTTCTCGACCTTCGACCGCGACTTCCCCCTGCGGATCGACGAGATGGTGCTGATGGGCCGCCTCGGCCGCCGCAGCATCCTGCGCCCCTACTCGCGCGAGGACCGCGCCGCCGCCGGCCGGGCGATCGAACGCCTCGGCCTCGGCGGGGTGGCCCGCTCGCATGCCTCCGAGGTCTCGGGGGGGCAGCTCCAGCGGGCGCTGATCGCCCGCGCCCTGGTCTCCGAGCCGGAGGTCCTCTTCCTCGACGAGCCGACCGCCTCGATCGACGCCGAGTCGCGCGAGACCCTGCGCGAGCTGCTGCAGGACCTCAACCGCGCGATCCCGATCGTCGTGGTCACCCACGACGTCACCTCGCTGGCTCCGATGGTGCAGCGGATCGCCTGCATCAACCGCAAGCTCTTCTACCACGGCGGCCCCGAGCTCTCCCTGGAGGTGATGGAAGAGGTCTACGGCTGCCCGGTCGAGTTGGTCACCCACGGCGTGCCCCACCGGGTGCTGCCCGACCACCACCACTGAACGATGCCAAGCTTCCTCGACGCCCTCTCCTACGAGTTCCTGCGCAACGCCGTGCTGGCGGGCGTGCTGGCGAGCGTCCTCTGCGGGGTCATCGGCACCTTCGTGGTGGTCAAGAAGCTGGCCTTCATCAGCGACGGCATCAGCCACGCGGCGTTCGGCGGCATGGGGATCTGCTTCTTTCTGGGGATCGATCCGCTGCTCGGGGCCATCCCGGTGGCCCTGGCCTGTGCCTTCACCCTGGGCGCGGTGGACCGCGAGACGATCCGCTCCTACGACGCGCTGATCGGCGTGCTCTGGGCGGTGGGCATGGCGGTGGGCGTGGTCTTCGTTTACAAGACGCCGGGCTACGCCCCGAACCTGATGACCTATCTCTTCGGCAACATCCTCCTGGTGACCCGGCGCGACCTGCTGGCGATCCTGGTCCTGGCGGTCTCGGTGCTTGCCACGCTCTTCCTCTTCTTCAAGGGGATCGTGGCCGTGGCCTTCGACGAGGTCTTCGCGCGGGTGCGCGGGCTCCAGGTGCGGCTGCTGATGGCGCTGCTGCTGGGGATGATCGCGCTGTCGGTGGTGATCCTGATCCAGGTGGTGGGGATCATTCTGGTGGTGGCGCTGCTGACCATCCCCTCGGTGATCAGCCTGATGCTCTGGAAGGACCTGCGGAGCGTGCTGCTGGGGTCGGTCGGCATCGGGGTGGGGATTACCCTGGGGGGGTTGGTCCTCTCCTTCAATTACGACCTCCCCTCGGGGCCGGCGATCATCCTGCTGGGGGCGGTGCTCCTCATCGGAGTGTATGGGGCGAAGCGGCTGCGCCGGAGCCGCCCCAAATCTCCTCTCCCAGGCACCGTCTCTTAGTGGAGCCTGTCGCTCTGTTTTCTTTTGGTCTCGGAAAGGAGATCTCATGACCCGATTCAAGCTTCTGCTCGTCGCCGCCGTCCTCCTGGTGACCACCGTGGCGGTCCGGCCCGCGGAGTCCGACTGCATCCTGCAGGGCCTCTGCCGCTCCTGCATCGGCCCGACGCCCGGGTACGCGCAGCCCTGCAAGTACAATCCCTGTACGGGGGAGTACGTCTGCGGCTCCTGCACCAACCCCTGCTTCCTGCCCCCCACCTGATCCCACGGCACGCCCCTTGCTGAAAAAGACGGGTAACCCGGACCCCGCCCATCGCGGGCGCGGCTTCGGGCCCCGTTTTCATTCGCCAGGAGGTATCCATGGCCGTTTTGACTCTCCAAAAATCGATCCAAGACGACGTTCAGGCCCCGCGCCTGAGCACGATCCGCCGCGAAGATATCGAAGACCTCCTCCAGTTGCCGGGCCGTCCCCGGGTGTCGATCTACATGCCGACCTTCCGGGCCGGCGCGGAGACGCAGCAGAACCCCATCCGGCTCAAGAACCTCCTCCGCACGGTCCAGGAGAAGCTGGAGGAATCGGGGATGGAGAGCACCGAGGCCGCCGAGCTGATGGCCCCGGTGCGGGAGCTGGTGGACGACCAGGCCTTCTGGCAGACGGCCAGCGACGGCCTGGCGATCTTCCGGTCCCCCGAGGTCTTCCGGACCTACCGGTTGCCGTCCGCGCTCGACGAATTCGTGCTGGTGAACGAGCGCTTCCACCTCAAGCCGCTGTTCACGCTGCTGGCCGAGGACCAGCCCTTCTATGTGCTCGCCATCAGCCTCAAGAGCATCCGCCTGATCGCGGCGACCCGGCACCACGCGGAGGAGCTGGAGATCCCCGGCGTTCCCCAGGGTCTTACCGAGGCCCTGGGCGACCTGGTCCGGCGGTACATGCAGATCCAGCAGCCCGGCTCCAGCAACCGGGCCCGGGCGACCATGGCGCGGACGCCGATCGTCCATGGGCACGGCACGGCCGAGGACAATCTCAAGGCCGAGATCGTGCAGTACTTCAACCTGGCGGACAAGGCCCTCCTCAAATACATGGACCGCGACATCCCCGTGGTGCTCGCCGGGGTCGAGTACCTGCTCCCGCGGTACAAGGAGACCACCGAGCACCGACAAGTCCTCGACGAGGGGCTCACCGGCAACGCCGAAGGGCTCTCGCCGGAAGAGCTGCGCGACATGGCCTGGGAGATCGTCGAGCCCGTGCTGACCGCCGGCCGGCGCAAGGCCGCCGAGCGCTACGGCGATCTTCTCGGCACCGGCCGCGCCTCCAGCCGCTACGAGGAGATCCTGCCGGCGGCTCACGACGGGCGGATCGATACCCTGTTCGTGACCCGCGGCGTCCGCCTCTGGGGGAGCTATGACGAGAAGAGGCGTAAGGTGCGGCTGCAGGAGAATCAGGACGTGGCGGAGAAGGGGGGAGAGGATCTCCTCGACCTCGCGGCCATCCGGACCTTCCTGAACGGCGGCAAGGTCTTCGCCGTCCCGCAGCAGGAGGTGCCGGACGGCCAGGCGATGGCGGCGGTGTTCCGGTACTGAGGCTAAAAGGACCCAAAGGACCCAAGGGACGACAAGGACGACAAACCCGTCCCTCGGTCCTGTTCGTCCTTTGGGTCCTTTAGGTCTTGCTTTTTCTTTCTGTTTCTCAGCGGTTGGCCAGCATCTGGGTCACCCGCGTCCAGCGGCGGCGTACCTCCTGCCACTCCTGCCGCACGTCGGAGCTGGGCTGCACCTGGGCCATCAGCCGGTCGATGCGGCCGACCGCGCCCGCGATGTCCTGCGACCGCCGGCGGATCGCCTCCTGCTGGTCCTGGCGCTTCAGGCGGTCCCAGGCGCGGACGAAGAACCGCTCGTTGACCCGCTTGTTGAAGCGGTCCGCGGCGGCGGCCAGAGCGTCCATCTCATCCTTGAGCTGGTTGTCCGCCTCGGTCAGCTCGGCGCCGCCATCCTCCTTCTTGCCGAGGAAATCCTTGTAGAGCCCGTAGAGCTTCTCGCTCCTCTCGACCAGCTCGCCGGTCAGCCGGGGGAGATCCTGAGGGAGCGTCTCGTCCTGGGCGGGAGCGGGCTCGGGCGCCGGTGCCTTCTTCTCCGGAGCTGGAGCGGCGACGGTGGGCTCGGGGCTCACCGCGGGCCTGGGGCTCTCCTTCTCCCGCCGCTTTGGCGCCGGAGGCGGCGGAGACGCGCTCACCAGGGGCGCCGCCGGCTGGGGGGCCGGGTTGATGGCCGCCACCGTGGTCTCGGTCTGGACGGGAGCGTGACCGGACGCCGCCGGGACCGGCGACGGAACGGGATGGACCGGCGGCGCGGCGGCGGGCTCCGGCCCGCGGCGGGTCCCCAGGAAGAGCGCGGTGAGCGCGATCCCCAGCACCAGCACGGTCGCGACGGCGATCAGGATGCCGCGTCTGCCCCCCGCCTCCCGCACCGGGCGGTAGGAGGTGCCCGGCGGCGGAGCGGCGGGCAGGCGGGGGCGGTCGGTCTCGATCGTCTCGGGCGATGCCGGTGGAGCGGTGGGGCGCGGCGGCAGGACCATGGTGGGCAGATCCATCGTGGCCCCGCCCGGCAGCGGCAGCGACCCCTGCCCGGCGAGGTAGATCCGCAGCTCCTCGACCGTCTGAAAGCGGTCCGCCGGGGCCTTCGCCAGCGCCTTGAGGACGATCCGGTCGAGCCAGGCGGGGATCTCGGGAACGACCAAGCTGGGGGGCTGAGGCGGGTCCTCGAGCTGCGCCTTGAGGATCAGGAAGTCGGTCGGCCCATCGAACGGCACGCGCCCGGTGAGCATCTGGTAGAGCACGACCCCCAGGGCGTAGACGTCCGTGCGGCGGTCCACCTCCTCCCCCCGGATCTGCTCGGGGGCCACGTAGCGGAGGGTGCCGATCAGCAGCCCCGTGCGGGTGAGGTGGCTGCTCCCCGGCATGCGGGCGATCCCGAAGTCCATCACCTTGAGGGTGTCGGCCTCGGTGAGCATGAGGTTGTCCGGCTTGAGGTCGCGGTGGATGATCCCCGCCCGGTGCGCCTGCTCGATGCCGTCGAGGGCGGTGCCGAGCAGCGCCACGGCCCGCCGCCACGGCAGGGCGCCGGCCGCGAGCACCTCCGAAAGGGTCCGGCCGCGCACGAATTCCATGGCGAGGAAGAGCTCGCCGCCGTCGTGGAGGAAGCTGTAGATGGTGGCGATCGCCGGATGGTGGATGCGCGCCAGGATCTTCGCCTCGGCGCGGAAGCGCTCGACGATCTCGGGCTCGCGGGCCAGCTCGGGGCGGATGGCCTTGACCGCCACCTCCCGCTCGAGCATCTCGTCGACGGCCCGGTAGACGGCGCCCATGCCGCCCTCGCCGATCTTCTCCACGATCCGGTAGCTGCCGACGACTCTGCCGACCATGTTGTCTGTCTCCGTGAGAGGAGACGATTCTATCGCGAAGGGACCCTCATCCGGCTCGATCCTTGCAGTTTTCCTGCTGCCGGGGCCGTGTGGATGAGCCGGCTCCCGGACAGGAGGTTCTTGCGATGGCCGAAATCAAGATCGAACGCAAAAAGGGGATGCCCGTCTGGGCCATCCTCCTCGCCATCATCGTGCTGGCCCTGATCGTCTGGGCCTTCGTGGCGAACCGCAACCGCACTAACCAGAACGTCAACAACAACACCGCGGTGCTCCAGTGGAGCGCTCCGGCGCCGGTCCACGTCCACTACGTGCCGGCCACCCGGTGCGCCTGACCCGAGCGCGAGCTCGAAGGAGGCTCTCCATGAGGAATGACGACGTTCGCGCCACGGGCACTGCCGTGGCCCCCCAGATCGCTCCGCTCAAGGAGCTCAAGGACTACAAGGTCGCGAGCGACGATCCCGACGTCCGCGGCTGGAACGTGCTCGGCCGCGACGGCCGCAAGATCGGCGACGTCCACGACCTGCTGGTCGACACCGCCGCCCTGCGCGTCCGCTATCTCGACGTGGAGCTGGATCGCGACCTGCTCGGAAACCTGCCCTCGGTCCCCGGCGTGGCGCACACTGGCGCCCTGATGGAGCACCGGCACGTGCTGGTGCCGATCGGCACCGCCCGGCTGGACGACGACCACGACAACGTCCACATCGAGTCGCTGGACGCCAACGACGTGGCGGTCCTGCCGCCCTACGACCACCAGGCGTTCAGCCGGGACTACGAGAACGGCGTGCGGCAGCGCTGGGACCGGACCTACGTCCCGCCGGCGGCCGCCGCGCCCGGAGCCGGCTATCCGGATTCGAACTACTACGCCGGCGACCTCTACGACGACGAGCGCTTCTACGGCCCCCGGCGGAAGAAGCGTGGGCTGTTCGGACGGTAGATACCGAGGGCGCCGCCCGTCCGGGGCGCCCCCCGTCTACGGGACCTCCACCACGATCTCCCGGTCGGCGGTCAGCTCGACAGGCTCCTCGATCAGGACCTTCCCCTGAAAGTCCTGGATCTGAATCCGGTAGCCCCCCTCCCGCAGCCGGCCGACGTGGAAGGCGCCGTCCTTACCGGGGCCGATCGATTCGATGAGAGCCGTGCCGTCGGCCCGGAGAAGCTTCAGATAGAGATCCGCGGGCCGGCCGGCTCCGGCCGGGTGGACGGTCAGCGTCCGGCTTCCCAGGGCGAGGTCGAGATCGAGCGTGGTCTCCGGGATGTCTGGAGAGAGGGTGACGCGGCGCTCTATCTGGCGATTCTCGCCGCCGGGGTAGACGTCTTCGAGCCGCGCGGTGATCGTCCAATCACCGGGGCCGAGATCGCCGGCCCGGTAACATCCGTCCGGGCCGGTCAGGAGGCTGCGGGCCGTCTTCCGGTTGGAGACCAGGATCGAGGGGCTCTCGCCGGAGAGCAGTCCGGGGACGCAACCCCGGAGCACCAGCCCCCTTTTCATCTGGATCTCGACCCCGTCGACTGGGGCATCCGCCACCACGACCGGCCGGGGTAGCCGGGTCTCGCCCAAACCGCCCGCCGCGCCTTCAGGCTCCATGGCGCTGACCTCATAGGAGCCGTTCACCAGCGGGATCTCGAAGGAGCCGTCCTCCCGGGTGCGGATGTCGCGGCCGCCAAACCAGACCCTCGCCCCCGCGATCCCCTCGCCGCCGGGCCCGATCACCCGGCCGCTGACCGGGTACAGGTCGGGGAAGGACAGGTCGAGGGTCGTATCCGGCTGCCCGGGTCGCAGCGTCACCTTGGCGGTCACCCCCCTTTTCTTGGTGCTGGCGGAGACGGTCCATTCGCCGGGGCCGAGATCGGTGACGCGATAGGTGCCGTCCGGATAGACGAAGCCGCGCGGGGTATTGAGAGTGGCGCCCTTCGCGGCGATGTAGACTTGGCCGATCTCCTCCGGCTCAAGGTTCAGAAGGCGCCCGGTCAGGGTGAGCGCCCGCTCCAGACGGATCACCGGCGTCTCGCCGGCCCGGGCCCTCACCAGGGTGGATGCGGCGTATCCGTCCTTCCAGGCCCAGACGTCGCATTCGGGATCGCTCCTGTCCGGCTTGATCGTGAAGGAGCCGTCCGGACCGGTGAAGCGAGTCTCTCCACAGGACGATCCCCGGGCGTCGACCTGGGCTCCCGGGATTGGCTCTCCCCTGGGGCCGGTCACCCGGCCGCGGATCGCCACGGTGTCCCGGTCAGGGTCGGGGGCGGGCGCCAGCCGCAGTTCGAGGAGGTTCCCTCTGGGCTGGATCTGGACCGTCCTCTCCGCCTGGCCGAGCTTGTCGTCGTTCACCGATACCGAGCAGGACGTCCCCGCGACCAGGCCCGCGATCCGGTACCGCCCGCCGGTGTCCGCCGAGGCCCGGATAAAGGCCCCTGGACAGCTCGCGGCGACCACGGCTCCGGAAGCCGGTGCGCCCGTGGCCGTGCGGATCCGGCCGGAGAGCGAGATTCCCCGGGGGAGGACGATGTCCAGCCTCCGCTGGCCGCTCTTCCCTCCGAGCTCCATCCATCGCTGCTCGTATTGCGGGAAGCCGTCGGCCGAGACCCAGACCCGGAACACCCCCGAGGCGACGGGCTCCAGCACGAAACGGCCCGCCGCGTCCGTGACCGCGGTGGCGTTCACATCCGTCCATGGACACGGATCGTTCTCGTCGATGAGGTCGCTGGGAGAGACGCCGAGGAGGATCACCCCGACATTGGCGCCGGGCACGGGGTGGCCGTCCGAATCGGTCACCCGGCCGGGAACGCGCCCCGAGGAGGGGAGGACGATCCGGAACGGCTCCGGCAGCGGCCGGTCGAGATCCTGCTGGAATTGCGAGCGGTCGCGCCGGCAGGCATAGAGGAGGAAACCACTCTTCTCAGGCAGATGCGGGATCGAGAACCGGCCGTCGGGTCCCGTGACCTGCCGCGGACCTCGTTGCAGGAGGGCACGGTCTTCCGACCCGGAGCCCGCCGCCTCCCGGATCCAGAGGGCGGTACCGGCCAGCGGCACCCCCTTCTCGTCGACCACGATCCCCGCCACCGTCTTGCCGGCCTCCAGGGTGAGCTTCCCGAGATCGACCGGTCCCCCGCTGTCCTTCCCCCGGATCCCTTCCCGAGTCAGGGGGACGAAATCCGGGTGCTCGATCCTCAGCTTGAGCCAGGAGGCCGGCACACCGCGTATTTCGAACCGGCCGGCGGAGCCCGTACGGGCGCGGTAGAGCTTCTGGTCCCGGGGAGGTTTGGAAGACCCCAGCTCCAATTCGCGGAGAGCCCGCGTCAGCTCGACCTCGGCTCCCGGCACCGGCCTGCCCTCGGCGTCGACGACCACACCCACGACCTCGGTCCCGGCGCAGAGGCCCGGGGCCGCCCGGACGAGCAGGACGGCCGACAGCAGGAGAAACGCGGCGAGCCTCCGCCTCGACATGATTGGACCCCTCCCCGCGGAGCCCTTCAGCAAAGTTGATTCCAGGCGGCTTCCCTGGGAGAACGGATCTAATCGCGTGATTTCGATCCACATAAGCGGACGACTGCGTCCAATTTCTTGGATTTGGCGATCCTTGTCAAAAAAACGGGGGGTGCGGCAACTTACTAGATGAGCGGCTTCCGCGGGGAAGGTTGGTCGCCCGGCCAACCTACGCGGAGAGCCTCCTCTCATTCAACGGCGCGTGGAAATACCACGCGCCTCTTTTTTTGGCCGGACACCTGTCCGCCCACCCGCCGGACACCTGTCAACCTGCCGGACGTCCGGACACCCGTCCGCTCTTCTAACTGGCTGAAAAATAATCGTTTGTGTCTCGCTCCTCCCATGGCACATCCGTTGCCTATAGGAGCCGGCATGATCCAAGAAACCGATTCCATGGACCAGATCGTCGACAAGGCGCCGGGGCTCTCCCGGCGCGTGAAGATCGGAGCGGGGGCCGCCGCCGGGATGGCGATCCTGGCCGCCGTGCTGGCCCCCTCCCTCCAGCGGTGGGCGCGGGCCGAGCAGTCGGTCGACCTCGACCGCCTTCAGATCGCGACCGTCCTGCGCGGCGACCTTCAGCGCGACGTCTCCGCCCAGGGGCGCGTCGTCGCCGCCAACCACCCCCGGTTGTACAGCCCGGCCCAGGGGATCGTGGCGCTGGCGGTGAAGGCCGGCGAGGCGGTCCGCCGGGGCCAAATCCTCGCCACCGTCGAGAGCCCCGACCTCAAATCGCAGCTCGCGCAGGAGCAGGCCCGGCTCCAGTCGATGGAGTCCGACCTCTCCCGCGGCGAGCTCGCCGCCCGCCAGCAGAACCAGGGGGACGAGCAGACGGTGAAGCTCCGGCGTGTCAGCCTCGATGCCGCCCGCCGCGACCTGGAGCGGGCCGAGAAGCTCCGCAAGGAGGGGCTGCTCAATGAGGTCGACTACGAGCGCGCCCGCGACGCCGTGCGCGTCGCCGAGGTGCAGCTCGAGCAGGCCGACAAGGGGGGGAGCCTCGGCCGCGAGTCGCGCGACTTCGAGGTGCAGGACCGCCGCCGCCAAGTCGAGCGCCAGCGCCTGGTCGTCGCCGAGCTCGAGCGGCGGGTGGGGGAGCTGACCATCCGCCCCCCCTTCGACGGCCTCGTGGCCACGGTCGACGCCCAGGACCGCGACGCCGTGGCCCAGAACGCGCCCCTACTCACCATCGTCGACCTCTCCAAGTACGAGATCCAGGTTGAGATCCCCGAGTCCTACGCCGCCGAGGCCGCGATCGGCACGCCCGCCGCGATCTCCTGGGGCGGCCGCGAGGTGCCCGGCACTCTCACCGCCGTCTCCCCCGAGGTGCGGGCGGGACAGGTCGAGGGGACCGTGCAATTCAAGGGGGCGCCGCCGGAGGGGCTGCGCCAGAGCCAGCGGGTCTCCCTGCGGCTGATCTTCGAGACCCGTCCCAACGTCCTCAAGGTGGCCCGCGGACCGTTC
>Ga0308176_10001561_pt1 | contig 14409 bp, 12 predicted proteins | sample PhyCR2_3_FD_203890 | JGI IMG/M metagenome (GOLD analysis project Ga0308176, IMG submission 203890) | Soil microbial communities from UC Gill Tract Community Farm, Albany, California, United States - DLSLS.C.R2 | ecosystem: Environmental > Terrestrial > Soil > Agricultural land | place: USA...
GGGCCGTGACCGTACCCGGCTGGCACCCCACGCTGGCGCTGACCGGCGCGGTCTGCCTGGGGGCGGCGAGCTGCATCCCGGACACGATCCCGTGGCTCGCGGCACGGGACGCGGGAAGCCCCGACGGACAGGTGGACATCCTGACCGCGGGCGGAAGCACGGCGGTGACCGCCACCACCCGGACCGGCGGCGACGGACGCACCGAACTCGCCTGGGTCGCCGTTCGGAACAAGACCGTCCGGTTCCACGGCTCGTTCTTCCCCGAGTCGCTCACCTATTTCCAACCCAGGGAGTTCGGAGAATGTCTGTCGCTTCCCGCCTGACCCGCGCCGAAGGAGCCGTCCGCACCGCCGGACACACCCTCGCGCCACCGTTCCTGGACCTACTGCGCGACTCCGACGCCCAGACCGCCGTCACCGGCAGGCCCGACCCGGCGGCGCTCTCGGGACTGCGGGCCTCGGGCCTGCTCGCGACCGCCGTCCCACGGGCGTACGGGGGCGCAGGCGGCGACGCCGTGGCCGTCAACCGCGTGGTGGAGCAGGTGGCGACGGTGAACCCGTCCGTGGCGATCATCCTGTTCCAGCACTTCGCGGTGTGCGCGCGCATCGACGAATGGGGCACCGACGAGCAGAAGGCGCGGTACCTGCCGGCCCTGGCCTCCGGCGAGTGCCTGGCCGCCTCGTCGTGGAGCGAGCCCGGCGCGGGCGCCGCGAAGAAGCGGCTGGCCTCCACCGCCGAACGGCTGCCGGACGGCCGATGGCGGCTGAACGGCGCGAAGTCGTTCACCACCGGCGCCGGTGTCGCCGACCTCTATCTCGTGCTCGTACGCACGTCCGAACAGGACGACGACGAGGGCAGCCGCTACGGCGCGGCCGGCCAGAGCTTCTTCCTCGTGCGCGGCGACAACCCCGGACTGGTCCCCGATCTGGGCCTGGACCTGGCCGGCATGCGCGGATCGGCCACGGGCTTCGTCCGCCTCAGCGACTGCGAGGTCGGCGACGACGACCGACTGGCACCGCTCGGGGAGGCGGCGGCCGTCATCGCCGGCGTCCGCGAGAGCGGCGCGACGCTCGGCGCCGTGTCGGCCGGCATCGCCCAGGCGGCGTACGACCTCGCAGTCGCACACCGCACCCGCCTCGGCCCCGCCCTGGCCCCGGCCGGCCGGCACCAGATGGTCGCGCTCAGCACCCTCCTGGAGTCGGCGCGCGCCTTCGTCGCGCACGCGGGCCGGCGGTCCTCGGACGATCCGGGCCGGACCACGCTCCAGGCCAAGCTCCACGCGTCGGCGACCGCCGAGCAGATCTGCCTGGAGGTCTCCCGCATGCTCGGGTCCGCGGGCTACGTCGTCGGCCACCGGCTGAACCGGCTGATCGCCGATGCCCGGGCGGTCGCCCTGATGGGCCCGACCAACGATCTGTGCAGGGACCTGGTGGCGGCGTCATGGGAGAGCTGAGCCGGCGGCCCGCCGACCTCGTCGTGAGCGGGCGCCTCGTCACACCCACGGGAGTACGGCCGGGGGCGGTCCTCGTCTCCAAGGGCCGGATCACCGCCGTCACCGGCCTCGCCGCCATCGACGAGGCCGCCCCGGGCGTACCGCGCCTCGACGCCGGAGACGCCTACGTCCTGCCCGGACTCATCGACTCGCACGTGCACTTCCGCACCCCGGGCCTGGAGCACAAGGAGGACTGGGAGCACGCCGGCCGGGCCGCGGTGGCCGGCGGCGTCACCACGGTCATCGACATGCCGAACACGCGGCCCCCGGGGCTGACGCCGGAGGCGATAGCGGCGAAGGCCGCACTGGTGGCCGGGTCCTCGCTGGTCGACTACCGGTTCCACATGGGCGCCGACCCGGACCGGCCCGAACTGCTCGCCGACCTCGACCCCGCGATCGCCACCAGCGCCAAGGTGTTCATGGCGGGGCACCAGACCGCGCCCACGGTCGTGCGGGACACGGAACGGCTGGAGAAGATCTTCGCCGCCGCGGCCGCCGGCGGGGTCCAGCTGGTGCTGCACGCCGAACGGGACACCCTGTTCACGATGCTCGACGGCTGGCGGGGCCGGCTCCGGGACCACCACGCCTACGAACGGTCCCGGCCCCGCAGCGGTGGCATCGCGGCCGTGGCCGAGGTCATCGAGCTCGTACGCCGGCACGGAACGCGGGCGCACATCCTGCATGTGTCCAGCGCGGAGGAGGCCGACCTGCTCGCCGCCGCGCGCGACGCCGGACTCCCCGTCACCTACGAAGTGACCGGGCACCACCTGTCGTTCACCGACCGGGACACCCTGCGGACCGGAGCGCGCACCCGTCTGTCGCCGGCCATCCGCTCCACCGCCGACCAGGACCGGCTCTGGGAGGCCCTGCGCGGCGGCGAGGTCACCGCACTCGGCAGCGACCACGCTCCGCACACCGTGGCGGAGAAGCTCCTGCCGGTCCCGGAGGCTCCGCCCGGCATACCCGGCGTGCAGGAGCTCGCCGTCGCCGTCTGGACCGGGATGCGCCGGCGCTGGCCGGACGAGCCCGGCGACGTGGCGATCGCGCGACTCGTCGAGCATCTGGCGGCCGGGCCGGCCGAGCTGTTCCGGCTGCCCGGCAAGGGGCGTCTGGAGCCGGGCGCCGACGCGGACCTGACGGTCTTCGGCCCGGACGACTCCTGGATGCTCTCCGCGTACGACGTGCAGTCCAAATGCGGCTGGTCGGCCTACGAGGGATGGACGATGGCGGGCCGGGTGCGGACCACGATCAGGGCGGGCGAGGTGGTCTGGGACGCGGACGAGCGGAAGGCCGGCAGCCCCACCGGACGCTGGCTGCCGGCCGGGGCGCCGGGGCGAGGCCCTACGCCGGACGCCGCCCACGCCTGACACTCCGTCAGACCTGCGGGGCGGGTCACAGCGGGCTCGGGGGCGGCCGGCCGCGCCCCCGGGCACCCCGCGGTCAGAGGCCGGCGTCCGTGGTGGCGCGCAGCAGCGCCCGCACCTGGGCGATCCGGCGGTCCACCTCCGCCTCGGAAGCGGCGTCGATGACGACATGACCGTGCCGGCTGCCGGAGTTCCGAATCTCCGGGACCGTGTCGCCCGGCGCGAAGGGGAACCTCAGCTCGTGCACGAACGGCAGCGCGCGGATCTCGTCCAGCCCCTCCACGGACACGAGCCGGCCTGGCGGGAGCTGGAAGAAGGAGACACACCCCACCCGGTGGGCGGGCTCCACCCGGACCGGCTTGCCGGCCAGCGCGCGGAACATGGCCGCTTCGATGTCGTACCCGGACGCGAGCGCGATGGCCCGGTGGATACGGTCCCCCGGGGCCCGGGTCTGCGACTCGACGATCCTCGGCCCGTCCGCCGTCAGGATGACCTCCGTGTGCGCCGGGCCGAACCGGTAGCCGGCCTCGTCCAGGAACCGCACGACCAGATCGGCGACGGCAGCCCGGTCCGGCTCGGCCAGGGACGCGGGGTGCACGTGCCCGATCTCGGTGAAGCCGGGCGGCGGTGTCTTGCGCTTGGCCGTGATGCCCACGAGGTGGTGGGTACCGTGCGCCGTCAGCGTCTCGACGCTGAACTCCGGCCCCCGCAGGTACTCCTCGATGAGCACGGGACCCGTGTAGTGCTGGTCGGCGAGCTGCTGCTCCCACTCGTCCAGGTCCCGGGCGCCGTGGACGAGCCGTACACCGCGGCTTCCGGAGAGCAGGGCCGGCTTGGCCACGACGGGCGGTTCGAGCCCGGACAGCAGGGGCCGGACCTCGCGCGCCGATGCGGCCTCGGTGACCCGCACCGGCGACAGACCGCGCTCGCGCAGCAGGTGCCGCATCGCCGTCTTGTCGTTGATGACGCGCAGCGCCTCGGGCGGATTGAGGGCGAGCCCGAGGGCGTGCGCCTCCTCGCAGACCGGCAGCTGGGTGTCCTCGTTGCCCAGGTGCAGCACGTGCGAGACCCCCAGCCTGGTGGCCGTCGCGGCCACCAGGCGGCGCAGCCCGGCGACGTCCCGGAAGTCGGTGAACAGGAGTTCCTCGGAGTACCGGGCGACCTCGTCCCGGTGGTCGTCCGGGATGCGCTCCGGGTCCCAGATGGAGAAGACCCGGAAGCCCTCCTCGGTGGCCTTGCGCACATACGCGCGCCACGGCATGACCATGAGGATCTTGTCGTTCAACGTGGTGCTCCCTCACTGATGCGGGGCGCGGCCCGCCGAGCGGGCCGCACTCATGTCTGCTGCGTGCTTTCCTGGACCTCGGCGGTGGGCCGCGGGACGGCCGCACGGGCGTCGCGCTCGCGGAAGAGCGACCAGTAGATGAGGAGCGCGCCCACTCCGAAGAGCCCGAACAGCACGCTCATCCCGATCGCCGGGATCAGTACGCCGAGGGCCAGACACAGCGAGGCGACGACCATCCCCAGCTGCACGTTGATCTGGTAGACGGCCATGTACCTGCTGCGGTCGTCGGCGGGCACCAGATCGGCCAGCAGGACCTGCCGGATCGGCACCGACATGAGCTCGCCGACCGTGAGCACCACCGCTGCGGCCAGCAGCAGCCAGGGGGCGTTGCTCGCGCCCCACACCATGTATCCGGCCGTGAAGAGCACGATGCCGCCGAAGATCCGCTGCCGGTCCGACAGCCGGCCGAACAGCCAGGTGGCGAACAGCGCCAGACAGACCACGATGAGGGTGTTCGCCGCCCGCAGGATGCCGAGCATCTCGACGCCGTCCACGGTCGGCCGCCACGGGCCGAAGCCCAGCAGCTGGTGCTGCCCGAAGTCCTTGCTCAGGCGTACGGCGATGTAGTACGAGATCTGGATCTCGACGCTGCGGATCAGCAGGGCGGACAGCACCAGGCGGGCGAGGACGCTGTCGCGCAGCGCCGTCACGTAGCCGTCCAGCAGTGTCCTGAGCCAGCTGCGGGCCGCAGGGGCCTGCGCCGTACCGCCGGGGCCGCTCGGCGCGGTCTCGCTGATCGCCACCAGGGTGATGAGCGCGATGACGCCGGCCAGCACGGCGGCGCCGAGGAGGAGCTGGAAGAAGAACGCGCCGAAGGCGAAGCCGCCGACGAGGGAGCCCAGCAGGAACGCCACGTTGATCGACCAGTAGTTGATCGTGTAGATCTGCGTGCGCGTCTTCTGCGTGGAGATGTCCACCATCATCGCGTCGTTGGCCGGCACCGCGATGCCGAAGAGGCTGGTGCTGAGCAGGTAGCAGCAGAAGGTCACGGCTCCCGAGTGCCACCACGGGGAGTTGGCCAGCGCGAGCAGGGCGAGGGCGGCGGCGCTGCCGATCTCGCCGAGCAGCAGGGTGGGGCGCCGGCCGAGCGTGTCGGACATGTGGCCGCCGATGAACGTGCACCCGACGACGGCGACGGCGATCGCGAACGTCATGAGCCCCGCCGTCGCGGCGCCGTACAGATGCGAGAAGTGGATCACCATCAGCGGGGCGAGCATGATGTCCAGGAACTTCCGGACGAACCCGACTCCGATGCGCAGCTTCAGATTCCGGTGTACGCCTGCGGGGATCATGGGTGCCTCGAAATCTTGAGGGGACGGCCGACGGAGCCGGCATCCGGGCCGAACCCGTCCGGCCCGGTCTGCGTACGGACGGGAGAGGCGGGGGAACGCAGAACCGGCAGCGCGAACAGGATCGGGGGATCGGTCGGTCTGCTGGGGCGCAGGCGCATCGACACCCGAAGGGGCGCGCACGCGCCGACCGTCACGGAACCGCGCCGGTCCACGAACAGCATCGGATCGGTGCGCCGGTCCGGGCGGGTGCTGCGCGCGGCCGCGACGGCGTGGACGAACCACGTGCCGTGCGGGACTCCGGACAGGACGCAGCGCAGGGGGTGGTCGCCGGCCGCGTCGAAGACCTTCGCGGCGACGGGCGGACTCTGCAGGATGGGGGAGGGGAAGATCCCCGCGTACACGCGCAGGGCCGGGCACCCGTTGGGAAAGGAGATCGTCACGGCAGCCGTGCCGTGCGAAGTCTGCGCCCTGTCCTTGGGCGGGGGCAGGTTGAGCGCGGTGCCCCTCACGAGGTGACGGAACTGGCTCGGGGGCATTCCGACGCTCTGCGTGAAGTAGTTCGTGAACGACCCGAGGCTCTGATACCCGACGGCGAACGAGATTTCCGTGATCGTCCTCGACGTGGTGGTCAGCAGACGCTTCGCCTGATGGATACGGACAGCGGAGAGAAACCGGCCGGGGGTCACACCGGTGATGTCCCGGAAGGTACGGGCGAAGTGGAAGCGGCTGAGCAGAGCGCTCTTCGAGAGCTCGTCCAGCGAGACCGGCTCGCTGTACCGCTCCCAGATGTATTCGATGGCACGCTCTATGGCTTCGCGAATGGCACCGTTGTGGGCTTCGGGCACAGCCTGGCGCCTGTCTGCTGTCACGGCCACCAAGGTGCGCCGCCCCGGTCGGGTACGACTCGCACCGGACTCGAACCGCGGTGGGGCGACCACGGAACGGCGGGTGTCAGCAATTTGGGATATGGCCCGCGCCCGGGGCCCCTCCGAAGCTGTGAAGCATGCAACCCGCCTCCCCCGCTACAGAGGACGCCGCCCGCGTGAACGAGGCGGCGGAGAGGAAGTCCCATGGATGACGTGCGGAGAATTCTGGCCCCGGTGGTGGACGAACTGCTGAAGCCGTTCAGCCACGTCGCCGATTCCGAGCTGCAGAGCGTCGACGCCATTCATGACCGGTACCCCGGGCTGGCGAGATTCCGGGAACGGCTCGGGGACACGCCGCTCATCGAGGTCCCGACGGCGCCCGGCGGCGCGACCATTCTCGCGAAGTGCGAATGGGGGAACCCGGCGGGCTCGGTCAAGGACCGGGTGGCCTACGCGCTGGTGTGCGACGCCATCAGGCGCCACGGCAACCGGCCGGCGGAGGACCTCCGGCTCGTCGAGTACTCGGGCGGGAACCTGGGCCTGGCCCTGTCCTACCTGTGCGCGGAGGCGGAGATCCCGCTGAACCTGGTCGTGGCGTCCTTCACGTCGGAGAGCGTGCTGGACACCCTGCGGTCACGGGGGACCGCGGTGGACATCGCCCCCGCGGAGGAGGGCTTCCTCGGCACGATCCGGCAGGCGCTGCGGATCGCGGACGAGGACAGCTCCCGGCAGCTGCTGTTCCAGCACATCAACCCCGCCAACCTGACCATGCACCAGGCCACCACGGGCACGGAGATCGTCCGGCAGCTCGACGGCCGCGTCCCGCACACCTGGGTCGCCGCCATCGGGACCGGCGGCACCCTCATCGGCGTCCTGAACATGCTGCGCACCGTCAACCCCGGCGTCCGCGCGGTGGGCGTCACGCCCGCCGAATCCCCGTACGGGCACGGCGGCGCCCCGGCGACCCCCCGCGGACTGTGCGGCACCGGAGGACTCGGCTACGGCCTCAAGCAGCCGTTCGTGAAGGCGTACGAGAACGAGGTCGCCGCGCACCAGCAGGTCTCCTATCCCGAAGCGCTCGAGGGCGCCGCGGAGTTCTACGGCCTGACCGGCACCCGGATCGGCACCTCCGCCTCGGCGAACTGGCTGGTCGCGCGCAGGATCGCCGCACAGCTGCCCCCGGACCAGGTGGTGGTGACCCTGTTCGCCGACGCCGGCAACCCCGAGCAGTGGGAAGAGGTGGGCGCGTGACCACCACGCCCGAGAGGTCGCGCACCGAGTCCGCGCGGGTCCTGGAGCAGTTCCGGGACCTCGCGATCGGCCCGACCCGGTTCATGAACGTGTACACCTGCTACGAGCTCGGGATCCTGGACCGCTTCCGCGAGAGCGACGGCACCGCGATGTCGGCCGCGTATCTCGCCGGGGCGAGCGGCGTCCGGCGGGATGCCGTCGAGCAACTGCTGCATCTGCTGGTCAAGGAAGACTTCATCGCGTACGACGCGGAAACCGGCCGATACCGCGCACTGGGCCTCGCCCGCCTCTCCGACGACGAATTCGCCCGGGCCATGCGCCTGATGTCCATGATCAAGGAAGTCTGTCTGCGGCAGCTCTACTACCTGACCGACAGTGTGCGGACGGGCAAGGTCGTGGGCCTGGAGAAGATTTTCGGGTTCCACGGCGATCTGTACGAGGCGTGCGCCGAACACGAGGAACTCCGTGGTGCCTGGTCCGAAATGATGGACCAGACGACCTCCCTCATCGACCCCTGGTTCTTCGAGAACGTCGACATCCCCTCCGGCACCAAGGTGCTCGACCTGGCCGGGCACACCGGCCTCGGTGCGATCCTCACCCGTAAGCACAACCCGGAGAAGAACCTCGAAGTGGCCTGCTTCGACTTCCCGGAGAAGCGGGACGACGCACTGGCCAACTTCCGCGCGCACGGCGTCGAGGATTCCTGCACCTTCATCGGCGGCGACGTCTACGAGGGTCTTCCCAAGGGCTTCGGAGCCGTCCTGGTCAAGCATTTCCTGGACCAGCTGGGCAAGGAGAACGTATTCCGGGTGCTGCGCGCCGTATACGACTGCCTGGAACCCGGCGGCCGGATCTACGCCCTGGTCCCGACCTACCCCGAGAACGTCAAGGAATCGAGCCAGGCGGACTTCTTCCCCGCGTACTTCCTCGGCTGCAGCACGGCCGAAGGCGGCCCGCAGAAGGCATCCACGTACAAGCAGTGGATGGAGGAATGCGGATTCACCGACGTCGAGACGATCACCCACGCGGCGGACGAGCGGCCTCCCGAGATGATCCATGTCCACAGTCTTCTGTGCGGAGTGAAGGGCTAGCCGGTGAAGAAACGCATCCTGCTGGTGCACAGCCGGTCCGGTCCGCCCCTCGACTTCGCGCTGGCCCGGCTGGCCGCCCGGGCCGAGGTCCACGTGCTCGCGTTCCGTCCGCTGCCGGCCGGGGTGGAGGAGTACTGCGCCTCGGTCATCCCCGCCCACGAACGGCGGCTGAAGGGCGACGCGCTGGTCGACGCCATCGTGGAGGCGGCCGGCCGGGTCGGCGCGGACGCTGTGTGCGGTCTGTCGGAGTACACGGTGGTCCCGGTGGCGGAGGCGGCCGAACGGCTGGGCCTTCCCGGCCCGGGCCCGGAGGCGGCGGCATCCCGCGACAAGCGGCGGATGCGGGCCGCGTGGGAGAAGGCCGGCGTGCCGCAGCCCGCGTACCGGGCGGTGGCCTCGGCGGCCGACCTGCACCGGGCGTTCGACGAACTGCGGCCCCCACTGCTGCTGAAGGCGGCCTGGGGCGCCGGCTCGACGGCGCAGAGCGTCGTGTCCCGCGTGGAGGAGATCGACGCGGCGTGGGAGGAGGTGACGACGGTGATGACCGCCGCCGACGCCGCCGGTGCCGTGATGCTGGAGGCGCCGGGTGCCGAGGACGACTTCCTCGTCGAGGAGATCATCCCCGGCACGACACGGTCCTGGTGGCCGGACGACAGCGGCTACGGCGACTACCTGAGCGTCGAGGGCATCGTCATCGAGGGCGAGTACCACCCGGTCTGCGTCACCTCGCGGCTGCCGACGATCCCGCCCTTCATGGAACTGTGCAACATCGCGCCGTGCGAACTCCCCGAACCGCTCCAGCGCGAGATCGAATCGGTGGCGCGCGCCGCTGTCGACGCCCTCGGGCTGCGGACCTGCGGCACGCACACGGAGATCAAGCTGATGCGGGACGGCGGGCTCGCGCTCATCGAGTCCGCCGCGCGCTTCGGCGGCGCCGCGATCCTCGCCCAGATCGAGCACGTCTACGGCTGCGACCTGATCGGCATCCTGGCGGACGCGCTGCTCGGGCTCCCGACGGACCCGCCCGCCTCCATGCTGACCCAGGCCGACGCCACCGGCGCCGCGTGCACGCTGTCCCTCCTGGCGACGGACGCGAAGGGCCGGCCGTGGTCGAGGGACCTGATCTGGGACACCCGGGTGGTCGACTGGCCGTCCCTGGTGACGCCCGGCACGACCATCGAGACCGTGCCGGGACTGACGATCGCGGACGGGACGCCCATGCCGAAGTACGAACGCAGCGGCGGAAAGATGGTGCTCGGCGGAGTCCTCCACATGAGGTCGCCGGACTCCAGGACGCTCCTGCACGACGCCTACGCGGTCCTGAACGGCCTGGAGGACGCCCTGGCGCGCGGATGGCAGCAGGCCGGCAGCGGGGGACACGAGCAGGGGGCGAGCGCATGAGCAGCATGGACATCCGGCGTGTCGGCGGCCGCATAGGAGCCGAGATCACCGGCATCGACCTGAGCACCACGATCCCGGACCAGGTGTTCTCCGAGATCGAGCAGGCGTTCCTCGACCACAAGGTGCTGTTCTTCCGCGACCAGGAGATCAGCGACGAACAGCAGTTGGCCTTCGCCGGCCGGTTCGGCCCGCTCACCCGGCGCCATCCGATGATGCGGACCGCCGAGGAGAGCCCGCAGGTCCTCGTCGTCGACGGGGAGGACCAACGGGCCAACCACTGGCACACCGACATCAGCTTCACCGAGACCCCGTCCCTGGGCACCACGCTGCGCAGTGTGGTGCTGCCGCCGTACGGCGGGGACACCCTGGTGGCCAGCGGCACGGCCGGCTACCGCGATCTGCCCGCCGAGCTGCGGGACATCGCCGACCGGCTCTGGGCGGTGCACACCAACCGGGCGGAACAGCCGCGCCTGGGCACCGAGCGCGGCGACGAAGTACGCCGGGCCTTCCTCGCCAAGCGGTTCGAGACCGCGCACCCCGTCGTGCGGGTCCACCCGGACACGGGCGAGCCCTCCCTCTTCCTCGGCGGCTTCGCCCAGCGGCTCGTGGGCATGAGCCTGCGCGAGTCGCGGCCGATCATCGACGTGCTCCAGTCCTACACACTGCGCCCGGAGAACCAGATCCGCTGGACCTGGCGCCCCGGAGACGTACTCGTCTTCGACAACCGCTGCACGCAGCACTACGGCGTCAACGACTACGACGACCACCGCCGGCTGCTGCACCGCGTATCGGTCACCGGCGACGTGCCCGTCGGCCTGGACGGCAAGCACAGCTACGTGATCAGTGCCGGCGACGGGGACGAGGAGGAACGGTAGACATGGCGACCCCGGATTCCTTCGTACGGCGGCTCCGCGCACGCGAGCGGCTCGCCGGTTACTGGATCTCGTGCGACAACCCGGTCGCGGTCGAGCGCATCGCCCGGCTCGGCTACGACTACATCGGCGTCGACGGCCAGCACGGCGTGCTGTCGCAGCCGGGCTGGAGTGCCGCGATGATGGCGGTGGACGCGGGACAACGCGCGGCGGGCCTGATCCGGGTCCCCTCCGTGGACCCGGTGGCCATCGGCGCCGCCCTGGACACCGGGGCCCGCGGCGTGATCGTGCCCATGGTCGAAACGCCGGAACAGGCCGAGACGGCGGTGCGGGCCACCAGGCACTGGCCTGCCGGAACCCGCAGCCTCGCCGGCCCCGTACGGGCCCAGTTCCGTCTCGGTGACATCCCGGCGGAGATCGACGAGGGCGTGGCCTGCATCGTCATGATCGAGACGAAGTCCGCCCTGGACAACCTCGACAGGATCTGCGCGACGCCGGGCCTGGACGCCGTCTACCTGGGACCGGCCGATCTGTCCGTGGCGCTCGGCGGAAAGTACTTCGGCGATCCCGCGGTGCAGCCGGCGCTCGTCGAGGCGACGAAGGCCATCGCCGGCGCCGCGCACGACGCGGGTATCGCGAGCGGTATCCACTGCATGGACGGCGAGAGCGCGGACCGATGGCTGTCCGACGGGTACACCTTCGCCACGATCTCCAGTGACATCACCCATCTCGAACAGGTCGCGGCCATGCACCTGGCGGCGGCCCGCGGGTCGGAGGCCTCATGAGTACGGAAGGCCGCGTCTTCCGGTCCATCGAGGAGCTGGTCGGCAACACTCCGCTGCTCCAGTACCGGCTGCCGGATGTCCCGGAGGGCGTACGGACCCTGGCGAAGCTGGAGATGCTGAACCCGCTCGCCAGCGTCAAGGACCGGGCCGTGCTCCACATGTTCCGTGCCGCGCGGGAGTCGGGGCAGCTGTCCCCCGGCGGCACGGTCATCGAGTGCTCGTCCGGCAGCACCGGCATCTCCCTCGCCGCGCTCAGCCGGCTGCACGGGCACCGCTGCATCATCGTCCTGCCCGACAACGCCACTGTGGAAAGGCAGTTGATCCTGCGCAAGCTGGGCGCCGAGATCGAGTTCGTGCCCCACGGCGACGGACTGCCGGCCGCATGGGCCTTCGCGGAGCGGCTGCAGAAGTCCCTGCCCGACTCCTGGCTCCCGCACCAGGACACCAACCCGGCCAATGTGCTGGCGCACTACGAGACGACCGGCCCGGAGCTGTGGCGGGACACCGCCGGCGAGGTGGACGTGCTGGTGTGCGGTGTCGGTACGGGCGGGACGCTGACGGGGACCGCGCGTTTCCTCAAGGAGCGACGCGACGTCCACGTGGTCGCGGTCGAGCCCGCCAGGTCGGCCGTCCTCTCCGGAGGCGAGGCCGGGCCCCACGGCATCCCCGGGATCGGCGCGGGCTACATCTCGCAGATCACGGACCTCGAACTCATCGATGAGGTGATCGCGGTGTCGGACGACGACGCGGCCACCACGGTCGGCGAGATCACCGGAGCCACCGGGCTCATGGCCGGAATCTCGTCCGGGGCCGCCGCACACGCTGCCCGGATCGTGGCCCGCCGGCCGCGGTGGTCCGGGGCCACGATCGTCGCGGTGTTCCCCGACTCCGGTGAGCGCTATCTGTCGGTCGGTGCCGGCTAGGGACTGCTGGAACGTCGGCGTACTGGCCCCGGTCCGGGTGGACCGGGGCCAGTTCTCTCATCCGCCGACGGGGTTCTGCGCGGGGTGGTGCGGCTGGGCGATGCGCGCGGGGCGGAGTGTGCCGTCGGTGTCGCGGACGTCGATGCGGACGGTGTCGCGGAGGGTGTGGTCGGCGTGGCGGACGGCGAGCTCGGGGGTGGTGGCCGTCGCGGCGACGAGTCCGAGGCGGTCCCAGGAGTCCTCGACGGGGCGGACGGTGTCGCCGGGCTTCACCCATGACTGCGCCGTGAGGATTCCCGGCCGGCTGCGTGCTTCTTCCATCCCCGTGACGGATTCGACGCGGCCGGGGCCGCCGACGAGGAACCTCACGGCGGCGGCGCGCTGCGCCCGGGGCGAGTCGTGCATCTCGGGAACAAGCCCGAAGGGCCAGCCGAGTGCGTAGGTCTCCAGGTCGATTCCGTAGGCGCCGCGTACGAGTTCGTTGATGGCGCCGCCGCCGTAACGGTTGTGCGACTCGATGACCACCGGTCCGTTCGCGCCGATCCTGAACTCGGTGTGCGCGGGCCCGTCCCGGAGTCCCATGCTGTCGAGGAAGTCGCTCACGCTGTGCTGGATGCCGGCGCGGGCGGCGGTGTCCAACCGGGCGGGCATGGTGTGCGAGAAGGCCGCGAAGCTGTCGGGGGCGAGATGGGTCTCGGTGATGCCGACGACGACGTGGCGGCCGTTGAAGCCGAACGTCTCGGCGCTGTACTGGGGGCCATCGACGTACTGTTCGAGCATGAAGCCCTCGACGGCGAACGGCATGGTGGTACGGGCCATGGGCTGCCCGTTCAGCGTGCGTACGGTGTCCCACGCGGCGTCGGCCGTACGGGTGTCGGTGACCCGGACCACCCCGTAACTGCCCGTACCGTTCGTCGGTTTGACGACGAAGGGGTAACCGTGACGCCGGGCGAAGGTGTCGAGGTCGCCGCGTCGGGTCAGAGGGGCCGCGGCCGCGCCGGCGGACGCACCGGTGGCGGCCAGGTGGCGGCGCATGGCGAGCTTGTCCCTGAACCTTCTCGCCGTCTCGAGCCCTGTGCCGCCCAGGCCGAAGAGATCGTTGATCAGGCCCGCGCCTTCCAGCCCCGGTTCGGTGAGGGACAGCGCGGCGGCGAACCCCGTCTCCTCGTGCAGCCGGCGCGCGGCTGCCTCCACCGCCTCGAGGTCCGTGTAGTCCACGGCCCGGACCTCGTCGGCGAGCTCGCAGGGCGCTTCCGCGAGTTTGCCGGGATGCTGGAGCACCAGGACGTGCAGTCCCAGGCCCTTCGCTTTCCTCACCGTCGATTCGGTGGCGCCGACGACAAGCACGGTGGTGTCCGCTTGCACGCTTTCTCCGATTCTTCCCGCGTGTGGGCGGGGGCTGGGTGAAGGGCGGGTGAGGGTCAGGGCGTACGCGCGGTACTGGGCGGTGCGGTATGCGGTTCCGCCGGGGGATGCGTGCCGGAGACATGGGTGTCGTCGGCGAGGTCGGTGAGGACGAGTGCCCGTGCTCCGACGACGACCCGGTCGCCGATGGTCACCGGCCCCAGGACGGTGGCCCCCGTGCCCAGGACGGTTCCGTTGCCGACCACCGGGTGGCGCCGTTCGCCGGGCGGTCTGCGGTTGTCCCGCCACCAGCCGACCGCGCCGAGGGTGACCTGGTGGTAGATGGTCACGTCGTCACCCACGACGGCCGTCTCGCCGATGAC
>Ga0308176_10001562_pt1 | contig 14405 bp, 16 predicted proteins | sample PhyCR2_3_FD_203890 | JGI IMG/M metagenome (GOLD analysis project Ga0308176, IMG submission 203890) | Soil microbial communities from UC Gill Tract Community Farm, Albany, California, United States - DLSLS.C.R2 | ecosystem: Environmental > Terrestrial > Soil > Agricultural land | place: USA...
CGGCGTGATGAACAGCTCGGTGCGGCCGGCGAGCGGCCCTCCCCGGGCGAGCGTCTCGAGCACCCTCACCGTCGTCGTGCCGACGGCGAGGACGCGCTCGGCCGCGCGGATCCGCTCCCAGGTGGCGGGCTCGGCCTCGTAGCGCTCGCCGTGGATTCGGTGGTCTTCCAGTCGGCACTCGGTGACCGGCCGGAACGTGTCGAGGCCGACGTGGAGCGTGACGCGTACGGGCTCGAGCCGCGCGAGGAGCTCGGGCGTGAAGTGCAGGCCGGCGGTCGGCGCGGCAGCCGAGCCCGCCGCGCGCGCGTAGACGGTCTGGTAGCGCGACGGATCGGCGAGCGGCTTCGTGATGTACGGCGGCAGCGGCGTCTGCCCCGCAGGCTCGCCCTCGAGACGAAGGCGCCACCGCCCCTCACCGAGATGCTCGAGCAGCTCGGCCGGCCCGTACCGGCGACCGGGCCGCAGCCGCCGCGTCGGGCGCGCGAGCGCCTCCCAGGTCCCGTCGTCGAGCCGCTCGAGCAGGAGCAGCTCGCCGCGTGGCGATTCGATGGGGATCCGCGCCGGCACGACCTTTGTGTCGTTGACGACGACGAGCTCCCCTTGCAGCTCCTCCGGCAGCTCGTCGAACGTCCGGTGCCGAACGGCACCGGTCCCGCGTTCGTAGACAAGCAGCCGCGACGCGTCGCGCCGTTCGGCGGGATCCTGCGCGATCAGCTCCGGCGGCAACTCGTAGTCGAGCTCGGAGATATCCATCCGACGCGAGTTCTATCGTCGCGCCCGTGGATATGGACGCCATAGCCCGCGCGCAGCAGCGGATCGAGGATGCCGCCGCCGGCCGCACGGACCCGGCCGCGTTCGACGCGACGCTTGAACGCGCGCGGCACGCCGTCGAGTCCCTGGCCGCCACGACGGCCCGCTTCGAGGCCGGCCTGCCCGAGGCGATCCAGGACGGCCTCCGCCAGCACTTCCGGCCGAGCGCCCGGCACCTCGCCGAGGTGCGGGGGCTGACGAATCAGGTCATCCGCCGGCTCGAGCGGATCGAGGGAGACATCCTCACGGAGCGGCACGCGCGGGTCGACGACCTCGCGCTGCTCGTCGACCTCATCGCCTCCGGCTGGCGGAGCGTCGAGGAGCGGCTGGCGAAGCTCGAGGAGGGGCTGACGCGCGACAGCGCGGTGGTCTACCGCCTCGAGGAACGTCAGGCCGGCTGAGAGACTCGCGCCGGTAGCACGAGCACGAAGCGGCTACCCCGGCCGGGCTCGCTGTGCAGCTCGAGCCGGCCGCCGAGCGCGAGAGCCAGCTCGCGGGCGATCGCGAGGCCGAGGCCCGTGCCGCCGCCGTCCCCGGACCAGAACGGTCTGAAGATCCGCTCCTCCATCTCCGGCGCGATTCCGGGTCCCGTGTCCGAGACCGCCACCCTCACCTCGCCGTTCTGCGCGCCGAGCCCGAGGTCGACGCGACCGCCCGCGGGAGTCCAGTGGAGCGCGTTGGCGAGCAGATTCGTCACGATCTGCAGCACCCGGTCCCCGTCGGTGATGAGCATCGCTCCCTCGCCGAGCTCCAGGTCGTACTCGATCCCGCGGGCCCGCGCCTCCTCGGCGAAGGTCGCGTAGGCACGTTCGCAGAGGGCCCGCATGTCGACCTCCTCGCGCAGGAGCGCGAAGCGGCGCGCGTCGAGCTTGGCGAGGTCGAGGACGTCACCGACGAGTCGCTCGAGTCGCATCGCCTCCTCCGAGACCACCTCGAGCGAGCGGCTCTGCGACGCTTCGTCCTCGAGGATGCCCTCGCGCAGCGCGGCCACGTGGCCGCGGATCGCGGTCAGCGGCGTCCGTAGCTCGTGCGACACCGACATCAGGAAGTTGCGGGAGAGCTGCTCCGACTCCGACAGCCTCGTGGTCATCTCGTCGAAACGAGTTGCGAGCCGCTCGACCTCGCTGCCCCAGGTGCGCTCCGGCACGGCGACGTCGTAGTGGCCCGCGGCGACCTCGTCCGCTGCGGCAGCGAGCTCCTCGAGCGGCCGCGCGATCCGGCGCGAGTAGTAGAGGACGAGGACGCCGGCCACGGGAATCCCGATCCCGAAGGCGAGCGCGAGCTCCCAGAACAGCTGCAGCCAGCGGCTCCGCAGCGCGGATTCGGGCTCCGCGACGACGAGCGCCCCCGCGCGGACTCGTCCGATCGTGACCGGCTGCGCGACACCGAGATAGTGGGTGGTACCCACCTGGAGGTCGAACGGCGGCCTGCCGCCGCGGAGTGCCTCAGGGGGCACGGCGCTGCTCGGGAGCTCCGGCAGCGGTCCGGCGAGGAGGGAGGCCTTGGGCACGACAGGAACCCAGAACACCTGGTCGCCGCCGAGCTCGAGCTCGAGGCTCTTGAGGCGGACGCGCCCGATGGCGGCCTTCTGCTCGTAGAGCTGGACGATCCCGACGGACTCATTCCGCAGCTCCGAGGCCGCATGCGAACGGGTGTTGCTCTGGAAGAAGCGCACGGCGATGAGCGTCGCGACGACGGCCGCGAGCACGATGCCGAGCAGGAACAGCGCCGGCAACCGGAAGCGCAGTGAGCCGAGCACGAAGGCTCCCTACTCGACTGGAGCGGGAGCCGGGCCGGCCTTGTAGCCGATCCCCCACACCGTGACGATCGGAGCCGCGTCGCCGAGCTTCCGCCTCAGCTGACGCACGTGGACGTCGACCGTGCGGGTGTCGCCCGCAAACGTGTAGCCCCAGACCCGCTCGAGCAGCTGATCGCGCGTGAGGACAAGACCCTTGTGATCCAGAAGCTCCCACAGGAGGTCGAACTCCTTCGGCGCCAGCCGGATCTCCTGGTCTCCGACGTGGCACTCACGCCGGCCCGCGTCGAGCACGAGCTCGCCGTGTTGGATCACGCCGGAGTCCGGCTTCGTCTTCCCGGCGCTGCGGCGGAGGATGGCTCGCACCCTCGCCACGAGCTCGCGCGGGTTGAACGGTTTCGTGAGGTAGTCGTCGGCGCCGCTTTCGAGGCCCGCGATCTTGTCGAGATCGTCGTCGCGGGCCGTCAGCATCAGCACGGGCAGCGTGCTCGACTCGCGAATCCGCCGGCAGACCTCGATCCCGTCCAGGTCGGGGAGCATCAGGTCGAGAACGACGAGCGATGGAGCGTCGACGCCGACGATGGCCAGCGCCTCGCGACCGCTCGCAGTCATCCGCACCGTGAAGCCGTCCTTGCGGAGGTAGGCGGCGACGAACGAGGCGATCGCCTGCTCGTCCTCCACCACGAGAATCGTCTGCGCGTCCCCTGCCACCGGCGTCATCCTCCGCCGATCTTCCGCGTCACGGGTCTCTTCGGCAAGGAGCGGAAAGGAGCGGCGTCCACCGAGTAGCTCCCGTCGGCGTGCTTATAGACCGAGGAGCCCTGGACCGTGACTTGCCCCTGCCCGCCGGCGAAGAGGTACACGCCCGACCCGCGCACCACCACGCGGTAGAGGCCGCCCTGCGCACGGAAGCGGAAGTTGCTGCCGCTGTACGCCTTGCCGCTGAACCGGCGGCGGTACTTGATCGCGGTCGACGACACGTCGGCCCCCACCACCTGCGGCCCGCACTGCTCGCACCCCACGGACGGCAACTGAACGATCTTGACCTGCGCCTCTCGCGAAACACGGCCGAGGACGAAGCCCTGCACGATGAGCATGACGACCGGATGGCCGTTGACGCCGCCGTCACCCACCGCCTGGCGGACGACGAGGAAGCCCGGCTTGGCAACGGCCGGCGCTCGGGCCGTCGCCGCGGCTGGGAGTGTGAGCACCGCAAGAACGGCGCAACTGACAACGATTCGCCGCATAGCGCTCCCAGGGTACTGCGCGCGGCAGGAAGGTCGGACTATTTCCAGAAGCTCTGTTGTCATGACAGACGACCGCCTGCAACGGCGCGCCGACGGGCTGGCCACGCGCATCGAGGCACTCGCGCAGGCGCTGAAGGCAAGCGGAGCTTCCGAGGAAGCGTCTGCGCAGCTGCTCGGCCAGGCGTCGGCCGCCGTCCTGCAGGCACTCCGTCTCGAGCTGCTGGTCGAGCGGCTCCCGCAGCTCGCGGCCTAGCTGTCGTACGTGTAGAACCCGCGCCCGGACTTGCGGCCCAGGAGACCGGCGTTCGCCATCGCCACGAGGCGAGCGGGCGGCGCCATCCGCGGCTCCCGCAGCTTCTGCCAGAGCGCCTCGCTCGCGTGCACGTGCACGTCGATCCCGACGAGGTCGACGAGCTCGCACGGGCCCATCGGCCAGCCGGCGCCGTGCTTCATGCCGGCGTCGAGGTCGGCGGGCGTGACGCGCGCCTCGTCGAGCACGCGCACGCAGTCGTTCAGGAGCGGGATCAGAACCCGGTTGACGACGAAGCCGGGCGTGTCGTGGCAGCGGATCGGATGCTTGCCGAGCCGCTCGCCGAGTGCGTAGGCCGTGTCGAATGCCTCGTCCGACGTCCGCTCCGCGCGGACGATCTCCACGAGCGGCATGAGCGGCGCGGGGTTGAAGAAGTGCATCCCGACTACGCGCTGCGAAGTCGAGGTCGCGTCGGCGATCTCGGTCACGGAGAGCGCCGAGGTGTTCGTGGCGAGGACGGCGTCGGGCCGGCAGACGCGCTCGAGCTCCGCGAACAGCTCCCGCTTCGGCTCCAGCTCCTCGACGATCGCCTCGATCACGACGTCGCAGTCGGCGAACGCGGAGAGGTCGGTCGTCAGGCTCAGCAGCCCGATGTCGAAGGATTCGATCTGTCCCTTTTCGACCTTGCGCGTGAGGAAGTGCTCGATCCGCCCGCGGGCGATCTTTCCCAGCTCGTCGGTCACCTCACGGCCCACGGTTTCGAGGCCCGCCTCGACCGCAAGCTGCGCAATGCCCGCGCCCATCGTCCCCACCCCCACGACTCCGACCTTCACGCGCCGGAGCCTAACCGGCACGCCAACGGCGACGCTCCCAGCCCTAGATCGCGGGTCACGCTCGAGCTCTGGCGAGGCGGTCGGCGCGCTGCTCCTCCAGCCGCTCGAGGCTCAACCGCGGGCGGTCGTAGATCAGCTCGTCGCGCGCGTTGTGGAGCGCGACCCACAGACTCGCCGCCCAGGCGATCTCCTCTTCACCCCGCGAGAACCGCGCACCGCGCTCTCGTTGGTAGGCCTCGAGAAACGCCGTGGAGCTCGCGAGCGGAGCGAGCGTCGGTTGTCCGTGACTCGCGAAGACGCCGGACGCCGTTCCGGCGATCGCCGCCTCGGGGAGCCAGGCAAGACTGTCCCAGTCGTGGACGACGAGCGGCTCGCTGCGCTCCCAGCGCATGTTCTGCGCCTCCCAGTCGACGTGCCCGACAACCGGCTGCAGTCGACAGGCGGCGAGCTTGTCGCGCAATCGCCCCTGGGTCTCGTCGATCCATCCGGGAGCGGACGACCTGGCCTGGCGCTCGGGCAGTGAGTCCCAGCGCACCCACTCGGGATTCGGCAACGGCGGCGGAGCATCGAGGGCCGACAGGCGACCGATCAGGTCGGCGAGAAGCACCGCCGACCTCCCCGCCGCTGCCGGGCTGTCATCTGTCTCGATCTCGCCCCTGCCGACGAACGCTTCCGCGTGCACGACGAATCCGTCTGCGAAGACGGGCTCGGTCAGCGGCGGCGGGCAGGGAAATCCGTGGCTCGCGAGCAGCTCCTGCGCACGGACGCAGGCTCCCGCGCGCCCCAACTCGTCGACCCGCCGCTTGAGGACGACCTCGCGTCCATCCGCAACGCGGACGCCCACCACGTCGGACAGATGCGAGACGAGGAACAGCGCCTCGGTCGCCGGCACACCCAGACAGGCTCGGCACCACGCATCGACCCACGGCGGCAGCTCGGGTGTCACGGACCGCGGAGCGTAGACTCGCGACGAAGTGGTCGTGCGCGAGGACACAGTCGCGTTCCCCCTCGACGGCGAGGACGCGCAGACCTGGTACCGCGTGACCGGCGAGCTTCGACCGGGGGACACCGCAGCACCCGCGCCGCTTGTCGTCCTGCACGGCGGCCCCGGCGCGACGCACGACTACCTCCTCTCGCTCGCCGACCTCGCCGACGGCCGGGCGGTCGTCCACTACGACCAGCTCGGCAACGGGCGCAGCACGCACTATCCGGACCGCGGCGCCGACTTCTGGACGGTCGACCTCTTCGTCCGCGAGTTGCACAGCCTCGTCGGCGCGCTCGGGATCGCAGATCACCACCACGTCCTCGGCCAGTCTTGGGGCGGGTTCCTCGCGCAGGAGTACGCGCTCACGCAGCCGCCCGGGCTGCGCGGGCTCGTCCTCGCCGACACGGCCGCGTCGTTCCCCGACTTCGTCGCGGAGGCGAATCGGCTGCGCGCGCTGCTCCCGCCGGAGGTCGAGGAGACGCTGCGCCGCCACGAGGACGCCGGCACGACCGACGATCCGGAGTACGTGGCCGCGTGCGACGTCTTCTACCGCCGTCACGTGTGCCGGCTCGATCCCTGGCCGGACGAGGTCGTCGAGGCGTTCGCCTGGATCGAGCGCGACCCGACCGTCTACCACACGATGAACGGTCCCAGCGAGTTCCATGTGATCGGCTCCATCCGCGACTGGCAGTCGAAGGACCGGCTCAGCGAGATCGGCGTGCCGACGCTGCTCGTCTCCGGCCAACACGACGAGGCGACACCGGCGCTGCAGAAGACGCTGCAGGACGGCATCCGTGGCGCGGGATGGGTCCTCTTCGACGACTCCTCGCACATGCCGCACGTCGAGGAGCGCGAGCGCTACATGCAGGAGGTGGGCGACTGGCTCGCCCGCTACGACTGATCCGCCGCCGGATCTATCCTCAGTCGGAGTGAGCGTTCCCCTCGTGAACCGGCTCTCCGATCCCTGGCGGAAGGTCGTCGACTGGGTCGTCACGCTCGGCGTGGCGATCGGGTTCGTGCTCGCCTTCGAGGCGGAGGTGGCGAAGCCGTATCGAATCCCGTCGGACTCGATGGAGTCCGCGCTTCACTGCGCGCGCCCAGGCTCCGGCTGCGAGGCATCGATGAGCGACCGCGTGCTCGTGAACCGCCTCGCCTACGAATTCGGCAGCCCGCAGCGTGGTCAGATCGTCGTCTTCAAGGCTCCGCCGAAAGCGAACCTCTGCGGGCGGGGCGACGCCGGCACGATCTTCGTCAAGCGCCTCATCGGCCTGCCCGGAGAGACGGTGCGCGAGGACGGCGAGGGTTTCCTGCGGATCCGCCGGCCCGGCGCGACCTCTTGGACGAAGCTCGCGGAACCGTACGTCTCCCCTACCGCGCGCCGCGCGGACACGACCTACTTCGGCCAGTCCTGGCGCGTGCCGAAGGGCGAGTACTTCATGCTCGGCGACAACCGGGCCGACTCCTGCGACTCGCGCCGATGGGGCGCCGTTCCGAGGAGCAACCTGATCGGCCCGGTGATCCTCACGTACTGGCCACCCGGCCGAGTCACGTACCACACGGGCGGCTGGTAGGCGTTCGCTCTAGACGCGCTCGATCACGGCGGCGATGGCCTGGCCGAAGCCGATGCACATCGTCGCCAGCCCGTAGCGCGCGTCTAGGCGCTCGAGCTCCGAGACGAGCGTCGCCGTGATCCGCGCGCCGGTGGCACCCAGCGGGTGGCCGAGCGAGATGCCGCCGCCGTTCGGATTCACATCGCCGGCCTCGTAGCGCTCCTGCAGGCCCGTGTCGGCGAGGAACTGGCCCACCACCGAGGCGAACGCCTCGTTGACCTCGATCACGTCGATCTCGTCCCACGTCAGCCCCGCCTTTGCGAGCGCCTTCGCCGACGCCTCCGGGTTGCCGTGCAGCATTAGGTGGGGATCGACTCCGACCACGCCGAAGGAGACGAAGCGCGCCCGCGGCTCGAGACCGAGCTCCGCGACCTTCGCCTCCGAGGCGACGAGCAGCGCGGCAGAGCCGTCGACGATCTGGGACGAGTTCCCCGCCGTCACCACGCCGTCCGAGATGAAGGCGGGCTGGAGCGCCGCCATCTTCTCGAGCGTCGTCTCGCGCCGCACCGCCTCGTCGACCGCGAAGCGGACGCGCGTGGCGGTCGCGGAGCCACCGGAGGCCGCCGGATCCGGGACGTCGAGCTCGATCGGCACGACCTCACGGTCGAACCGGCCCTCGTCGATCGCGCGCGCGGCCCGCTGGTGCGACTCGTAGGAGATCCGGTCGAGCTCCTCGCGCGAGAGGTTCCACTGCTTCGCGATCTCCTCGGCGGAGATGCCCTGCATCACGATCTCGTGGTGCTCGTGCACGAGCGGCGACATCGAGCCGTTGTTCGAGCCCATCGGGACGCGCGACATCATCTCGACGCCGCCCGAGACCACGAGGTCGAGCTGACCCGACCAGACCGCCGCGGCGGCATTGAAGTTCGTCTGCATCGAGGAGCCGCACTGCCGGTCGACGGTCGTTCCCGCAACGGACACGGGCCAGCCCGCGGTGAGCGCGACGTTGCGACCGATGTTCCACGCCTGCTCGTCGACCTGGGTCACGCAGCCCCACTGCACGTCCTCGATCTCGCCGGGATCGACGCCGCTTCGCGTGACCAGCGCGTTCACGACCTGCGCGGACAGCTCGTCGCCGCGGATATGCGACAGCGTGCCGTTCCTTTTCCCGATGGGGCTACGGACCGTGTCGACGATCATTGCGCCGGACTGCTCCATGCAAGAAACTGTACTCGGAGATGCTGCGCAAGAACGCGAAGATCGAGCTGCTGAAGCGGGTACCGCTGTTCGAGCGCTGCTCGCAGCGCGAGCTCGGGCAGATCGCCATGCTGGCGGACGAGCTCGACCTGCCGGCCGCCCGCAACCTCACGAGCGAAGGGTCGGGCGGCTTCGAGTTCATCGTCCTCGTGGAGGGAGCGGCAGACGTCCTCCGCAAGGGGCGCGTCGTGAACGAGCTCGGGCCTGGCGACTTCGTCGGAGAGATCGCCCTCGTCACCGGCCAGCCCCGCACGGCCACCGTCAAGACGCGCGGGCCGTCCCGGATCCTCGTCCTCACTGCGTCCGCCTTCCGGACGCTGATGCGGGACGTCCCCTCGATTCAGGACAAGGTGCTCACCGCGCTCGCGGCGCGGGTCCCGGACGAGTAGGCGTAGCTATCCGTTGGGGCGCGGAATGTGCGGCTCGCGGGAGTGCGCGAGATAGGTGGGGGCGGCGAGCTCGAGCACGACCCGCTTCCCGGGCGTGTCCCCTCGCCCGATGTCCGCGAACGAGTAGCCGACGTCGCCGGCGAGAACCACGGGCCCCTCGTCGGTCTCGACAACGACGATCTGGTGTCCTTCGGTATGGCCGGGCGCAGGCACGAGCCGCACTCCGGGCAGGATCTCCGCTTCGCCATCGTGCTCGACGTAAGTCGCGCCGGGGAAGTCGACCCACCCGCGGATCGTGTAGTCGTCCTGCGTCCTTGCGTCGGCGAGCTCTCGCCGCTGCACGTGGATCGGGACGCCTGGAAAGAGACGGTTGCCGCCGCAGTGGTCGAAATGAAGATGCGTGTTGATCACGATCGCCACCCGGCCGACCAACTCGTCCGGCAGCGGGTGCGGCGTCGGGTGCAAGTCCTCCACCTCGGGTGTCGAGTCGATCATCCCCGTATCGACGAGGACGAGCCCGTCCGGATGCTCGATCGTGTGCACGAGACCCGGCCAGGTGGCGCCTTCGACCATAAGCTCACTGCCGAGGTGGATGCCGATATCGTCACGGCTGACCACGAGCGGAGCATATGGCGACTACGACAGAAGAGTGGATCGACGTTCACTCCCCGTACAACGGCGAGGTCGTCGGCCGTGCGCCGAAATCCGGCGCCGACGACGCCCGGCGGGCAGTCGACGCGGCCGCAGGCGCGCTCGAGTCCCCACTGCCGGCCCACGAGCGCGCGGCGATCCTCGACCGGGTCGCAGGCCTGCTACGCGAGCGGCACGAAGACATGGCTCGCACGATCTGCGCCGAGGCGGGCAAGCCGATCAAGACGGCACTTGTTGAGGCCTCACGGGCCGTCTCGACGTACACCTTTGCAGCGGTTGAAGCCCGCAAGCTCGCCGGCGACGTCGTCCCCATGGGCGCGTCGGAGGCCGGCGAGGGCAAGGTCGCGTTCACGCTGCGCCGCCCGATCGGGGTCATCGGGGCGATCTCGCCCTTCAACTTCCCCTGCAACCTCGTCGCGCACAAGCTGGCACCCGCGCTCGCCGCGGGCTGCCCGGTCGTCCTCAAGCCGGCGAGCGCAACGCCGCTCTCGGCTCTGCTCCTCGCGGAGCTCGAGCAGGAGGCGGGCCTTCCGGCCGGCTGGCTCAACGTCCTCGTCGGGCCCTCGAGCGAGATCGGCGACGTGCTGGTGGAGGACGAGCGGGTGCGGATGATCACCTTCACGGGCTCGAGCGGCGTCGGCTGGGGTATCGCCGAGCGCGCGGCGAAGAAGCGCGTGCGGCTGGAGCTCGGCAACTCGACGCCCGTCGTCGTGGCCGCCGACGCCGACCTCGACCTCGCCACCACGAAGCTCGCCGCGAACGCATTCTCCTTCGCGGGCCAGAGCTGCATCTCCGTGCAGCGGATCTACGTCGAGCGGGCTGCGCTCGACGGCTTCCTCGAGCGCTTCCTGCCGCAGGTCGAGGCGCTCGTCGTCGGCGACCCGGCGGACGAGGCGACCGACGTGGGACCGGTGATCGACGAGGACGCGCGTACGCGGATCGCGGAGTGGGTCGAGGAGGCCGAGACGGCGGGCGCGAAGCTCCTCGTCGGCGCCACCGACGCCGACCCGCTCGGGCCGATCGTGCTCGCCGAGGCTCCCGAGACCGCACATGTCGTCTGCGACGAGGTCTTCGGCCCTGTCTGCGTCATCAACGCCGTGGACTCGCTCGAGGACGCGTACGCGCGGGCGAACGGAACGGAGTACGGGCTGCAGGCGGGGATCTTCACCGGCTCGATCTCGACGGCGCTGGCGGCAGCCGAGACGCTCGACTTCGGCGGCGTCACGGTCAACGAAGCACCGACCTTCCGCGCCGACCAGATGCCCTACGGCGGAGTCAAGGGATCCGGCAACACGAAGGAAGGCCCCGCCTACACGATCCGCGAGATGACCGAGGAGCGGCTCGTGGTCCTCCAGGCCTGACGTTTCCCGTTCCGCCAGCGCGGGGACGCCAGTCCCATGATCGGCGTGGGCATCGCATTCATCGTCCTCGGGATCCTTTTCCTGTTCCTCGTCCCGTGGGTCGGTATCGCCGCCGGCATGGTGGGCCTACTGCTCGCGATCCTCTGGGTGGCCGGTTTCGGACGCCGTGCGGCCCAGCGCGACGCGCCCGCGGACCGGCCACGGGCCTGAGGCAACCCGTTTGCAGGGAAGACAACAAATCCGGCGACTTTGTAACAGCACCGGGTACCATGTAGGATCGAGCCCCGGGCGTAAGGGGAGCCCCGCGGGAATCGGCTTCAGATAAGGCCTTACGGGGTCTGCGGGAGGAGACGGATACCAACGTGATCGAAGAGAGAACTGCCCAGTTGCAGCAGTGCATGTATCAATACTCACGGGCCATCTACAAGTCCATCAAGGACCTGATTGATCCGTATTCCGACCGAGAGACCCAGCTGGAATCGCGCCGCGCCGTCCTCGAGGCATGCGAGCAGACGATGGAGCGGCTGGCGAGCGATCCCCTCTACTTTGCGAAGCCCGACCGGGCGCTGTTCCAGGACATCAGGCGCCACTTCCCCATCACCGCGCAGGCGCAGGTCGCATGGGCGGTGCAGGAGGGCGTGAAGGCCGCGGTCGACTTCATCGAGGAGCAGATCGAGTCGGGCCTGCTCGACGGCGGCATCGCCCGCTGCCGGGCGACGACCCGCAAGGGCAAGCCGTGCCAGCGCACGCCGCTCCCCGAACGCGACTACTGCCCCTCGCACCAGCACCTGGAGACGAAGGCAGCGGCGTAGCGCCGCAGCTTTCCACAGGCTTCCACAGGGTGCGATCCACAGCCGCTCGGCTGTAGTGTCTTGCGCGGGTGTCGCACGACACAGACAAGCTGATCCGCCAGCTCTCGCTCGTGGCCTTTCTGATGGCCGAGCGGCGGGCGCTCACGGCGCGCGACGTGAAGTCGAACGTCGAGGGCTACTCCGAGATGTCGGACGAGGCATTCGCGCGGCGCTTTTACTCCGACCGCGCCGAGCTGCTTTCGCTCGGCGTCCCGCTGCAGTCGCAGCGTGACGAGTTCACCGGCGAAGAGCTGTACACACTTCGCTCGGAGCAGTATTTCCTCCCCGAGCTCGAGCTCGAGGACGAGGAGCTCGCGGCGCTCCAGACCGCCTTCTACCTGCTCGAGGGGAAGTTCGCGTACGCCGAGCCCCTGCGGCTCGCGCTGCAGAACCTCGCCCTCGGACGGCCGGGCTTCAGCGAGGCGCCGACCCAGACGGCCAGCCGCGTGGAGGTGCTCGATCCCGACTACTCGCCCGAGACGCCGGGACGGCTGGCGAAGCTCGAGAACGCGATCTCGAAGCAGCGGACGGTGCGCTTCGACTACTGGTCGATCTCGCGCGACAAGGAGAGCGAGCGGTCGCTCAATCCGTACGCACTCCTCAACGACAACGGGCTCTGGTACGTCGTCGGGCACGATCTCGACCGGAAGGAGATCCGCACCTTCCGCGTCTCGCGCATCCGCGGCGACATCAAATTTGCGACGCGCCGCGAGCGGGACTTCCGCGCGCCGACGGACTTCGACGTCGAGCTCTACCGTGGCCGGCCGCCGTGGCAGATCGGCGACAGCGTCGGCACGGCGCGGATCGAGGTGCGCGGCGACACGGCCTGGTGGGTGCGGCGCGCGTACGGCTCGACGGGGACGCTCGAGGACGACGTCTTCGTCACCGAGTACTCGTCCATCCCCCAGCTCGCATCCTGGGTGCTCCGCCAGAACGGCCGCGCGGTGCCCCTCGAGCCACCGGAGCTCAAGCGGGATGTCGCCGCGGCGCTGCGGCGCGTGCGCGAGTGGCACGAGGGAGAGCCTCCGCAACCGGCCCGCGAGAAACCGGCGGCGAGCGGCGACGGAGCCGTCGAGCGTCCGGCCGGGCCCGTCGCGCCCGAGCGATTCGCAGTCCTGCAGGCGCTGCTCGCCTACCTGCTCGCGGCCTGCGGCGAGGAGCGCGAGGCCGAGATCCCGGAAGCGGAGCTGCTCGAGCACTTTCCCTCCATCCCGCCGGACGAGCTCGAGGAGCATCTCTCACTGCTGAACCTCGTCAACTTCGGCGGCGGCTGCTACACGGTCTACGCCGAGCTGCGCGACGGCTCGGTGCACGTCGACAAGGAGCTGTGGGGAGACACGTTCCGCGCCGCCCCACGGCTGACGCCTCTCGAGGCTCGCGCGATCCGCCTCGCGCTGGAGTACGTCGGCCCGATGATCGCGGCGGACGCGCACTCGCCCCTCTCCCGCGTACGTATGAAGCTCGAGGAGACGTTCGGGCAGTTCGAGCTGGCACGGACGCCCGAGCCGCACGTCGCGACCGAGGAGGTCGACTTCGTCTCGCGCCTCGCGCGCGGCATGCGCGAACGCCGGCTGGTGGAGATCGAGTACCAGAAGGAGGCCGACTCGGCGCCCTCGACGCGGCTCGTCGAACCGTACTCGCTCGAGCGGCAGCTGCCGAACTGGTACGTCCACACGTGGGACAGGACGAGCGACGGCCCGCGCTCGTTCCGCCTCGACCGGATGCGGAGCGCGAAGCTGACGCGCGAGAAGTTCGACGCGCGTGAGGGATTCGAGCCGACCCGGCTCCGCGACGCGCGCACCGCGAAGGTGCTGTACGACAAGGCGATCGCCCGCTGGGCGATCGAGCGCGGCGCACGCCCGCTCGCCGACGGAGGCGCCGTGCGCGACCTGCCGGTCGGCAGCGACGAGTGGCTCGAGAGCGAAGTCCTCTCACTGCGCGGCGAGGCGGTCCTGCTCGAGCCCGGAGAGCTGCGGCACTCGATCGCCGCACGTGCCAAGGCGCTGGCGAAGGAGCTCGGCGTCGAGCGCATGCGCGCACCCGCCTGAGCCGCAGCCGCCCTACTTCGGGATAAAGCTCATGTTGCCGCTGCTCTCGAGGATGCCCCACTCCACATCGTCGACAGACGCGATCTGCTGCGTACGCATCTCCTCCGCGATCTCGTATTCGGTGAGCCGTTCGCGCTTCAAGTTGCGCTCGATCAGCCTGCCGTCCTCGATGATGACGACCGGCTCGCCCTCCAGCACCCGTCTCGCGCGCCTCGATCGGAAGCTGAGATACGAGATGCCGACCTGCACTGCGGCGATGGTCGAGACGGCAATGACGGCGCCTGTGACCGAGTAGTCGTCCTGCGTCAGGCCCTGCTGGATGGCGTCGCCGAGCACGATGAGCAGCACGAGGTCGAGGGGACTGAGCGAGGACAGCTCGCGTCGCCCCATCACCCGCATCAGGAAGACGACGAACGC
>Ga0308176_10001563_pt1 | contig 14400 bp, 13 predicted proteins | sample PhyCR2_3_FD_203890 | JGI IMG/M metagenome (GOLD analysis project Ga0308176, IMG submission 203890) | Soil microbial communities from UC Gill Tract Community Farm, Albany, California, United States - DLSLS.C.R2 | ecosystem: Environmental > Terrestrial > Soil > Agricultural land | place: USA...
TGGACCCATCGGTTGGCTCGACCATCGCCGCCGAGCTCTCTGCCGGTCTGCTGGACGAGGAAGTGTGGTCGAGGTTCGCGAACGCGAGCCGCACGGCCATCCACGGGTTGAGGTCCTGGCTGTCAGCGCGACGTGAGCAAGGTTCGAAGGTCGCGGCGTACGGGGCGGCGGCGAAGGGCAACACGCTCCTCAACGCGGTCGGCTGCACGCGCGATGACATCGCCTACGCCGTGGATGGCAGCATCGAGAAGCAGGGCCGCTTCCTGCCCGGCACGGGCAGCCCTGTCAAAGAGCCAGGACACCTGGCCGACGATCCACCGGACCACGTGATCATCCTCCCGTGGAACCTGTCCAGAGAGATCACTCCCCTCATCTCCGCGCTGGCTCCGGAGGCCGCGGTGTGGGTGGCGATTCCCGAGATGACCCGTCTGGCGTGAACGTGCGGAAAACCGACGCCTCAGCTATTGCTCACGTTAGCCTCGTGAGGTCGAGCAGACGGGGACGACGACGCATCTGGGAGCGCACGTGAAGGTTGTGATCTTGGCGGGCGGACGCGGGACGCGTCTCTCGGAGGAGACGCACGCGATCCCTAAGCCGATGGTCAGCATCGGCGGACGTCCGATCATCTGGCACATCATGGCTCACTACGCGTCGTTCGGGTTTAACGACTTCGTTGTGGCCTGTGGCTACAAGGGCGATGTCCTCAAGGACTACTTCGCCACCTACCGCACCCGTGAGGCCGATCTATACGTGGATCTCAGCGGTGGCACAGTCGAGTCTTTGACCCAGCCACAAGAAGACTGGCGGGTCACTCTCGTCGACACCGGGCTGGACACGTCGACCGGAGGTCGCATCAAGCGGCTCGAACCGATCTTGACGGAGCGTTTCCTTCTCACGTACGGCGACGGCGTCTCCGACGTCCCCATCGACACCTTGATCGATCACCACGATCATCACGGGGCGCTGGCGACACTGACGGCAGTCCACCCGATTCCGCGTTGGGGTGCACTTGCCGTCAGTGAGGACAAGGTCGTGGGCTTCGAGGAGAAGCCGGAAGACCCCGACACGTGGATCAACGGCGGCTACTTCGTTGTCGAGCCCGAGGTCCTCGACATGATCGACGGAGATCATGAGGCTTTCGAGGGCCGCCCGCTACGCATGCTCGCCCAGTCCGGCAAGTTGGGCGCCTATCCCCATACCGGTTTCTGGCGGGCGATGGACACAGCCCGAGACCGAGATGAACTCAACGAGATCTGGGACTCCCGGTCGGCACCCTGGGTTGCCCCTCGATGACCGTGCGCGAGCTCGCCATTGACGGCGCCGTACTCGTCGAGGGACAGCGATTTCCCGATGAGCGTGGGGAGTTCCGCAGACTCACCCCGCTGGAAACGCTGGCCGCAGCTGGGATGGAGCTGGAGACGAGCTACGTGGCGTGTGCTCACAATGTGCTCGCCGGAACTGTCCGTGGGCTCCACTACCAGATAGCACCCCATCTGGAGACCAAGGCTCTCTGGTGCCACGCGGGATCGCTCTTCGACGTGCTCGTCGATACCCGCGCCGATTCACCCACATTCGGGCAATGGACATCGATCGACCTGTCTGCGTCTCGTCCGGAAGTCGTGGTGGTCCCAGCTGGCGTTGCGCATGGCTATCAGACGACGTCGGGCAACACAGGTGTCACCTACGTCATCTCCGGACGCTATGCGCCGGAAAGCGGACGGACGATCCACTGGCAAGACTCCACCTTGGCCATCGCATGGCCACTAGCCGGTGCAACCGTCTCGGACGCCGACGCGTCTGCTCCGAACTGGCAGCAGGTGTCATGACTCCCTCAGTAGAGCGCCTCGTCCTCTGGGGCGGGTCGGGCCACGCCTTGGTCGTGCGCGAGGCACTCGGGCCCGACGCTCCACCGATCGTCGCCGTCTTCGACCGCTCCAGTGTGGAGCAGCCGTTTGCAGACGTTCCTCTGTACACAGGGGAAGACGCCTGGCAGAGGTGGTGCGATACAGATCCAGACCTACACAGCACCGGTTTCGTCGTGGCGATCGGCGGTGCTCGTGGTCCGGACCGGCTGCGGATCCACCAGCGGCTCGTGGGATTCGGGCTGTCTCCCGTCAGTCTCGTCCACCGGCGCGCGTTCAGGGCGGGAGGAGCCGTCTGCGGCCCAGGCTCGCAGGTCTTGGCCATGGCAGCCTTGTGCGAGCGCGCGTCGGTGGGCACCCAAACCATCGTCAACACCGGAGCAACGGTCGACCACGAGTGCGCGATCGGCGACGGGGTGCACATCGGCCCCGGGGCACACCTCGCGGGCCTAGTGACGGTCGAGGACCACGCGACTATCGGCGCCGGGGCAATCGTGCTCCCTCGCGTGAGGATCGGATCGGGGGCCGTCATCGGGGCCGGTGCGGTTGTACGGCACGACGTCCCTCCGCACGTGACCATGGTCGGCAACCCGGCCCGAAAGGTAGGCGATTGAGAATGGCAGACCGAGACTTCCGGTCACTGTCGATGCGGTGGCTCGAGGCCAGCCTTCCGGCCCGGTACTCCTACAACTTCACCTGGATGGGTCGGCCGATCATCCAGTATCCGCAAGACATCGTGGCACTCCAGGAGTTGATCTGGCGCATCAAGCCGGACGTGATCGTCGAGACCGGAATCGCTCACGGTGGATCTTTGGTGTTCAGTGCGTCGATGCTTGAGTTGCTAGGCGGAGAAGGTCAGGTGATCGGAGTCGACATCGACATCCGTGCGCACAACCGCGCCGCGCTGGACGAGCATCCCATGCGCAAGCGCATCGAGCTCATAGAAGGATCCGCGGTCGCGCCGGAGATCGTGCGAGAAGTACACGACCGGGTCGGTGGTAGATCTCCCGTCCTCGTGATTCTCGACTCGAACCACACTCACGATCACGTCTTGGCGGAGCTGACGGCCTACTCGGATCTGGTCCGCAAGGGGAGCTATCTCGTCGTTCTCGATACGGTCGTCGAGTACCTGCCCGAAGACGCGTTCCCCGACCGGCCCTGGGGTCCCGGCAACAGCCCGGGATCGGCCGTCAGCGCCTTCCTCGCGACCAACCGGCGATTCGAGGTGGATGCGGAGCTCGAGGACAGGGTCGCCATCACCACGGCACCTGGCGGGTACCTGCGGTGCATCCGTGACTGAATCGAAGCATGTCCCGGTCGCCGGCCCTTCGATCACCGAGCTGGAGGTCAGGCGTGTACTCGACGCCGTCAGCCACGCTTGGTACGACGACGCGAACCGGCCCATCGTGGACTTTGAGACGGCGTTCGCGCGTTACATCGGCCGGGAATACGCGGTCTCCTTGCCGTCATGTACCGCGGGCCTGCACCTGGCGCTGGCGGCACTCGGCATCGGGCCCGGAGACGAGGTCATCGTCCCCGACCTGACGTGGATCGCGACATCTGCACCAATTGGCTACGTCGGAGCAACGCCCGTGTTCGCCGATGTGGACCCCACGTCGCTCTGCCTCACGGCGGACTCTGTGGCAGCGTGCCTGACTTCGCGAACCAAGGCCGTTATTGCCGTGGACCTCTACGGCGCGATGCCCGACATGGACGCCCTCGCCACTCTCGCCGAGGACTCAGGCCTCGCGCTGATCGAGGATGCTGCCGAAGCGTTGGGATCAGAGCTCAACGGGAGGCGAGCGGGGAGCTTCGGACAGGTGAGTGTCTTCAGCTTCCACGGTTCCAAGACGTTGACCACCGGCGAAGGGGGGATGTTGGTGACCGACGACCTGGACCTCTTGCAACGCGTCAACATCTTGCGCGATCACGGGCGGCGCCCGGGGGACCGGGCCTTCAACAATGCCGAGGTCGCGTTCAAGTACAAGATGAGCGGGCTGCAGGCCGCTCTCGGCGCTGCTCAGCTGGAGCGAGTCGAGGAGCTTCTCGCTGGGAAGCGGCGAATCCATCGTTGGTACGAAGAGCGCCTAGCCTCCTACGAGGACATCACCATCTACGCCAGCGACAACGCTGGCGTGGTCTGGTGGATGACGAGTGCCCACATCTCCCCCGCCACCGGCTGGGACAAAGACCGACTTCAAGAGGGCCTGGGGCGTTCGAAGATCGACACTCGGCCGATCTTCCGGCCCTTGAGTTCACTTCCTGCCTATTGCGACTCGGTGGAGGCCGCCCAAGCGCGAGACCGCAATAGGGTGGCCCATGAAGTCAGCCCATGGGGCATCAACCTGCCGTCTGCCCTCTCCCTGAGGGAAGAAGACGTCCAGCTCGTCTGCGACGTCCTCACACGCCTTGTCGGTCCATGAGTGCGCAGCGGAAGACATCACGTCTGAGCGCGAACGAGGACTCCGTGGAGGAACAATGACCGGGCGGCTGACCGTCATCATTCCGACTCGAGAGCGCCCTGACACCCTGCAGTGGGCACTGAAATCCTGCGTTACCCAGGACTTCGACGACCTCGAGATCCTGGTCAGCGACAACGCGAGCACTCGGGCAACCCAGGAGGTTGTCTCGTCCTACGACGACCCGCGCATCCGCTACGTGAACCCAGGACGACGTCTGGGGATGTCCGAGCACTGGGAATTCGCCCTGTCCCACGTCCGAGCTGGATATCTCATGTTTCTGGGCGATGACGACGGTCTGATGCCTGGTGCCCCACAGGAGATCAGCGAGATCCTCGGGGCCAGCGGGAGCGAGGCATTGGTGTGGCCCCTGGCCAGCTACTACTGGCCGGAGTTTCTCGACGGATCCATGGCCAACTGCCTGTCCATGCCGATGCCTCAGCCGCGCCGGGTTACCCAGCTACGGTCTGCGGACGTCCTCAACCGAGTGGCTGGCTTCAAAGCACCGCACTACCTGCTCCCCTCCCCCTATTGGGGAGTGGTGAACCGGACGGCGTTCGACCGCATCGCAGGACGAAGTGGTCGGGTCTTCTACTCCATCAATCCGGATTTGTACTCGGGCGTCGCGGTCGCCTCGGTCACGGAGTCCTACCTGCGCTCCGAGCGCATGTATTCGCTCAGCGGAGCCTCGCGACACAGCAACGGTGCGAGTCACGTGATGGGCCACGAAGAGGATCTTCCAGGTTCGAAGCAGCAGGTTTTCCGGGCCGAGAGCGGCCTTGCCTTCCACCCGGACCTGGATATGACCAACAACGTCTGTGTCCTTGTGGCCGAGAGCTTCCTGCAGGTACGGGACCACGTAGAGGCGATGACTCCTCGGCCGGACCTGCGTGCGATGTTCCGAGCCGCTCTGGTCCACCCCGACCACGTTCTCAACCCGTCAGTGAACGCCGGCACTGTGGCAGCCCTGCGCTCCACCGCCCGTCGCGCCGACGCGGTTGCCGTCTTGGAAGAAGAACTTCGACGCGACGCCCGGATGCGCTGGCCCCGGCGCGCTTGGGCCGCCAGCAAGCTGGTCGCACTGGGAAACCCGCTGCTGGACTGCAGCAAGACAGGGGTCACGAACATCTTCGAGGCGACTCTGGCCGCCGACAACGTGCTGAACAATCGGACGCACGCGTGGACTCCTCACCTCTACTCGGTCCGGGGGAGGGCCACCAAGGCGAGACGGGCCTTGGCGGCGACCCGCACGCGCTTGAGCGCCTAGAGGGACCCTCTTGTCGCCGTCGTTGACGGGGAAGTCGACATGGGCGCAAACATCGGCTCTCGGAACAATCGCCGAGTGACGAGAAGTCCGGGAACGGCGGTGACCAACCCAGTGGCAAGAACGCTTCCCAGCACAGGACCTGGCAGGCCCACGGCGAACGCCAGCCACACCGACAGCGGAACATTGACGCATGCGACACCCACAGCCAACCGCGCGTGCACCCGCACGCGGTTCGTGGCGTTCATGAGCAGGAAGAAGGGAGCACTTACGAGCTGGTACACCGTCCACAAGCCGCAGAGCATCATCAGGGACCGGGGCGGCACCACCTCGGGTGTAAGCCAGGCGGAGATCAGGCTTGGCCCGACGATCACGAGCGCCAACGACGCCCCAACGCCGATCAGCCCTCCCACCAGAACTGTCGCTCGAAGGCGCGACCGGATCCATGAGGCGTCGCCCCTCGTATAGGCATCTGCGAATGCCGGCCACAGCTGCAGAAGGGCGGGCGAGATGCTTGCAGTGACGAGGGCGAAGATCCGCATGCAGACGCTGTAAACGCCTGCATCGCGCGCCCCCAGCACGGTCGCGACGACCACGACATCGGTCTGGTAGCCCACCGCCGCGGACACGTCGATGAGGAAGAACCACAGGCTCGAACGGCGCAAAGTACGGAACTCGGTCATTGACACCGAGGCTCGGCTCGGCCTCACCTTCTCGTTGCGCCGCAGCGTCCAGGCAAGGCAGACCAGGCCCATGAGAGCCGGTGCCCCCACCATCGCGAGGACGAAGGCCGCGAGAGGAACTCCGGCGACCGAGCACGCAATCCCGAGACCGGCCGCGAGGAGAACGCCTGCCCCCAACCAGCGATTCGCGATCGCACCACGGTGCATCCCGTAGAGGATGCGCTGGCCGAGTGCCCCCGGCACGGACATTCCCGTGACCACGGCCGCGGCCAGGACCGCGCCGCGCACCTCGCCCTGTGAAAGCTGCCCGGCCCCGAGGACGGAACGCCACGGTAGGGTCACCGCGGCCACCAGCCCGATGACCAGGACCAGGCCAGCCGCACCCAGTGCGGCAGCGAGCGCGGTGCCCACGGCCCGGCGTGCCGAGTCGTGGTCATCGCGCGCTCGCGCCTCCGACAGTCGGGCCACCAACGCGGAGCCGATCCCCAGATCGGTGAAGGCAAGCACGACTGGCGCCGCCGTCAGGGTCACGAGAACTCCGAAGGCGTCAGGTGAGAGGCTCCGGGTGATGAAAGGCAACGACACGAGGGTCGCGACGACAAAAGTGACCTGGTAGCCGGCACCGGACACGAGCGTGCTCAGTACGGCGCGGTCTCGCTGCCGGGCGCGAGCACCGGTGGACTCGTGCTCAGGCACTCTAGCTCTCCTCGTCTCGCCAGCAGCCTAACGAGGCAGGAGCTCCGATCGCCGGACGTTAAGCACGAGACCGAGTGGGACGAAGGCCTGAGAGATCCATCGACTCAGCGTCCGGCAAGCTTCCGGTAGACGTCCGCGTGGATGTCGGCGCAGGAGCGCCAGCTGAACCGGGCGGCACGTTCGAGGCCGAGGGGTGCGAGGCGTGTGCGGGAGTCGACGGCCTCGGCGATCGCCGCCGCCATGGCCGGTACGTCGTGGGGGTCGAACAGGACGGCTGCGTCGCCGCAGACCTCGGGGAGGGAGCCACTGGTGGCGGCGGCCACCGGGCATCCTGAGGCCATCGCCTCCAGAGGTGGGAGGCCGAAGCCCTCGTAGAGGCTGGGGAAGGCCAAGCACGACGCTGTCCGGTAGAGGTCACGCAGCTCTGCCTCGGGCACCAGCCCGCGGTGCTCGACCCACTCCGGGAGCGGCCCGAGATCGGACCCGAGCCCGCCGGTCAGGACGAGCCGGAGGTCGCGACCCTGGTCGCGGAGCACGGACATCGCCGCGACCAGTCGGGCGTGGTTCTTGTGCGGCCAGCCCCCGGCCGGATACAGCACGAAGGGCTCCCGCGGGCCGTCGTACGGCGCGAACGCCTCGAGGTCCACGCCCAGGGGGGCCACCACGATGCGTGCGGGATCGACCCCCAGCGCGTGGGCGATGCGCCCCTTGCAGAACTCGCTGATCGTGACCACGACGTCGGCGCTGCGGGCGGGCCGGTCGTAGGCCATGACGCGGTACGCCCGCTCGGCCCGCGAGAAGAGCCCCGGGAGGTCGTGATGCTGCACGTCGTGCAGCGTCTGCACCATCGGTGTCCCGCGGCGGCGCAGCGGCACCGGCACCGTGAGGGGGTAGTGCACGACCGCCGCTTCCTGCAGCCTCCGCCGCTCGCCGTACCAGGGGCTGGCGGCGCGCAGGACCGTCCGGAGCCGGTCGGCGGTGGATCCGTCACTGCGCAGCTCGGGGATCACGACCTCCCGCACGCCCGCGAACAACCCGGCCGCGGCGGCAGGGACCAGAGCCGTGACGTCGAGGTCGGCGCGCCGCCCCAGCTCGCGGGTCAGCGCCCGCGCATACGTCTCGCTGCCGCCCATCGCGCCGGGCACCAGCGTGAGCATCGGGAGCACGACCTCGACACGAGACCGAGCCGGGCGGCTCGCCGGCGACCCTCCCACACGTCCTCCGTCCCTCGCTGTCCCGAAGGCCCGCGCGGGACCCGCTCCGGCAGTGTAGGGCTCGCCGAGATCCCGAGCGCGGAGCGCGACCTCGCCTAGGGTGTGGCACGGCACGGCCGTGCGCACCGCCCGGCAGGGGGACGAAGGGACAGCCCAGGAAGCCGATGAGGACTCCATGACTCCGCGCGTTCTCATGGTGGTGCCCACCCTCGGGCGGCGACCCGAACACCTCCGGCTGTGCCTCGCCTCGATCGCGGCCCAGGAGGTCGAGACCGACCTCGTCGTCGTCGCCCCCGTGGCACCCGATCTCGAGCACCTCGTCCGCAGCTCCGGGGGCCGCCTGGTCGCCGACCCCGGGCGCGGGATGTCCGGGGCGCTGAACGCCGGCTTCGAGGCGGCGCTGCCCGGGACGCCGTACGTCGGCTGGCTCGGCGACGACGACCTGCTCAGCGACGGCTCGTTGGCCGCCACCACGGCCGCCCTCGACGCCGACCCGGGCGCCTCGATGGTGTACGGGTGGTGCGACTACGTCGACGACGCGGGGCAGGTGATCTTCCTCAACCGCGCCGGCGCCCTGGCCGGTCGCATCCTCCCGTTCGCACCCAACCTCGTCCCCCAGCCCGGTTCCCTGATGAGGCTGCCCTACGTCCAGGAGCTGGGCGGCGTCGACGAGGAGCTGACACTCTCGATGGACCTCGACCTGTTCCTCCGGCTGCGTCGGCGTGGTCGCCTGGTCGCGCTGCCGCAGACCCTCGCCTGCTTCCGCTGGCACGTCGACTCCACCACGGTCGGGTCCGAGCGCGCCTCCGCGGAGGAGGCGGACCACGTGCGGATGCGGTACATGTCCGCACCCGCCGCGGCGCTCTACCGACTCGGACGATGGCCGGGACGGTGGGCGCTGCGGCTGGTCAAGTGGCGCGTACGACGACAGGCGCGGCGCGTCGGGGTGTCCGCGTCGTAGCGCACGAGGGCCGTCCTCATCCCCGGTCCGCGCGCGACCACGCGAGCGCCCTGTCGAACGCCAGTGCCGCCACCGCTGCCAGAAGCACCACGACAAGCACGCCGGGCCGGTGCCAGTGCGGGTCTGCGTCAGAAGCGGGGCGACCGTCCTCGAGCTGCACCACGTGCAGGATCGCTGCGACGGTGGCGGCACCGCCCAGCCACGGGAGGAGACGGAAGAGCCAGGCCCCGCGGTCGACGTCGTCGAGCGAGATGCCGAGCAGGATCGGCGCACCGATCAGCAACGGGAGCGCATACCGTCCCTGCCACGACGTGCCGAGCGTCGGGTAGGTGTCCGCCGTGTAGGCCAGCGGCACCAGGACCGACGCCACCAGCACACCGAGCGCCACCCAGCGTGCCGAACCACCACGGCGGACGGCCTCCCTCACCAGTAGGACGGTCAGCACGGCATAGACGACGTACGCGACCGGGCTCGCCGGCTGGTTGCGGTAGGGGAAGACCCCGACCCACTGGAAGACCCACAGCGGGACCTGCTCCAGGACGAGCCCTCCGTCGAACGGCAGCGGGGCGCCGCTGCTGCCCCCGATCCCTGAGTGGTGCGAGACGGTCCAGACGAGCTGGAAGAGCGTCGCCCCCGCGGCCACGACCGCGACGGCGAGGACACCCTGCCACCGCCGCCGCAGGAGCGTCCAGCTCGCCCGCGGGGCCACCGCGATGACCGACCCGACGATCAGCAGGATGAAGACGGGCCCGGTCAGCCGGACACTGCCGAGGACCGCCACCGCCAGCGCGGCGATGGCGAGCAGCCGCCGGTGGTGCTCCGGAGCCGCTCCCTGCAGGCCGAGGAGGGCACACCACAGTGCCGCGGCCGCCGCGAGCTCGATCCCGTTCGGCGCTGGCAGCATCAGCGTGTAGAAGGCCATCGGCGTCAGCCCCAGCACCAGGCCGGCCAGGGGCCACCGGGTCCGGCTGCGGACCAGCAGGCACCACGTCGCCAGGGCCAGCAGCACCGCGTTGACCAGGCTCGCCGTGCCGCGCATGACGTACAGGGCTGTGGCCCCGTCCCAGGGCTTCGCGGCCAGGCCGACGACGGCGTAGAAGACCGGGCTGTACGACGCCGCCGTCGACAGGATCAGCACGTCGCCGTTCGGAAGCCTCTCCTCGGGCACGCAGTCGGCGTGCCGCTTGGACGCGAGTGCCTCGCACTGCGCGCGGGCGTCCGCGGCCAGTCCCGGTGACACCTCGACGAGCACACCCCCCTGGTCGTACGTCAGCCGGGTCGGCGCGAGGTCACCCTGGGCCACCGAGGAGGCTCGGAAGGCGTGGTCGATCTCGTCGATGCCGCGGAACGGGGGCGTACCCCAGGCCCAGGCGAGCTGGGTCAGCAGCGAGGCCACGAACACGGCCACGGGCACCCAGCGCCGGTGGGGATGGCGGGGCGACGCCTCCGGCGACTCCGTGGGACGGCTGCGCACCAGGTTCTCGTCGGCGGTCACGCGTCGTCCCCGGCTGACCCCTGTCCGGTTTCCTCGGTACGCCGTGCGGATGACTCGGGTGACGCCTCGCCGAGGGCGACGGATCGGGCGAGGGCCACGTACTTGCGCTCGAGGGTGTCGAGCCTGCGGAACAGGATGACCGACACCAGGCCGAAGGTGACCACGAGCACGTAGAGCAGCAGGTCGGTGCCACGGCCCACCCCGACCCGGTTGGCGATCCAGGTGAGCCATTGCGGGAACAACGTGCTGAGAACCGCGGCGACCAGGATCCCGACGACGTAGGCGCGCCAGATCACCCGGTGGAGGGCGCGCTGTCCGCCACGCAACGAGTACCAGCCGACGACGGCGATCGCCGCCAGCAGCAGCAGCTTGATGATGGGCTGGGTCATCACCTTGTCCTCGGGCCGACCGGCCGAGCCAGCGTAACGGCGAAGATCCACCGGACACCGGATTTCCCCCACCTTCGGGGCCGCAGTCGCGACAATGGCGGCAGCCGTCTGCACCGCACGCAGGCCGAGAGGGAGGGGCGTCGCATGCGTGGGTCCCACGCCGCTCCCCCGCAGGAAGACCTGACCGGCGACCAGCACGCGGCTCCCGCGACCTCGGTCCTCTCGGTGTCGTCGCTGGTCGGTGCCGGGCTGCCGGCCCTCCTGCTCGGCGTCGTGCTGGCGATCGTGGTGCGTGCGTTCGCGCGGCCCCTGACCAACCCCGACACCTACTTCCACCTGCGGTTCGGCGCGGAGTTCCTGCACGGGTGGTCCCTGCGCGACCCCGGCTCGGTGACCACCCAGGCCACCGCCTCCTGGGTCCCGACCCAGTGGCTGCCGGAGATCGTGATGGCCAGGTTCGAGGACTGGTTCGGCCTGCCGGGGGTCGCCTGGCTGGCCGGGGCGGCCGTGATCGGCCTGGTCGCGGCGTGCTACGTGTCGGCCCGCCGGCGCGCCGAGCCGCTGGTGGCGGTCGCGCTGGTGATGGCCGCCCTGCTCGCGGCGTCGATCGCCCTCTCGGCCCGGCCGCAGGTGATCAGCTACGTCTTCGTGGTGCTCACCGTCGACGCGTGGCTGCGCACGGCCGACGACGGCCGTCCTCGGTGGTGGCTGGTCCCGATGACCTGGTTGTGGGCGATGTGCCACGGCATGTGGCCGCTGGGCCTCGCGCTCGGCGGCCTGGCCCTGGTCGGCCTCGCCCTCGACCGGCGTACGACGCGTGCGGCCTGGCTGCGCCTGGCCTGCGTCCCGGCCCTCTCCGCGGTGGCCGCGGCCGTCACGCCCGTGGGTCCGGAGCTGTACGTCCAGATCCTGCGCGTGCAGGACCGGGCCTCCTACTTCCAGGAGTGGCGCTCGCCCCACCTGACCAACCACGCGTGCGTGACGCTGCTCGTCCTCCTGGCCGTCACCGCGGTCGCGCTGGTCCGCACCGGGTGGCCGGGTGGGGTGACCGCGCTGCTCCTCGCGGCGGCGGTCGCGTGCGCGTTCTGGAGCTGGCGGACGGTTCCGGTGTCGGCGGCGATGACGGTGCCGTTGGCGGCTCCGCTCCTCCAGCGGTGGACCGGGCGCCGGCCGGCCCCACCGCGGCGCCGCGAGCTGGCCGCCCTGGCCACCGGGTGCCTGGTCGCGCTGGTCGCCCTGGGGCTGGCGGTCCCGCACCGGGTGCCCGACCCCACCCGCAGCCCGGGGTGGCTGCGGCCGGCGATGTCATCGCTGCCCCCGGGCACCGAGGTGCTCAGCACCTGGGACACCAGCGCGGTCCTGATGTGGCGCTTCCCGCAGCTCGACGTGATCGCCCACGGCTACGGCGACACCTACACGCTGCCCGAGCTGCGCCGCAGCTACGACGTCCAGGTCCTGGCGCCCGGGTGGGTGGCCGACCTGAAGAGCACCCGCTGCACCGTCGCGGTCCTCTCCACGCAGAGTCCGCTCGCCCGGGCGCTGGTGACGCAGGAGCACTGGCAGGTGCGGCACCGGTCACCGGGCCTGGAGATGGTCACCGCGCCGACCGGCTGGCTGCGCGGCTAGCCCAGGAGGTCGCGGACCACGGCGTCGGCGAGCAGCCGACCCTGCCGGGTCAGCACCAGCCGCTCGGCGTGGAGCTCGACCAGGTCGCGGGCGACCAGGTCCGCGACGGACGCGCGACCATGCGCGTCGAGGGTCAGGACGGGAAGGCCGTCGCGCAGCCGGATCTCGAGCAGCACCCGCTCGACCCGCCGGGTCTCGCTGTCCAGCAGCTCCCGGGCGGCCGCAGGGCTCGTGCCCGCCGCGAGCCGTCCGGCGTACGCCGTGGGGTGCTTGACGTTCCACCACCGCACGCCGCCGACGTGGCTGTGCGCCCCCGGCCCGACGCCCCACCAGTGACCGCCGGTCCAGTAGAGCTCGTTGTGCCGGCAGCGGGTCGCCCGGTCGCGCGACCAGTTCGACACCTCGTACCACCCGAACCCGGCCTCGGCCAGGCGATGGTCGGCGAGCAGGTACTTGTCGGCCAGGTCGTCGTCGTCCGGCATCGTCAGCTCGCCGCGCGCGATGCGCCGCGCGAGCGCGGTCCCCGGCTCGACGATCAGCGAGTACGCCGAGAGGTGGTCGGGGTGACAGCCGAGCGCGACCTCGAGGGAGGTGGCCCAGTCCTCGAGCGACTCCCCCGGCGTGCCGTAGATGAGGTCCAGGCTGACGTCCTCGAAACCCGCCTGGCGGGACCACTCCACCACCGCCGGGACACGCAACGGGTCGTGGGTGCGGTCGAGCGTCCCGAGCACGTGGTCGACCGCCGACTGCATGCCGAAGCTGACCCGGGTGAACCCCGCCTCCCGCAGCGCCTCCAGGTCCCACGCCGCGACGCTGTCCGGGTTGGCCTCGGTCGTGACCTCGACCTGGGGTGCCAGTCCGAACTCGGCCGCCACCGCGGCCAGGACCGCGGCCAGGTCCGCGGGCGGCAGCAGGGTCGGCGTACCGCCGCCGAAGAAGACGGTCTCGACCGGCAGGTCGCGGTCGCCCAGGACCTTGCGTGCCCGGCGTACCTCGGTGATCGCGGCTTCGGCGTAGGACGCCCGCGAGGCGCCCGGCGGCCCCTCGGCGCCGCCGAGCTCGGCGGCGGTGTAGGTGTTGAAGTCGCAGTAGCCGCAGCGCACCGTGCAGAAGGGCACGTGCACGTAGATGCCGAACGGGCGGCTGCCCAGCTCGGCCAGCGCGCTCTCGGGCAGGTGGCCGTCGGCCGGAGCGGGTTCGCCATCGGGCAGCGAGGACGGCATCTGGCCATCCAAGCAGAGGGTCAGGTGCCGACCCCGCCGGCGTACGACGACGCCGGCGGTCTCCGTGTCGGCCAGCCCGTGGTCGCCGTCGGCAACCCCGGGGCCTGGCCGGCAGCGTGACCGCCGGCGTCGTCAGCGCGCTCGGCCGCAGCATGCCCGTCCGCGGCCGCGCTGGCCGACGTGACCGGCCGCGTGATCGGGATCATCACAGCGGTGGCCGGCGTCGGCCTCGATCTTGCCGTCCCCATGAACGGCACGACCGGCCGGATCATCTGGTCGTTGTCACACGACCGCTGTGCGTCCGTCCGGCGCCGGATCCCCCCGGTCGGCGTCGGACGGACGACGACGGAGCTCTCAGCGCTTGCGCTCGATGTCGAGGTCCAGCACGTGGCCCTCGACGTCATCGGCGTCGCGGATCGGGGTGAAGTCGACGTTGCCCTCGTCGTCCAGCGGCAGGAAGTGCCCCTCGACGTCGGCCGGGTCGGTCTCGTCCTTCAGGATGATCTCGTTGATGTTCTCGCTCATCGT
>Ga0308176_10001564_pt1 | contig 14399 bp, 16 predicted proteins | sample PhyCR2_3_FD_203890 | JGI IMG/M metagenome (GOLD analysis project Ga0308176, IMG submission 203890) | Soil microbial communities from UC Gill Tract Community Farm, Albany, California, United States - DLSLS.C.R2 | ecosystem: Environmental > Terrestrial > Soil > Agricultural land | place: USA...
AGGTCGTGGTCTCGCTCGAGCCGAACATCGACCCGGAGACGGGCGCCGGTGCGGGCTACGAGTTCGTGAACAACGTGAGCGGTGGCCGCGTGCCGCGCGAGTACATCCCGTCCGTCGACCAGGGCGGTCAGGGCGCGATGGAGTTCGGCGTGCTCGCCGGCTACCCGATGGTGGACGTCAAGTTCACCCTCGAGGACGGCGCCTACCACGACGTCGACTCCTCCGAGCTGGCGTTCAAGCTGGCCGGTGGGCAGGCCTTCAAGGAGGCCGCCCGGATGGCCAAGCCGGTGCTGCTCGAGCCGATGTTCGCGGTCGAGGTGACCACCCCGGAGAACTTCCTGGGCGACGTCATCGGCGACATCAACTCGCGCCGTGGACAGGTGCAGTCGATGTTCGAGCGGTCGGGTGACCGGGTGGTCACGGCGCTGGTACCGCTGTCAGAGATGTTCGGGTACGTTGGCGACCTGAGGTCCAAGACCTCCGGCCAGGCGTCGTACTCGATGGAGTTCGACTCGTACGCCGAGGTTCCGCAGAACGTCGCCGACGAGATCATCAAGAAGGTCCGCGGCGAGTAGTTCGTCGGACTTGTAGTCCCCCAGCAGACGAGTCAAGTACTAACGAGGAGGAGCCCCCGTGGCTAAGGCGAAGTTCGAGCGGACTAAGCCGCACGTCAACATCGGCACGATCGGTCACATCGACCACGGCAAGACGACGTTGACCGCAGCGATCACCAAGGTGCTGCACGACAAGTACCCGAACCTGAACGAGGCTTCGGCGTTCGACATGATCGACAAGGCTCCGGAGGAGCGTCAGCGCGGTATCACCATCTCCATCGCGCACGTCGAGTACCAGACCGAGGCGCGTCACTACGCCCACGTCGACTGCCCCGGTCACGCCGACTACATCAAGAACATGATCACCGGCGCGGCTCAGATGGACGGCGCGATCCTCGTGGTCGCCGCCACCGACGGCCCGATGCCGCAGACCCGTGAGCACGTGCTGCTCGCCCGCCAGGTCGGCGTGCCGGCGATCGTCGTCGCGCTGAACAAGTGCGACATGGTCGACGACGAGGAGCTCATCGAGCTCGTCGAGATGGAGGTGCGCGAGCTCCTCACCGAGTACGAGTTCCCCGGCGACGACATCCCGGTGGTCCGCGTTGCTGCCTTCCCGGCGCTGAACGGCGACGAGAAGTGGGGCGAGTCGATCATGGAGCTCATGACCGCGGTCGACGAGCACATCCCGCAGCCCGAGCGCGAGGTCGACAAGCCGTTCCTCATGCCGGTCGAGGACGTCTTCACGATCACCGGTCGCGGCACCGTGATCACCGGCCGCATCGAGCGCGGTGTGGTCAAGGTCAACGAGACCGTCGACATCATCGGCATCCGTGAGGGCAAGCAGACCACCACGGTCACCGGTGTCGAGATGTTCCGCAAGCTGCTCGACGAGGGCCAGGCCGGTGAGAACGTCGGCCTCCTGCTCCGTGGCACGAAGCGCGAGGACGTCGAGCGCGGCATGGTCGTCATCAAGCCGGGCACCACGACCCCGCACACCAACTTCGACGCGTCGGTCTACATCCTGTCGAAGGAGGAGGGCGGCCGTCACACGCCGTTCTTCAACAACTACCGTCCGCAGTTCTACTTCCGCACCACGGACGTGACCGGCGTCGTGACCCTCCCCGAGGGCACCGAGATGGTCATGCCGGGCGACAACACCGACATGTCGGTCGAGCTGATCCAGCCGATCGCCATGGAGGAGGGTCTCCGGTTCGCGATCCGCGAGGGTGGCCGCACCGTCGGCGCCGGCCGGGTCACCAACATCTCCAAGTGATCTAGCAGCACCCGCCGAGAGGCCCGGTCCCCCAGGGGGCCGGGCCTCTTGCCTTGCCCCGGCAGATCCGCCCACCGACGCGAAGGGCCCGATCCCGTGAACACCAAGGACGAAGGGGTCCGGCCGGCGCGTCCGCACACCGGGGTGACCGCCGACGGCAAGCGGCTGCGCGAGGTGGTGACGTACGCGCGCCGGGGGAGCCGGTTCTCCGCGCGGCAGCACGCGGCGTGGGAGCGGTACGCCGAGGCCTACGTCGTGCCGGACGCCGCGGTCGACGAGCCGGACGTGGACGTCGCGTCCTGGTTCGGCCGGAGGGCCCGGCTGGTGGTGGAGATCGGGTCCGGGGTGGGCGAGGCGACCGTGCCGCTGGCGGCCGCCCGCCCGTCGTACGACGTGCTGGCGTTCGAGGTCTGGCGGCCCGGCGTGGCGGACACGCTGCACCGGCTGGGCCGGGACGGCGTCACGAACGTGCGGCTGCTCGGCGTGGACGCGGTGTGGTCGCTGCGGAACCTGCTGGGGGAGCGGTCCGTGCACGAGCTGTGGACGTTCTTCCCCGACCCGTGGCCGAAGAAGCGGCACCACCGGCGGCGGCTGGTGAACGCGGAGTTCGCGTCGCTCGCGGCCAGCCGGCTCGAGCCCGGTGGCCTGTGGCGGCTGGCCACGGACTGGGCGGACTACGCCGAGCAGATGCGTGCGGTGCTGGACGCCGAGCCGCTGCTGGAGAACGTGCACGACGGCCCCGCGCCGCGCTGGGACGAGCGGCCGATGACCCGGTTCGAGCGACGCGGCCGCGACGCGGGCCGGCAGATCACCGACCTGACCTACCGCCGCGTCTGAGCCGCTCGCGCAGCGCCGCGTCCCGGGCGAGCCGCTGCTCGTCGCGGCGGCGGCGCTCCGCCACCACCGCGGCCAGCAGCGCCTCGGGATGCTGGCCCGGCGGCGGGGCCGGGGCGACGTGCGGCATCACCTGCTCGAGCAGCTGGCCGGCGAGGGTGGCCCGCGACACCGGGTTCAGGGACGGTGCCCGGCCCAGGAACTGCCTGACCGCGAGCGCGAGCCCGTCCGGCAGGGGAGCGATGTCCGCCCTCGACGCCCAACCGGCCAGGTGCGGCGGCATCGGCGCGGGACGCAGCTGCGGGAAGGGGAAGCGCTCGCGCACCACGTAGGTGCCGGCCACCACGTCGCCGAGCCGCTTGCCGCGCGTCGTGACCAGCGCGCACACGAGGGCGGGGACACCGCTGAACGCCCAGATCTCCACCACACCGACGAGCGCGCGCATGAACGCGTGCCGGAACGAGATCGGGCCGGCGTCGTCGCGGACCGTCCGCAGCCCGAGCGCCAGCTTGCCGAGCGACCGGCCGCGGCTGAGCGTCTCCACGGTGCTCGGCACCACGACCAGCACGAGGACCGTGCTGACGACGGTGGCGACGGCGAGGAGGGCCTCGTCGGTCGACCCGGCCGCGACCCCGGCGACGAGGAAGACCGCGAGCAACAGCAGGCCCTCCGCGACGACGTCGATGAGCCCGCTGGCCACCCGGACGCCGACCGTGGCCGGTGGCAGGTCGAGGGCGACGGCCTCGCCGGTGACGAGGTCGTCGTCGCCGAGGAGCGGGCGCGCGTCCGACATGAGGGGGTCACCCTAGGACATGTCCCGAGCGCCGCCGCGGAGCACCGGCGGCGGATACGGTGTGCCGCGTGGACATCGACGCCTTCGTGGCCGCGCACGCCCCGCGCTGGCGTCGGCTGGAGGAGCTGAGCCGCCGCCGTACGCTCAGCGGCGCGGAGGCCGACGAGCTGGTCGACGGCTACCAGGAGGTCGCGACCCACCTGTCCGTCGTACGCTCCTCGGCCCCGGACGCGAGCCTGGTCGCCTACCTGTCGGCCGTGCTGGCCCGCGCCCGCACGCGTACGACGGGCACCCGCACGTCCTCGTGGCGCGACGGCCTCACGTTCCTGACCGCGACCTTCCCGGCCGCGCTGTACCGGATGCGGCGTTGGTGGCTCGCCACGCTCGCGGCCAACGTGGTGGTCGCCGGCGTGATGATGCTCTGGCTGCTGCAGCACCCGGGCGTCGAGTCGTCCCTGATCCCGCCGTCGGAGGCGGACCGGCTGGTGAACGTCGAGTTCGAGCGCTACTACAGCGAGTTCGCCGCCTCGCACTTCGCGGCCCGCGTGTGGACCAACAACGCCTGGGTCGCGGCACTGTGCATCGCGCTCGGGGTGCTCGGGCTGCCGGTGATCTACCTGCTGCTGCAGAACCTCCTCAACGTCGCGGTCATCGGCGCGCTGATGATCGACCACGGCCGCGGGTCGCTGTTCTGGGGGCTGATCCTGCCGCACGGCATCCTCGAGCTGACCGCGGTCTTCGTGGCCGCCGGCGTCGGGCTCAGGCTGTTCTGGGCCTGGGTGGACCCCGGCCCCAGCACCCGCGTGCAGTCCGTCGCCCACGAGGGCCGCAGCGCCGGGGCGGTCGCGCTCGGGCTGGTCCTGGTGCTGCTCGTCAGCGGCGTGATCGAGGCGTTCGTGACCCCGTCCGGCCTGCCGACCTGGGCCCGGATCAGCATCGGCGTGACCGCCGAGGCGCTGTTTCTGGCCTACGTGTTCGTGCTCGGCCGGCGGGCCGTGCTGGCCGGGCACACCGGCGACGTCGGGGCGGACCGCCTCGAGGACACCGTCGCCGTCGCCGGCTGAGCGGGTGCGGCCGCCCGGTTACAGCAGCCCCCGGCCCTTCAGCATCAGGTAGTGGTCGGTGAGCGCCACCGGCAGCCGGTCCGCGTCCGCGTCCACCACGTCGACGCCGATGCTGCCGAGGATCTCGGCGGTGCGGACCCGGTCGGCGAGCACCTGCTCGGCGGCGGCCGCGTCGTAGATGTCCTGCGGCCGGCCCCGGCGCGCGGCCATCCGGTCCAGCTCGGGGTCCCGGACCGACGCCAGCACCACCCGGTGCCGGTGGGCCAGGGTGGGCAGCGCGGGCAGCAGGCCGTGCTGCACGGCTGCGGGCTCGAGCGCCGAGAGCAGCACGACGAGCGCCGGCTGCCGGCCCAGCGAGGCGACCGCGGAGGTGAGCCGCGACCAGTCCGCCTCGACCAGCGCCGGCTCGAGGTCGGCCATCGCCTCGACGACGTGGGGGAGGGCGTCCCGACGCGCGCCGGCCCGGACCCGGGCGCGGACCTGCCGGTCCCCGGCCAGGAAGTCCACGCTGTCACCGGCCCGTGAGGCGAGCGCCGCCAGCAGCAGCGCCGCGTCCATCGCCGAGTCGAGCCGGGGCACGTCGTCGACCCGCCCGGCCGACGTGCGCGAGGTGTCCAGCACCAGCAGCACCCGCCGGTGCCGCTCCGGCTGCCACGTCCGCACGACGACGTTGCGGGAGCGGGCACTCGCGCGCCAGTCGATGCTGCGTACGTCGTCGCCCAGCACGTAGTCCCGCAGCGAGTCGAACTCCGTGCCCTGCCCGCGAGTCCGGACGGCCGCGCGACCGTCGAGCTCGCGCAGCCGGGCCAGCCGGCTCGGCAGGTGCTTGCGGGAGTGGAACGGCGGCAGCACGCGCACCCGGCCCGGCACGTCCAGCGAGCGCTGCCGGGCGGCCAGCCGCAGCGGGCCCGTGCAGCGCACCGTCACCCGGGCCGTGCGCCGGTCGCCGCGCCGGGTGGGCGTGAGGGCGGTGCGCAGCAGCACCTGGTCACCCGGGGCGAGGTCGAGCCGGTGCCGGTTGCCGATCGCGCCGGCCGAGGGCTGCCAGGCGTCGCGGAGCAGGCCGCGCACCCGTCGCCGGCCCGGGTTCGCCACCAGCAGTGCGGTCGTGGTCGTCTGTCCCTGTCGGACCGAGCCGTCGGGTCGCCGGGTCACCTCCAGCTGTCCGGGGCGGGGCGCGAGCAGCACGTCGACGGCCACCAGCAGCAGGACCGCGAGCACCCACCAGAGGGCGGTGCTGCCGGCCGGGCGGACGGCGAGCGCGCCGACCCCGGCCAGGAGCAGCAGCGGGACGCGGCCGGTGACGGTCATCGGGGCACGGGCACCGAGTCGACCGCGCTCTGCAGCACCTGCGCCACGTCGACCCCCTCGAGCTCGGCCTCGGGCCGCAGCCCCAGCCGGTGGGCGAGGGTGGCGCCGGCCAGCGCCTTCACGTCGTCGGGGGTGACGAACGCGCGGCCCTGCAACCAGGCCCAGGCCCGGCTGGTGCGCAGCAGCGCGGTCGCGCCGCGCGGGCTGACGCCCAGGCTCAGCGACGGGGACACCCGAGTGGCCCGGGCGATGTCCACGACGTAGCCGGAGACCTCGGGCGCCACCGCGACGGAGCGTACGGCGGCCGCGGCGGCCCGCACGTGCGCCGCGTCCGCCACCGGTCGCACGCCCGCGGCGGACACGTCGTGCGGGTCGAAGCCGTCGGCGTGCCGCTGCAGGATCTCGAGCTCTTCAGCCCGCTCGGGCACCGGCAGGATCACCTTGAGCAGGAACCGGTCCAGCTGCGCCTCGGGCAGCGGGTAGGTGCCTTCGTACTCGACCGGGTTCTGGGTCGCCGCGACCAGGAACGGCCGCGGCAGCGGGCGCGACGTGCCGTCGGCGGAGACCTGGCCCTCCTCCATGGCCTCGAGCAGCGCGGACTGGGTCTTCGGCGGCGTCCGGTTGATCTCGTCGGCGAGCAGCAGGTTGGTGAACAGCGGCCCCTCCCGGAAGGACAGCCGGGCCGCGTGGTTGTCGTAGACCATCGACCCGGTGATGTCGCCGGGCATCAGGTCGGGCGTGAACTGCACCCGCTTGGTGTCCACGGACAGCGCCGCCGCCAGCGACCGGACCAGCAGCGTCTTCGCGACCCCCGGCACGCCCTCCATCAGCACGTGCCCGCCGCACAGCAGCGCCACGAGCAGCCCGGACACCGCGGCGTCCTGGCCGACCACGGCCTTGGCCACCTCCCGGCGCACCGCGTCGAGCGACTCCCGCGCCTGCTGCGACGTCACGGTGGCGTGCGTCTGCTGGGTCATGGGTGGTGTACCTCTCTCTCGAGGGCGGCCAGCTCGTCGGCCAGCCGGGTCAGGGCGGTGTCGTCGGGGACGGGTCGGGTGACCAGCAGGTCGGCCACGGACCCCGTGTCGCGACCGGCGGCCCGGGCGACCGGCCCGACGAGCGCGCCGGACGACGTACCGGGCGGGAGGTGGAGGTGCGCGGCGAGCCGGCGCGTGGTGGCGGCCCGCAGGATGCCCGCCGCGTGCCCGCGGTCGCGGACCCGGCGGTAGAGCCGGCCCCGGCCCTGGGTGGACTCGACGGCCTTGACCACGACCGGCAGCGGCTCGACCACGAGCGGCCCCAGCCGGCGGCCGCGCCACAGCATCGTCGCGACGACCGCGGCACCGGCCAGCCACAGGGCGGGCACCAGACCGCCGGGCAGCTGCGCCCGCACCGAGCCGGTGTCTCCGGCCGCGACGTCGCGGGGGTCGGGGACGTACCACACCAGCCGGGCGTGCTGGCCGAGCAGCCGCAGCGCGACCGCGGCGTTGTCGGCCTGCGTGATGCGGGCATTGGTGAGCAGGTCCGAGGCTCCGACGGCGTACGTCGCGGGGCCGCGGTCGACCCGGGCGACCAGGGACGCGTCGCTGCCTTCGACCCGGAAGCAGCCGGTGACCGGCGCGGCACCGCGGCGCCCGTAGCCCATCGACGGACCCGTGTCGACTGCCAGGTCGCCCAGCAGGGTGTCGTCGCAGCGGGACTGCGTGTGGTCGCCGCCTCCGGTCCGCTCGACGGTGACCGGCAGCCGCAATGCTCGGATCACGGTCGGTGCCGGCGATGCGAGCACGACCGAGCCCGCCCCCGCGGTGTGCGCGTCCAGGGCTCGCGCGGTGGCCCGGCCGAGGTCCTCGGTCGAGGTGACCACCACCGTCGTGCCCGCGTCCACGCGCGTGCGTGCCAGCTCCGCCGCCCGGCGTACGACGGTCACGTCGACGCCGTGCCGGGCCAGGACGTGCGCGAGCGCCTGCGCGCCGTTGCCCTGCGGGTTGTCCGGGTCGAGGTCGCCGCCGGGGTGCGCCGACCCCAGGCTGAGCACGGAGAGGACGACGAGCAGCGCCGCCACCGCCACCGCCACGAGGACGCCACGGCGGTGGGTGCGCAGCCCGTCCAGCACGGTCACCGGGGCACCGCCGCGTCCGGCCTCGGGCCGGTGGGCGTGCGGCGCGCGGGCCGGGCGGTGCGCAACGCGTCGTCGAGGGCGAGCACGTCGCGGACGGCGTCGGACGTGGCCTGCTGGTGGCCGTAGAACACGCGGTCGAACAGCGCCGCCGCCTCGACCAGGTCGGGGGCCCGGTCCGGGAACGCGGCGGTCAGGTCGGCCGCCAGCTCGTGGGCGGTCAGCGCGGGCCGCTCGTCGACGAGCCCGCGCCGCAGCGACCGCGACGCGAGCGCCCGGAACGCCTCCACCAGCGCGTCGTCGTAGCGGCCCTCCTGCAGGGCGGCGAAGGCCCGGGTCCGGTGCTCGTCCGGCGACGTCTCCCGGGCCTCGAGCAGCACGGCGGCGTCCCGGCGGGCGGCCGGCTCGCGGCGCAGCCGGGTCGCAGCGACCGCGACCAGGGCGAGCAGCAGCACCAGCAGCACGACGGCGGTGGCCGTCGACAGGTCCGAGGCCCCGCCCGCCAGCCAGGTGAGCCGGTCCCACACGTGGCCCACCCAGGACCAGAACCGCTCGGCGAGGCCGGGCTGGTACTCCGGGCGCGCGAGCTCACGCTCCAGCCAGGTCCGCGCCTGGTCCGGGTCGGGGCGGAGGGCTCCGCGGACCGCGACGGTGAGGGGCAGCATGGCTCAGCGCGGCCCCGGGACGGGCACCTGGGTGGCCGCGATGAGCTCCACGTCGAGACCTTCCTTGCGGATCCGCTGGTCGACGTACTGCAGCGCGGTGACCGCGGACATGAACGGCGTGGTGACCGCACCGACCAGGATCTGCGACAGGTAGGACGTCAGGACCATGACCAGCGCGCCGGCGGTGCCCGGGAACAGCGCCGGACCGGCCGCCCCCACCAGCGCCAGCGGCACCGCGACCACCTGGCCGGCGACGCCGACGACCAGCCCGGTCAGCAGCAGGATCCCGAAGAGCCGCCACCACTGGCCACGGCTCAGCTGCCCGGCCCGGCGCAGCGCGGTACGCACCCCGGTCCTCTCCAGCACCAGCGCCGGCGCGGCGAGCTGGAAGAACCGGACCTGCACGAAGAGCCCCGACGCGAGAGCCACCAGCAGCAGCGGGACCCCGACGACGAAGCCGGCCGCGACGCCGGTCCGGGCGCCGGCGAGCACCGCCAGCAGCACGGGGGCGGCGACGAGCAGCGTCCACATGAGCACGTCGAGCAGGGTGAGCCCGGCCAGCCGCAGCATCCGGCCGCGGGTGACGCGCCAGGCCTCGGCGATGCTGGTGCGCCGGCCGAGCACCGCCTCGGCGACCACGTGCACGAGCATGCCGTTGAGCACCACGGTCGCGAAGACCCCGAACAGCCTGCCCAGCCCGCTCATCGCGGAGGCCGCGGCGCTGTCGAGGGCCGAGACCGCGCCGGAGGCCGGGTCCGGCCGCAGGTCGAGGGTGAGGTGGCCGGCCGCCGCCAGCAGCAGTGTGACGACCGTCGGGACGACCAGGAACGCGGTGGTGACCAGGGCCGCGAGCCCGACCATGGCGGTGGGGTTGCCGCGGATCGTCTTGAACGCGCCGTCGAAGAAGTCGCCGAGCCCGAGCGGCCGCAGCGCCACGACCCCCGGCTTGTGCACCGGTGGCCCGTAGACCGCGGCCGGCGGCACGTAGCCGGGAGGCAGCCCCCCGACGCGGCCCGGGGCATGGCCCGGAGGCGGCGGGCCGGGCGCCGGCGCGCCGGACGGCACCCAGCCGGGTGGTGGCGGTGGCTGTGTCACGATGAGGGTCCCCCAGGAGCCGTGCGGAGGGTCATCCTCGCACCTCGGGCCCCCGTGCGTGGCCGACGCTGCGCCGGTGCCGGCCTCGATTTGATAAGCCCGGGCGGTCTCTGACAAGATAGTCCGGTTGCTCCGGCGGGGTCGCCGGGGCGCGTGACACACGTAGTACACACATTGACTACTGAACAGGGTCTCCGAGCACGGTGGTCTGGTTCTGTGTCCGCGCCGCACCGCGAGGCCCTTCCCAGCTCGACGAACCGGTCGCCGGTCTCGTCGGGTGCCACTCCAACACGACCCAGGCTGTGTCGTGTTGCGTCGAAGAAGGCGCGACACGCCCGACCGCGGGGGTCGGACGGAGAGAAGCAACGGGTGTGGCCCGCCGGGTCACGTCCGACTTGGCGGTACGAGTAGTGAGGACGAACTGAGAGCTATGGCGGGACAGAAGATCCGCATCAGGCTCAAGGCCTATGACCACGAGGTGATCGACACCTCGGCGCGCAAGATCGTTGACACGGTCACCCGTACGGGCGCGAAGGTCGCCGGCCCTGTGCCCCTGCCGACAGAGAAGAACGTCTACTGCGTTATCCGCTCGCCCCACAAGTACAAGGACAGCCGCGAGCACTTCGAGATGCGCACCCACAAGCGTCTCATCGACATCATCGACCCGACCCCGAAGACGGTCGACTCGCTCATGCGGCTCGACCTGCCCGCCGGTGTCGACATCGAGATCAAGCTCTGAGTCGCGACGAGGACCTGATACCTGATGAGCACTCTTGAGAGAAACGTCCGCGGGCTGCTGGGCACCAAGCTCGGCATGACCCAGACCTGGGACGAGAACAACCGCGTCGTGCCCGTGACCGTCGTCGCAGCCGGCACCAACGTGGTCACGCAGGTCCGCCAGCCCGAGACCGACGGCTACAACGCCGTCCAGATCGGCTTCGGCGAGATCGACGGCCGCAAGGTGACCAAGCCGCAGGCCGGTCACTTCGGCAAGGCCGGTGTGACCCCCCGTCGCCACGTGCTGGAGATCCGCACCGCCGACGCCGCGTCGTACTCCGTCGGCCAGGAGCTCAGCCCCGAGCTCTTCGCGGCCGGCGAGGAGGTCGACGTCACCGCCACCAGCAAGGGCAAGGGCTACGCCGGTGTCATGAAGCGGCACGGCTTCGCCGGCGTGAGCGCCTCCCACGGTGCGCACCGCAACCACCGCAAGCCGGGCTCCATCGGCGCCTGCGCGACCCCGGGTCGCGTCTTCAAGGGCGTCCGGATGGCCGGCCGCATGGGCGGCGTCCCCGTGACGACCCAGAACGTCGCGGTGCACGCCGTCGACGTCGAGAAGGGCCTGATCCTGCTGAAGGGCGCCGTCCCCGGCCCCAAGGGCGGCCTCGTCGTCATCCGTTCCGCCGCCAAGGCCCGCGCCGACAGGGAGGCCTGAGCATGACCGCCAAGGCACTGAAGGTCGACTTCCCGGCCGAGATCTTCGACGTCCAGGTCAACATCCCGTTGATCCACCAGGTCGTCGTCGCGCAGCAGGCCGCCGCGCGCCAGGGCACGCACGACACCAAGACCCGCGGCGAGGTCCGCGGCGGTGGTCGCAAGCCCTACAAGCAGAAGGGCACCGGCCGCGCCCGCCAGGGCTCCGTCCGCGCGCCGCAGTTCGCCGGCGGTGGCACGGTGCACGGCCCGACGCCGCGCAGCTACGACCAGCGCACCCCCAAGAAGATGAAGGCCGCCGCCCTGCGCGGTGCCCTCTCCGACCGGGCCCGCGCCGGCCGCGTGCACGTGGTCGAGTCCTTCGTGACCGGCGACGCGCCGAGCACGAAGGCCGCCGTCAGCGCGCTGACCGGGCTCACCGACCGTCCCCGCACGCTGGTCGTGCTGGAGCGCGGTGACAACCTGACCTGGCTCTCGCTGCGCAACGTGGACACCGTCCACCTGCTGGCGGTCGACCAGCTCAACACCTACGACGTGCTGCTGTCCGACGACGTGGTCTTCACCAAGGCCGCCTACGACACGTTCGTGGCCGGTCCGGCCACGGGCAAGTCGGTCAAGGCCGTCGCCACGTCGACCGAGGCCGAGGAGGAGTCCAAGTGAGCAACTTCCACAAGGACCACCGTGACGTGCTCATCGCCCCGGTGGTGAGCGAGAAGAGCTACGGCCTGCTCGACGCGAACAAGTACACCTTCCTGGTGCGTCCGGACGCCAACAAGACCGAGATCAAGATCGCGGTCGAGAAGGTGTTCGACGTCAAGGTGACCGGCGTCAACACGGTCAACCGTCAGGGCAAGACCCGCCGCACCCGGTTCGGGATCGGCAAGCGCGCCAACACCAAGCGCGCGATCGTCAGCCTTGCCGCCGGCCAGCGCATCGACATCTTCGGAGGCCCGGTCTCCTGACCGGCCGACGGGAACAGATCGAGGACTGAGAACTCATGGGCATCCGTAAGTACAAGCCGACCACCCCGGGCCGTCGTGGCTCGTCGGTCGCCGACTTCGTCGAGGTGACGCGGTCGACGCCGGAGAAGTCGCTGGTGCGCCCGCTCCCCAAGAAGGGCGGCCGCAACAACCAGGGCCGGATCACGACGCGTCACCAGGGCGGCGGTCACAAGCGCGCCTACCGCGTCGTGGACTTCCGTCGCTACGACAAGGACGGCGTCCCCGCCAAGGTCGCGCACATCGAGTACGACCCCAACCGCACCGCGCGGATCGCGCTGCTGCACTACGCGGACGGCGAGAAGCGCTACATCATCGCGCCGCAGAACCTCCGCCAGGGTGCGACGGTCGAGGCCGGCCCGAAGGCCGACATCAAGCCGGGCAACAACCTGCCGCTGCGCAACATCCCCGTCGGTACGACGATCCACTGCATCGAGCTGCGGCCCGGTGGCGGCGCGAAGATCGCCCGCTCCGCCGGCAACTCCGCGCAGCTCGTCGCCAAGGAGGGCAGCCGCGCCCAGCTGCGCATGCCCTCCGGCGAGATGCGCTACGTCGACGTGCGCTGCCGCGCCACGGTCGGCGGGGTCGGCAACGCCGAGCAGTCCAACATCAACTGGGGCAAGGCCGGCCGCATGCGGTGGAAGGGCAAGCGCCCGACCGTCCGTGGTGTCGTCATGAACCCGGTCGACCACCCGCACGGCGGTGGTGAGGGCAAGACCTCCGGTGGTCGTCACCCGGTCTCGCCCTGGGGCAAGCCGGAGGGCCGCACGCGCAAGAGCAAGGCCTCCGACGCGCTCATCGTCCGTCGTCGCAAGTCCGGCAAGCGTCGCTAGAAGGGATAAGCAGACATGCCTCGCAGCCTGAAGAAGGGTCCCTTCGTCGACGACCACCTCATGAAGAAGGTGGACGGACAGAACGACAAGGGCACGCACAACGTCATCAAGACGTGGTCCCGTCGCTCGATGATCGTGCCGGCCATGATCGGCCACACGATCGCCGTGCACGACGGCCGCAAGCACGTCCCGGTGTTCGTGACCGACGCGATGGTCGGCCACAAGCTGGGCGAGTTCGCACCGACCCGCACCTACCGCGGGCACGTCAAGGACGACCGGAAGAGCCGTCGCCGCTGACGCGGTGAGGCCCCCGAGCTGACGACAGACACGACAGAGTCGAGAGAGTCGAAGACATGAGCACTATGGAGCGCAGGCGCGTGAGCGCCCGACGCGAGAGCCTGCTGGGCGACGAGCCCGGGGCTTTCGCCAGCGCACGCTTCGTCCGGATCACCCCGATGAAGGCGCGACGGGTCGTGGACATGGTCCGCGGCCTCGGCGTCGACGACGCCCTGGCGCTGCTGCAGTTCGCCCCGCAGGCCGCGAGCGAGACCGTCTACAAGGTCCTCGAGAGCGCCGTGGCGAACGCCGAGGGCACCGAGAGCCTCGACCGCGCCACGCTGGTCGTCAGCAAGGCGATGGTCGACGAGGGCCCGACGATGAAGCGCTGGCGCCCCCGTGCCCAGGGCCGCGCGTCGCGGATCAACAAGCGGACCAGCCACATCACCGTCGTGGTGCAGCCGCGCGTCGAGGACGCGCCGGCCACTGCGACGTCCGACAAGAAGGGACGGAAGGCCTGATGGGTCAGAAGATCAACCCGAACGGTTTCCGCCTCGGCATCTCCACCGACCACAAGTCGCGGTGGTACGCCGACAAGCTCTACAAGGCCTACGTCGGCGAGGACGTCGCGATCCGTCGTCTCCTGTCCAAGGGCATGGAGCGGGCCGGCATCTCCAAGGTCGAGATCGAGCGCACCCGGGACCGCGTGCGGGTGGACATCCACACCGCGCGTCCCGGCATCGTCATCGGTCGCCGTGGCGCCGAGGCCGACCGCATCCGCGGTGAGCTGGAGAAGCTCACCGGCAAGCAGGTGCAGCTGAACATCCTCGAGGTCAAGAACCCCGAGATCGACGCGCAGCTGGTCGCCCAGGGCGTGGCCGAGCAGCTCGCCGGCCGCGTGGCCTTCCGCCGCGCGATGCGCAAGGCGATGCAGACCTCCATGCGCAGCGGCGCCAAGGGCGTCCGGATCCAGTGCTCGGGCCGCCTCGGCGGTGCGGAGATGTCGCGCTCGGAGTTCTACCGCGAGGGCCGCGTGCCCCTGCACACGCTCCGTGCCGACATCGACTACGGCTTCTACGAGGCCAAGACCACCTTCGGCCGCATCGGCGTGAAGGTCTGGATCTACAAGGGCGAGGTCGCGGGCACCCGCGCCGAG
>Ga0308176_10001567_pt1 | contig 14387 bp, 10 predicted proteins | sample PhyCR2_3_FD_203890 | JGI IMG/M metagenome (GOLD analysis project Ga0308176, IMG submission 203890) | Soil microbial communities from UC Gill Tract Community Farm, Albany, California, United States - DLSLS.C.R2 | ecosystem: Environmental > Terrestrial > Soil > Agricultural land | place: USA...
GGCAGCGCTCCGGGCCGGAACACTTGACCACTCAATTCTTTGCCGCCCCGTCGGAGGCCGTTGCTCAGCTTTCCCTACGTCCCGCAGCAGTGTTGCGAGTACAACGTTAGAGCCGTAGCTTCCCTGAGGTATGGATTTGGAATTCTAAGCAGCGGAGTAGCGCTGGGACATAGAACGCGCGACGCCCTTACTGCGCCGTCTGCCCCGGAGCCGGATTCACAATGTCCAGCAGCTCAATCTCAAAAATCAGAGCCGCCCCGCCCGGAATCGAAGGCCTCCCCTGGTCCCCATAGGCCAGGTTCGACGGGCAAGCGAGCATCGCCTTTCCCCCCACCTTCATCTTCTGCAACCCTTCCGTCCAGCACGGGATCACATGATCCAGCGGAAACTGAGCCGGCTCGTTGCGGCCATACGAACTGTCGAACTCGGTACCGTTCACCAGCGTCCCGCGATAATTCACTTTCACGGTATCGGTAGGTTTCGGCGACGCACCGGTCCCGGCCCGCAATTCCCGGTACACCAGTCCCGACTCCGTCTTCACCGTCCCCGGCTCAGCCGCAGCTTTTGCAAGATACGTTGCCGAGGCCGTCTTCTCCTGCTCAGCGGCCCGTCCCGCCCGAGCCTGCGCCAGCCCCTGAATTCGCGGACCCCAGGTGTTCAGGTCTTCCGCAGGCTGCTTAGCCGCCGCATCGCTCAGCGCCTGCTTCACCAACTCCAATTCGTGCGGCGAAAGGTCAAACTGAGAAAGCGATCGGTAAATCGAAAGGCCAAGAGCATAGATAATCTTGTCATCGTCCGTCATGGGCGTCAGCTTAGCAGCCGTCGCCGGTTTAGCAGCCCTTGGCCGTACCGTTGCCGGGCCTTTCTGGACAGCACTCTGGGCCATCATCAAAGCAGGCAACAGAAATAACAGCGCACGCATCTGCTCAGGCTAGCATCCGCGGCAGGTCACCAACTGCTACACCCTATCCCGAGAATGGGAGTTTACGGACTCGTATAATCGCGTGCGCGTTTGAGGTTCGCTTCCCGAAACAAGATGAAGGATGGGCAGTTTGTTTCCTGCATAGCGAGAAGAACACCAAAATCCGAGTCTGTTGATACCCCGATGCGATCCTCTTGTAGCGTCGACTCAGTATGTCTTCATCCTTGGCCGCCTGCATTCCATAGATTCGAATGTGTACTGCTCAGTGAGGAGGTCTGCCAGATGCGGGCAGTGTCTTATCAATTAGAGACTTAAGCCGATTGCGGGACTGGCAGTTCCCGTTCCATTGCCGCGGCCGCAGCAAACCGCAGGCATTCACGAATATCTTCGGCTTGAAGGTCCGGATAATCACAAAATATTTCGGACTCGGTTAATGCACCCGCCAGCAGCCGCAAAACGGTAGCCACTGGAATCCGCAGATACCGCACGCAGGGAACCCCGCCCATCTGCGCCGGATCAACTGTGATGCGCTCGAAATTCTTCATAGCCCTGTTTTACTCATTGTCACAGTTTCCGGTGCGAAGCCGATAGCTCGTTCCAACTCAATCACAGGGATACGGCCAGTCCACACCGTTGTCCCCGGCCAGAGGTGGTCAGCCCCGACACTTATTCCTCGTCGAAGTAGTCCCTGTCAAGTTTCGGGACCTTCACCGTTCGGGCAGTCACGCCGACCTCGTATTCAATCATCAGATCGGCGAGGCGGTTCCCATCGACAAGGACAATTCGCTCAACGGATCGCGCAAAATCGACTGCCTGCGCAGTGAAGCTAGAGGTCGTAATAAACACACCCTTTGCCGCACGCTGCCCGGCCAAGGCACCGTAAAATCCTTGCACCTCTGGCCGACCAACCGTTTGCTGCCATCTCTTCGCTTGGACGTACACTTTTTCAAGGCCTAGCTTGTCGAGCGAGATGATACCGTCTATGCCGCCGTCTCCTGCACCACCTACACGTTGCAAGTCGGTCCTGCTCGTTCCATATCCCATTCGATGCAGGACATCGAGCACGACAGTTTCGAAGAACGCCGGTGATACCGCTGCCAGTGTTTCTTGAAGTTCCGCGGCGACCGTGCGCCGTAACTCTGAAAGAGCTTCGCCCAATCGATCATCCGGGCTCGCGACAGATGAGACGGGCCGTGCCGTCGTTATGACCCCGTTGCCGATCGCATCTTCGTCGGCATGTGGGCTTAAGCGTACGTCGTTGAAACCGACTGCTAGCTTCTCCAGTTCCTTGGTAGAGAGTGGGACAGGATGCGTTCGCGAGAATTCGATGCCTTGCTGAGTCAACTGCCAGTAGCCCCGCCTGGGACTACTCGATAATCCGGCACGCTTAAGGCGGTCGTGAGCCCATGCCGCGCGGTTCTTGTAAACTGGCTGGATACCGCTGGGCAACAACTCCTGACGGTCCAGGTCGGACACTTGAAGCACTGTGGCAGCTGCGTCGTGCACGTCCTTTGCGGGAGCCCCGTCTGGCCGAGAAGCAAGATACCGGAGTATCGGCTCAATGAATTTGTCGTACGTTGGAACCGGCATTAAGCGTTTGTTGCTCGCGTATTGAACTTCCGACGTTCAAGTCTCAGAGATCCGCATCCGGGTAATCGGGGACGGGCTACTGATTCCCGCATAATCCGGACATCCTCAAAGGCTCCCACGTAGCCAGGCGACGTCCTGCTCCGGAGATACGTTGCCGACTCCTCACGAGTCTTTGCAATCTTGCCATCGTTATCAGCTGGGAATTTTATCCCGTCGTGAGCCCGAGGCTAATCCAGTCGCAGGCTAGTCTTTGCCTTCCATGGCCTCTTTGAGGTGTTTGGCGCAAGCTTCTGCCACCGTCTGCCTTCCGTGTAACGTATTCTTTTTATTGACAGCGTAGGCAAATACTACTTCACCCGATTTGACATCCACCAACTTCACGCTTGCTTGATCGTCCGAATGGACCTGCCCAAGGGCTAACGTTTTCGCCCAGCCCGGCTTCTGGTGGTCGGATACGCCAGACAGTACGTAGTCTGCCTTTTCCTTATTTTCAACCACCGTGACTGGAACATGCTTCTTCTCGAGTGCGGCGGTCAGATACGTATCGAACCCATCCTGGGCGTCGACATAGATCTTAGATCCCGGTGCCAATCTTCCAGCTGCCAGGCAATTAAAGGATAGAGTCGGGCATAGCAGCCCGACAACGATGGCAAGTTGCTTCATCATAGAACTAGCAATCATCGCGCAAGCTGGCGCAAAGAAACAAGACCAGATTTTGCTGATGCAGGATATCAGAATAAACCTTGACGCAAAATCGCAAGATCGGAGAGAGGCTACTCACGTGTTTGCTCCCCTCACACACGGCAGGCCCGGATTACTTCTCTTCCGGCTCATGGTTTTTGTCCAACCATTTCTCCTGCATCTCAGCAAGCGACCAATCGCCCCCGCGCTCTTTCGGCGTCGGCAGATTCCCCACGCCCGTAGGCCCGGCATGCTGCCCCGGAGTTTCTTTCTCCCGCTCAATCACCTGCTTCCACGTCTCGTACGTCATCCGCTGAATCCCGCACCCGCCGCGCTCTTCCACCTGACACCGCGCACACCATCCACCGGCTTGCGTGGTCTCACACTGCTCCTGCCGGTGCATATTCGTCCACCCATACTCCACCGGCACCCCATTGGGAAAATTCATCCGCCGGTACACCATCTGCGGCTCCGGTTCGCCCTTCTCCAGCGCCTCCTGAATCTCGTCCCACAACTCCTCATTCGGCGGAAGGTACTCGGTCCGGGTCACCCCCTCCGTGATCGTCACCTCCAGCCACTGTTCCACCACTCCGAACGGCTCCTTCTTGGGCTTCTTCGCGACCGGTGTGGGCTTATTTTTCGCCGCCTCGCGCTTGGCCGCCTCCTTCGCCTCCGCCCGAGCCTCTCTGGCTTCCCGCTCCAATCGCCGCTCTTCCCGCCGCGCTGCTTTCTCGGCCTCCTGCAGCCGCAGCTTTTCTTCGGCTAAGCGCGTCCGCTCCATCCGAGCCAGATGCCCCAACTCGATCCGCGCCGCCCGGTGCTGCGCCGCCTCTTCCTGCGCGCACTCGGCCAACCGGCTCTTGCGCCGCGCCTCAATCGCGGTCAGCGCCCGATGAAACGACCGCTCGGCCGTCGTGCGATACCGCCCCAACCGCTCCCGCGTCTTCCACTCCTCCTCATCCCACTCCAACGGATTCTGCTGCGCCCACTCCGCTTCGGCCCGGTCACACTGGTGCAGCACGCGCAGATAAAACCAATGCGCCTGCGCGGTCTGCACCACCAACTCATAAGCGGTCGCCACCTGCGGAGCATAATCGTGCAGCCAGTCGGCCAGGAGCAGATCGTAATCCTCCTGCCGCTCGCCGGACAGAATCAGCGTGCGCGAGGTACACCCATGCGTCCGCGCATTTTGCGACGACCGCTGCTTGCCTTCGGGCGTCCGCGGCCCGGTAGACTGGCCCGCCGGATCAGCCGGCAGCAGGATATGCGAGAACAACGGCTCGGCGTCTTCAGGCTTTTCGGGCATCTCGCCCGCAAGTCTCCCAACCCGGCCCTCGCCCCAGCCGCCCCAATCCCGTCTAACTCATACAAACCAAAGACTCACAATTTTTTATCGCCCGCCGTGACCAGCCCCGAACACCACCCGCAAACCACCGACACTTCGTTTCGCAAAACGCCCGCTTTCAGCCCCGGGCCCGCGCCTCAGAACACTCCTATCAACAGAACCCGCACTTTCTTCGTCCTCCGCCTAAAGGAATCCGGCCTTCAACCGATGAGAATAAGGAACCGCTCTATCATGAGGAATCGCCCAACAGCGCATGTTGTCTAAAAAACTGGCCGCCATCACCGTAGCCCCCCTGTCTCTCGGCATGGCTGCGCTCGTCCTGTGTGTCACCGCAAGAGCCGTCACTGCTCCCGCGCCCACCCTCATCGGCATCTTGCAAGCCGAGCTGAACCGCGAATTCACCGGCCTCAAAGCCAAAGCCGATCCCGCTCCCTACTACATGGCCTATGAAGTTACCGACCAGGAGACCGGGACCGCCACTGCCTCTCTCGGCGCCATCACCCTGAGTCAACGCTCCCGTGCCCGTGTGGTCGACACCACCATCCGCGTCGGCTCGCCTCAGTTCGACAACTATCATTCCTTCCGGGGCGACACCGGTCGGTTTACCGCGGCCACGCTGCTCAGCCTCGACGACAATCCCGACCAGATCCGCCAAACCCTGTGGGCCGAATCGAACCGCGTCTACAAACTGGCGGCCCAGCGCTTTCTGCAGCTCAAGACCAACCAGCAGCTCCTTGTCGATGAAAAGGATGTTGCTCCCGATTTCTCGCCGGCAACACCTGAAACCTACGCCCAATTGCCCGAATCCTATGCCTACGGCCTGAATGACTGGTCCCAGAAGCTGCGCGGCTGGTCCTCCGAATTCAATAAGCACCCCGGTATCCTCGATTCCGCCGTCAACTTCCAGGCCAAGCACGAAGTCCGCACCTTCGTGAACACCGAAGGAACCGCCATTCAACGCGGCGACAACCTGTTCCGCCTCGAAATCATGGCCTCCACGCTCGCCGCCGACGGCATGCCCCTTCAACTGCTCACCACCATGGAGGCCTCCGACCCCGCCCACCTTCCCGCTGCCGGCCTCGTGGACGCCAAAGTCCGGGACCTGGCCGGAAAAATGGACGCTCTCCTGAACGCTCCGCCCGCCGAGCCGATCGTCTGCCCCGCCATCCTCTCCGGACGCGCCTCCGCCGTCTTCTTCCATGAGATCTTCGGCCACCGCATCGAAGGCCATCGCCAGAAGGACGAAGCCGAAGGACAAACCTTTACGAAGATGATCGGCCAGAAAGTCTTGCCGGACTTCATCAGCGTCAACTTCGATCCCACCCGCCGCACCTACAACGGCAGCGACCTGATCGGCTACTACGAGTACGACGACGAGGGTGTCAAGGCCCGTCCCGTTGCCGTCGTCCAGAACGGCATCCTCAAGACCTTTCTTCTATCTCGCTCCCCCGTGGGCCAATTCAAGAACTCCAACGGCCACGGCCGCCGCCAGCCCGGCTTCGAAGCGGAATCCCGTCAGTCCAATCTCATCGTCGAATCCTCCCGGCAGGTCTCCGACGCGGACCTCCGCCAGCAGCTCATCGCCGAGGCGAAGCGGCAGGGGAAGCCCTACGGCTTATATTTTGAGGAAGTCTCCAGCGGCTACACCACCACGCGGCGCGAGGGCTTGCAGGCCTTCACCGTCGTTCCCCTCATCGTGTACCGTGTGTACGCGGACGGCCGCCCTGACGAACTCATCCGTGGCGTCGATATCGTCGGAACGCCCCTCGCCAGCTTCCAGAAGATCCTTGCCACCTCCGATCACTCCGAAGTATTTAATGGTTACTGCGGCGCCGAATCCGGCAGCGTGCCCGTCTCCGCCGTCTCTCCCGCGATACTCGTCTCCGAGATCGAGATACAGAAGAAGCAGAACGCGCAACAGCGGCAGCCTCTGCTGCCTCGCCCGGAGGTGAACTAAATGCCGCGGAACCTAACGTCCATCCCGCTCTTACTGCTGCTGCTCTCGGCCATCGCTCCGCAAACGCCGCTGGCTGCGGACCTTCCCGCCGCCGTGCGCCAGGATGTGCAGCTCCGCGCCATGATCGACGAGCTCGCCCGGTCGAAGACTCTCAGCCTGAACGATCTCGACAAGCCCTACTTCATCAGCTACAGCAGTAATGATGCGGAAATGTCGGATATCCGCGGCAGTCTCGGCGGCCTCATGGCCTCGTCGCGCGTCCACGTCCGCCAGCCTGTCGTTCACGTCCGGGTCGGTAACTATTCTTTCGATAACACCGATTCCGTCTTTGCGTCGCCGGCCCGCCTCGGTCCCTTGCCTCTCGATGACAACTACGGCGTTCTCCGCACCGCTCTCTGGTTCACCACCGACGGCCTGTATAAAGCGGCTACGGGCGAAATCGCCGCCAAACGAAATACCCTGCGTGAAATCGCCGGCCCCGATCAGACTCCCGACTTCGCCCCCGCCCAGCCCAACGTGGTGATCCAGCCCGCCGCCCGGCTGCAGATGGACGACAAGCGCTGGGAAACGATCGTCCGCAACCTTTCCGCCCGCTTCGTTAACCATCCCGGCGTCGTTTCTTCCAGCGTTCGCATGCGCGGCATCTCCTCCACTCTCCGCTTCGTCAACACCGAAGGAACCATTGTTCGGGTGCCGCAGGAACTCACCAGCCTCGATATAACTGCCGCCGGCATCGCCGCGGACGGAGCCCGCGTCTGGAACCACCGGCTCATTACCGTTCTCCACCCGTCTGAGCTTCCCGGCGAAAACGAGCTGCGGAAGAATGTGGATTCTGTTGCCAGGGAAACCGAAGCTCTCGTGAACGCGCCTCTCGCCGACGACTACAACGGGCCCGTGTTGTTTGAAGGCCAGGCCGCCGCCGCTTTAATGGCCGAAGTGCTCACCGATGCCACGCGCCTGCGCCGAACCCCCGTCGCGCCTTCGGACCTGCGAAGCCGCGTCGAAGCTATCGATGGCGTCTGGTCCTCGCGCATGGGATCGAAAGTGACCCCCGATTGGCTGACCATCGTCGATGATCCCAGCCAAAAGTCCTTCGGCGGTCAGGTTTTAGCCGGGCAATACGATGTCGACGAGGAAGGTGTTCTCGCTCAGCGGGTTACTCTGGTGGATAAGGGAACATTGAAGTCTTTCCTTCTAACCCGTCAGCCCGTGCGCACATTCAACGCCTCCAACGGCCATGCGCGCCTGCCGGGAGCCTGGGGAGCCGAAATGCCCGTGTTTGGCAACCTGTTTATTCAGGCCAATCAAACCGTCCCCGACTCGCAAATGAAGTCTAAACTGATCGAAAAGGTGAAAACCGCCGGCCTGAAATACGGTATCCTCATCCGCCGCCTCGATTTTCCGTCCACTGCCAACGTCGAGGAGCTCCAGGAAATGATGACCCAGCTCCAGAAGAGCGGCACCAGCCGGAGCGTAAGCGCCCCGATACTGGCGTATCGTGTCTATCCCGACGGCCGGGAGGAGTTGGTTCGCGGCCTCCGGTTCCGCGAATTCAGCGCAAAAGACCTGCGCGATGTTGAAGCCGCATCCGATCGTCCCTACGTCTTAAACTACGTGAACAACGGCAGCCCTTTTAATTGGATACACGCGAGCTCGGATGCAACTACGTCTGCCGTCATCTGCCCCTCGCTTCTGTTTCCCAGCGTCGATCTCGCGCGTGTGGAAGGGCAGGGAAGCAAGCCCCCGCTGGTTCCCGCTCCCGCGCTCTTAGCCCGGCAGCATTAGTAGTAGATGAGAATTCTCAGCCGCGCCATCTTTCGTGAAGTCCTGGTCAGTGCAAGCCTCGGAACCTTGCTGTTCGTCTTTGTTCTCTTTCTGCGCACCATCGAAAGACTCTCCGTTCTCCTCGTCCGCACCTCGGCTTCTCCCGCCGTCGTTGCGGAGCTCTTTCTGTATGCGCTGCCCTCCACCATTCCCTTCGCGCTGCCCTTGGGCGTCCTGGTCGGAATTCTCATCGGCTTAAGCCGCATGTCCGCCGACAGCGAAATCACCGCCATCCGGGCCTCGGGAATCTCCAGCGTCTCGGTTGCCCGCCCGGTTCTGCTCTTCGCCTTTTTGGCCATGATCGTCACGGCGCTTTCGTCGTTGTGGCTGACCCCGCTTTCCCTTCACCTGGAATCCAACATCGCCCGCACCCTCGCCGCCGCACAACTTACCGGCAACATCGAATCCCGCATCTTCGACGAGGATTTCCCGAACACCATCCTTTATGTAGGTGATGTCTACACGATCGGTAAACAGGTGATCTGGCAGAAGGTCTTCATGGCCGACGTGACGCCCCCCGACGAACTGAAGCAGCAGGGAAAAGATCGCGGCGAGGGACCGCGCATTCTCGTCGCCCAACAAACCATCCCGCACCCCGACCCCAAGCACAACCGCATCATTCTGGACATGCAGAACGTCCGTAGTAGCTACCGCGACAAGGACGGCAAAGTCATCACCGAAGCGGCGCCCGTGCAGATCGAGTCGTTGCAGGCCCAAAAAGCCTCCGATCTTCAGGTCAACAAACCCGTCCAGGAAATGGATACCGGGCCGCTTTGGAAGCGTGTCTACCGCTCCCACCATCTTTCAGGCTCCGACTACACCGAAGCTGCCATCGAGTTGCACCAGCGCTTCGCCCTGCCATTCGCCTGTGTTTTGCTCGCCCTGGTCGGCATTCCGCTCGGCATCTCCTCCCGCAAAGGCGGGAAATCGGCGGCGTTCGTCTTTACCGTTCTGCTCGCCTTCCTTTATTACCTCGGCTTTATTACGTTGATCGGTTTAGCAAAAAAAGGTAGTCTTCCCGTTCCCATCGCCGTCTGGACTCCCGATGCGGTCTTCGCGATCGCCGGCGCCATTATGCTGGCCCGTCTCGAAAAACCCGGCGACCGCGATATCGCCGGATGGTTGCGCGCCGTCTTCCTGCGCATGCTCGGGAAATGGAAATCCTTCCAGCCCGTCCGTGGAAGAGAGCGCGTCCGCTCCGTCCGCCGCTTCGGTTTCCGGCCGATGCTGATCGACGCCTACGTCCTCAACGGCTTCCTCTTTTACTTCGGCGTGCTGCTGGTCGCCCTCGTCTTGCTGATCGAGGTTTTTACCTTCTTCGAACTCCTGGGCGACATGATCAAGAACGACATTCCCATGTCGACCATGCTCGATTACCTGTTTCACCTGGCGCCGAAGCTGATCTACGATCTCACGCCGATCGGAACCCTGGTCGCATCCTTAATATGTTTCGGCATTCTGACCAAATACAACGAAGTCACGGCGTTCAAAGCGGGCGGTGTCAGCGTCCACCGCTTGGCTGTCCCGGTCCTGGTCGCCAGTTTTGCCGTCAGCCTGTTACTTTTCGGCTTCGATCAATCCTATATTCCGGAAGCGAACCGCCGCCAGGAAATGCTTCGCTCCGAAATCAAGAAGAAGCCCGTGCAAACCTATCTCCGGCGCGACCGCAAGTGGGTCTACGGCGAAGGCTCCCGGATTTACAACTACCAGTTCCTCGATCCGAACCAGGAAGTCATGTCAAAGGTGAATGTCTACGAACTGGATCCCAAGACATTTCACGTCGTGCACCAGATTTCCGCCGAGCACGCCCGCTGGAGCCCGGAAAAGAAAACCTGGATCTTCCGCAACGGAATCAGCCACGACATTCACGAAACCGCAGCGAATTACGAGAACTTTCGCAACTCCACCGCTTTCTTCCCCGAACTGAACGAACCGCCGAACTGGTTTGTAAAGGAAGAAAAGGAATATAAGGAGATGAACTTCGAGGAACTCGGCAGCTATATAAAGGAGGCGAAAGCGAGCGGCGTCGATACCACCCCTCTGCAGGTTCAGTACTACAAGAAATTTGCCGTGCCGCTCTTTGCGTTCATCATGGCGCTCCTCAGCGTTCCTTTCGCTTTTATCGCCGGAAGCCGGGGCGCAATGACCGGAGTCAGCGTCAGTTTTGGGATCGCCATTGCGTACTGGACGATCGGAACCGTTTTTGAGCAGATCGGGGATCTCAATCAACTGCCGGCCGCAATGGCCGCGTGGTCTCCGGACATTATCTTTGCGCTGGCTGGTTTTTATTTTATGGCGCGCATGAAAACGTAAAAAGAAAAACGGCGAATTGCCGGAGGAGGGAAATGGTGCGCCCGGAGTGATTCGAACACCCGGCCTTCTGGTTCGTAGCCAGACGCTCTATCCAGCTGAGCTACGGGCGCAACAATTGACAGTATAGCAGTGGCCCCAGCGAGACTTTGCGACCGCGACGGTTCTATTCCGTCCGCTGAGTGGACTGCTCCAAAGTGAGCGTACATACTCGGTTCCGCCCCTCTGCCTTGGCCTTATAAAGCGCTTCATCTGCTACCCGGACGAACAAGTCGGGAGTTCCAGTCTGCCCATCCGAAATTGTCACGCCGAAGCTGGCCGTTACCCGGAGTTCCACTCCTTCAATCATCGTGGAGCGTCCCTGGAGCATGCTGCGAAGCCGCTCTGCCTGCAGTGTTGCCTGCTCCATGTCGCAATGAGGGAGAACGATCAGGAATTCTTCACCGCCATACCGGCCGACTTGATCGTAGGTCCGGATATTCGAGCGCAGGTTGGCAGCCGTTTCCCGCAGCACCGCATCTCCCGCGAAATGCCCGTAAGTGTCGTTGATTTTTTTGAAGTGATCGATGTCCAGAAGAATAATGCCGACCGTGCATGCATCGCGGCGACAGCGGGCGAATTCCTGTTCGAGTACATCGTCGATGGCCGCCCGATTGGGCAGCATCGTGAGCAAATCCTTATTGGCGCGCTCCCGAAGTTCTTCACGCGCGAGAAGCAGGTCCGACTGGAGGTCGATAATTCGTTTGCCCGCACGCAGCCGAACCTTTAGCTCGTGTTCGTCCCAAGGCTTTACGACGTAATCGTCCGCACCGGCGTCCATTCCTTCCACAATCTCGTCCTTCGTGTGCTTGGAGGTGAGCAGAAGCAGATAGGTGTATGGTTCCCGGCGCGTTTCCCGCACCCGGCGGCAAACCTCCGGACCGGTCAGCGACGGCATCACCCAATCAAGGATAGCGAGAGGAGGAGGATTGTCCGCTGCCAAGATTTGCCAAGCCTGAGCGCCATCCTCTGCCGTCATCACCTCGTAACCCCAGCGCAACAACGCGGCTTTCAGTAACGTCCTAGACGGGGCGCTATCATCGGCTATCAGTACTTTCATGTGTTGCGCAGACTCCCTGTCGCTACATGACTCATCGGCAGTAAGTGCTCACGACATTAGCCCGATTGCCACAAGATTCAGACTTTGCGGGAACTTTTTAGCGCCTGATTTATGGAGTTTCACCACCTGAGAACGGTCCCATCCCTACTCTCAGTAGTGGCTTCGGCCGGGATTCCATCTCACGCTATCAAGAGTATAACCGGGAGTAGAGACTACTCGAAAGGTCTAGTACGGCAGGACCAATCCGATATTATGAGAGTGCCAATACGTAATTCGCACATTATGCGGAAAGCCTTTTTGTAAGGAGCTTCGAATGAACAATTCAGTACTAGTGCCCATGGTGGTGGAGCAGTCGTCACGCGGCGAACGGGCATACGATATCTATTCCCGGCTGCTGAAGGAAAACATCATCTTTCTGGGCACTCCCATTGACGATAATGTCGCGAACCTTGTGATTGCCCAGATGTTATTTCTGGCCGCGGAGGACCCCGAGCGGGATATCTCGCTGTACCTAAATTCTCCGGGCGGATCGATCACGGCGGGCCTCGCCATTCTAGATACGATGCGGCTGGTCGAGCCCGACATTGTGACGTACTGTCTGGGGCAGGCTGCCTCCATGGCAGCGGTGCTGCTGGCTTGCGGCACGAAAGGCAAGCGCTTCAGCCTTCCTCACTCGCGCATTCTGATTCACCAGCCCTCCATGAGCGGTCTGGGCGGGCAAGCGGCCGACATTGATATCTATGCGCGGGAAATTCTCCGGATGCGTCAGTCCTTGAACGAGATATTGGCCGATGCGACCTCTCAGCCGGTGGACCGAATCGCCCGCGACGTGGATCGCGACTACATTCTCGAGCCCGAAGCGGCTTTGGAATACGGGATGATCGACAGGATTATTGACAGCCGTAAACTTCAGCCGGTAACCACCCGGTAAGCCGATGCGACCTGTGAACGGGCGTTAATACTTGACCCGTCAATCGAGTGTGGGGTAAAGTGATGAAACTGTTAATAGTTCGGCAGTCGATGAAGAATACTTATTAATGTCACGCTACCGTCCATTATTAGCGGGGTTGGCTGTGTGTTTGGGCGTCGTCTCCAGCAGCAGCCAGGCAGAGACCTCCCGCCATAGCCTTCCTCCCGGATTGAGCTTCGCTAATGCTGCAGCGGCGCCTGCGGCGGACGGGGTATTTGTAGAAGACACTTACTCCACCGAGCAGGCGCAAGCTGACGCATCCCAGAATCATTCATCCGAAACGGACCGGATTCTGAGCAAGGCGGATAGCCACTTCGATTTGGGCCGGCAGTTTTACTTTCAAGACAATCTGACGGCAGCGCGCCGTGAGTTCGATGCGGCAGTGGACTTGCTGTTGGACGCTCCCGACTCGCTGCCTGATCATACGCGCATCGAAAGACGTCTGGATACGATCAGCGACGTCATCTACCGGTTCGATGTGGAGAAACTGGGCGCCGGGCGCGCGGATGAGAATGCCGCGTCCTACGATGAGGCTCCCATCGACGAAATTAGTCACATGACGTTTCAGGCCGATCCTTCTTTGGCTCCGAAGCTGAAGGCGGAATTGAATGGAACGACCTCCGGAATTCCGCTGGAACTGGCCGATCCGGTACTGAGCTACGTGCACTATTTTTCAACCGATCGCGGCCGTAACATGCTTCTTACGGGATTCCGCCGTTCGGGCCGTTACAAGGGCATGATCCAGCGCATCTTCGCGGAGGAGGGCGTACCGCAGGAGTTGATCTATCTCGCGCAGGCCGAATCCGGATTTTTGCCTCGCGCCATCTCCAACAAAAAGGCTGTGGGGATGTGGCAATTCATTCCCGGAACAGGCAGCAGCTACTCTTTGGATCGAACATCGAGATACGACGACCGGTTCGACCCGGAAAAGGCGACGCGGGGAGCGGCAAAGTATCTGAAAGACCTGTACGCCCGCTACAACGACTGGTATTTGGCCATGGCCGCTTACAACTGCGGCGCCGGAGCAGTGGATCGCGCGGTAGAACGCACTGGCTATGCGGATTATTGGGAGCTGTTGAAGCGCCACGCTTTGCCTAAGGAGACGGCGAATTACGTGCCCATCATCGTCGCCATGACGATTATGGCGAAGAATCCAAAAGATTACGGGCTGGAGAACATTGAGCTCGATCCGCCGATTCAATACGACACCATTCATTTGGCTGTGTCGACCAACCTCAACCTGATCGCGGATGCAGCGATGCAGCCCATGTCGGACCTGCGCGATCTGAATCCAGCGCTGCTCACTTCGGTCGCGCCTGCCGGATTCGACGTGCATGTGCCGAAGGGCTCCTCACAGACGGTTTTGGCTTCCCTAAATTCGGTCCCGGCGGAAAACAGAGTAGCGTGGAGGCTTCATCACGTTCAAAACGGAGATACGCTTCAAACAATTGCCCGGTCTTATCACCTAACACCCGGCCGCATTGCGGCGGTGAACCAGGGCGCCGAGTCACTGGAAGCCGGCAACGTGTTGTTGATTCCGGCCGCTTATCATCCCGAGACAATAGGGAGAAGCACTCTCCGGAAAAGCGCTTATCGAAGCAGCCGTTCTTCGGTGAGCCGATCCACGCACATTTCCGCGGCGCGTCACGTTACAGCCTCGACGTCACGCCATAAAGGGCCGGTTCAGGC
>Ga0308176_10001568_pt1 | contig 14386 bp, 11 predicted proteins | sample PhyCR2_3_FD_203890 | JGI IMG/M metagenome (GOLD analysis project Ga0308176, IMG submission 203890) | Soil microbial communities from UC Gill Tract Community Farm, Albany, California, United States - DLSLS.C.R2 | ecosystem: Environmental > Terrestrial > Soil > Agricultural land | place: USA...
TTCGTATTGGCCGTTCGAGGCCTGAACGGGGCGGAGGGGGTCCCAGAAGACGGAGCTGCGCTGGGCGCCGTAGCCGCGGGAGACGGTGAAGGACGCGATGGGCTGGCCGGTCTCAGCGTCGGTGACGGCGCCGGTGAATTTCAGGGGGTGGTGAAAGACGAGGGTCGCGGCTTCGTCGGGGGAGAGGCGGTAGTTGCTGAGACGCATGTAGTCCCGGACGAAGGCGTCGATCCCCATGGGGAAGTCGGGGCCGTCGAAGGAGAAGTGGCCGTCGGCGCCGGTGGTGGCGGAGATGAGTCCCAGGAGGCGCTCGTTTTGCCAGCGGCTGACGTAGATCGTGACGCCGGGGATGGGATGACCGGCGGTGTCGACTGCGCGGCCGCTGAAGGAGTGGGCGGCGGCGAGCTTGATCTGGACGTCGGCTGGCGGTGTGACTTCCCGCATGACCGGGGCCTTGCCAGGGGCCTGGACAAAAAGAGTCGTTTTCTGCGGCTGGGCGGGGAGGGAGAAGCGGCCGTCGGCATCGGTGGTGGTGGAAGGGTAGTCACTGCGGCGGTCGAAGTCGTAGGCTACTTTCGCGCCAGCGACGGGGCGGCCTTGCTCGTCGGTGACGCGGCCACTTACGGCGACCCCGCGGCGGAGGATAATCTTGAACGAACGGTCGTCGGGGAACTTGGCGATGGCGGAGCGGTCCACGCGCGTCTCAAGGTACCTGGGCTGTGTGACGGTGATCGTGGCGCGGGAGAGGTCGGGCGGTGTGTCGTCGAAGTGCCAGCGACCTTGGGCGTCAGAGCTGGCAGGGGCGTGCGGGACGTAGTGCAGCGTGGGGTTACGGTTGTCGTCGGGGGGGACGCCGGTGGTGAGCGAGACGGTGGCGCCTTCGACGGGGTGGCCGGCGTCGTCTTCGACGGTACCGGCAATGGGGCGGGCGGGGGTGAGCTTGAGGGCGTAATCGGCGGGGACGCGGGGGCGGCCGTCGGCGCCGATCCAACTGAGGCGGACGGTGGCGTGGCCGGGGGCGGAGACGGTGAGGACGACGATCGTCGGGTCGATTTGGGAGAGCGGGACGGCGGCGCGGCCTTGGGTATCGGTGGTGAGGGATTGACTGAGGGCCGAGCGGCCTCGGCTGGCGCCGGGGTTCTTTGGATCGAACGGCCGATATTCAATCGTTGCGCCGGCGACGGGCACGGCGGTCGCAGAATCGGTGACGATGAGCGAGAGCGTGTCGGCGGGCCGCGTGGCGGGGGCGGCCTGTCCGCTGGCGGGGTAGGTCGTGGTGGTCAGGACGATGGCGAGGCACAGTCCCGCGGCCGCGAGCGCGGCGACCCAGCTCGGGGGACGGGCGGTGTCGGCGTCGGGAATGCCGAGCAGCCGGCGGGCGCGCGACAGGAGCGAGCCGGCGGGGCCGGCGGCGGCGGGCGCCAGGGCGGGGGCGGCGGTCGCGGCGACGGCGGCAAGCGCCTCCACGTACGTCGCGCGGTCGCGCGTCAGCGTCACCGCGATGTCGTCGCAGCAGTGTTCGCGATCGGCACGCACGCGGCGCGCGACCCACCACACGGCGGGGTGGTAGAAGAGCAGCGTTTCGATGACCGTCTGCACGAGGTTGACCAGGTAATCGTGGCGGCGGACGTGGGCCAGCTCGTGCGCCAGGATCGATTCGATCTGGGACATCGGCAGGCCGCTCAGCAGGGCGGCGGGGAGGAGGATGAGCGGCTTGATCGTTCCGATCACGAGCGGGGAATCGATCCGCGTGGACTGGAGCAGTCGGACGACGCGCCTCAGGCCGAGGCGGTCGGCGAGCGCGGCGGCGGCGGACGAGACGGCGGGGTCAACCGGACGGGTCGAACGCGACTTGAGCCGCTGGACCAGGATCCAGCCGCCGAGGTTCCAGGCGGAGAAGGCGAACACGCCCATCGCCCAGGCCAGGACGAGCCAGGGGAGCAGGCGGGGGATGCGGCGGGCGATGTTCTGTTGCACGGTGGCGAGATACGTCTTCAACGAATGATCGGCGGGAGCGTTTGCGACGACGTGCGGGGGGTTTTCGTCCGCCTCGGGACTCGGGAGCCGGGCGGGTCTTTGCGCGGGCGACTGCGCCCGCGGCGCCGGGGTCGGCGGTGCTTCGGTAATCCGCGCTGGGGTGGCCGACAAGGTGGCGGGATGCGGATGCGGCGTGGGCAGGAGCACGAACGTGATCACCGCGGCCGCGGCCATCGCGGCCAGCGCGAGGCAGGAGGCGACGTAGCGCGCGTGGGGACTGCGGCGCCGCAGCACGGCGAGGCAGATTGCCAGGAGCAGGGCGATGGCCAGCAGTTGCCACAGTGAGTGGAGCAACGTCCAGCCGAGGCGATGGGCGGGGGGCGAGAGGAGAACGCGGGAAAGCAGCCCTGAATCGCTCATGGCTTTTCTCCTTTCGAGTATTTCAGGAGCTTACGGATTTCGGCGAGGTCGGCGGGGGTGACGTGCTCGGTCTCGACGGCGCGTTGGACCAGGGCGCGGGCGGAGCCGCCGAAGACTTTCTGGATCAGGTCGGCGAGGATGCGGCGCTGGGTCTGGGCCTCGGGAACGGCGGGGCGGAAGACCTGCGGGCGCTGCGATTCGTCGCGGACGAGCAGGCCCTTGTCGCACATGACCTGCATCATCTTGAGGGTGGAGGTGTAGCCGGATTTGTGCGGGCCGGCGGCTTCGGAGCGGGCGTCGTGGACCTGCCGGACGGTGCTGGGGCCGCGGTCCCAGAGGGCGCGGAGGATGGCGAGCTCGACGTCGTTGGGTTGGGTGGAAGGTTTGCGGGGCACGGGCGGCTCGGAGGTTCGACGAATAAATTCGTGAGTTGTGCGGTGAGTGTAACGAATAAATTCGTCAGGTCAACACAATTTCACAAAAGCGAGACTGCGGCCGGGCGAGTTTCAACCGGGGCTGCTTTTGCGTTCGCGGCGGCGGTGGTGGAGGAGGATGCCCAGGCCGACGAAGGAGCTCAGGAGCATGAGGATGTTGGAGGTGATGTAGACGACGTCGCGCAGGAGGATGCTGTAGGCGAGGAAGCCGATGGAGGCGGCGATCTGGCCGAGGAAGAGCCACTTGCTGACGCCCTTGCTGGTGCCGGATTTCCATTGGCGGTAGATCTGGGCGCCGATGGTGAGCAGGAGGATGGCGGAGGCGGACCAGCCGAGGAGTTGTTTCATGAGGCAGGGGTCAGGGGTCGAGGGTTAAGGGATTCGGAAGAAATCGTCCGCATCCTATTTGTTGGGGGGCAAGGGGGGCAGGGTGGAAATGGTGCAGGAATTCGGACGGGGGGGTATCATGGCGTCCCGGAAGGCGGCGGGTGATGACGTGCGGCGTGGGAAATCGTCGAGAGAATGGCGGGGGGACGCGCCGGGCATTCACGCTCATCGAGCTGCTGGTGGTGATCGGGATCATCGCGCTGTTGATCGCTGTGCTGATGCCGGCATTGAGCCGGGCGCGGGGGGCGGCGAACCAGGTGGCGTGCCTGTCGAACCTGAGGCAGATCTTTAATGCGTCGCTGAACTTCGCGGCGGAGCACAAAGACCATTTCCCGGGGAACGGGTATTTCATCGCGGCGACGCCGGCGGGGATGCTGGATACAGATACGCGGAAGTACGTGTGGTTCGACGACCTTGGCACGAAGCGGCCGGCGCCGGGGCCGGCGGCGTTGGCGCGGTATTTGGGGCAGCAGGTGCGGCTGGACAATCGCGCGGCGATGGAGGCGGACCTGACCGCCGGCGTTGTGCGGAAGGTGTTTACGTGCCCGGCGGATACGGAGGCCCGGGTGGGGACGATGAACGAGGAGGTGGGCGGGTCTGGGTGGGTGGGGCCGGTGGTGTGGAGCAGTTATGTGTACAACGGCTCGACGGGCGTGGGGGGGAATCGGTCGCAGATCCGCATGCCGGCGCGGGTGATGTACATGGGGGACGGGCTGCCGCGGCGGGAGGTGGATTCGCCACCTGGGACCAAGCCGATGGGGTTCACGTTTGTCACGTCGCCACCGGCACCGGGGACGCTGCGGACGCTGGCGAATGCGTATTGCCGGTTCGGGGCGGGGTGGGGGAGCATGTTCGACCGGACGCGGCACCGGGGGCGGATGAACGTGGTGTTCATGGACGGGCATGGGGAGACGGTGGTGCTGCCGCGGACCGCGCCTTGGTCGGGCGGGCCGGGCGGGGCGGATCCGGCGGTGTTCCTCAGCGGGACGGAGAAGGGGGAGTTGGATAGGGTAGTGCTGCGGAATTGAAAAGGTTTGCAGGCGGATATAATAGAACCATGTCCACGAAGGATGAGACGGCGAGGACGCTTGCCGAAGCGCATTTTCGACTCGACCAAGGGATTACGCGGATCTTCCGAATTATCGAGGCCGACGAGTCGAACGGTTCGCGCCCGGTTAAGCTTCTCGAGGTCAATCCCATGACGACCGAAGTGGGAATCTCTCCGGTGGGTATGACGGCCGATCATGCTCGCGGCGTATTTCATTCAGTCGTGGTAGTTGAAATCACTCCGGATGAATTCGAACGCCTGCAGCGGGGTGAGCTTAAACTGCCCGCCGACTGGAAGCTCGGAGAAGAACTGTTCCCGCACGAATCCGTGACGGGAATGGCGTCATGAATTGGACGCAGGCGTTTGCTCGACAAGCGGCGTCGGACCTGGCCGCGCGGCACGTACTGGCGGCCGAAGGAACGCTGCCTTCATGCCACGCGCTGCACTTCCTGCAGATGGGCTGCGAAAAGCTGTGCAAGGCCTCGATGATTTCCGCTGGCAGGGACCCGATTGAGGTGCAGCGATCACATGCATCCATCGCCAAGCACCTGCCGACGATCGTCAGGGTGTACATGAGCCGCGAAGCGGGAAGGCTCCCGCGTGACAACTGGATGGTGGATGCCATCCGACCCTTGGCGCGGAAGATTGAGTTGCTAAGTCCTGCCGTCAGAGGGGGCGGACGTTCGCCCGAGAATTGCGAATACCCCTGGGTCGCGCCGGACGGGTCTATCACCGCGCCCGCCGACCATCCTTTCGAATTCAGTATCTTGTTCGAGAAGGCTGGAGTCGCCTTACTGAAGATCATTCACCAGGCTGCGATCGACCTGCAAAGGTGATGTAATTCACGCGCGGCATCTGTTCGGCTGCGGATTCGCACGGCGAAGCCATAATCGCGCGCGTCGGGCGACCAAATTTCAACAATTAAGCCTTGGCCGGGTAACATCTTCGACAAATCCCCTTTGGAGGACGCTCCCATGATCCGCAGGATCGGTCTGCTGTGCCTTGTTCCCCTCTTTGCGCTGGCGGCGCTGTTGGCGCCTCGGGCGGCGCGATCGGCCGACGCGAATGCGTCGAAGGACACCAAGGAAGTTAACCTCGTCGCCATGGGAGACTGGGGGATCAACAGCCCCGGGCAGCAGATGGTGGCGCAGAAGATGAAGGAGTACGTGGCCGAGCGGGTTGCGAAGACGGGGCGGAAGTTCGACGCGTGCCTGCTGGCGGGCGACAACTTTTACGTGAAGCTCACGGGGCCGGAGGACCCGCAGATTCAGACGATTTTCGAGGAGATGTACGATAAGAAGGTGCTGGATTTCCCGTTTTACCCGGCACTGGGTAATCACGATTACCAGTTCGGCAAGTACCAGATCGAGCTGGATTACGCGAAGGAGAACCCGAATTCTCGCTGGAAGCTGCCGTCGCGGTGGTACCGGGTGGACCTGCCGGCCGGGGCGGAGAAGCCGCTGGTGACGGTGCTGATGCTGGACAGCAACAAGCCGGAGATCGTCAAGATGGCGAACCAGCTTCCGGATTCGGGCAAGCCGGGCAAGAAGAAGAAGGCCGCCGAGCCGCCGCGGGATTTGATGTCCCCGCAGGAATGGGAGCAGCAGAAGCAGTGGATGGACAAGCAGCTTTCGGAAACGAAGGCGGAGTGGACCGTCGCCTGCGCCCACCACCCGCTGTTTACCAACGGCGCGCACGGGGACAACGGCGTGCTCCAGGTGGAGTGGGGGCCGATCTTCAAGAAGCACAACCTCGACCTCTACGTCGCGGGGCACGACCACGACCTGCAGCACCTGGAAATCCAGGGGTGGAAGAACACGTTCATCCTCGTGGGCGGCGGCGGGGCGTCCACGCGGCCGATGATCAAGGACCAGCGCGGGCCGTTCTCGCATTCGATGCACGGGTTTGCCCATCTTCAGTTCACGCCGGAAATGCTGACGGTGCGGTTCGTGGACAAAACCGGAAAGGGGATCGACGAGTTCACCCGGACCAAGGCGGGGAAGGTGAGCGAGATTTCGACGATTGGCATGGACAAGGCCGACCCCAAGCCGCTGAATGTGATTCAGGGCGTGGACGGGAAGGGGAAGAAGAAGTCCGTTGACGACTAGACGCGAGTAAAATGGTGGCATGACGATTGTCCGTGCAACCCGGTCGATCCGGCGGCCCAGGGGCTTGGTCCCTGGGCTGCTTATTGCGCTGTTGGTCGCGTCGCGCGGTTGCACGGAGGCGCCCAAGGCGGTGAAGCCGGTGGCGCCCGTCGGCGCGGAGGTGAATCTGCTGGCGATGGGGGATTGGGGGGCGGATTCGTCTTTCCAGCGGTCGATCGCGCGGGCGATGGCGGACTACGTGCGGGCGGAGGCTGCGGTGGGGCGGAAGTTCGACGCGGGGATCCTCGCCGGGGACAATTTTTACGAGCGGCTGCTCAGCCCTGAAGACCCGAACTGGCGGCGGCTGTTCGAGGACATGTACGACCCGCAGGTGCTGAACTTTCCATTCTACGCCGTTCTGGGGAATCACGATTACCAGTTTCACAAGGACCGGGTCGAGCTGGCGTATACGCGTGACTACCCGACTTCGCGGTTCAAACTCCCGGCCCGGTGGTATCGGCTGGAGCTGCCGCAGAAAGACCCGCTCGTCACCGTGCTGATGCTCGACAGCAACAAGCAGGAGGGCGGTTTGACGGAGGCGCAGTGGGGGGAGGAACTGCGGTGGCTGGAGGGGGAACTGGCCAAGCCACGGACGACGCCGTGGGTGATGTGCGTCGCACACCACCCGCTGTACTCCAACGGCCTGCACGGGGACAACGGCGTGCTGCAGCGGGATTGGGGGCCGCTGTTCGATCGTTACCACGTGGACTTCTACGTGTGCGGTCACGACCACGATCTGGAGCACATCGAGGTGCCGAACCGCTCGCCGTCGTTTTTGGTGGTGGGCGGCGGGGGCGCGCGGGTGAGGCCGGTGTTCCGGGATACGCGGGGGCCGTTCTCGCGGTCGGTGTACGGGTTTGCGCACCTGCGGTTCACGCCGACGACGGCGTTCGTGCGGTTCGTGAACAAGTACGGGAAGGAGATTCACTTCTTCCAGCGCACGCCGCGGGGTGACGTGCAGGTGGTGAAGACGACGGGGGTGGAGAAGGCGACGTCGCAGCCGCTGAAGGTGCTGCAGGGGCTGGACCTGATGACGACGCGGCCGACGACGAACCTGGCGACGCAGCCGAGCACGAAGCGGGCGTTTCACGAGGCGGATTGAACGACCCGCGGAAACCTTGTGCTGCGGATGGTTTCACCGTTATCTTTCGAAGCGGACGGGGCGAGCCGTCAGGAGAAATCCCGGAGGAAGCTGCGATGCCTGGAAAACCAACTGTTAACGTTTGTCTGCTGGGGACCAAGTTCATGGGTCGGGCACACGCGAACGCGTACCTGAAGGTGAACAAGTTCTTCACCGACCTGCCCGTCGAGCCGGTGATGCACACGGTGGTGGGGCGGGACCGTGGCGACACCGAGACGTTTCAGAAGCGGTGGGGGTGGAAGAACTACTCGCTGGACTGGAAGCAGGCGTTTTCGAATCCCGAGATTCAGCTCGTGGACGTGACCTCGCCGAACAACGCGCACGCCGAGCACTCGATCATGGCGTTGGAGGCGGGGAAGCACGTGGCCTGCGAGAAGCCGCTGGCGGGGACGCTGGCGGACGCGCGGCAGATGCGCGATGCCGCGCGAAAGCACAGAAGTCAGAAGACGTACGTGTGGTATTGCTACCGGCGGGTGCCGGCGGTGGCGCTGGCGCACCAACTGGCGCGTGAGGGGCGGCTGGGGAAGATCTATCACATCCGTGCGTATTACCTGCAGGATTGGGCGGGGCCGGACGTGCCGCTGATCTGGCGTTTTGCGGGGGACGTGGCCGGATCGGGATCGAACGGCGATCTGGGCGCGCACATCATCGACATGGCGCGCTTCATCACCGGTGAGGAAGTGACGGAGGTGGTTGGTTCCGTGCAGGAGACGTTCATCAAGGAGCGCGAAATCCCACAGGAGGGATCCAAGGGTGGAATTGCCGCGGGCGCCGCCGGCGGCACGAAGAAAATGGGGAAGGTGACGGTGGATGATGCGACCGTGTTCCTGGCCCGCATGTCGGGCGGGGGGATCGCGACCTTTGAGGCGACGCGGTTCGCGACCGGCAACCAGAATAAGAACGGCATGGAGATTAACGGCGAGAAGGGGTCGATCATGTTCAACTTCGAGGACATGAACCACCTGCACTTCTACGACAACACGCTCCCGCGGCGCGAGCACGGCTGGCGGCAGATCATGGTGACCCACGGCGGGGACCACCCGTACGCGGCGAACTGGTGGCCGGACGCGCACGTGATCGGGTACGAGCACACGTTCATCAACGAAGCGGCGGACATCTTCAAGGACCTCGGCGGGCAGAAGCCGGTGGTGCCGCTGCCGGATTTCGAGGACGCGTACAAGACGCAGCAGGTGCTGGAGGCGGCGGTGGTGAGTTTCAAGGAGCGGAGGCCGGTGAGTATTTCGGAGATCAAATAGCGCTGTGGCTTTCGAACGACGGCGAATCTGCCGTGGGCGTTATTTGGACCGACGGGTTATAAGGACTGGGCGGGGATACCGGAGAGATGGCACCATGATGAGCTCGCGCGCCGTATCAGTCCTGTCTGCCACCTTGCTGCTGTTTCTAACCGGCTGCCCGCGGAAGGACCGCCCGGTGATGCCGATGCCGCCGGAGCCGAATCCGCAGCCGGAGGTGAACAAGGACGCGGGGGTGCGGACGCGCGACCTGTCGCAAAAGGTCGCCGAGTTCGTCAGCGCCAGCCGGGAGGTGCCGACCAACGACGAAGGGGCGTACCGGCGGGCGGTGGGGCAGGTGTTCGCGGACCTGTCGCAGATCCTGCCGCTGCTGCAGGGGCCGAACCCGCCGGGGGCGTTCCGGCAGCAGATGCGGATCGTGCAGAGCTCGCGGAACCAGCTCGGGAGCACGTCGCAGGATCTCTCCGCCGACCCGACGATCGACAGCGGCCTGCGCGCGGTGTACGCGGCGCTGGTGTCCGTCCAGCAGGAGCAGTTTGCCGAGCAGGCGGAACTGTCGAAAATCCTGGAGACCCTCAATGCGCGGGTCAACGACCTGGATACCGTCCGCGGGCCGATGCACCGGGAGACGGTGAAGGACGCGGTGACGCTCATCGGGCAGGCGGTGCAGCGGATGTCCGCGACGATGGACCAGCGGATGAGCGAACCGGGGAGCCGCCCGGCGACGGCCCCGGCGACGTAACTTCCGATGCCTCTCTCACGTAATCACGTCACCACGTAATCACGCCCGAATGTCCTGGACCTCCCTCTGCGATCTGACCGAACTGGAAGAAGGCAAAGGCAAGTACGTCGAGATCGGTGGGTTTCAACTGGCGGTGTTCCTGCACCGGGGCGGCGCCTACGTGATGGACAACTACTGCCCGCACGCCGGCGGCAATCTCGCCGGGGGCCACGTCTCGGAGGACGCGTGCGCCGTCTGCCCGTGGCACCAATGGGCGTTTCGGCTGGAGACGGGGGCGCTGCGGGACCACCCGCTGGTGACGGTGAAGACGTACAAAACGCGGGTGGTCGAGCGCGAGGGGAAGCCGCCGCTGGTCCAGGCGGATTTGCCGATTTATTGATCGTGGCGACCTGGTCGATCACGCCGCCACGTTTCGCTCGCCATCGCCGGTGGTCCCCCGCTATACTTTGCTGTCCCCTGCCTTCCCGCCCCGGCGAGCGTGACGATGGCAATCAAGGTCAACTGCGAAAAATGCGGCAAGTTCCTCGTCTTTCCGGCGAGCGACGCCGGCCAGAAGGCCGTGTGTAACGCGTGCGGCGCGCGTTTCCAGTTGCCGGCCGAAGTGCCCATCCCTCATCCGCCGCTGCCGCAGGTGCCGGGTGCTGCGGCGGCGTTGGCGCAAGCGCCGTCGTCCATGGGGGGGCGTAGTTCGGCTCCAGAAAAGAAGGCGAGGGTCCCCGAAGCGGTTACGGAACGGTCGCGTTCACGGGGTCGGTGGTGGGTCGCCGCCGCCGTGGTCGCGGTCGCCGCGGCCGCTGCCGTGCCGCTCGTGCTCCGGCAGAGGGGCGTGCACACGCGGGCGGCGTTGATTCCCTCGCGGCCGGCCCCGTCCCTGCGTCCGGCGGTGGCCAAATCACCGACGGCCAAACCATCGACGCGGGCGGCGATCGTTTCGCTGATGCCGAAGCTTCCTCAACTTCCTCCCGCGTGGACGGTCCGTCCGGCAATCGCGGGAATGCCCGTTGCCGGCAGCGAGCCTCCCGCGACACAAAGGGTCGTTGCTGAGGTGGGGCTTGCGGCGTCACAGCCTGCGACGGCGCCGGTGGCGGTGGCCGCGGCGGCCCTGCCACCCCGCCCGCGCATTCACCGAATGCCATTGGCGTCCCTGGAGGTCACCGACGAGCAGATCGGCCGCGCCATTCAGAGGGCGGCGGACTTCATCCTGAAACAGGCGGACACCAACTCCCCGCCGCCTCCCGTGCGGCGCGGCGGGGGGCGCGACACGCAGCGGTCGGGCTATGCGTATTACACCGGCCGCAATGCGCTGTACGTGTACGCGCTTCTGCAGGCGGGGCAGGCGATCAACGATGATCGGCTTTCGATTCGCGCGCCGCTGATGAAACGGGCCATTTCGATCCTGAAGGAGCAGTCGGCCGAATCCGGTCCGATCACCTACGCCCGCGGGATTCGCGCAACGGCGCTGGCGCTGTTCAACCGGCCGGAAGACCAGCTCGCAATGCGCGCCGACGTCAACTGGCTGATCAAGGCCGGTTACGAAGGGGGAGGGGCCTACAACTATGCGGGCACGGGTCCCGGCGATAATTCCAACAGCCAGTATGGGCTGCTCGGGGTGTGGTCCGGCGCCGAGGCGGGTCTGGAAGTGCCTCAGCGGTACTGGGAACTGGTCGAAAAGCACTGGGATTCCACGCAATACGCGGACGGGCAGTGGGGGTACCGCCGCGGGATGCCGCCGCGGCTGTCGATGACGGTTGCGGGCATCGCCTCGTTGTTTGTCGCGCACGATTACCTCGATATCGCGCGGTTCGGGGCGGAGGTGGGCCGGGACCCGTTCTCGCCGGCGCTGGCGCGCGGCCTGGCCTGGCTGGAAGACGGGGACAATGCGGTGAACATTGAGGGGCCGCCGGGGCCGATGGGGCTGCGGGGGTCGAGTCACTACGGTTACACGCTTTACGGGCTGGAGCGCGTGGGCCTTGCGTCGGGGTTCAAATACTTCGGCAAGCACGACTGGTACAAGGAACTGGCGGCCCAACTGTTGGCCGAACAGGCGGACAACGGGTCGTGGGACGATCCGATCGAGACGGCGTACATCCTGCTGTTCCTCGCCCGCGGGCGGCACCCCGTCCTGATGAACAAGCTGCGGTTCGACGGGTACTGGTCGAACCGGCCGCGCGACGTGGCGAACCTGGCGCGCTTCGCGTCGCGCGAGCTGGAGCGGCCGCTGAACTGGCAGGTGGTGAGCCTGAATCGCGAGTGGTACGACTGGCTGGATTCGCCGATCCTGTACCTGGCCAGCCACACGCAGCCGAAGTTTACGGACGAAGATTTTCGCAAGCTGCGTCAGTTCGTGCAGGCCGGGGGGTTGCTGTTCACGCAAGCCGACGGCGACCGGTTGCCGTTCAACGACTTTGCCGAGACGCTGCGGAAGAAACTGTTCCCGGAGTACGAGTGGACCAACGTGCCGCCGGACCACGCGATTTTTCACATGCTGTTCAACGTCGGCGCGCCGCCGCCGCTGCGGATGGTGAGCAACGGCTCGCGCATCTTGATGCTCCATTCGCCGACGGACGTCTCGGAGTGGTGGCAGATGCGGGCGGACCTGACCAAGCGCTGGGCGTTCGAGCTGGGGGTGAACCTGTTCCTGTACTCGGCGGGGAAGACCGACCTTCGCAATCGGCTGGCGTCGCCGTACCTGCCCAAGCCGCTGGGAAAGCCGACCGGCACGTTCCCGGTGGCGCGGCTGCGGTACGCGGGGAATTGGGACCCGGAGCCGGCGGCGTGGTACCGGGCCGGCCGGGCGCTGCTCCGGGACACCAGCCTGGCCGTGGAACTCGTCGGGGATGCGAAGGACAACGACAGCGTCGCGCTGGAAAACCTCAGCCCGGCGACCGCCCCTTTGGCGATATTGACCGGCACGTCCCGCTACACGTTTACGGACGCGCAGGTCGCCGCCGTACGCAATTTCGTCCGGACCGGCGGCGTGCTGTTCATCGATCCGTGTGGCGGGCCGAACGGTTTTCTTGACGGCGTCGAGACGTCGCTGCTCTCTCGCGCGTTCCCGGAAATTCTGCCGAAAGCGATTCCCGTCGATCACCCGCTGCTTTCGCCGGGCGGGGACGGGATGAGCGAGCTTTCCCGGCCGAGATTCCGGCCTTACACGACTGAGCGCCAGGCCGGTGCGGCGCTCCAGTACGTCAGGCCCCCGGGCGCCAGGGGGTGCGTGATCCTCAGCCCGCTGGATATTACGACCGGCCTGCTCGCCACCAACACCTGGTCGGTCCTGGGCTACGACCCGGGCTATTGCCAGAGCTTCGTGCAGAACCTGGTTCTCTGGACGTGGGACGGCGCGCCGGAGACCTCACCGACCACCGCGCCAACCACCGCACCCTCAACGGCGCCCGCCGCCCCGCGCTGACAGGAACCCGGCCATGACCAGCCGCCTGATCTGCCTGTTCGTTCTGCTTTGTGCGCCGGTCCTTGCCGATCCGCCGCCGATCGTGGAGGTCGAGGCGCAGCCGCTGGCGGCGAACGTGGTGCGTGTGCTGGAGGCGCTGGATTTCGTCGGGGCGCCGTTGCCGGGTGAGACGGTGGGGCGGTTGCGCGAGGCCTGCAAGCGGCGCGACGCCGCCGAAGTCCAACAATTGCTTGACCCACGCGTGTTGCTGGTGGTGCGCGTGAACCCCGAGTCGCGGGTGAAGGTGCAGCGCGGGCCGGCGGATGCGGTGCTGCAGCAGGGGGCTTACACGCCGGTGCTGGTGAAGGTGGTGAATGAATCGGTGAGCACGGCGGCGCTGCGGATCGGCAGCCCGCAGGCGGGGCCGTCGTACGCGGGGGTGGCGCAGCTCTCGATGGAGCGGCAGGACCAGCGGAAGCTGCGGCGGGACGAGAATACGCGCGGGGCCGATCGATTCCTAGAGCTTGAGATGTTCCATTCGCCGCCGATGACCGACGGGCTGTCGGGGTTCGGCGTCGAGTACGCGATCGCCACGATCTATTCCAGTGAGGCCGGCAAGCGCGAGGCGACGATCGGATTTGACCTCGGCGGCGGCACGCAGGACCTGGGTTTTCGCGGCGAGGTTCCGGTTCTCTTCACCGTCCGGCCGGCGATGCCTGTGAAACTCTCGGTCCGCGACGACGACGGCCGGCCGACGACGGCACGGCTGGTGTTCCGCGACGCGGCCGGGCACGTGTACCCGGCGCAGGCGCGGCGGCTGGCGCCGGACCTGTTTTTCCAGGAACAGATCTACCGGGCTGACGGCGAGACGGTGCTCCTGCCGCCGGGGGAGTTCACGATGGAATCCTCGCGCGGGCCGGAGTACGTCGTGCGGCGGGAGAAGGTGGCCGTCGCTGGCGACCGGGAGAACGCGATCGAGGTGAAGCTCCGGCGCTGGGTGGATCCGGCGACGTTCGGGTTTTACAGCGGCGATCACCACGTCCACGCGGCCGGGTGCGCGCATTACACCAGCCCGACCGAGGGCACCACGCCGGAGCAGGTCTTCCCGCAGGTCAAGGGCGAGGGTTTGAACGTCGCGGCCGTGCTGAACTGGGCGCCGTGCTTCGCGTACCAGCGACAGTTTTTCTCGCCCCGCGCGGACCGGCGGAGCGAGCCGCTGACGGCGATGAAGTACGACATCGAGGTGAGCGGGTTCGGGTCGCAGGCGCTGGGGCACGTGTGTTTGCTGAATTTGCGCGACCAGACGTACCCCGGGTCGCAGGGGACGATCACGCAGGGGTGGCCGCACTGGACCACGCCGCTGATGCGGTGGGCCAAGGCGCAGGGGGCGGTCACCGGCTATCCGCACTCGGCCAGCGGGATGGCGATTGACGCGGCCAAGGCGGC
>Ga0308176_10001570_pt1 | contig 14378 bp, 15 predicted proteins | sample PhyCR2_3_FD_203890 | JGI IMG/M metagenome (GOLD analysis project Ga0308176, IMG submission 203890) | Soil microbial communities from UC Gill Tract Community Farm, Albany, California, United States - DLSLS.C.R2 | ecosystem: Environmental > Terrestrial > Soil > Agricultural land | place: USA...
CAGGTATCTGCAAGATTGCGAGGCCGCTGAACGGAATTTCGAAGACGCCTTGGGGACGTTTGCCGTCACGGGCGAACAAAATGAGGTCAAGCGAATGTTCGAAATGGCTACGAAACGCGCCAAATCGCAGCACGAGCGGCTGGAAGCCCGCTTGAAAGAGCTTGGTGGGGAAAGGTCCACGCTGAAGAGCATTCTGGCGCACATCCTGGCCTTCACTCCGACTTCCGCTCAGATCGGGCACGAGCCTGCCGAGAAGAACACACAGCATCTGATGGTCTGCATCGCGGCCGCTTCGGCCGAAATGGCGATGTATGAATCGCTCGCCACCGCGGCGCGGGCTGCCGGTGATACCAAGACGGAGCGCTTAGCTCGCGAGCTGCAAGCTGAAGAGAAGGACGACTACGAGAAGTCGTGGAATCTCCTGCGCCCGAGCGCATTGGCGTCGTTCCAGACAGTCGTCCAGCGGAACGCAACGGCATAAAGCCGGTCTGCGAGACGAACCCAAACCGTTCGAGTTGGGTTCGTCTCGAAAATCCTTAGAAGGCGGCGGCGCCAGCCTCTGCCACAGCTTGATCCTGCTTGCCTAGCCCGCCGCTGACTCCGACTGCTCCAACAACCTCGCTCCCGCGTTTCAGGGGGACGCCGCCGGCGAAAATCATAACTTTGCCGTTGTTCGAGGCGTGGATGCCAAAGAACTGATCACCCGATTGGCTCAGTTCTGCTAATTCCTTTGTCGAAATATCGAATGCGCGTGCCGTCCACGCCTTCTTGATCGAGATATCCACGCTTCCAATCCAGGCCTTGTCCATTCGTACGTGTGCGACCAGGTTGCCGCCGGCATCCACGACGGCGATGTTCATCGGCTGACCGATCTCCTGCGCTTTGCTCTCGGCAGCGGCAATGATACGGCGTGCGTCCGCAAGTGTGATCATCAAAATTCTCCTTTGCGTGTTGGTACCCGTTGTAGACGCATCTCCGACCGGAAGTTGCGCACCGAAAGGCGACGCGCCCGTCCTAGCGTAACGTGTACAGATACCCGGCTATGTCGCGTGCGTCGTTCTCGGTGACACCTACGTTCGGCATGAGCGTCTTGGGGTTAATCCCTTGCGGATTGCGGATCCAGCGCATCATGTTGTCGGGCGTATTTTGGAGCTCGCCTGCCAGATAAACGCGGTCGCCAATGCCGGTGAGGGGTGGTCCTACTTTGCCCACCGCCCCGGAAATTCCCGGAATGACGTGACAGGAGCCGCAGCCGTACTTTCCGATGGCCGCTGCACCGCGGCGTGCGTCACCACCAGTTGTCACTTGTGCCGTATGCTGGGCCTCCCGGCGAGAGCCGCAGCCGAGGCACAACAAAAGAAGAACCAGCGGAACGGAGCTATTTCGCACGGGATGCCCTCACGAGTGACGCGTCACTTTCCTTTAGCCACGCAGAGAAGAGATAAAGTCCAGCCGCCAGGTACACCAGGCTCGCCGGAACCCACATAATCAAGCCCCCTACCTGCTGGTCCTCAAGCGGCGTGTAGCCCCATGCCTCCGTGGTTCGAAGGTAGCCGGAGTACCAGGGCGTCGATGAGAATGTGAGTAGCGCGCCCAGGATGCCGGTATGGACGGCCGTTGTGAAAATATACAGCACGCCCGCCCCGTAACTGCGCCGGCCATGTGCGTAAAACAAAGACCACCAGAAGGCAAGGGCAGACAGGAAAAAGCTCAGATGCTGGGCACTGTGCGCGAGATCGCTCGTCAACGTCAGATTGAACAGGTAAGGGACGTGCCAGATCCAGATGGCAAGAGCGTGAATCCACCATGCCGCGAACGGGTCTGTGAGGAAGCTCCACCCTCCCTGGACGTAGCTTTCTTTGGACCAACGGCCGACGGTTCTCCGCCACTCGAACGGCATTGCCCACAAGAAAGTGACGAGCGGCCTCGAAATAACCAGAAGCGGCGCCGAAACCAACATCAGGATTTCGTGCTGGGTCATATGAGCGAAGAACAACACCTCGCCCAGCCGATGCACCGGGGATACGAGCGCAAGGACAAGGCTTGCGAGCCCTAACCAGAAGCAGTTCTCCTGGAGCCGAGTCAATCCGGCATGCCGTCGGGAGCCACGCCAGTACAGAAACGCCGACAGAATCAAGGGGATGACGACGCCGGGGTCAAATTCCCAGGCTGACCACAGATCATCCGGCCGTAACGGTTCGCCGGGATGTGCGTACGCCCAGGCTGGAAGGAGAAGCAGACCCGCCAGGCTGCGGCGTAATCTCACTGGCACGCTCCCAGCACCAACTCAGGGATGGCCTGCGCGATCACTATCGTCGCGAAACCAACTCCAAAGACCATGCCCGCGAGCGCCATCAGGCGCGCTCGGGGAAGCGAGCCTGCTCCCTGGCCGGGCAATTCCGCCCCAAGTGCTTTCCACTGCGACCATGCCACCGTCGCGATCCCGAGTTCCAGAACAACGGCAACGACGGACACAAAATAGAGCCACGCCTTCCCCTGAAAAATGCATGCCCAAGGCGCCAATGTAAAGTTTGCCTGAAAGCTGAACAGCCAAATAATTGGGGGGCCGAGGTCGGTCGCCCAGAGTACCAGATCTCGTCGTGAGTCTGTCATTACTGTGTCTCCAGGATGTTGGGTCCCCAGTACACGATCACGTAGAGCGGTATCCAGATGAGCACCAGGAAGTACCAGACAACGGAATCCACGTGAACACCGAGGCGCACTCTCGGTCCATGTCGTCCTATAAGAACAAGGAACAACAGCACCAGCGTGAAGATGACATCAGCGGTGTAGTCATAGGCGTGGACGGCAAGAAAGGTCCACATATATGTTCCGAACGCATCGGCCTTGTAGCTGAAGTTCAGCGAATACCAATCGAGAACGCGGATGACAAAGAATGTAAGAGCGAGCACCAGGTTCAATAAGAGGCCCTTGATCATCCCGCCCCGGTCGTCTTTCTTCGCCGCCTCGCCTGCCCAGTAACTTCCAACGCAACTCAGGAGCAACGGGACGAGGCCTATTGTGGCCAAGAGCTTATGCGGATACTGATCTCCCGGAGGGGGCCAGACGTCCATGCGCAAGCGCACGTAGAAATAGGCCGCCATGAGGATGCAGAACATCATCCCCTCGATCCCAGCCAGCAGCAACTGGCCCCACCACAACGGTGCCTGACTCGAGATGTCGTAGGGCGGAAGGTGCGAAACGTCTATGGTTTTGGGTTCCGTCATGCGCGCACGCCAGCCTCGTCCCTGATTTCAGTGGAGCGCCTTGGCCAGAACCAGCCAAGTAGTCCAAAAAACGTGAGGATCGAACCGCTGATGATGTACCAGGGATTGAACACCGAGCCAATAAAGCCGATGGTAACCGTGATTGCCGTAATGAAAGGCCAGATGCTTGACCCCGGCAAAACGTAGCGATGGTGAGGTTCCGCATCCATCAGGGTGGTTACGAGCACTTCCCGCCGATCAGTGCGGAGTCCGGTTACAAACGCGCGCTCCTCACGGGGAACCCACATCGGTGTGCGTGTTGTAGCCACGGGCAGATACTCGAAGTTATAGGGCGCGGGCGGGGAACTGGCAGCCCACTCCAGGCTGTCTGCTTCCCAAGGGTTATTACCCGCAACGGATCCGGTTTTCCGGCTCATGAACACGTTGGCGAGGAACATGATCCCGCCAATTGCAATGATGAAGGCGCCGAGCGTAGCAAGCTGGCTGATCGAGCCCCATCCGACTTCGGGCGGATAGGTGTAGACACGCCGGGGCATGCCCTTCAACCCAAGAATATGCATCGGGAAGAAAGTCAGATTGAAGCCGATGAAGAGGACCCAGAAATTCCAGCGACCGAGTCTCTCACTCATGAGCCTGCCGGTCATCTTGGGGAACCAATGATAGAAGGCTCCGAATAGCGGGAAGACGGCGCCTCCGATCAGCACGTAATGAAAATGCGCGATTACGAAGTACGTATCGTGGACCTGCAGATCCAGAGGCACCGACGCCAGCATCACGCCCGTCATCCCGCCCAGAACAAAAATTGCGATGAAGCCATAGACGAAGTACAGCGAGGTTGTCATGCGCGGTCGGCCTGTCCATAGCGTTGCGATCCAGCAGAAGATCTGAACACCGCTGGTGATGGCGATCATCATGCTCGAGGCGGTAAAGAACGCCTCACCGATCTGCGGTAATCCGGTCGCGAACATGTGGTGGACCCACAGGCCGAACGCAATGAAGCCATTCGCGATCTGGGACAGCACCATGGCGGGGTAGCCGAACACCTCGCGCCGCGCGTTCGCGCTGACAATCGCCGATACGAACCCGAGCGCGGGAATGAAGATGATGTAAACCTCGGGGTGCCCGAAGAACCAGAATATGTGCTGATACAACAAAGGGTCGCCCCCTTCAGCCGGGTTTACGAAGTGGGTCCCGATCGTACGATCCGACAGAAGATACGAACTCGCGACAACGATTGCCGGCATGGCGAAGATCACCATGAACGACTGGATCAGCAACGACCATACGTATAGCGGAATCCGGTTCAGCGTCATTCCAGGGGTCCGCATCTTCAGAATGGTGACAACGATTTCAGTCGCTACGCAGAGCGCGGAGAACTCTGTAAACGTAATCATTTGCGCCCAGACATCGGTCCGTTTCCCGGGGGTAAATTGCGGACCGGAGAGCGGTGGGTAAGCGAACCAGCCCATGTCCGGTGCGGCTCCCGTGAACACACCCCAGTAAAGGAAGAGAACGCCTCCCAGGAACATCCAGTAGCCGAACGCGTTCAAACGTGGAAACGCCACATTTCGCGTGCCGCACATGAGAGGCACGAGGTAGATCGCCATGCCCTCCATCATGGGAACGGCAAACAGGAACATCATGGTCGTGCCATGAGTGGTGAAAATCTGGTTGTATAAGTCCGGATTCAGAAACGTGTTATTCGGCTTAGCCAGCTGAATCCTCATCAGCAGCGCTTCTATCCCGCCGACCAACAGCATGACGAACGCGGTAACGATATACCTCATCCCGATTGCCTGATGGGTTGTAACGGAAAGCCAGCCGAACAGCCCGCGTCCGCGGCGCCACACGCGCTCAAGATTCGAAATATCTTCTTCTTGGTTTGGAACGTTCGGAAGGACGTCCTGAGTTTGAATCATTTCAAACTCTCCAGGTAGTTGATGAGCGGCTGCATATCCGCCGAATTCACGGCGACGGTCGCCATATGGTTGCCCGGTTTTGTGCTCTGCGGGTCTGCGATCCAGCCACCGAGATTGCCGGGAGTGTTCGGCACTGTATTGGCCGCAATGCCCAGGCGGCTGCCGAAGTGAGTCAGGTCAGGACCGTTTTGCCCCGCGGCATCAGTCCCGCGAATCTGGTGGCAATACACGCAGGCGTTGTTCATGAATACCTGCTGACCGCGTTGCGTAGTGGGATCGGAAGGTTGCCCGGCGGGCTGTAATTGGTGCTCGTACCACTTGCGGAAGTTCTCGGGCGTTTCCGCGATCACGTAAATAATCATGTGGGCGTGTTGCAGGCCGCAGAACTCCGCGCACTGGCCGCGATAGACGCCCGGCTTGTCGGCTTGGATCCACTCGGTGTTTACACGGGACGGGATGAAATCCGCCTTTCCATGCAGGTTCGGCACCCAGAAGCTGTGGATAACGTCGTTCGAAAGACCTCGTATCTGAACCGGCCTTCCTGTCGGAATATGGATCTCGTTCGCCGTGGTGAATACGAGACTCGAATCGCTGTTCTGGTAGGTGATGTTCCACCACCACTGTGTTCCCATCACCTCGATCGTCAAGGTGTTCTTCTTATAGGGGAGCTCCGCCAGGCCTTTCCCTGTGCTGACGCTTGCCACGATCAGCACAAAGAGAATGACCACCGTTGCGATGCTCGCTCCGGTGACGACTCGAGTCGCTCGACTCTCCGTCTCTTGCGAGACCTGATGTGTACCTTCGAGCGGCTCCTGCGCAAGCCCGCGGTTCGGCCGCGTTAAGGTCCACAGAGCCGCGACCATAACGAGCAGGAAGATCGCTCCCAGCAGCCAGAAGAAAAACCACCACAGTCCTGCGATTTTTCCCGATTGCGGCCCAACCGGGTTGACTACCGATTGCGCATCGGTCGCGCAAAATGCCAGCGCATCCGTGAAAGCGGCAAAGCAAAGGAGCTTAGCCGCGCGTCCGTACGAGGTCACTTCGTTTCTCCGCTTGTCCGGTTTCGCAGGGTTTGCGGATTGGTCTCAATCGTGTCAGGCCGCGTCGGAGTTGCCGAGGTTGGCTGCTGCCCGTTCATCGAACGGACATAGGCAACGATCTGCCACACCTGGTATTCCGGAATCCGGCCGCCCCAGGCCGGCATACCGTTCGGGCGTCCTTTGATGATCGTGTCGAAGATGTTGGCTGGTTCGCCGCCGTAAATCCATTGCTGCTTGATTAAGGGAGGGCCGATCGCTCCTCCGCCGTTGGCATGACAACCGTTGCAGTTGTACCAACTGAACAAGCGCTGCCCCTCCGAGATGTCGTAGCCGCTCGAGTTATATGGATTCGTGACAACCGGCTGAGGGTTGATAGGTCCACCGGGGCGTAGAGCGCTTTCTTTCGCCGCATCGCCATAAACCGCGAGCCGCGTAGGCGAAGGACGAATGTCCCTCTTTTCCCGCTGGCAGCCCGTCAGAAAAAGACCAGCGCCGATGGTCAAAGCACTAAGGGAGCGAAAAAACATATAGCATTCCGCCCTTCGTTGTGTACTTGCCAAGATCGCTCATCGCGTTTACAAATCCCAGCGCGCCGGTACCGTCCACTCCGTTCAATCCACCTGAAACAACGGCACCAGACCAGCCGCCAACTCCCGAAAGCACCGCCACATATTGCTTGCCGTCCGGACCTTTGTATGTAACGGGCTGCCCGATGATGCCCGAGCCCACTTTGAACTTCCACAGAGGCTTTCCGTTCCTCGCATCGAGCGCCTTAAACCAGCCGTCCATGGTTCCGTAGAACACAACGTCCCCCGCAGTTACGACCGTGCCGCTCCAGACGGGGAACATCTCGTCCGTGCTCCAGACCGTCTTCGCAGTTGCCGGATCCCAGGCGGACATGATGCCGCGGTTTCCGCCGGGACCCGCGTACATGCGAACATTCATACCCACAAATGGCGTGCCTGCGATGTAATTCGCCTGCACGGCCTGACTCTCGTAGCAGAGGTTATTGTGAGGCAGGTAGAGATATCCCGTGCGCGGCGAGAACGAAGATGGCTGCCAGTCCTTACTGCCAGGCGGGGCCGGACAAGCGTCCCGGACAGTGTTGTAGCCGGTCGCCTTCGTCGGATTCAACTTCAGTTCGCCCGTTTTCAGATCGACCGCCACACTCGTATTGGAGTAGGCGTACTTCTCGGCAGAGATGACTTCGCCGGTCGCGCGATCGATGATGTACATGTGCCCGTTCCGGTCCGGATGCGCCAGCACCTTGCGAGCGCGTCCGTTGATGGTCAAATCCAGCAGCACGTTCTCATTCACTCCGTCGTAGTCGTGGATATCATGCGGGTTCATCTGATAAGCCCAGCTGGCTTCCCCGGTTTCGGGCCTGCGCGCAAACAGCGTCGAGCTCCACTTGTTGCTGCCTAGTCGCTGCTCAGGATTCCACGGTGATGGATTCGAAGTGCCGTAGTAAAAGAGATCCAGATCGGGGTCATAGGAGATCCAGCTCCAGGCCGATGCGCCGCCAATCTTCCACGTATCGGCGGGCCAGGTCTTCATGCCCAGATCCGTGCCCTGATCCATCTTGTAGAACGGTTTGAAGTTCGAACCGATCAGAACGTCTTTATCCGGACCGGTAGCATAGGCTCGCCACTTGACCTTCCCCGTTTCCGCATCTACGCCAGCTAGCCAGCCGCGCACTCCGAATTCGCCACCGCTGTTGCCGACAATTACTACGCCTTTGGCAACAATAGGCGCCATGGTCATGGATTCGCCCTTGTTGATGTCGCCGAGTTTGGTCCGCCAGATTTCCTTGCCGGTGTTTGCGTCTACAGCCACGGTTTGGACATCCAGCAGGTTGTAGTAGATCCTGCCTTTGTAATAAGCTGCTCCGCGGTTGACGACATCGCAGCAGGCCACGCCCTGCGAGGCGGGCTCGATGGCCGGCTGATACATCCATTTCAATGGCGCGCCCGGCTTTGTCAAATCGAGCGCGTAGAGCAGGTTCGGAAAGGGCGTGACCACATACATCGTGTTATTCACGACCAGGGGCGCTGCCTCTTGGCCCTTCAGCGTTCCGGTCGAGAACGTCCAGGCCAGTTTGAGGCTGGCAACGTTTTCCGTTGTGATCTGGTTTAGTGTGCTATATCGTGTGCTGGCGTGGTTCTTCGCCGCCATCACCCATTGGCCATCATCCGGCTGGTTTTGGATCTGGGCAAAGCTCGTAGGAACGACGAGAAACGAGAAGAGGAAGGGACAGGCTCTGAGGAGGACCTTCGTGGGCCTCAAGAAGAAGCAAGACATCGAATCCACGATATGGACAGCTACTCTGGACGGAACGTTACGTATGCGGGTAGGTACTCGGGTTTGTACCTAACCCGTAACTTCCGGCGTGCCTGAGCATCACCTCAGCGTGTCTGGATGGTGGCCGGTTGCGGTTGGTGTCTTTGTCCTCGCGCTTGCCGTGCGTGAGATCTTCAGAGATCTCTTTCAGCCGTCAGGGTCCGGCGCCCTCAGTTCCTACATGGGGCGCTGGATCTTCCAGGTTTCTCGAAAGCTGAAGTTCCTGATGGAGGTGGCCGGACCGCTCGCGGTTGTTCTCGTGATCGGCTGCTGGACTTTCCTCCTGGCCGCCAGCTTCGCTCTGATTTACTCCGCCTCGTACCCGGATGGCTTTTCCATTCAGGGAGAACCGCGCCACGGGTTTTCCGAATTCACGACGCTGCTCGCCTTCTCGCTGGCATCTTTGACAACCCTTGGCACGCCGGATCTAACTCCCAAACCCGACTGGCTTCGATTGATCGTTGGTGTCGAATCACTGGTGGGCTTCTCTCTGGTGACAGCAAGCATCTCCTGGATCGTCCTGATTTATCCAGCGCTAGGCCGGATGCGTTCTCTTGCGAGGCGGGCAGCGATCCTGATCAAGGCTCAGGAACAAACCGGAATTCGCGCTATCTCGCAGCAATCCGAGAGCCTGCTTGCACAACTGACGGAGGGCGTCATTCGAACGCGAGTCGATCTGATTCATTACCCTCTGATCTACTATTTCCATGCCGATTCAGAGCGGGCCTCGCTTGCATTAGCTCTCCTCAGTATCGAGAAACTGGCGCGGCAGGCGGGGCAACTGGAGGGAGCGGAACAGGTACGGCTCCATGCCGCGATGCTGAAGGCGGCACTTGCAGATCTCGCGAAGGTATTGGCTCATCGGTTCGTTCATGCGAACGAGAATGACCCTCGTGCGGTCTTTGCCGCCTTCGCCAAGGATCACCTGGCGCGCCAGGAAGCCGTGGACAAATACTCGGACTGACCTACCGCGAGCTGACCTGTTGGCTTACGGCGACGCTTGACCAACCCAGACCATCGGCGCCGTGTCCGGCATCAATTAGTTGCACCTTCCAACTGCTGAGGTCGATCGCCGCTATCTTGCCGCTCACATTGCAGGAGACATAGGCCACCTTGCCGTCGGGACGCATCAGGACTTCCTGCGGGTTCCCGGGCACGTCGACCGTACGCACAACTTCAAGCGTTTTGAGATCGACTACGGCCACATGCTTCGGAGTTGGGACCGCTACGAGAAGATACCGGCCGTCCCTGGTGGACGCAGTGCCGTAACCTTTATCCGCCAGCTTCACCCAAGTCTTGACGGTGTTTGTGCCCGTGTCGATGACGGCGAGACGAGGAGTCTTCTGGTCGGCAGTGAACACCATCTTGTCGTCCGGCGAAATGGAAATGCGCTGTGTGCTGCCGGAGATCGGAATCGTGGCGATATGCTTACGATTTTCCAGATCAATCACCGATACCGTTCCAGGACCCACATTGGCCGTATAACCTCGCTTGCCATCGTGCGAGATGGCAAGCATGTGGGACTCTTCCTGCTCGGTTGGAATAGCTCCGACGATCTTCAGTGTTCGCGGGTCGATGATGCTGACGGTCTTGTCGAGTTCCGTCGTGACATAGAGGACATTACGTTTGGTGTCGTAGACCGGGCAATGCGGCCTGACTCCGTGGCCAAAGTTCACTTTGTCCGTGATCTTCTGGGTCGGGATGTCGATCACCAGCATCTCGGTTCCATCCGTGCCGGGCCTGCCAACGCCGGAATTTCCATAGATCGGCACGTATGCGGTGCGCCCATCCGGTGAGGCGGTAACTTCATGCCCGGTCGTGGCGTTCTCCGGTACGGTTGTTACCTGCTGGCCGGCAGCGGCATCAATCAGGCTCAAAGTCCGGTCTTTCTGATTAGCAACGAGCAGTGTACCGTCGCTTGCGGCGGACACCGGCAAAACTCCCAGCGCACAGGCGAGCGGCGCGGCGGAAAGGCGACGGAGAAGGCTCTGGAATTGCATCGTCTGACACTATATCCCAGTTGGGTAAGCCCGCGCGCCAGCCGGCACCTGTGTTGCGCTCCACGCGAACGAATGCGTGCGGCCATGTACCGTCGGTCGGGAACCGGGTCGTACCGCTGGTACCAGCCGTCCATTGTAAACAGCGCGCGCTACGAGTACGATTCCTGCAAGCCAGGGAGGGCTTCCACGCCATGTTCAGTCGGCAGCAGTTGGTGATGTCCCTTGCATTCCTTTCGCTTACCGCTCCAGTAAGCGCGGCTTCCGTTTACGTATTAGCTCTGGACCTGGCTACCAATGACCAGCAGTTTGGAACCGTAGATTTGGGCAGCGGAGTCTTTCAGGGAATTCGCACGAGTGCGGACCAGGAATATAGGGGCTTGGTTCCAGCCTCGAACGGCTCTTTACTCACACTTGGTTTCGATGGCAATCTGAGCTCGATCACCCCGGCTACTGGGCTAGTTACTGTCATCGGTCCTACTGGCATGTCGAACTGTTCCACTCCGACTTCTCCGTGCGGATCGAACTCGGCGGGCGTCCTCGCGGGTTTGGGAGGAACCCTCTACGCGACGGATTTCAGTCAGAACCTGTATAGAGTCAATCCAGCTACTGGCGCTGCAACGCTCATTGGAGCGACTGGTATGCCGGCCGTTCCATTTCCTTCTCACTTCACTTCCAATTCCGACGGAACCGCCAATGTCATGTCAGCGACTCTATTCGCTGCCAATGGGAACCTGTACGCCACCTTTGATACGGATCGGCTTGATCCTGCTACCGGACAGCTCACTATTGGAATTCCCAACAGTCTGTACCAGATCAACCCCGAAACAGCAGCTGCAACGCGCCTCGCTCCTACGGTTGAGGCTATCACTGCGGTGACTCAATCAAACGGCACGTCGTACGCCTTCGATGTAGCAACCGGACAGTTGCTGACCCTCAATCTGGCAAACGGGCAAACAACCTTCGTGACCGACGTAAACCCGACTGCTCTCGCGCCCTGGTACGTCGAAGGAGCCACACCAGTGCCGGAGCCGGTTTCGCTCCCGCTTGTTGCCGTCGGAATCGCAGGGGTGATGGTCTGCACGCTCCGAAGACGTGCTCAGCGTCTCGCCTGACGTTCTGAGGACGTCCATCACTCCTGGTCCCGTTCGGCATCATCTGCACAAAACCCAAGCGGACGCTATTTGTTCAGCAAAGTGACAATGCTGGTGGCGGCTTTCTGGATCATCGGAGTGACCACGTCCTCACCGTCGGTTTTAGCCTTTGTCTTCTGCGCATCTCTCAACACGCTCGTCCCGTCGGGAGAGTTCAAGCTGTACTCAAAGCTCACTTCGGATTTGGCTTTGACGCCGCTGCTGGCCATGACGGCGGTGCTCGAAGCAATAGCAAGGCTCTGGGATGCCGCCATCGCTGCCATGCCCGCTCCGGGGATCATTGCTGCCATGGGCGTTGCGGCACTCAGTGTTTTAAGTGCACCGAAGCCGCCCGCACTTTTTCTCTGGGATAGCGCAGACACGAGTACGTAGTCGCATTGTTTCTCTTTGGCCTCGGCTGTTGCTTGGATGGGGAGCAATGCTGATATTCGAATGACCTCGATTTTAGGGCCGGTCAGAAACTGCTCTTCTGCAGTGCGGACGGATTCGCTGGCCGTAGGCCCACCGGGACCACCGAGATCATACTGCGGCATGAAGATTCCGATTCGAACGGCGCCGGGCTTCTTGGGTCCGACTGGCTGCGCCGATGGTGCGGGCGTTGCGGCGGGCATTGCCGCCGCTCCGGTCAACTGTGACATAGCGGCTTGTGCGGCCTGCAAAGATTGCGCCACTGCGTTTATCTGAGCGGCCGATTGAGCACGCGTCACCGTTGTGAAACTTAGAAGAGCGAAGGAAACAAGAGCGATCTGAGTGCACTGGGGAAATTGGAAACGCATGGTTGATCTCTTTCTTGGCTGCGGTGGAAACTCGCTGTTATTTGTTGTTGCAGCCTACTAGATACGCGCTGAGGAGGGCAAAAAAAGATCAGGTGAGTAGTGATAGCCGGAAGGAAAAGTAGCCTCAACTGAGCTCACGAGCCAGGCCACGCATAAAAAGAAAAGGGCCCGGATCGCGGTAGCGATCCGGGCCCGGGCGAAAGAAAAAACTTCGACGGTTATCGAGCCTTCCGCGTACTGACCATTTGTGTAGCTTCAAGCTGCGCATTTAAGCTGACGCTGCTACCCGCGTTTACCTGCAGGTTCCGCTGCCACACTGCGTTTCCATTCCGAACCGAGATCTGGTGGCTGCCTGACGGGAGCGAGACAGTCGTCGGAGTGCTGCCGATGAACGCTCCGTCCACTTCGATATCGGAGCCCGGAACATTCGACGTGATGGCGACCGAAGCTACACCACCCGACCCAGCCGATGGGACAGCCGATTTTGCTCCGGCCACAGTCGTCCCGCCGCTCTTCAATACGTGATCAGCATCAGTGAACGCGTCGAAGACAACGCCCTTGTTGATATTTACGTCCTTGCCCTTGATGAGCAGAAATGCGGGTGCGGCGGGCCAGAAGAGGACGGCTGCGCCAGCCGTCAGAACACCCGTGCTGACCGCGTGGCTGTTGCCTGCAGCTTTGTTGACGGTGTACCGGATCGGTATCCATTCACCGTCAACCGCGCGTACGCGATCGATCGAAAAGTCGAGCTTGCCGGCGCGGCCCATGTGCCGCTTCTCTTGCGCCATGGTGACCGTACCTGTCACCCGTGCGCCGTCCGGTATCACAACCTGATCGTTCACTTTCACGGCTTCTGTGATGCTCAACTCCACAGCCTGCCCCTGCTCGGCCGTAGCGGACGAGATGGTCTGATCCAGTCGGACGCGCAGCTTCGTGCCGTCGGGAATCGTGATTTGGGCAGCCGCCAGACCAGCAGAAATCAAGAACGTTAATGCTTTTTTCACTGTTTGCTCCTATGAACTTGCGGCCTTTGAAGCCGTGCTGTTTAGGTACGCGCAGCGACTGCAGGCTTCAGCTCAGGGAAGCAACAAAATTTGGCGAAACGATCCGCCCCGGAATACCAGCGAAGGGACCTAAGTGCGCTCTTTGCGCAGCATCTCGCGCTTCAGAAATGCTTTGGCGGTAGTCCAGTCGCGCTTCACCGTAGCTGGCGAGATCTCCATCACGTCAGCCGTTTCTTCGATGGTGAGGCCCGCGAAATAGCGCAACTCGACAATGCGGCTCTGCTGCGGGTCAGCTTTCCCTAGCGCGAGTAGAGCATCGTCGAGCGCGAGGATGTTGAGGTCCTTTTCATCGGCAGGCGCGAGCGCCTCGTCAAGAGAAAGCTTGACGTTCGATCCGCCTCGCTTGGCGGCGATACGAGCGCGCGCGTGATCGACTAGAATACGCCGGATGAGCTCTGCCGCGAGTGCGAAGAAATGGTTGCGGTTGCGCCACTCAACGTTACGCTGATCCACCAGGCGCATGTACGCCTCGTGAACGAGCGCCGTGCCGTCGAGCGTATGATCAGGTCGTTCCCTCCGGAGGTAAGACTTCGCCAATCGGCGCAACTCGTCATACACCAGTGGTGTGAGCGCGTCGAGGGCCTCCCGGTCGCCGGTTCGCCAACGGACGAGCAGGCCGGTAACGTCTTGAGGTGAAGTATTCATTTCGTGTTAGAGATCCGTCAGCCTACGACTTGCCCTTATCCCTCACGATAACCACGTCTGTTGTGGAGACGCCGTGAGAAAACGCAAGCCGCCCGTCTTTCGACCAATCGAACGAATAGATTTGACCAGACACGAACGAGGTCAGGCGCTTGGCCGGATCACCGTCGATCGGTTGGTTCCAGACGTTCCACACTCCGTTCTCCTGGCCAAGGCACG
>Ga0308176_10001571_pt1 | contig 14378 bp, 11 predicted proteins | sample PhyCR2_3_FD_203890 | JGI IMG/M metagenome (GOLD analysis project Ga0308176, IMG submission 203890) | Soil microbial communities from UC Gill Tract Community Farm, Albany, California, United States - DLSLS.C.R2 | ecosystem: Environmental > Terrestrial > Soil > Agricultural land | place: USA...
TGACTCCACTTTCTCGAAGATCTGGCGATTGGAGTAAGTGAGGTAAGAACTGGTGACCACGATGGCAACCATCGTGGCCGCGAGAAAGGCATAAATGTTGCGTTCGACTCCGTCGTAGATGGAAGCAATTTTTAAATCGGCGCGTTCCTCTGCCTCGTTGTTGCGCTCGAGCAAGGACAAGACCAGGGCTGCGGCAGCCGCTTGTTGCGACGACAGACGGCTTGACGCCAAGGACCTCGCGCCCTGCTCGTCGCCTCTCTTGCTCAGCCTGAAAACCTCGATGGATGTTCCGCGCAAGTCTTCGACGCTACGCGTTAGCATCCGCTGCCGTTCAGGGCGTCGCGTAACCGGTGCAAGCTTGCTCTCCTGCCTGATGGACTCCTCGAGATCCGCGCACAAGCGTTCGAATTCAGCTTGATACTGAGTGACATGCGAACTGCCCGAAACGTGAACCATGTCGCGCAACAGCAATCCGACAGTGTTGAGGTCATTTTGGACCTGCAGCAGCAAGAGGGAATCGTGCCGGTTCCTGTCAATGGTCTGCGCCTGCAATTTCCGCAAACCGCTTAACTGATGCAGCGCATACCAGGAAAATCCCGTCACTGCGGCGAGTGTGATTAGAAGGCCGAGGAGTGATCGAACAGTCGGCGACCTAAGCATTTCGCAACGAACCGATCGTCATTACTTACAGTGACGAAATGAAAGGGTCGTATGTTGCTGTTATTTCGAAAAAAGACGTGCTTCGGCGTGTAGCGTGTGTTACTCAGGGGCCGCGGAGGACGAAAGTTCGCCGGATGCGTTCTCTGCGGCTACGAGAACTCGCGAAGCCATCGCAAATCGCAGTTCTTCGATACCATCGCCAGTCGCGCTCGAGATCTGAAAGAAAGGAAGCCCGTGCTCCTGTGCCTTTGCTTTTACTGCATCAATGCGCGAATGGTCCTGACAGGCATCGATTTTTGAAGCGGCAACAAGCATTGGTTTTGAGGCGAGATCTCCGCTAAAGCTCGCGAGTTCCGTCAGAATAACATCGAAATCATGCGCCGGGTCCCGGCCACTGAAATCAGAAACATCGACCAGGTGAACTAACAGCCGCGTTCGTTCAACATGGCGCAGGAAGCGAATTCCGAGCCCGTGTCCTTCGTGAGCGCCTTCGATCAGGCCAGGGATATCAGCCAGAACGAAACTTCGATCACCGGCCTGGACAACTCCTAGATTGGGTTCCAGTGTTGTGAAGGGGTAATCGGCGATCTTTGGTTTAGCAGCGGACAGCCGGGAGATCAAAGTGGATTTGCCCGCGTTGGGAAACCCGACGAGTGCCACATCTGCCAGCAGCTTCAGCTCGAGCTGGAGTTTCAGGAGATCGCCGGGCTTACCGTCCTCATGCTCGGTCGGGGCCTGGTGGGTCGATGTCGCAAAACGAGCGTTGCCGCGCCCGCCCCGGCCGCCATGAGCGACCGTAAACTTCTGCCCCGATTCCGTGAGATCGACGATCTTCTCGTGGGTCTCAGCATCATAAACGACGGTTCCAACCGGTACCGCAACTTCAATGCTTTTGCCCTCGCGGCCGGTGCGGTTGCTGCCTTCTCCGTGACGGCCACGCTCGGCATTGTGCTCAGGGTTATAGCGCAGATGAAGAAGCGTGTTGTAGTGTTCGCTGGCGACCAGCACGACATCTCCGCCACGTCCGCCGTCACCTCCGCTCGGTCCGCCCCGGGGGACGAACTTTTCGCGCCGAAAGGCCAGGCAGCCGTTTCCGCCGTCGCCCGCTTTTACCGTAATAAGAACTTCGTCAATAAACACTGGTGGGAAAAAAGAAAGCGAGCCGGAGAAGGCTCGCCTGTATTGCCGGTCTGGAATGGCCAGGTTCGGCCGATTCCGATTGGTCTAAGAAACCGCTTCGGTGGCGGCGATGATGTTGACGAACTTGCCCATGCGCCCGCGATCACGGAACTCCACGGTGCCCGGAACAGTTGCAAAGAGAGTGTCGTCTTTGCCCAGACCGACGTTCTTACCGGGTTTGTACCGCGTGCCGCGCTGCCGGACGATGATGGATCCGCCTGTTACCACTTCGCCCGAGAATACTTTGATGCCGAGCCGCTGCGAATTGGAGTCGCGGCCGTTCTTAGAGCTACCTAAGCCTTTTTTATGTGCCATTTAGAATCCCTGGGACCAGCGCCGCCGCTAGGCCACAATCTCCTCGACGCTCACGCGCGTGTAATTCTGACGGTGGCCGATGGTGCGCTTGTACTGTTTCTTGCGCTTGAATTTGAACACCAGGATCTTGTCGCCCCGGCCGTGCGCGGCAATCGTCCCGCGAACTCGCGCGCTTTTCAGCGCATCTCCCAGCACTAGCTCGTTGGCCTCATTGGACAGAGCAAGAATACGATCGAACTCAACAGAACTACCGATATCTCCGGCCAGAGTATCCACTTCGATGGTTTGACCGGGCGACACGCGATACTGCTTACCGCCGGTTTCGATGACAGCGTACATTTCAGAACCTTGATTTACTAGGATTTCGGCCAATTTCGAATCTCGATGGGGTTCCCGGCTCAACATACGCACACGGGATCACCTGGCCCGAAATAATCCGAACTAAGCCATGATAGCAAAAGCGGGCTTGCTTAAAAGAAGTGTTCTCGGCGAGAGACTCCACCCAACCCCCCGTCATTGATCCCGTTTGACTACGGGGGAACCCTCTGAGCACCCTTAGACTTCTCCGCATATGCCTTTCGGCACCGGAGCCTGAGCACAGGCACTACCCTCTGGGCTCCATGACTTTGATTATCGGATCAAAATAAGAAAGTCAGGCGGAACACTCTCGCGGAGAACACTTCTCCATCAGCATACCAGCGGAATCGCCCGCAACAGGCGCGTAATTTTGCGGGCCTCTCGGCCGCGGCGTTGCGGCTCGACAGGCCCACGTATTATTGGATTTGCGCCGCAAATCCCTACCCGTCCTGGTTTGTCTGCTCTCTGTAGCGATCTCGGCCTTCTCGCAAACAAAACCGATCAGTATCTCCGTCGATCTGACCGATGCTCCGCGTAAGATTCTGCATGCCCGGCTGTCGTATCCGGTTAAGCCCGGCTCACTTACGCTGGTCTATCCCAAATGGATCCCGGGCGAGCACGGGCCAACCGGTCCGATCGACAACCTGGCAGGCATCGAGTTTACAGCCGGCGGCAAGCCGGTCCCCTGGCGCCGCGACGACGTGAACATGTACGCCTTTCACCTCCAGATACCGGCCGGAGTGACCACGCTCGATGCAAAACTCGATTTTCTTGCAACGGCGAGCCCTACCGGGTTCTCTGCCGGCGCATCCACCAGCGCCAATTTGTGTCTTCTGAGCTGGAACGAGCTTCTGCTTTATCCCGAAGGCTATTCCGCGTCGGAGGTCCGGTTTGCACCGGAGATCAAGCTGCCCGAAGGGTGGAAGTTCGGAACCGCGCTGACCTCATCCGGCGAGAGCGGAGCGGCCGCAAACTTTCAGCCGGTTACGTTAGAGACCCTCGTCGACTCTCCCGTGATTGCCGGACGCTACTTCAAAGAGATTGCACTCTCGCCCGAAGTGAGCCCCAAGCACTTCATCGATATGGCTGCCGATGGTCCCGAGGACTTGAACATCAGCAAAGAGAACCTCGCCGCGCTGCACAACCTGGTGCTTGAAGCGGGTAAGCTTTACGCCTCGCATCATTTCAACAGCTATCATTTCCTGCTTACCTTAAGCGACAGCGTTGCTCATTTCGGCCTGGAGCATCACGAGTCGAGTGATGATCGCGTGAGTGCGAGGACGATGATCGAGGATGACCTGAAACTGCTGAACGCCGATCTTATGCCCCATGAATTCACGCATTCGTGGAATGGCAAATATCGCCGGCCCGCGGGTCTGGTCACTCCTGATTACCAGGAGCCGATGAAAGGCGAGTTGCTGTGGGTCTACGAAGGGCTCACACAGTATCTGGGCGACATCCTGGCTGCGAGAAGCGGCTTGTGGACGGCGGAGCAATACAAGTCTTATCTGGCCGCGTCCGCTGCCGAACTGAATCACCGCCCCGGTCGCACGTGGCGCAACCTTGAGGACACGGCAGTTGCTGCGCAGACGTTGTACAGCACGGGCGAAGGCTGGGACAATTGGCGCCGCTCCGTCGACTACTATCCCGAGGGCGAATTGATCTGGCTTGAGGCAGATGTGAATATCCGTAAGCTGTCAGGCGGCAAAAAGTCGCTCAACGATTTCTGCGCCCGATTTCTCGGCGGGGGCGGCAACACGGGTCCGAAACTTCTGCCGTACACCTTCGCAGATGTCGTCGACGCGTTGAACGCCGTACAGCCTTTCGATTGGGCCTCTTTCCTGAAAGAGCGGATTACCTCGAAGGCGAACCATGCACCGACAGGCGGCATCACTGCCGGCGGATACCGGCTCTCTTTCGATGACAAGCCGAACGAGATCACACGCGCCGAGGAATCCAAAAATCACGGCGTAAACGCGTGGTATTCGCTCGGCTTCTACACCGGGTCCGATAACGTCGTGAGCGATGTCCTGTTTAATTCACCGGCTTTCCAGGCGGGCATGGGTCCGGGGATGAAGATCGTCGCGGTGAACGGACGGGGCGCGTCCGATGAACTGTTGCGTGCGGCAATCAATGAGACGAAGACGGGAGCTCGAACGGTCGAATTCATCGTGGAAAACACCGGCTTCTTTAAGGTGCTTAAGGTTCAGTATGCGGGCGGGGCTAAATACCCGTCTCTGACACGGGAGGGTTCCGGCGTCGCTCTCCTCGATGAGATACTAAAGCCGCTCGCGAGCCATCCCGACGTCAAACCTGCCGAATAGCAGCCTGGATACCCTGTACAAGTATGGAGTTCATCACCATCGATGGCTGGCCCGCTCCTGAACCAGTCGACTACCGGCCGGAGCTTGAGGCGGGTAATGTGTTGTTCTTCCCGAGTTGTCCGTTCTTCTTCCCGGAAGAAGATAAGGAATTTCTCCGGAACATCAATTTCGCTGGAGGTGCCATTCATAAGAACGTGGCCTACCGGCCCGCAAGCGATCGTGTCACAGGTGTCCAACTGGACGGGGAAAAAACGCAGCGGCTGCTTGGCGTCCTGCGTGACTTCTCCCGCAACGTTGTCCACTTCACGAGCGAGCTGCTCCCCGAGTACGCGGATCATTGGAAGTTGGACTACGCCAGCTTTCGTCCTCTCGAGGAAGAGAACCGCGATCTCCCCACAAACAAACGCAACGACCTGATCCACACCGATGCCTTCCCCTCAAGGCCGACCAACGGTGACCTGATCATGCGCGTGTTCACGAACATCCACCCCACAAAAACACGCAACTGGATCACGACTGATCCGTTCGAGATGATCGCCAGGCGGTATGCGCGCCAGGCCGGTCTGGACAGCATCGCCGGCGTGGCAAACTCCCCGAAGGGCCGGCTTCTGAATGAATCTGCCCGCGTTCTGCAGAGATTAGGCCTGCCGGTTGTTCCTCGTTCGGCTTACGACCGCTTCATGCTGCATTTCCATGAGTATTTAAAGCGGAGCACGGATTTCCAGCAGAACTCGAAGAAGTATGCCTTCAATTTCCCGCCGGGCGCGCTTTGGTTGACGTTTACGGATGTGGTGCCGCATTCCGTGCTGTCGGGCCAACACGCCCTTGAGCAGACCTTTATCATTGCCCGGAAATCCATGGCCAATCCCGAGCGCGCCCCCGCTGCCATCCTGGAACGGCTATGCGGAAAGCAGATGCTGCTTCCGAACTGATCCGCTACCCTCGACTGCCGGTTGACATTCCGGACACCAGTAGAGCTTACGTCCGATGAATTCCTCGCGGCTGATTTCCCCGCCGCAGACGAAGCAGGGAAGACGGTGGCGCCGATAAACATAATGCGTTTCGCCGCGCCTGGCGTTCCCGCTCGGATGTGGACGGTCAGCGGGACGGGTTGTAACGATGCGCCGGTCGATCATGCCTGCTCGCAGCAGTGCCCGTGCGTCCCTCCAGAGCTTCAGAAGTTCTCTCTTGGACAGGCTGTTTCCGGCGCGAAACGGGTTCAGGCGCGCACGAAACAGAAGTTCCGCACGATAGATATTTCCGATCCCGCTGATGACCGATTGGTCCATCAGCAGTCCTCCGATGGGAGCACGACTTGCCAGAATGCGATCGATGGCTGCCGCGACCTCGGCATCTTCCCGCAATGGATCAGGCCCAATCCGCGCGACCAGTTTTTCCCGCTCTGTCCCCGTCAAGACTTCGCAAGCCGTTGGTCCGCGAAGCTCGAGCCAGTGCTTCCGGGAAGAGAAGCGGAGGCGGAGCGCGCCTCGGGGCTCGGGGAAAGGCAACTCGCCCGTCCGGAACTTGCCGTACAGGCCAAGGTGAATGTGCAGCTGCCGGCCGGGTCCAAAATCGTAGAACAGGTGCTTCCCGTAAGCTTCAATAGATCGGAGCTTCCTTCTGTTCAGCAGCGCCGCCCCGTCTTCGAACCTGCCATTCGGCGCTTCCACTGTGATGATGCGACTTCCAAACAGTTCTGCGTGCTGAGTGGCATGGCGGTGAAGTTCGTTTCCTTCTGGCATTCCGTTGTAACTTGTTGGATGTTTCTTTCTGCCTCAGGATCTGACAATTACGGCTGAAGAGCGTTCCGTCCATGCCCGGCTCCCTCCTGCGTGGCTTATCGGGATGGAGGCGCTTCCATTCGGGTTAGTTCTCGGCTTCGCCGTTACGGCACTCCCGTTTCTGCTCTCGAATGCCGGGGTTCGCACGGATCAGGTAGCGTTCATTAGCGCCGTTGTTCTGTCTGCGAACTCCTGGGGCTCGTTATTGAATCCCATCCTCGACGTAGGTCTGACGCGCCGTGCTTACGCCTGGTTGACAGCCACCCTGTCCGCAATCTGTATGGCCGCCGCTCTTTGGAACCTGGCGCCGGACCACCTTCGCTCCGCGACGTTTCTGTTGGTTGCCGCCGTGCTGGCGATCGTACTCAACTCGGGTGCTGTCCAGGGATGGACTGCTGAGTTCGTTCCGGAACGCCTGCGTGGCGCCGTCGGCGGATGGTTTAATGTGGCCTATCTTGGCGCGGGTGCATTAGGTTCCCTGGTCGTCATGCAGTTGGCCCGGCGGTTTTCAATGCACAGCCTGGGCGGTGGCATCGCCGCAGCTATCCTCCTGAGCGCTCTTCCGACGCTCCGCTTTCCCAAACCCCGCCGGTCTGAATTTCGGCTTCGACAGATCTTCTCGGACACCACTCGCGCCATCTGGGCGGTGTCCAAGCGGCGCGATAGCTTGATAGGATTCGCGCTGTTTCTAAGCCCCGCAAGCTGCGTCGCTGCTATTAATCTCTTCTCCGCACTCGGGAAAGACTTCGGTGCAAGCACGGATGCCGTAATCTGGTTGACCGGTGCAGGTTGCGCAGTTAGCAGTTCCATAGGCGCTTTGGCCGGCGGCTATCTGGCGGGCCGTTTGCCTCGGGTGTACATATATCTCGGAGCCGGAATTGCCGCCGCAGCCTGTGCTCTGACGGCGGCTTTCCTGCCGCACACACCAACTGCATTCGCCGGTTCCGTTCTTCTGTATAACGGCATTGCGGGAGTCTCGTATGCCGCGTTCACTGCCCTCGCACTCGAACTCATCGGCCCGGACAATCCGGTTGCGAGTACGCAGATGGGTTTGTTCACCATGATCGGTAATGCTGCGGTCAGTTATATGACATGGCTGGACGGGCTTGGTTATCGGGCTTACGGCGTGACCGGACTGCTTGCCGTGGATGGGTGCGCCAGCGTCGCTGCTGCCGTGCCACTGTGCTTTCTCCTTCGCTGGCACATCCGGCGCAAACGCGCCGCCCAAACAGCTTGACCCATTGATAGTATGTTGCCCATGCTCAAACTGATCGCATGCACCCTCGCCGCCGTCTGTGTACTGACCGCGGCAGACCTGCCAACGAAGAAGTACCTGAACCTCCCTGCGACGAAGGCACTCGTATCCGGCGCGGAAGCGGAAGCCGCAAAGCGCAACGTGAATGTCACGATATGCATCGTCGACGAGAACGGAAACCTGCTGTTCCTTCAAAGAGGAGATAAAGTTTCGCTCAGCACCATTGACTTCGCACAAAAGAAAGCCAGGCACGCCGCGACCTACGGAAGGCCTTCGGCTGCGGGCGCGGAAACACTCAAGAAAGGTGAGGTCTCGGTTTTGGCTTATCCCAATTTCTTTCCTAACCAGGGAGGTCTGCCCATTCTGATCGATGGTCAGCTGGTAGGTGCCATTTCCTGCAGCGGTTCGAAATCGGACATCGATGAAGCGATCGCACAGGCGGGCATCGACGCCCTGCTGCGAGACTACTTGAAGCCGTCTGCGAGTCGGTGAGGTCCGCTCCTCCGAGCGTACGCCTCAACCGGCTTCTACAAGGGAAAAATTGTGCTGCCGGTCCTTCTCGCCGGCTGGGTCCAGTCCAGGAGCGTTCTTGCCCCAGCCGACCCAACGCCGTAGGGTAAGAGCAAGTTCATGGCGAGTTACTGGCTTTGATAAGAAGTCGTTCATTCCACACTCGAGCGCCGCTTCGTGATCGCTGTCCGTTGTTCCAGCGCTGAGAGCGATGATGGGTATCTGCTCCGCGCCTCCGTTGTATTTGGAAAGCGCTCGAATGGCCCGGGTCGTTTCGAATCCGCTGATTCCAGGCATCTGGACGTCCATCAGGATCGCAGAGAATTCGTTGAACCTGCATTTGTCGATCGCTTCGTAACCGGTGTTCGCAACGTCTACGGACACTCCGAAGCTCCTGAGCATCGCGCAGACGACTTTTTGATTGATGAGGTTGTCTTCGACAACGAGAATGGGCAGTTGCTCCGCAACGGAGAGTTCCTGGGCGGCAGAATCTACCTGCGCGGGCAGGAAATCAGCATCCGGAAGAGGCAACCAGACCCGGAATGTACTGCCTTCCCCAGGATTACTTTTAAGCGAAATCCGGCCGCCCATAAGTTCGGTTAAACTTCGACAGATACTCAGTCCAAGCCCGGTGCCTCCATACCGGCGTGTGGTTGAGGAATCCGCTTGAGTAAAGGTCTGGAATATGCGCCCCTGTGCCTCCGGGGCAATCCCGATCCCGGTGTCGGCGATTTCGATTACGATCCCCTCAGTGCCGGACGACCGTTCGCGACGAGCGGATATCGTGACGGTGCCCGTGTCGGTAAACTTCACGGCGTTATTGACCAGGTTTCCGAGAATCTGCCTGATTCGTATCGGGTCACCAATCGATGCGTACGGAAGTTCTTCTCGCTTCAGTTCGACCGAAACGCCCTTCTGCTCTGCAGTGCGCACGAAGCTTCTCTCAACATCCCTCAATACCTTCTCCAGAGAGAACGGAATCTGCTCGAGCTTCACCTTTCCAGCCTCAATCTTGGCGGAATCCAGCAGATCATTGAGCAAGGCGAGTTGCAGTTGCGCAGATTCGGATATGGTCGCAGCCCAACTTCGTTGCTCGGGACTCAGCTGAGTGGTTAAAAGAAGATCGGCCATACCGAGAACTCCGTTCATCGGCGTCCGGATCTCATGACTGACATTCGCGAGGAAGGCGTTCTTCGCAAGATTTGCTTTTTCCGCTACGCGTTTTGCACCTCTCGCCCGCTTAGCAGCCCAGACGAGGACGGCAGCGACGATGGTCATTCCGGTGAGAGCGGCGAGGATGTAGTGGTTTCTCTGCCGCTGTTGCCAGTAATCCGCCAACGCATGCGCTTCGATGTTGGAGAAAACAAACCAACGGTCAACGATCGCGCCGAAATGTCCATCGAGAAACATGGCGCCGATGGCTCCGCGTAACTCGTCGGCTTCCCGCCGAAAGGAATCAGTTGACGTGACGGTCATCGGGTGCAGAACGCCGGAATTGACCCGAACGCGAAGCTTAACGGCTTCGCAACCTTGCGGGCGGTCCATCAGCATCGGTTCCAGGATCCGTATCTCCAGAAACGCCGCTTCCACCTTGCCTGAACAAAGCTCCTGTAATGCAACTGTCCGGTTCGGCGTTCCGCTAAGTCTTGCGTCTGAGATCACCTGAGCTGCGATATGGCGCGTATACGGAAGATCAACCACGCTGACAGTTTTGTTTACCCAATGAGGTGCCGGATCGAAAGGCCGTTCTTCTGCCATCTTCCAAACGGTTGCGTATTGGTTCTCAAGCCAAGGCTCGGCTGCGTAGATATTCAACTTTTTGGCCGACGCTAGTGACAGCAGGGGCCACATATCCACTTTCTTGCTTTTCAGAGCAACGCCGGGGCCTTCCGGGCACTCGATCCAGCGCAAACGGAGATGTTTTCTCCGGGCTGCCTCGTTCAGAACGTCCACGACGAATCCTACCGGGCCGCGGCCTTTGACCCAACTCTGGTAAGGTGCAGCCTGATCCACACCGATTCGGATCTCACGAGAAGTTGACGAAGTTGCTTGGCCGGTAAACAAGGCGGCGAACAGGAGAAAAGGAGCGAGGCGAACGGGCAATTTACCTTAATCTCCGTTCTCGAACGTACGGGCGCGAAGCAGCACTGAGTTACGAATGAAGTTAGTGCCTGAAACTGGGATTCTCTCTCCTTCCGTCCTCTCATTACGAGACGCGGGCAAATCACGATCCTGCAACCGCACTGACGGAGGAGACTGTAGGAAGCTTTCTCGGTTGTCTCTAAGATGGTCTCCCGGCCAACATGGTTTTCACCACGTCGGACAGCTTCATGAAATCGTCATATCTCGAGGGCTTGCTGAAATAACCATTCGCTCCCAGTTTCATCATCTTGTCGCGATCCTGATTCGAGGCGGCAGTAGACACGACGAGCACTTTCGTCCTTTGGCATCTCGATAGTTCCCGTAGGTGCCGCAGAACGTCTCCGCCTTGCAACTTCGGCAGATTGATGTCAAGCAGAACAAGCGCAGGACAGGGAGCATCCGCGCTGGATTCAGCGTTATCGAGGAATCGAACGGCCTGCTCTCCGTCCTTGGCGAGGTGAACCGACAGCAGCATTCCAGTGCCGGCCAGCGCCTCCCGGATCAAAAAGATATCAGATTCGTTGTCCTCGACCACCAGGACGTGACTCACCTCTGGGACTGCTGTTTCCTGCCGGGAGCGTCCATCGGAACGTGGATCCTTTCCCGGGCTCGGACTCGACCCAGATCCTCCCACCATACCGATCCACGATTCGTCGGCATATGGCCAATCCAATCCCGGTACCTGAGTACTGGTCGGTCGTGTGCAGACGCTTGAAAAGTCCAAAAACGTTCTCCTTATACTGCCGGTCGATTCCAATTCCGTTGTCACTCACCGCAAAGGCCCAGAATCCGTTTTTCTTGTGAGCCGTCACATGCACCGCCGGGACGCGATCCGGGCTGCGGTATTTAATCGCGTTGCCGATGATGTTTTGAAAGAGTTGCTGGAGGTGGAGGGTATGCGCCGGAATGGTGGGCAGCGGCTCGGCCGTAACTGTTGCGCCTGTTTCCGCGATCGCGCCGCTCAAGTTGGCGAGAGCCGCCCCCAACGCTTCCTCCGCGTCAACTGTTTCATCTTTCTGTTCGATCGCAGATGCCCTTGTATAGCTCAGCAGATCGCGCACGAGCTGTTCCATCCGTGTTGCGCCGTCCTGGAGGAATTTCAGGAACTCCCTGGCTTCCGGGTTGATGAGATCTCCGTGGCGTCTGGAGAGCAGCTCACTGTAGATTTTGATGCTTCGCAAAGGCTCTTGCAGATCATGGCTCGCTGTGAACGCGAATTGCTCCAGGTCGTAATTGGCCCTTCGAAGATCGTCCTGAACATGCTTCTGCTCGTCGATGTCGGTGCAAGAGCCGAACCACTTCACAGCGCCGCCTTCCGATTCGCGGGCCGACACGGCCCGGGCGACAAACCATCGCCACCGGCCCTGCCGACGGTCGAACAGCCGGTACTCGATGCTGTAGGGCTCGCCGGAACTCACCGAGTGATCCCAGGCCTCGCGCCAGCCCTCGAGATCATCCGGGTGCATCAGCGCTTCCCAGCTTGCCTCTCCGCACGTTTCTTTCTCAAATCCGGTGAACTCATACCAGCGGCTGTTGTAATAGTCCACCGAACCGTCGCCACGGGCAGTCCACACGATCTGGGGCATCGCGTCCGCAAGTTGCCGGAATCGAGCTTCGCTCCCGACGAGAATGCGCTCGAGCCGTTTGTTGTCCGTGATGTCACGGGCAATCTTCGAAGCCCCGATGATTCTGCCCGAGGGATCTTTCACCGGCGAGATCGTCAGCGAGATGTCCAGCAGAGTTCCATCTTTACGCCGCCGCTTCGTCTCGAAGTGATGAACCCGTTCGCCTCGTCGTAGCCGCGCAAGGATGCCGGGCTCTTCCTCCTGACGATCGGCGGGTATCAGGAGAGTAGCCACGTATTGCCCGATCGCCTCGGCGGCGGTATAGCCGAACATGCGCTCCGCGCTTCGATTCCAGCTCGTTATGACTCCGTTAAGGTCCTTACTAACGATGGCGTCGTCGGAGGAATCAACGATGGCACTCAGGAGCATGCTGGCCCGGTCGGAACGCTGCCGGGCGCTAATGTCGCGAGTGATGGCAAGCTGAGCCGTGCTTCCGTCCGGCTGGTTGACAGGCGCTGCATAAGTCTCCAGCAAAGCCCGGCTGCCGTCGACGCCTAGGAGTTCAAATTCCAGCCAGCCCTTCTCTCCTCGGCACACGTTGCTGTTGAATTCTTTGAATCTTTCCCGGTGTTCCGGTGAGACGAAATCCGCGACGTCCCGTCCTATGACTTCTTCCCGGGAGGAAGCGCCCAAGACCGCGAGTCCCGGCGTGTTGATGAATAACAGTCTTCCGTCGGCAGAGACAATCTGGATACATTCCGGCGTAGTCTCAACGATTGTCCGGAAATACCCGCTCCACTCCGCTTCCGCTTTGTTGTGCTCGGTCCGATCGACCAGGAGGTTCAGCGCGCCGGTGATCTGCCCCGCCGCATCACGAATGACGGTGGGATACGCCGCAAACCGGAACCGGGTGCCGTCCGGCCGCTCGGCGAGGTACTCCACCCCGGGTCGCGCTTCTCCAGTCTTCAACGCGACGGCCAGCGAAGAGCAATCGTGAGGCAGGGGCTGTCCTTCCGGCGTGTAGAGCCGCCACGCTATGCACCATTGATCTTTATAAGGCTCGGGCGTACGGCCGGAAAGCTTCACTGCCGCCGGATTGAACCAGGTCAGCCGTCCTTCAGCGTCGGTTGCATAAGCGGCTACCGGAAGCGCCTCGAGCATGGAGCGGAATCCTGGCTCGCCGTCCTCAGCCATGGCGCTGAGCGCTCGTACACTAAGGTCGCCCGCGATCAAAGTGGATCCCCGTGCCAATTGGGATCGAGCGAGGTTTGAGGAAAATCTGAGGGGAAGCTGAAAGACAATCGGGATACCTCCTCACCGCCTGGCCGATTTCTCTGGAACGGGTATGGATTCAGGATCCTTTCCATCGCTTTCGAGAACTGTACGGCCATAAGCGTCAGCGTTCAACCCACCTTCGCCCATCAAAACCAGCGGACGAGGTGTCCGGTCGGAACCTTTTATCTGCGTTTGCCCCTGTGGATTAACCTGTCTTGCGCTACAAATCATGATAGCTGCTACCCGGAGAACCCGGTCGCAAGCCTGAATGTAAGGTCGTACCCTGTACCGCCGGAGCATCGGGCTGCATCAAACGACTAACACACGTAAGTGCTTGTTGCAGCTAAACTAGAAGTACAGTAACGAAACTATGCTCGAAGGCGCGCTCGCCAAGGTTTTTGGCACTAAACATGACCGGGAGATCAAGGCGATACGTCCCATGGTTGCGGCTATCAACGATCTGGAGCCGCAGCTGCAGAAGCTTTCGGACGCGGATCTTGCTGCAAAAACGGTCGATTTCAAGCAACGGGTCGCGAACGGCGCCAGCCTCGACGACATCCTGATTGAGGCGTTCGCAGTGGCCCGGGAAGCCGGGCGCCGTGTTCTCAATATGCGCCATTTCGACGTTCAGTTGATTGGCGGCATCGTTCTGCACAAGGGCCGCATCGCCGAAATGAAGACCGGCGAAGGTAAGACGCTGGTGGCTACTCTGCCCAGCTACCTGAACGCTCTCGGGGGCAAGGGTGTTCACATCGTTACCGTGAACGACTATCTCGCACGCCGTGACTCCGAGTGGATGGGCCGGATGCACCGGTTCCTGGGATTGACGGTGGGCAACATCGTGCACGATCTCGACGAAGATCAGCGCCGGACAGCCTATGGCGCCGACATCACCTACGGCACGAACAACGAATTCGGTTTCGACTATCTGCGCGACAACGTGAAATTCCGCCTGGAGGACTATGTCCAGCGGGATTTCAACTTCGCCATCGTGGACGAAGTCGACTCGATCCTG
>Ga0308176_10001573_pt1 | contig 14368 bp, 13 predicted proteins | sample PhyCR2_3_FD_203890 | JGI IMG/M metagenome (GOLD analysis project Ga0308176, IMG submission 203890) | Soil microbial communities from UC Gill Tract Community Farm, Albany, California, United States - DLSLS.C.R2 | ecosystem: Environmental > Terrestrial > Soil > Agricultural land | place: USA...
CCGCCCGGCTCCACGATCGCGGCAAAGCGCCGCAGCACGCTCCACGGGTCGACCAGGTGCTCGAGGACGTCGCCGGCGATCAGGACGTCGAAGCAGCCGAGCGTCGTCGGGTCGAACGTCTCGAGGTCGCTCTCGACCACCTCGTCGAGCCGGTCGCGGGCGGCGGCGGCATAGGCGGGGTCGCTTTCGACGCCGACGACCGCGGCCCCACGCGCCTTCAGCGCCGCGCCGAGCGCCCCCGATGCGCAGCCGAGGTCGAGCACCCGCCGCGCGTCCGCCGGCACGTGGCGCTGCAGCTCCGCGCGCGGGTTCTCGTAGGCGTCGGCGCGGGCGACGCGGCGGCGAGTCTCCTGCATCGGCGCGGCCATACTACGCGCGGCCATGGCGCAGACCCTCATCGCCGACTTCGTCGCGGACCTGCAGAAGGTCGTCGCGCTGCCCGATCCCGTCGTCGAGTTCGGCTCGTTCATCACCGATCCGGACAGCGGGGTGGGGGACATGCGGCCGCTGTTCGCCGGCCGCCCGTTCACGGGCACCGACATGCGGAACGGCCCCGGCGTGGACCGCATCGAGGACCTTCGCGCGCTCTCGTTCGCCGATGGCGAGGTCGGGACCGCCCTCTGTCTGGACACCCTCGAGCACTGCGAGGATCCGCCGCAGGCATGCCGCGAGCTCGCGCGCGTCTGCTCGCCCGACGGCGGCGTGGCGGTCATCAGCTCGGTGATGCTGTTCGGCATCCACGCCTACCCGAACGACTATTTCCGCTTCACGCCCGAGGGCTTCCGCGCGCTGCTCGCGCAGGGGTTCGACGACGTCTGGGTGGCCGGGCTGGGCGATCCGAACATCCCGATGCAGGTCGTCGGCGTCGGGATCCGTGGCAGCGTGCTCGATCTTTCGCTCGATCGGCTGCCGTCCCTGGCCGCCGCGCAGGCGCGCTACGACGCCGCCCGCGGCAAGGTGCGGATCGGACCGTTGCACGTCTCGCCACGCGAGCTGGCCCGCGCGGTGGGTCGCGACCTGCGCCGCAATGCCGCCCAGCGCATACGCTTCCGCGCGTGAAGGTGGTGATCCTCTGCGGGGGCCGGGGGACGCGGCTGCAGGAGCACACCCAGTCGATTCCCAAGCCGCTGGTCGAGATCGGCGGCATGCCGATCGTCTGGCACGTGATCCAGCTGTACGCCAGCCACGGCCTCAGCGACATCGTCCTGGCCTGCGGCTACAAGGCCGAGATGATGGCCGAGTTCGCTGCTTCCTCTGACTGGCCCGAGGGCGTCACCGTGCGCTGCGTCGACACGGGGCTCGACACGCCCACCGGCGGTCGCATCAAGCGCCTGGCCGACGTGCTGGGCGAGGAGCGCTTCTGCGCGACCTACGGCGACGGCGTCGCCGATGTCGACCTGCGGGCCGTGCTCGCATTTCACGCCGAGCATGGTGCGCTGGCGACGATGACCGTCGTGCGGCCCGAGCTGCAATTCGGCATCACCGAGGTCGATGGCGACCATGGCCGCGTGACGGGCTTTCGCGAGAAGCCGCGCTCCGAGCACTGGATCAACGGCGGCTTCTTCGTCTTCGAACCCGGGACGCTCGAGTACCTCAGCGACTCCAGCGTGCTCGAGCGCGAGCCACTCGAGGGCCTGGCCGCCGACGGCCAGCTGCACGCCTTCCGGCACACGGGCTTCTGGGAGTGCATGGACACCTACAAGGACGCCGTGCAGCTCAACGACCTGTGGGCGCAGGGCGACGCGCCGTGGAAGGTGTGGGCCTGAAGCTCAGCGTCGTGGTGGCCAGCCACGACCGCCCACTCCGGCTGCGCTGGCTGCTCAACGCGCTCGAGGAGCAGACGCTCGACCGCTCGCTCTGGGAGGTCGTCGTCGCCCATGACTCCAGCGGGCCGGAGACCGAGGCGCTGCTGCGTTCGCACCCGCTGGCGGCGGCGGGGGTGCTGACGCATCTGACGTTCGCGCCGGGGCCCGGGCCGGCGACGAAGCGCAACGCCGCCTGGCGCCTGGCGCGCGGCGAGACGATCGTCTTCACCGACGACGACTGCCGGCCACCGGCCGAATGGCTGTCGAACGCGCTCACCGCCGTCGAGCGCTCGCCCGCCACGATCGTCCAGGGCACCACGCGCGTCGACCCCGACGAGCTGGCGGTCGGACAGCACGCGCCGCACGCGCGCAGCCAGGAGGTGACGCCCCCGACGCCATTCGCGCAAACCTGCAACATCGCCTATCCGCGCGCGCTGCTCGAGGACACGGGCGGCTTCGACGAAGCGCTCCCGCTCGCCGCCGGCGAGGACACCGACCTGGCGATTCGCGCGCAGGCACTCGGCGCGCAGCTGGTCGCCGCGCCGGAGGTCGTGACCTACCACGCGGTCGAGGCGACAACACTCCCGGCGCGCCTGCGCGAGACCTGGCGCTGGCAGCACCTTGCCTACGTCGTGCGCCGCCACCCGCAGCTGCGCGCGCACATGCCGCTGCGGCTGTTCTGGAAGCCAAGCCACGCCGCGCTGCTGCCGGCGCTGACGGGGCTCGCGCTCGCGCGCCGGCGCCCGCTGGCGCTGTTGCTCGCCCTGCCATGGGCACTGATCGCGCGGCCCTCGTACGGCTCAGGGCCGCGGGGGCTCGCGCGGGCCGCATCCGAGCTGCCCGCGCGGCTCGCGATCGACGCCGTCGAGACCGCCGCGATGGCGCGCGGGGCGGTGCGGCATCGGACGCCGATGCTGTGAAGCTCGCGATCCTCAACCCCGTCTACTGGCCGGAGGTCAGGCGCGGCTCGGAGCGCTTCGCGCACGAGCTCGCCACCGCGCTTGCAGGGCGCGGCCACGAGGTGCGGATCGTGGCGGGGCATCGGGGCCGCACGACCCGGGCGCCTGCCGATGGCGTCGAGACCGTGCTCGTTCCGCGCCTGCCCGAAGGCCGCCTCGACCGCCGTCTCTACGAGCAGCACCTCACGCACATCCCATTCGCGCTGGCGGAGCTGCGCCGCCGGCCTCCCGACGTCGCGAACGCGCTGCACGCGACCGACGCGGTCGCGGCGCTGCGCTGGGGTGGCCCGACGGTGTTCTCGTACATGGGCGTGCCGCACCGCGCCGGGATCGCGAACCGGCGGCTGCGCAAGGAGCTGTTGCTGCGCGCGCTGCGGGCCGACGCGGTCGTGGTGCTGAGCGAGCACGCGGCGGAAGCGATGCGACGCTGGCTCGGCGTCGATCCGCAGGTGATCGCGCCGCCGGTCGACCTGGCGACCTTCGCGCCCGGCGACGGTCGCGCCGCGACGCCGACCGTGGTCTGCCCGGCCGATCGCAGCGAGCCGCGCAAGCGCGTCGATCTGCTGGTCGATGCGGTCCGGCGGATGGACGGCGTGCGCCTCATTCTCGATCGCCGCGGGGCGGGTGGCTTCCAGTCCGAGCCGTTCGTCGAGCTGCGCGACCTCGACGACCGCGTCGCGCTGGCCGCGGCCTACCGCGGGTCGCACGTCGCTGTGCTGCCGAGCTGGGGCGAGGCATTCGGGCTCGTACTCGTGGAGGCGATGGCCTGCGGGACGCCGTCCGTCGGGCCGACCGCCGAGCTCTACGACAGGCCGGGCATCGGCGAGGCGTTCGCCGGCGACGACCCCGCCGAGCTGGCCGCGGCGCTCGCGCGGGCGATGGCTTCGGCCGATCCGCAGGCCTGCCGCGCCCGCGCCGAGGACTTCTCGGCGGACCGCTGCGCGGACGCCTACGAACGGCTGTACGACGCAATCCGCCGATAAGCTGGAACCCGTATGGCTGGGCATTCCAAGTGGGCCGGGATCAAGCACAAGAAGGCGATCGTCGATGCTCGCCGCGGCAAGCTCTTTACGAAGCTGACGCGCGCGATCACGGTCGCGGCGAAGGAGGGCGGCGGCGACCCCGAGGGCAACCCGGCGCTCGCGCTGGCAATCGCGAAGGCCAAGGACGCCTCGATGCCCAAGGACAACATCGAGCGCGCGATCGCGAAGGGCACGGGCGCCGGCGCAGACGCGGAGTCCTACGAGAACGTCGTCTACGAGGGCTACGGCCCAGGCGGCGTCGCGCTCCTGGTCGAGGCGCTCACCGACAACCGCAACCGCACGGGATCGGAGGTGCGCCACGCGTTCACCAAGCACGGCGGCAGCCTCGGCGAGCCCGGCTCGGTCGCGTACCTGTTCGAGAAGCGCGGGGTCATCGTCGTGGACGCGGAGCGCTACTCCGAGGACGACCTGATGCCGGCGATCGAAGCAGGCGCGCTCGACATCGGCATCGACGACGACGTGTACGAGGTGCAGACCGAGCCCGGTGATCTGCAGGCGGTGCGCGCGGCGCTGGAGGAGGCGGGGATCGAACTGCAGAGCGCCGAGGTCACGCAACTGCCGACCACGAAGGTCCACCTCGACGAGGACGGCGCCACGAAGCTGATGAAGCTGATCGACACGCTCGAGGACAACGACGACGTCGGCGACGTGCACGCGAACTTCGACGTCGACGCGGACGTTCTGGAGCGAGTCGCAGGCTGACATGGCCGGGCGGCTCCCGGCCCTCCGGGAGCCGGCCTTCCGCAACCTCTTCGCGGGTCAGGCGCTCTCACGCCTGGGTGACCGCATCGCGCCGATCGCGCTCGCGTTCGGCGTCATCCACAGCGGCGGATCGGCGGCCGACCTGGGCCTCGTCGTCGCGGCGGGATCGATCCCGTTCGCTCTGTTCGCGCTTGCAGCCGGTGTCTGGGCCGACCGCATTCCGCGGCGGCGCGTGATGATCGCCTCCGACGCCGTTCGCGCGCTCGTGCAGGTTGCGACGGGCGTGCTCCTGATCACGGGCAGCGCCGAGGTGTGGATGCTCGCGGCGCTCGCCGCGGTCTACGGCACCGGCGACGCGTTCTTCTGGCCGGCGATGAACGGCCTGCTGCCGGAGACCATCGCATCCGACCGGCTGCAGGAGGCGAACGCGCTCCTCGGTACCGCGCAGAGCTCGTCGAACATCCTCGGCCCCGTGATCGCTGGCCTGCTGATCGCGCTCGTGGATCCCGGCGGCGCGATCCTGCTCGACGCCGCAACCTTCGTCTTCAGCATCGCGTTCCTACTGCGTCTGACCCCGAGGGCGCTTGACGTGGGCGAGCAGCCGGCAGAGGAGGAGGGGTTCTTCGACCAGCTGCGCGGCGGTTGGCGCGAGGTGCGCTCGCGCGCCTGGGTCTGGACGGTTCTGATCGCTCTGGCCGCCTATCACGTGATCGTGCTGCCTGCGGTATTCGTGCTCGGCCCGATCCTCTCCGAGCGCGAGCTCGATGGTGCGTCGGACTGGGCCACCATCAGCGCGGGCTTCGGGATCGGTTCGGTCGTGGGGCAGGTGCTGATCTACCGGCTCCCGTTCAAGCGGCCGATCCGCGCAGCGGTGATCGGCCTGGTGGTCGCCTCGACGCAGGCGGCGATCATCGGATCGGGGCTGCCAGTCCTCGCGATCGCGGGGCTGGAGGCCGTGACCGGAGTTGCGGTCTCGCTCGCGTTCACGCTCTGGGAGACCTCGCTGCAGCAGCACATCCCCTCGCGCGCGCTCTCGCGCGTGTCGTCCTACGACTTCACCGCATCGGCGGGTCTCATGCCGATCGGGTTGGCGCTTGCCGGCCCGCTCGCCGATGGCGTCGGGCTTCACACCGCGCTGCGGCTGATGACGCTCGTGGGCGTCGCCTCAGCGCTTGCCTGTCTCGCCGTTCCGTCCGTCCGCGCGCTTGCGCGCCCGGAACAGCGCGGTTGAGCCCGGCACGCCCTTGATCTTGCGCGCGCCGATGAAGCTGAACTGGAAGGCGTCGGGCGCTGCTTCCTTGAGCGGCTCGGTGCAGACGACGCTGCCGGGACGGGCGATGCCGGTCACACGGCTGGCAAGGTTGACCGGGCGCCCGAACCAGTCGCCCGCGCGCTGGATCGCCTGACCGGTCGCGGTGCCGATCCGCAGCTGGGGGAAGTCTTCGCCCTGCGTGTCGGCGGCCTCGGACAGCGCGATCGATGCGGCGAGCAGCGCCACCGGGTCGTCGCTGACGTACATCACGGCATCGCCGATCGTCTTGACGATCCGCACCGGCGGCCCGATCACCTCGCCGGCGAGATCCTCGAGCCGTGTCGCCACGGCGCCGAGCTCGTCGGGCGGCACATCTTCGCCCAGACGTGTGAACCCGACGAGATCGCCGAAGCCGACCGCGACCTCGCGCGCGCCGGGCAGCGAGCCGTCGCGGCGCTCGGCGGTGCGCGCCACCTCGGAGGCGAGCATCTGGCGCAGGTGGAGCTTCAGCGTCTGCTCCATGATCGGGATCGTCGTCGGCGTCAGCATGCCGGCCATCGCCCCGAAGCGCTCGGCGAGCTCGCGCTCGCTCAGGCCCGGCTCGAGTGCCATGTGCATGGCGACCTGGCGCATGACGATCGACGCCTGGCTCAGGCCGCGGCCGAGCACGCGCGTGACGGCGAGCACATCGTCCTCGGGCATCCCGGCCTTGAGGTAACCGGCGGCGAGCCTGATGCTCTCCATGTCCGCGTCGCCCAGCGTGCGCTCGTCGGGCGGGACGGATGGCAGGCCCATCGCGCGGCGCAGCCGGATGGCGAGATCGAGCTCGACCCCGGCCTCCTGCGCGCATTCGCGTGGCGTGTAGCGCGGCTCGCCGCCGACGTGGCGCTCGGCGGGCATCGCGATCAGCAGCGCCGGGTCCTGATCGCGCAGGCGGTCCACCGGGATCCCGACCTCCTCGTGGAGGTAGTCGAGCAGCTCGCGGCGCTCGCGTTGCTCGTCCTCGTTCAGCCCCTCGAGGAGCCCCTCTGCTTCCCAGTCGGCCACGGTGGCGCTGGACACTACGGGGAGGCGTCCGCCCGCGTGCGCAGAATCCAGCGAACACATGATCGTGCTGGGTATCGATCCGGGGCTCGCGAACACGGGCTACGGCGTGGTCGCGCGCCGCGGTGGGCGGCTGGTGGCGCTCGATGGCGGCTGCATACAGACGCCGGCTGGGCTTGCGGCCGAGGCGCGGCTTGCCGCGATCCACGCGCGCGTCTCGGAGCTGCTCGACGAACACGAGCCCGATGCCGTCGCGCTCGAGGAGCTCTACTTCGGCGCCAACGCGCGCTCGGCCTTCGCGGTCGGCCAGGCGCGCGGCGTCGTGATGCTGGCCGCCGGCCAGCGCGGCGTTGCGTGCAGCGGCTACACGCCTCAGCAGGTCAAGGGAGCCGTGTGCGGCACGGGCCGCGCCGCGAAGGACCAGGTGGGACGGATGGTGCAGGCGCTGTTGGCGTTGGCCGAGCCACCGACGCCCGATCACGCGGCCGATGCGCTGGCCGTTGCGATCTGCCACGTCAACCATGCGCCCGTGGCGCTGGCGGTGGCGCGGTGATCGCGCTCGTCGCAGGCGACGTTGCGGTTCGCCGCGCCGACCACGTCGTGGTCGAGACCGCATCGGGCGTCGGCTATCGGCTTGCGGTCTCGGGCGAGACGCTGCGTCATGTCCCCGCGGTCGGCAGCCAGGTTTCGCTGCACGCGCACCTGATCGTCCGCGACGACGCGCTGAACCTCTACGGCTTCGCGACCGAGGAGGAGCGCGATCTCTTCCTGTTGCTGATCGGCGTGCAGAGCGTGGGGCCGAAGGTGGCGCTGGCGGTCCTGAGCGGCGGCACGCCGCGCGAGCTGCTGCGGGCGCTGGCCGCCGGCGATGCCGCGCGCTTCCAGGCCGTTCCGGGGATCGGCAAGCGGACCGCCGAGCGGATCGTCGTCGAGTTGCGCGAGAAGGCGGGCGTCACGCCCGACGAGGACGGCGAGCCGATCGTCGTGCGCCGCGGCGATGACCCGCGCACGATCGCCCGCGACGGCCTCCTCGAGCTCGGCTTCGACGCCCGCGAGGCGGATGCGCTGCTGCGCGACGCGGCCGGCGAGTCCGCCGAGGAGCTGCTCGCCGCGGCGCTGCGGGAGGCGAGGCGATGAGCGAGCAGCACGCCCGCATCCAGACGCCCGGCGTACTGGCCGAGGACGACCTCGACCGCTCGCTGCGCCCGCGGGGGCTGGACGAGTTCGTCGGCCAGGCAGCGGTGAAGGAGCAGCTCGCTGTCTCGCTCGAGGCCGCGGCACAGCGCGAGGATGCGCTCGACCACGTCCTGCTCGCCGGGCCGCCGGGGCTCGGAAAGACCTCGCTGGCGCAGATCCTCGCCGCGGAGCTTGGCGTGCCGTTCGTCATGACCGCAGGACCTGCGCTGGAGCGCAAGGGCGACGTCGCCGCCTACCTGACCGCGCTCGAGCCGCGCTCGATCTTCTTCGTGGACGAGATCCACCGCCTGCCCCGGGCCTTGGAGGAGACCTTCTATCCCGCGATGGAGGACAGCCGGCTGCCGATCACCGTCGGTCAGGGAGCGGGCGCGCGCGTCGTGACGCTCGAGCTGCCGCCGTTCACGCTGGTCGGCGCAACGACTCGCGCCGGGTTGCTCACCACGCCGCTGCGCGATCGCTTCGGCATCCAGCACCGGCTCGACTCCTACGCCGTGGGCGACCTCGCCGCGATCGTGCGCCGCAGCGCCGGCATCCTCGGCGTCCAGCTCGACGACGACGGCGCCGAGGCGATCGCATCGCGGTCGCGCGGGACCCCGCGCGTCGCCAACCGCCTGCTCAAGCGCGTGCGCGACTACGCCGAGGTCCGCGCCGCAGGGGTGGTGACGGCGCCGGTTGCCGACGCGGCCCTCGCGCAGCTGGAGATCGACCACCTCGGCCTCGACCGCCTCGACCGCGACATCCTCGGCGCGATCTGCGAGAAGTTCGGCGGCGGCCCCGTCGGCCTCTCGACCCTCGCGGTCACCGTCGGCGAAGAACAGGACACGATCGAGGACGTATACGAGCCCTACCTGCTCCAGTGCGGCCTCATCAAGCGCACGTCCCGTGGCCGCGTCGCGACCCCGCACGCGTTCGCGCACCTCGGCCTCGAGCCGCCGCCCGAGGCCGCGCAACTCTTCTAGGCGCCGCTCCGACGGTCTTGGGCGACCAAAGTGGCTATATGCGCCACCTATGTCGCCCAACTCGGGCGCGCCCTATGCGCAGGGGCGCTGACCCTGCGGCAGGTAGGCGCGATGGCTGACGCTGATGTCGTAGCCGCTCGGGGAGCCGGCGAGCGCGAACGGCTTGCCGTTGACCGTGACCGTCACCGAGGAGAGGCCCACGTTGATCCGCACGCGCTTGCCCTTGAAGGTCTGCGGGGAGGCGAGGGTGGTCTCGATCGGTGGCGTGCCGGGCCCGTGGTCGACACACAGATAGGAGGCCTGTGGGCCCGGCACCATGTGGATGACGACCTGCTTGGGCGGCGCGGGCTTGGGCTTGCGCTTGGGCTTCGCGGCCGGCTTTTTCTTCTTGGGCTTGGCCGGAGGCGTCGTCACCACGGTGATGTCGTGGGTCGCCGTCGTCGCCGGGCTCGTCGCAGTGGTCCCGGCGGGCAGGGCGGAGGAGGCGTTGTCCTTGCCGCTGCCGCCGCTCGTAAGGGCCGCCACCGCCGCTGCTGCCGCGATGACGGCGACGAGCGCCCCCACCCCGAGCAGGGCCCGGCCGCGGCCGCCGGTCGCCGGCGGGCGTAGCTTGACGCGCTCGCCGGGGTGCGCCTCGTGCACCGACGGCGTGGTGCGAAGTCCGGCGAGCGTGAGCGCTGAGGCGACGCGCATGCGCGCCTCGCCGGTCGGCTCTGACTCGCCGAATGCCTCCAGCAGCTGCTCGAGCTTCGGCTCGCGCTCGGCGCGCCCGCCGGAGCGTGCGGCACCCGCGATGCGCTGCGCGATCTCGAGGTCCCCGACGGGAACCGGTTGCTGGGGCTCACCGGCCACGAGCGCTGTCTACCACCCGCGTCGGAGGGCTGCGGCTACCTGCGGACGATCCGGAAGCTCAGCGTCACCGGTTTGCCGGCGTTGTGCGCCAGGTCGGTCGCGGTGATGACGGCGCGGTAGCGACCGGGCCTCAGCGCCCGCTTGCCCAGCCGGCCGCTGAACGCAACCGCGTTCGCCCCCGCCTTGCCGGACCGCTGGAGTGTGCCCTTGAGCACGTAGCGCGTGCAGCGCTTCGCCCGGCGCAGCTTCGCGGTCGGCTTGACGCAGCGTGCGCCGCGGCGCCTTCCGGCGGTCGCCCGCTGGATGGCGACCTTCACCGACGCCGGCTCCGACAGCGTGAACCGGATGATCGTCCCGCGCTTGTGGCGCTTCGCCGTACGCGCCGTCGGCGCGGCGCCCACGGCGAAGACCTTGCGCGAAAGTGAGGCGGCGGAGATCACCGGCGGCGTCGTGTCCGTACCGCCGCCGGCCGCAGATACCGGCACCGCCGCGCTCGCGCTTGCCGCGTTGCCGGCGGCATCGGTCACGACGAGCTTTGCCGTGGGGGAGCCCGCCGCGGCATACGCGTGCGAGACGCTTGTGCCGTCGCCCGTCGCTCCGTCGCCGAAGTCCCACGTGATCGACGCGATCGGACCCCAGACGTCGGTCGGCGCGCCGACCGAGAACGCCGCCGGCACGCCGACGGTCGCGCCAGCCGGGAAGGCCGGCGCCGGGAACGACGGCGGCGAGTGGTCGAACCCGGCCGCGCCGCCGGCCGTACTCGTCGACCAGACGGCGACGCCGTCTCCCTGCGGGCCGACCGCCACGTCGGGGATGTTCACGCCGGCCAGGTTCGAAGCCAACGTGGTACCGGCGCCGAACGTGCCGCCAGGCTCGGCTGCCGCGGCCGAGACCGCCACGGAGCCCGGGGAGCCGGTCGCCCAGACGGCGAGCAGCTCGCCCGATGCGCCGACCGCGATGTCCAGGGCGACCGCCGCCGGGCCTGTCGGTGCCAGGTTCTGCACGATCCCGAACACTCCACCCGGTGGCCGCAGCGCCACCTGCGGGCGCGTGACGTTCGAGACGTGGGCAAGCGCTGCGATTGCGACGCGCCCGTCGGGCCCGAGCACGAGGCCGAGGTTCGAAGGTGCCCCGCCGAACCCGGGTGAAGCGTCGACCGCTGAACCGAGACCCGCGTTCGCGTCGCCCTCTTTGAAGTTGAACGTGTACGTCGCCTGGGCGCCGCTCGTAGCGACGCTCGACTTGGTCCACGTCACCGCCACGTGGCCGGTCGGCGTCATCGCGGCGGAGGTGTCGCGCACGTCGACCTGGGGGAAGAAGCCGGCGGAGTCGGATCCCGAGTCGAGCGTCAGGGGGGACCCGAATGGCTGACCCGGCTTGCGCAGCGCGGCCTTCAGCGTTGTGAAGGTCTGGTCCGAATTCGAGTTCGAGTCGTTGACCAGCCACTCGACGACGGCAGAGCCGTCGTTTGCCGCCGCCACGCTCATATGCGGAACGGAGACCGATTCGTTCGGTCCGAGCCCGGTCGCCGAGAACATGAGCTGCGTCGTGGGTGTCGCGCCGGATGCCGGCTGCTCGCCGAACCGCAGGTAGCTCGCGGAGGTACCACTCGCTGTCCAGAGCAGCAGCGTGTTGCCGGCGCCATCGATGGCGAGGGCGGGCGATCCGTTCGGGGACTCGCCAGCGGTCGTCGGCATCGCCTGAGCGTCGCCGAAGCTCGTGCCTGCGGCCGGCAGGACGGCGGTCTTCACCACGCCGCCGTCGACCCAGGCCGCCACGACCCGCCCGTCCCTGCCGGCTGCGATCCCGTGGCCCTGGGCGTTGACGCCGTCAGGGCTCAGGTACTGCACCGGCCCGAGCGGACCGCCAGGCGGACGCACCCGCACCGCCACTCGAGAAAAGGAGTTGACGAACGGCTGCCCCTCGTACACGGTCGTCCCGTCCGACGCCATGACGACGCGGTCCGGCGTGAACCCCAGATCGAACGCCGGCAGCCACGTCGGCGCGGCGTGGGCGCTCGAGGCCGCAACCAGCCAGAGGAGCGCGGCCACGCACCCGATCAGCCCCGTCCGTGAGGCCTTGCCGGACATGTGAGGGCGACCGTACTCCCGTCGTGCGCGTGGGTGCAAGCCGCGCGACGTCCTAAGCTTGGGCGCTGCATGCCCCACCTGTTCATCTGCCCGAACTGCGGCAACCGCACGGCGGCGACCGACCGCACCGCCGGCTTCCGGCGCGAGGCGCGCGGCTGCAGCAAGTGCGGGTTCGGCTTCCTGTTCGAGCTCTTGGACGACTACTACCCAGCGCCTGACGCGGCGTTCTTCGTCTCCGATCAGGAGGGCAAGCTGATCGGCGCCGGCCGCGGGGCGCGCGAGCTGACCGGCCTGGACACGGAGCGTGTCATCGGCCGCCAGGTGAGCGACGTGCTCGGGCTGAGGTTCGAGGACGGGCAGGACCATGTCCAGACCGTGCTGGAGTGGGGCGTGCGGGCGCTCGGCAAGCCGGTCGAAGTCCACGCGGAGGGCGATCTGCCCGCGCGCGCGACGGCTGACCTGTTCCCGGCGTACGACGACGACGGCGGCCTTCTGCTCGTCTTAACGCCGGCGAAGTAACCTCCCACGGCCCCCGCCCCATGACCGACCGTCGACGCAACCTCTTCATCCTGCTGCTCGTGGCGGGCCTGCTCATCGCGAGCGCGGTCGTCATCGCCACGAAGAAGACCCGTGAGGGCCTTGACCTCAAGGGCGGCGTAAGCCTCGTCTACCAGGCCAAGCCGACGAAGTTCGCCCCCAAGGTCACCGGCGACGCGCTGCAGCGCACGCTGGACATCATGCGCGAGCGCGTCGACCAGCTCGGCGTCGCGGAGCCGGAGATCCTGCGCTCTGGCGCCGACCAGATCAACGTCAACCTCCCGGACGTCAAGAACGCCGCCGAGGCCGAGAGCCAGGTCGGCCAGGTCGCGCAGATGTTCTTCTACGACTGGGAGAACAACGTCCTCGGCGACGACGGCCAGCCCCACCCAGCCGACGCGAACGTCACGGGCGACGGCCAGGCCGGCAGCGGCGCCGCGGCACGCTCGCTCTACGACTCGGTGAAGCTCGCCGCCAAGCGCCCGGCGCACCGGTATCCGCTCGATACGCACACCGGCCAGTACTACGGCGTCGCGGAGAAGCAGCAGACGGTCGTCTGTGGCCCGCAGGAGACGCTGTCGGCGCTCAAGTCCGACTGCGACTCGGCCCTCAAGAAGCCGCAGTTCCGCACCCTCGGGGTCACCACGTTCGCGCAGCTCAAGACCTACAAGATCAACGAGGGCACGGTCATCGTCCGGGCCGAGCAGCCCGACAACTCCAAGCAGAAGACCGACCAGTGGTACGTCCTCAACGACAACCCGGTCCTGCGCGGCACCGACATCAAGAACCCGGAGCAGAACTTCGACGAGTTCTCGGCGCCGAACGTCACCTTCGACTTCACCGGCCACGGCAGGAAGGTCTGGCAGCAGGTCACGCGCGCGATCGCTCAGCGCGGCGCCGCGCAGCACATCCCGGGCCAGGACCCGCAGACCGCGTTCCAGCACTTCGCGATCCGGCTGGACCAGGACCTCATCTCCGTCCCGTACATCGACTTCCAGCGCAACCCGGACGGGATCGACGCCTCCAACGGCTCGGAGATCTCGGGCGGCTTCACGATCTCCTCGGCCCAGCGACTGGCGAACCTGCTGAAGACCGGCGCTTTGCCGCTCAAGCTCGAGCTGATCAGCCAGTCGCAGGTGTCCGCGACGCTCGGCAAGCAGGCGCTCAACCAGGGCCTGCTCGCGGGCATCGTCGGCTTCCTGGTCGTCGCGCTGTTCCTCCTGCTCTTCTACCGCGTGCTGGGCGCGATCGCGGTCGCCCTGCTCCTCGTCTACGGCGTCTACTTCTTCGCGCTGATCAAGCTGATCCCGATCACGCTGACGCTGCCGGGCATCGCGGGCCTGATCCTCACGATCGGCGTCGCCGCGGACGCGAACATCGTCATCTTCGAACGCGTCAAAGAGGAGATACGCGCCGGCAGATCGGTGGCCTCCGGCATCGCCCAGGGCTACAAGCGCGGCATCGCGGCCATCATCGACGCCAACGTCGTGACGTTCATGACGGCGTTCATCCTCTTCATCCTCGCGACGGCGGGGGTGAAGGGCTTCGCGTTCACCCTCGGCATCGGCACGCTCGCCTCGCTGTTCACCGCCGTGCTCGCCACGCAGGCGGTGCTCGCCTCGATGGGCCGCTCGCGGCTGATCGCGCACCCGCGGATGCTCGGCGCGACGGAGAAGGCGAACCGCTGGGAGCGCTTCGACTTCATGGGCGCGTCGAAGTGGTTCTTCTCGTTCTCGGGCATGATCCTCGTGATCGGCGCGCTGGCGCTCGGAGGCAACGGCCTGAAATTCGGCATCGACTTCGAGTCGGGCACGCGCATCACCGCCGCCTACGTCAAGCCGACGACCGAGCAGAAGCTGCGCACCGTGCTCGACAGCGAGGGCCTGGGCGACGCGAAGATCCAGCGCGTCAGCAACAAGGAGCTGGGC
>Ga0308176_10001574_pt1 | contig 14367 bp, 18 predicted proteins | sample PhyCR2_3_FD_203890 | JGI IMG/M metagenome (GOLD analysis project Ga0308176, IMG submission 203890) | Soil microbial communities from UC Gill Tract Community Farm, Albany, California, United States - DLSLS.C.R2 | ecosystem: Environmental > Terrestrial > Soil > Agricultural land | place: USA...
CCTGCTCGAAGAACACCGCGTCGCGGTCGCGCCGGGTGAGGGGTTCGGCCCGAGTGGGGAAGGATGGGCGCGCATCTCGCTCGCCGTCGCCGACGACGTCCTCGAGCTCGGTGCCGAGCGGCTCGCGGAGGCCTTCGCCGGAGCTATCGCATGAAGATCGGGATCATCGTCCCGTTCTCGTGGTCGTATCCCGGCGGCGTCGTCGAGCACGCCGAGCACCAGGCGGCTGCGCTCCGGCGCCGCGGTCACGATGTCGAGCTCGTCATGGGCAACGACCCGCCGGGAAAGTTCACGCGGTTCCTCCACCCGCGCAGTGGGCGCCACGAGCCCTTGCCCGCGGGAATCACGCCCGTCGGGCGGTCGGTCGTCGTCCCGGCGAACGGCTCTCTTCCGAACATCATCCTTTCGCCGCGCACCGTCGGCCGGATGCGCGACGTGCTCGACGAGAACCAGTTCGACGTCATCCACCTCCACGAGCCGATGACGCCCGCGATCTGCGTGGCGGCGCTCGCGCTCGCGCAATGCCCAATCGTTGCCACGCACCACGCCCACGGCGATCTCGGCTGGATGCGCTACGGCCTCCATTTCTGGGGGTTCCTGATGGACCGCATCGACGCGCGGATCGCGGTCTCGCCGATGGCTGCCGAGTCGGCCGGCAGATGGATCGAGGACGACTACCGGGTGATCCCGAACGGCGTCCTCACCCCCGACGAGGCGGATCCGGCGCACCGAGACCACACCGTCGTCTTCGTCGGCCGGCACGACCCGCGCAAGGGCCTCCCGACGCTCCTCCGCGCGTGGCCCGCGATCCATGCCGCGACAGGCGTGCGACTGCGGCTGATCGGCACCGACCCGCTGCAGTACCGGCTGCTGCACGCGCGCCTGCGCTTCGACGAGGCGGGGATCGACGTGCTCGGCATCGTCACGAACGAGGTGCGGACACATGAATGGCTGCGCGCGAAGGCGTCGATCACGCCGGCGCTCGGCGGCGAGAGCTTCGGGCTCGTGCTTGCCGAGGCGTTCGCCTGCGCAACGCCTGCCGTCGCATCCGACATCCCGGGGTACGCGGCGGTGGCGACGCCGGAAGCAGCGATGCTCGTGCCGCCGTCGGATCCGGCCGCGCTCACCGCCGCTGTGATCGATCTCCTTTCGGACGAGAATCGACGCGTGGAGATGGGACGCGCAGCGCGGGCGCACGCGCTCGCCAACTACGGATGGGACGACATCGCCCGGCGGCTCGAGGAGGTCTACCTGGAGGTCGCCGCGTGAAAACCCGGTGGCTGATGATCTCGGCGTTCGTCCTGTTCTTCGGTGTCTCGATCGCGCTCGTCGTCTGGCATGGGCCCGACTGGACCGCGGTGCACGATGCCTTCACCGCCGTCTCGTGGCCGTGGGTTGCGGTCGCCATCGGCCTCAACCTGCTCTCGGTCGTCGCGCGCTCGATCTCATGGCACACATGCATCGAACAGTCCGTCGAGAAGCCGTATCCGAGGTACCCGCTGGTCTTTTCGGCGTTCTGCGTCGGGCTGTTCGCGAACGCCGTGCTGCCGGGCCGCGTGGGGGAGATTGCGCGCGCGGCCGTGCTGCGTCGACGCATGCCGGGACGCCGGGGCATGACGGCGACGCTGATCGGATCCGTGTTCGCGCATCGCATGTTCGATCTCTTCCCGACGGTGACGCTAGTCGTCTGGGTATTGCTCGCGGCCGACATCCCGCCGTGGGCGTATCTGACGATCGGTCTCGCGATCGGGATCGGTGTTCTGCTGTTCGTGACCGCAATCGTGTTGGCGCGGCGCCAGCACCGCGAGCTGGAAAGCCTCGGCTCGGTTCGCTTGCTGCTGGCCAGGGCGCGGCAGGGGCTCGCGATCATGCGGAAGCCGGTCCCGGCGCTGAAGGCGACGGCGTTCCAGTACGCGGGCTGGGTCTGCCAGCTGTTCGCCGTGTGGTCAGCGATGAAGGCGTTCCAGATCGACGAGCCGCTCGCGGCGGCCGGCCTCGTGCTGGTGCTGATGAACGTCGCGACGATCGTGCCGCTCTGGCCCGGCAACGTCGGCCTCGTGCAGGTCGCGGTGGCGACGCCGCTTGTCAACTACGGCATCGCCTACGCGCACGGCATCGCGTTCGGAATCGGCCTCCAGGCGATCGAGGCGTCCGTCGGGATCGGGATCGGCCTCGTGTTCCTCGCGCGGGAAGGGCTGTCGTTCGCGACGCTCCGGGACATGGAGGACCGCGACGACGACAGCGTCGAGGACGTGACACCGGTGGATCATGAGCCCGCTCGCTCTCGCGTCGCCGGCTAGCCTCAAGGGCGTCCTCGACTCGGCGTCGGCCGCGGGGCATCTCGCTGCCGGGTTGCGGCGATGGGTCGATGCGGACGAGCTGCCGGTCGCCGACGGGGGCGAGGGAACGGCCGCGGTGCTGCACGCCGCCCTGGGCGGCGACTGGCGAACGACTCGGGTCTCCGATCCGCTCGGCCTCAGCGTCACGGCGCGGTGGCTTGCCCTGCCCGACGGCACCGCCGTCGTGGATTCCGCCGCGGCGGTCGGGCTGCCTCTCGTCGGCGTGAAGGAGCGCGACCCGCTGCGCGCGTCCACGCGCGGGCTCGGTGAGCTTCTCGTCGCGATCCTCGCAACGGCTCCGCGCGAGGTGCTCGTCGGCGTCGGCGGCACCGCGACCGTCGACGGCGGAGCCGGCATGCGCGAGGTCGTCGGGTCTGAGCTGCGCGGCGCGCGCGTACGTGTGTTGTGCGACGTGCGCAACCCACTGCTCGGCGAGCGAGGCGCCGCGCGCGCCTTCGGGCCGCAGAAGGGCGCCGACCCGGACGCCGTCGAGGAGCTCGAGCACCGCCTTGCGTCGCTCGCCGAGCTCGAGCCGTTCCGCGACCTGCCGGGGGCCGGCGCCGGCGGTGGCCTTGGTGCCGGTTTCGCGGCACTCGGTGCCGAGCTGTGCGACGGAGCCACCCTCGTCCTCGACACGATCGGCTTCGACGAACGTGCCCGGCACGCCGACCTCGTCGTCACGGGCGAGGGCACCGTCGACCGGACGACACTCGAGGGCAAGGCGCCGAACGCCGTGCTGCGCCGCTGTGCGAGGCTCGGGGTCCCGTGCGTGCTGTTCGGCGGCGTGGTGCGCGACGGCATCGACGCGCGGCCGCTGTCGGGAAACGTCGCGAGCGCCGCCGAGGACCTGGCGGAGCTCGGAGAGGAGCTAGGTCGTGCGCTCCTCGAGCGCGCGTAGCTCCTCGATCTTCCCCTGCACGACCTCCAGCTTCGTCGCGCAGATGCGGTAGAGCTCTTCGCCCCGTTCCCACAGCTTCGTCAGCTCGTCGACGCCCGCGTCACCGCGTTCGAGGCGCGTCACGATCGCTTCCAGCTCCTTCTGGGCCTCTTCGAACGTCGGCTCAGCCAACGGTCGCTCCGAAGCTACCGTCCGCGACGCGAACCTCGATCTCATCCCCGCGCTCGACCTGCGTGGACGCGCGAACGAGCTCGTCGCCGCGGTGGACGATCGCATAGCCGCGTTCGAGTGTCGCCACGGGGCTGAGCGCGCCCAGCCGGGCGTGCAGGGTGTCGAGCGTCGCCCGTCGGCGCTCGACCGCGAGTAGCGGCGCGCGCCTCAGGCGGTCATGCGTCGCGGCAAGTTGCTGCGCATGACGTTCCGCCGCGCGGTGTGCGCCGCGATGCAGCGCTTCGCGCGAGTGCACGAGCGTCTGACGCAGCTCGATGATGTCCGGCACGACGAGCCTTGCGGCTGCCGTCGGGGTCGATACGCGCACGTCGGCGGCGAGGTCGCACAGCGGCGTGTCCTGCTCGTGGCCGACGGCGGAAACCACAGGGACCGAGCACGCGGCCACCGCGCGCACGACACGCTCGTCGGAGAACGGGAGCAGGTCTTCGAAGCTGCCGCCGCCGCGCGCGAGGACGATCACGTCCGCGCCGCGCTTGCACAGGTCGGAGATCGCGGTCGCGATCGACACCGGCGCGCGCGGGCCCTGGACGTAGGTCTCCGCGACGACGACGTTCGCCGGTGGGAAGCGCTGGACGATGTGGGTCAACACGTCCTTCTTCGCGGCAGCGTCGTTGCCGGTGACGAGGCCGATCAGGCGCGGGAACCGCGGCAACGGCCGCTTGCGCTCGGCGGCGAAGAGACCTTCCGCGGCAAGCGCGCGCTTCAGGCGTTCGAGTGCAGCCAGGTGGGCACCGAGGCCGAAGCGCTCGATCGTGAGCACCTTGAGCCGCAGATCCCCGCGCTGCTCGTACAGCTCCGCTCGTCCGAAGACGTGCACGCGTTCGCCTTCGCGCAGATCGAGCTCGAGCGCGTCGAACTGCCCTCGCGGCATCTGCGCCGGCAGGGTCGCGCCGTCTTCTGGATCCTTGAGCGTGAAGAACACGGACGCCCAGCGCTGCTGCCTCCGGAGCTCTGTCACCTCGCCCTCGATCCACAGCGTCGGCAGGCGGTTCAGCCAGGCTGCGATCCCCGTGTTGAACGCGCGGACGCTGTAGACCTTCCGCCCGTCGATCTCCGTGGCCTCGACCTTCACGGGGTCGATCGTACGTAAGGTTCCCGGGATGCGAGCCCTGCTCATCGCCCTTTGTCTCGCGGCCCTGACGGCCGGGGCCGCGCTCGCCGCGACCGGCGAGAAGGAGCAGATCCACCTCACGAAAGCCGACCAGGCAGCGGCGAAACGCGCGGTCGCGTTGCGGACGGATCTCGGTACGGGCGCGTGGACGGGCGGCTTCATCAAGCCAGACCTCTCGGCGGCACCGACATGCGCCAACTTCCATCCCAAGCAGTCGGATCTCGTGCTCACCGGCGTGGCGGAGACGCTCTGGGACAACCAGGGCTTCCGCATCGAGTCAGAGGCGCAGATCCTGAAGACGCACGCGATGGTGCTCGCCGACTGGCGCCGCACGGTGCTCGCTCCGACCGCCATCCCGTGCCTGCGATCGCACCTCGTGAAGGAACTCGGCGCCGGCGTCACGTTCGTGTCGTTCCGCCGGGTCATCTTCGCTCCGGTCGCAACAATGGCGCAGGCGTACACGCTGCTTGTCGACGTGAAGACGAGCACCGGCAAGGTGCGTGTCGCCGTCGAGGTCGTGCTGATCGGGCGGAACAGGACCGAGCTGACCCTCATCTCGACCGCGCCGAACGTCGCGCAGAAGGTCGTTGCGCAGGCGGACGCGCAGCTGGCGCGCTCGATGGTCGCACGGGCGACCTGAGGGGCTAGATCAGGATCTCGGCTGCGGTCTCGAACGTGCAGCCCGCGTGAACCAGCTCCACGGCCCGGTGAAGATCGGCCTCAGAGTGCGCGAGCCTCTCGGCCAGCGGCAAGGGATAGCCGGCCTCGATCAGCACGTGGAGGCGCCAGGACTCGACCTTTTCGCGCTCCGACTGGGGTTGTTCGATCGTCTGAGGCATGGTGGAGGGTGATTCGCTCTGATCTAGACGAACCCTCCCACTGTTAGTTGGGGCTCGAAACGGAATCCTTACGTTCGGGTCGTGAGCTCGTCGAGGCGCCGGCCCAGCTCGTGCAGGCGCCCCTCGAGCACGGCGCGCTCAGACTCCGCGTCGGCGGCGATCTCGCGCAAACGGTCACGGAGGCTCGATTCCACCTGGTGTGCGCGATCTTCGAGCGAGACGAGCGCCTCGTCGCGCTGCCGCTCGAGCGCCGAGCGCAGTCGGGACAGCCGCTCCTCGACGCGCCCGGCGGCAGCCTCGGTCAAGGCGTTCAGGCGGTCCGTGAGGACACCCTCGGCCTCGCGCGCGAACCGCTCCACCGACAAGTCCAGCTCCCGTGACAACCGTCGTGCCGCTTCCTCTCGAGCCGACTTGATCGAGCTGTCGAACGACAGCGCCGCGGCTTCGGCGTAGCGCGTCGTGTCGCGGGACACGGTCCGCTGCAGTTGCTCGACGTGGCGCCGTTCGATGTCGCCGAGCGCCAGCTGGATCCGTTGCGCCGCGTCGTTGCCCTCTCGTTCGACGAGCTCTTGCAGGTCGCGCTCGCGGCGGCGAAGCCGATCGGCGACATCGTGCAACGCGTGCCGGCGCTCGGCCGCGTGCGACTCGAGCTCGGCATTCGCCTGCTCCGCGATTTCTTCCGCGGCCCGCTTCAGCTCGCCCCGCATGCGCGCGATCACCGTGCGTTGCTCTTCGATCTCGGCCTGCAGCGACTCTGCGTCCTGGCCGATCTTCGACTCGACGTCGGCCATGAGCTGCCGCTGCCGCCCTTCGATGCGCTTCAGCTCCTCGTCGAGCCCTTGTTGCAGCTTCTCGACGTCGCTCTGCCAGTCGGTGAGCCGTTGGTCGACAGCGGCCTGTGCCTGCATGAGCTGGTGGCCGAGCCGGGCGGTCGCATCACGCTCCCGCTCGGCAACGTCGCGCCTCCGCTCCTCGGCGATCCGGCGCTCTTCTTCGGCGAGCTGTGAGATCGAGTCTGCGCGGGCACGCGCGAGTGCGGCCTCGAGCTCGGACGCGCGACGCTCGATCTCCTGCGTCACGACCGCGTCGAATGCAGCCCGTCCGCGCTCGACGGTGCGGTCGAGTAGGCGCTCGTGTGATTTCACCTTCCGCAGCACGAGCACGCACGCAATGAGCGCGATCCCCGCAAACCCTGCTGCGACGACGGCGATGATCGCCCCGGCGGTCAGTTCCTGCTCCGGCGCCGCGCAGGTCGGCGCCTGCGCTCTTTGATGAGCTCCGTCGAGCCTACGCTCACGTCATCATCGTAGGCGCGCTGCGACGAGGGCGACGGCGAGCGCGACGATTCCCCAGGTGAAAAGCCGCAGCGCGCGCTCGAGCGGCTCCGTGCGTGTGGTCGTCCCCTGTTGCCGGCGAGCCTCCCGAACCGGCGTCGAGAGCGTCCGTTGCGCGAGGCTGGCGGCGAACGCGAACGCGGCGGCGGCGATCGCCTCGACGCGGATGGTCTGCGCCTCGACGAAGTAGCCGGTGATCGCGGGAAACGCGCCCCACGCGACCGCGAAGCCGATGTCGTTGTGGAACGCGAGCTCGAGGTTGTAGGCAGGGACGAGCACCGCGCCGACCGCGACGAACGCGAGCAGACCCCAGCCCCAGGCGATCGCCGCGCCGACGCCGATCGCGACTGCGCCGGCGAGCGAGACGACGGCGAGGGCGACGAGCGCGTGGGCCGGGATGAGCGTGCGCAGCGGGCGGCCGTGCAGCTCGTCGAGCGCGTGTGCGGCGATCCCCATCGCGAGGAAGAACGCCGCGAGCCCCCATACGAGGCGGTCGGTGTGGAAGTGCGGTGCAATCGCCGCGCCGACGGCCACGTACGACAGGTGCCAGAGCGTGTACGGCGGATGGAGCAGCGTGACGTAGTCGCGCCAACCGCCGCCGCCGAGCGCGTACCAGGCGGGCCTTACTTCTTCTTGCGTCCCCACGTCACGATCCCGCCGCCGAGCGAGAGCCTCTTCGCGCGCACGTCCTCGATGCCCGCGTCGCGCCAGGCCTGAAGGAGCCGTGGCATGGGCCATTCCGCGTAGTGGTTCCGGATCGACGGCCCGAGGAATGTGCCGACCTCGTACCACCCGTGCCCGATCAGCCGTCCCGCGCCCGGGAGCCCGGCGCGCACCCACAGCTCCCACGGCGGCCGCCACAGGCCGCGCGGCACGCCGAACTCGAGCCCCGCCATCACGCCCCCCGGCTTGACCACCCGGGCCAACTCGCGCAGCGTTGCTGCAGGATCCTCGACGTACCGAAGGAGGTAGGTGAACGTGAGCCCGTCGAACGTGCCGGCGTCGAATGAGAGCGAGCGCGCGTCTCCCTGCTCCAGCCGGATCTTCTTCGTCGCGCCGGCGAGCCGGACTTGCTGCGTCCCGACCTCGAGCATCCCCGCGCTCTGGTCGACGCCGACGACGTAGCAGTCCTTCTGGCGCGCGAGCTCGAGTGCGACGGCCGCGGTTCCGGTTGCGACGTCGAGCACCGTGTCGAGCGGCTTCACGTCGACCCGCGAGACGAGGAAGCGGCGCCAGCGTGGGTCCTGCCCGAACGACAGGATGTTCGCCCAGCGGTCGTAGTCGGCGCCGAGCGGCGCGAACAGCTGCTTCGCATCCATACGCTGGTGGACTCTATGGGGCTGGAAGCGGATCTCGAGCGGATCGCCGCTGCCGCGGCGGCGCACGGGCAGGTGACCGCGGTGCTCGCGGCCGAGCCGGCGAGCTCGTTGCGGCGGTACCTCGTGGCGTTCGGTGACGAGGAGCGGCGCTGGCTCGTGCTGGACGACGACGGCGCGGTCGTCACGGCGAGGGACGAGGTGCGCGACACCGCGTCGATCGTGGCGATGTGCGAGCTCGCCGAGGATCTCGCCGGCGGCGGCGACCTCGAGCAGCTGCGGGCCGAGCTCTCCCGCGTGCGGATTGTCGAGCAGCCGCCCGGGATCGAGGAGGCGGAGGACGCGGCGCTCGCGCTCGAACGTGTGCTCGGCGCTCCTCCGCGCCTGGCGACACCCGCGTTCCTCGACGACGTCGGCGCCGCCACGGTCGCACTCGAACGTGCGCTCGGCGAGACGACGTCGCCGTTCTCGGCGGGCATTCGCGGTGCGACCGGCGCCGTCGACGAGTTCGTGCGCGAAGTCGAACGGGACTACGGCGTGCCGCTCGACTGAGCTACCTTGGCCGGCATGGAAGGTGGATTTGGTGGATTTCCGTTCGGAGGCGACCCCGAGGACCTGATGCGGAGCTTGCGCGAGTTCGCGGAGCAGCAGGCGGAGTCGGTGCAAGAGGCGCAGCGCGAGCAGTTCGCGACGCTGACCCTCAACACCGCCGTCGAGCTGACCGCAGCCGCGCTTTCCCAAGTACAGGTGACGGGGGCGGCCGAGCAGCAGTCGATCGCGCTGCGCGATGCGATGCGCGTGCTCTTCCCTGAAGCGGTGGCGCTCGTCAGCGCCGCGCGCCAGGGGTTCATGCGCGAAGGCTAGGTAGCGACCGGCGCGGTGATGCCGCGCCAGAGCCCCCAGGCCATCAACGCGAATGCGAGCGCGGCGAGCGCGACGTCCAGCGGACGCCGCCGGTAGAGCGGGTAGACGGCGAAGACGATCAGCTGCGACAGGTACAGCGCGATCAGCGATGGCCGCAGCACGTGCTCGTCGAACCACTCCGGGTCGATCAGGCTGAGTGCGTCGAGCGTGAGGAACGGCACGGCGATCCAGCTGACGAGCTTGCGGATCGGGACGCCGGTGAACGCCAAGAGGAGTCGCGAGAGAGCGAGGTATTCGGCCACGATCAGCCCCGCAACGCTCGCGGCCGCGCCGACACCGACGACGATCGCAAGGGTGCGTCCCGCGTACGCGCCGGCGATCGCATAGCCAGGGAGCCGCTCGGTGCGAAGTGCCGGGTCGACGGCGGCGAACGCGAAGACGGCGAAGAGCACATAGGCGCCGGCGACGATCCCGGCAATCGGGAGCACGCGCCGGATCGTGCGGCTCCCGCCCGCCACCTCCGCGCCGAGGAAGAGCGGGAGACTGCCGCAGACGAAGAGGAGCGCCACGTTCGCCGCACCGGGGCGCAGGCCGTGGGCGTGCGTGAACGACGCTGCGGGCGCACCGACATGGTGGATCACCGCCGCGCCGAGGACGACGAGGATCCCGAGCTGCAGCACCGCCGAGAGCGCGAGCAGGCGCAGCGCCGGCATCGTCCCGAGCAGTACCAGCGCGACGATCACGATCGGGATCGCGAGCTCGAGCACCGGTCGCCACGGCTCGATGCCCGGGAACACCACCGCGAGCATCTCGTAGACGATGTCCGTGACCGTGTAGGGCAGGTAGAGGAAGTACGAAAACGCCCACACGGCCGCCTGGATGAGCGCGAGGCGTCGTCCGGCCGCCGCCTCGACGAAGCCCGCGAGCCCGGCGGGCGAGACGACGTCGCGGCTGAAACGAACCCAGACGGCGAGCGGCGCGGCGTAGATGACCGCACCGAGCAACGTGACGAGCCCGGCCGAGCGCATGTCGGCCGCACCCGGGACGTAGATCACCGCGAGCGCGAGCGGCCCTCCGATCGACGCGACCGCGAATCCGCAGAAGAGCGCGGGCGAGAGCGGCCGTCCCGCCGTCGCGTCCATACCTGCCTCTACAGCGCCTCTGCGCACGTGGATTGCTTTACCATCCCGCGCGCTCGTGGCTCTTCTCGACCGCGCGATCGTTCGGCTGCTGCCGGCAGTGCCGAGGCCCCTCGTCCAGCGGCTCTCGTCGCGCTACATCGCCGGCCCTGCGCTCGACGACGCGATCCGCGTGGTCGGACGGCTCAACGCGAAAGGGAAGCTCGCGACCGTCGACGTCCTCGGCGAGGAGATCGCGACCGCCGACGAGGCACGCGCGGTCGCCGGCCAGTACCACGACGTCCTGGCCCGGCTCGACGAGGGAAAGCTCGATGCGAACATCTCGATCAAGCTCACGGCGCTCGGGCTCGAGCTCGATTCAGACCTGTGCCACGAGAACCTCGAAGCCGTCGTCGTGGATGCCGCCGCGCGCGGCCGGTTCGTGCGGATCGACATGGAGGACTCGTCGACCACCGACCGCACGCTCGCGCTGCATCGGCAGCTGCGCGACGAGGGCCACGCCAATCTCGGCGTCGTCTTGCAGGCATACATGCGGCGCACGCTCGAGGACATCCCCGGGCTCGACAACGTGCGCATCTGCAAGGGCATCTACGTCGAGCCTCCCGACGTCGCGTTCCAGGAGTTCGACGAGGTGCGCGCGAGCTACGTGCGGTCCCTCGAAGCGCTCGTCGCGCAAGACTCGTATGTCGGGATCGCGACGCACGACGAGTGCCTGATCGAGGAGGCACTGCGGATCGTCCGGGACGCCGGCCTACGTCCCGACCAGTACGAGTTTCAGATGCTGCTCGGCGTGCGGCCCGACCGTGCCGACGAGCTCGTGGCCGCAGGACATCGGCTGCGCGTGTACGTCCCGTACGGAACGGACTGGTACGAGTACTCGGTGCGGCGCCTGCAGGAGAACCCGAGGATCGCAAGCTACGTCGCCCGTGATCTGGCCTCGCGCGTGCTGCGGCGCTAGTAGCCGGGCGGCGGGCCGGCGGCCGGGTCGTCGATCTCCTCGACGACGCGCCGGCGACGCCTCGGATACGCAGGCGCACGGCGCTCGACGTACGTCGTGCTGTTCCGCAGGTAGCCGGGGCCCCAGGACGACCACAGCAGCAGATCGATGATGAAGCCGATCAGGCCGACGAGGAACAGGATCCAGCCGACCGTATTGACGTCGATCGAGCCCTGGCTCGCAGGATGGACGGCGAGGGCGAGGATGAGTCCGACCGCGGCGATGATGAGGCTGACAGCGACGCCCATGTGGGGCGGTCTACCCACTGACGAGCAGGGAGAAACCGCCGTCCACGACGATCGTCTGACCGCGGATCATGTCGGCGTCCTTCGAGCACAGGAATGCGACCGCGCCGGCGATGTCGTCGGGTGTGACGAGCCGTCCGACCGGGTTCGCCGCGCCGGCGCGGAGCATCTCCTCGCGGTTCGGGAAGTGCTCGAGCGCACCGGTCTCGACGACGCCACCCGAAACGGCGTTGACGCGGACGCGAGGCGCGAGCTCGACGCCGAGGTAGCGCACGAGCGACTCGAGCGCCGCCTTCGACGTTCCGACGAGGACGTAGTTTTCGAGGACCCGCTGCGCCCCGAGCGACGAGAGCGCGACGACCGACGATCCGTCAGGCATGCTCGGCGCGGCGACGCGCGCGAGCTGAAGGAGCGCGCGCGCGTTCGCGTTCAGAGTCCAGTCCCAGTGCTTGTCCTCGGTCTCGAGCGCAGGCCGGATCACGCCGGTCGCGGCGTTGTGCACGAGAACGTCGAGCGGGCCGAGTGCCGCAACCTCGTCGAGGACGCGCTGCGAGGTGACGTTCCCGCGGACGAGCGTCGGCTCGGCGCCGAGCGCGCGCAACTCCTCCGCAGTCTCTTCCGCGGCAGTGTCGTTGCGCAGGTAGCCGATCGCGACCTGCTTGGCGCCGTCGCGTGCGAAGCGGAGCGCGATCGCGCGGCCGATCCCGCGTGACCCGCCCGTGACGAAGACGTTCAACGGGGGAGCGGATCGTCGGCCCGCGCCGACGACGGGATCTCGTCCCAGCCGAGCCGCGTCACTGCTTCGCGCGGGCCCTCGTCCGCCTTCGACGAGGCGTGGCCGAGGCGGTCGAGGCGGTCGATCTGGCTCTGCGCGTACCGCCGTACGTCGTTGTCGTCGGGGAGGCCCGCGACGAGCTCGCGCACTCGCGCGCGGAGCTGGTAGGCGAAATGGGGGGTCGCCGGCCCGACGAGGGCGTCGACGTCTTCGCGGGTCGGCTCCATGGCGGGAAGTAGCTTAGAGGCTCTCACATGATGGGGCTTCGTCGATCGGGCGTGATCGGCGAGTGCGATGCAAGGACGCAGGGAGTGACCGTAGTGGTTGCTACGGGCACTCCCGAGGACGCGGCAGCGCGCCGCCGAGTGCGGCCGAGCGACTCAAGCTTCATCGTGTGAGAGCCTCTTAGGCCGATGCGCGCACGGACCGTCGACCTGATGCTGCTCGGCACCGTTCTCCTGTGGGCGCTCAACGCGACGGTCACGCGCTACGTGCTGACGCACGGTTTTCACCCGCTCGCCTATGCGACGATCAGGTACGCGATCGCGACCGGGCTGTTCTGGGTTTTCACGTGGTCGCGGGAACGGTCGTTCCGGATCGCGCCGCGCGACCTCCGTTACGTCGCGATCGCCGCGGCGATGATCTTCGCGAACCAGTTGTGCTTCGTGTACTCGGTCGACAAGACGTCGGCCGCGACCGTGACGCTGTTTCTCGGGACGACGCCGATCTTCATCGGCGTGGTGGCGAGCGTGATCGGGCTCGAGCGGATGGGGCGGGGCTTCTGGCTCGCGACGGGGGTGTCCCTCGCCGGCGTCGCGTTCGTCGCCTCCGGCTCGGGCGGGTTCTCCGGGCACGTCTTCGGCGACGGGCTCGCGGTGTCGACGGCGCTCACGTGGGCCATGTACTCGGTCGCGATCACGCCGCTGATGCGGCGCTACTCGCCGTTTCGGATCTCGGCGCTGGTGCTCGCGCTCGGCTGGGTGCCGATTGCGGTCGTCGGGATCCCGCAGACGACGAGCCAGTCGTTCCACTTCGGGGCGCTCGTGTGGGTCGGCTTCGCGTTCGCCATAGTCGGGCCACTCTTTCTGACGAACATCCTCTGGTTCACGGCGATCTCGCGCGTCGGGCCCTCCCGTGCATCGCTCTTCTCGAACCTGCAGCCGGCGCTCGGTGTCGTGTTCGCCATCGTCCTGCTCGGCGAGCACCTGACGCGATGGGAGGTGATCGGCGGGGTGCTCATCGTGTCGGCCGTGGTGCTCGAACGGTCGCGCCGGCCGACCGTCGAGCCGCCGGGAGACTGACGTCGTTACGGTGGTCGAAGGTGAGGATTCGAGAGCGACTCCATAGCCGGCCTCCCGGCTACAACCTGACGATCGGCCGGATCCTCGCGATCTACGCCGGGCTGATGGTGACGCTCGCGCTCGCCGCTCTCGACCAGACGATCGTCGCGACCGCACTCCCGCGCATCGTCGGTGACCTCGGCGGGATCACCCAGTACTCGTGGGTGTTCACCGCGTACATGCTCACGTCGACCGTGACGGTGCCGCTCTACGGGAAGCTCGGCGACGTCTACGGACGGAAGAAGCTCTTCCTCTTCTCGATCGTGGTCTTCCTGATCGGCTCGGCGCTCTGCGGCGCGGCGCAGACGATGACGCAGCTCGTCGTGTTCCGCGCGATCCAGGGCATCGGCGCCGGTGGTCTCTTCCCGCTATCGCTGGCAGTGATCGGAAACATCGTCCCGCCGCGCGACCGGGGCCGCTGGCAAGGGTTGATCGGCGCGGTGTTCGCCGCGTCGTCGATCGTCGGGCCGGCGGTCGGCGGGTTCATCGTCGACAACACCACATGGCGCTGGGTGTTCTTCGTCAACTTGCCGGTCGGCGGGCTGGCGCTGCTCGTCATCTCTCTGACGATGCCGAGCCGTGCCGCGCTCACCGAGCACGCGATCGACTGGCTGGGCGCGGGTGTGCTCGCCGCCGGGACAGGGTCGCTCCTGCTGGGGCTCGTGTGGGGCGGCCGGCAGTACACGTGGGGAAGCGGCCATGTCGTCGTCGCGCTCGCGGCGGCGGCGGTGCTCCTCGTCGTCTTCGGTGTCGTCGAGCACCGCGCCTCTGAGCCGATCCTCCCGTTCGACGTGCTGCGCAACCCGATCGTCGCCGGCAGCGTCGCGTGCATGGCGCTCGTCGGGATGGCGATGTTCGGGACGATCTCGTACGTCCCGCTGTTCGTGCAAGGCGTGATCGGGACGTCGGCGACGTCGTCGGGCGTCGTGCTCACGCCGA
>Ga0308176_10001576_pt1 | contig 14354 bp, 13 predicted proteins | sample PhyCR2_3_FD_203890 | JGI IMG/M metagenome (GOLD analysis project Ga0308176, IMG submission 203890) | Soil microbial communities from UC Gill Tract Community Farm, Albany, California, United States - DLSLS.C.R2 | ecosystem: Environmental > Terrestrial > Soil > Agricultural land | place: USA...
CTTGTCCGGCCATATCCAACTGCTCCAAGAAGATCCCGATCTCACGAAAGACGCGCGGCGGCGTCTGCAGATTGTTGAAGGGCAAATCGATCAAACCAGCCATATCATTCAAGACCTCTTGATCTATGGCCGGAAGCCGGAGCCGATCCTCGAATCCATGGACCTTAAGGCATGCGTGGAGGACTGCCTCTCGCTTATGCGACCCGAGATCGCGCGTCGAAACGTCATCCTGCTCACCGACTTCAATGACACGCCATTCACCGTTCTCGGCGATTCCTCGCAATTGCAGGAAGTTTTTTGCAATCTAATCGACAATGCAATTGACGCCATGCCTGAAGCCGGAAACCTGACGATCCGCATGCATCCGGCCGATACGTCCCAGCCGACGGACCGACCGGACTCGTATGCCGTCGATATTATCGATACCGGTCAAGGAATCCCTCAAGATAGGCTCGATCAGATTTTCCAGCCGTTTTTTACCACGAAAACAGCGGGGCGGGGCACGGGGCTGGGCCTCGCCATTGCGGCGGAAACGATTCGTGCGCATGGAGGCGAGATGGCAGTCGAGAGTGAACCGGGGAAAGGCTCTCGTTTCACGGTGATGCTCCCCCTTGCAAAAGGATAGCTATGACATCAGTTGAAGGTTCCCAAGTACTGATCGTCGATGACGATACGGAGACGCTGGAATTGCTCCGCGAGATTGTTGGCAAGGAAGGCTATCGAATCGAAACGGCGGAGCATGCGCAGGCCGCCCTGGTCAAAGTCGATCAGTCCAAATTCGATGTCGTCATTACGGATCTCCATATGCCCGGTATGGACGGCTTGGCGCTCCTCAACGAACTGAAAAGTCGTTCCCCTGAAACCCTTGTGATACTGCTGACCGCCTATGGGTCGCTCAAAACGACGGTCGACGGTATTAAAGCCGGCGCCTTCGATTATTTGAGCAAGCCGTTCATCGTCGATGACATTCGCTTGGTCGTCAGGCGCGCGCTCGAACATAAACGGGTCTTATGCGAAAACCAGTCATTGCGCGAGCAACTGCGCGATCGGTATCGATTCGATAACATCATCGGCAGCAGCCCAGGGCTGGTATCGGTCTATAAATTGATCGCGCGAGTCGCCCAAACCGACAGTACCGTGTTGATCCAGGGAGAAAGTGGAACCGGAAAAGAATTGGTCGCGCGAGCGATTCATGCCAACAGCTTGCGCAGCGCCGGACCCTTTATCGCTGTCGACAGCGGCGCGTTGACTGAAAGTCTGCTCGAATCGGAATTGTTTGGCCATGAACGCGGCGCCTTCACCGGCGCGATCGCGACCAAGAAGGGCTTACTGGAAAAAGCTCATCAAGGAACGTGTTTCTTCGACGAAATGGCCAATATCTCGCCGACTCTTCAAAGTAAACTCTTGCGCGTCTTGCAGGAGCGAGAAGTCCGCCGTGTCGGAGGGTCCGGCACGATGACGGTCGACGTCCGTATTATTGCGGCCACCAACAAGGACCTCAAGCAACTCGTGGACTCCGGCACGTTTCGGGAGGACTTATACTATCGATTGAACGTCGTTACCATTACCATCCCTCCCCTGCGTGAACGGCTTGAAGATATCCCGGTGCTTGCTCAATATTTCGTCCAAAAATTTGGAAGCGCCAAGGAAAAACCTGTCACCGGCATTGCTCCTGAAGCCATGGACTTGCTCACGAAGTATGCCTGGCCCGGCAATGTCCGAGAGCTGGAGCACGTCATCGAGAGGGCGATCGTCCTTACTCCCCATCCGGCTATCCTTCCGCACGATCTTCCCGAATCGATACGGACTGCGGCCATCACCTCTCCCATATCGAGCGGGTGGATGACGATCGACGCCTTGGAAAAGGACTACATCTTACGTGTCTTGGACGCCCATCAGCACGACATCGGGCGGGCCTCAGACATCCTGGGAATCCATCGCAAGACGCTCTTGCGAAAGCTCAGACGATACGGCATGACGAGCTAGCTTCTGGCTCATTGACGACCGCTCATCTGGCAATAGTGATCTCCTGCCCGCCACCCGTCATATTTCTCCATCGTCAAAAGAAGAGACGTACTGTCGCTAACACCATCGTGAGCCCGCAAAGCTAGGACGGACTGTCTCGCCGCGGACATTTTGCGCCCATCGACTTCCCGCATGATTGGCTTGGTTTCGCCATTATACGATCGACTCTTTGACAAATCGGCCCGAGAGCATCGATGTCAAACTAGGGATCATTGCTAATTATGATGCGATTTCATGGTGGTTCATGGAAGATCTCAACGGCCTGCCGCTTGCAAGATAAGCCCGAGACATTTTTATGTCCGGAAGCCTCACTGATGTCACTGTCATTTGAAACACGATACACGTCATACTGACGAAAGGAGACTGTTCCATGAAGATCGCGCAAGTGTCGCCGCTTTGGGAGAGCGTCCCACCTAAACTGTATGGTGGAACCGAGCGGATCGTATCCTACCTCACTGAAGAATTGGTCCGTCTCGGCCATGATGTGACCCTGTTTGCCAGCGGCGACTCGTCGACGGCCGCCACGCTCAAGGCGGTCACTCCGGAGGCGCTCAGATTGAGTACGGGGATTTTTAATCGAGATGCCCCTATGACCTATCAATTGGAGCAGGCCTTCGGGACCGGCTCAAGCGAATTCGATATCATTCACTCTCATCTGGACTTCATCGGGTTTCCTATCGCCCGGCGGTGTGCGACTCCGGTCATCACGACGATGCATGGACGCTTAGACTTGCCTGAGCTGGTGCCAGTCTTCCGCGAATACGTGGAGATGCCATTGGTGTCCATCTCCAATTCACAACGCCACCCGCTCCCCTGGTCGGCATGGCAGGCGACGGTATATCACGGGCTTCCTACCGACCTCTATACCTTTCATCCGATGCCAGGGAAGTACTTAGCGTTTCTTGGCCGCATCTCTCCCGAAAAGCGTCCTGATCATGCGATTGAAATCGCCAAGCGTGTCGGCATGCCGTTGCGGATCGCCGCCAAGGTCGATCCGGCGGATCGAAACTATTTCGAGGCCGAAATCGAGCCGCTCTTGTCGCATCCGCTCATCGAATACGTCGGCGAGATTACGGACGATGAAAAGGACGATTTTCTAGGGGACGCTTATGCCATGCTCGCTCCATATGATTGGCCCGAACCGTTTGGCCTCGTGCTGATCGAGGCGCTCGCGTGCGGTACACCCGTGCTGGCCTATCGGCGAGGATCCATTCCCGAGATCATCAATGATGGAGTCACAGGGTTCGTATGCGATAACTTTAACGATATGGTGTCGGCGGTTGACCGCATCGGAACCTTGCAGCGTTCCCACTGCCGCGATGCATTCGATGCAAGATTCTCTGCCGAGCGTATGGCGCTGGACTATATCAACGTCTATCGCCGATTATTGGGCGCAGAGCCGGATCAGACAAGCACGGACAGTGGATGGGCCGACTCTCAAATTCTATTGGATCGCTGGTAAGCCGACCCGTAGCATGAATCGAGAGCACAGGAGGAGGACGTGGCTTATGCAGCGCGTTCGGATGCCGAGCAAGAGGGCCAGTGCGACGGACGATTCCTTCTGAGGAGTCGGGACTTCGGTTTTCTGTGGGCCGGGCAAGTCATTTCGCAAATCGGCGACGGCCTGAACAAGGTTGCGCTCTTATGGTTTGTCTATGACTTGACCGGGTCCGCCTTAAAAATGACCCTCATCGGTTTGCTGCAGACCATCCCGCCTCTTCTCTTGGGTCCTCTTATCGGCGTCTATTTAGACCGGCTCCCGAAAAAGTCGGTCATGGTATGGATTGATGTCCTCCGCACTCTGCTGGTCCTACTTATCCCAGTGCTCTATGGGCTGGATTGGCTCACGCTGAACCGGCTTTACGCACTGGTCTTTATGACCGCCATTGTCTCGACGGTCTTTGGTCCAGCGCTTGTGTCGTCTGTCCCTTTGATTGTGGCCCGCACGCAACTCACCGCTGCGAACGCCCTGCTGCAGAGTTCGACAAACCTTGGTGTGCTCGTCGGGCCTGCGCTGAGCGGGTTCGGGATTGCGTTGATCGGCGCACAAAACGTTCTGTACGTGAATGCTGGGACCTTCTTCGTATCCGTGCTCTGTTTACTGCCGATCCGGATGCGTCGGCTGACACTGCCTCCCGGCGCCGCGCAACATCCTCCACATGTCGCACGCGAGATGTGGGAAGGGTTTCGTTTCGTGTTTTTGCGGCACCAACCGGTGTTGGCGCTGATGGTGACCGCGGCGCTCTACAGCCTGGCCTCCAGCGCCTTCGTCTTTATGTTGCCCGTTTTTGCAAAACAGTTGCTCCATATGGGACCGGTCGAGTTGGGCTGGCTCTGGTCGGCATTGGGAATTGGCATGTTATCCGCTTCGGCATGGCTCGCCTGGTTGGACCAGGGTGATGTCGCCCGCCGGTTCCGTCTCATCTCCGGCGCTATGGCTGTCGGGGGCGCCGCCATCTGCGGCTTGAGCGTCATGGACCGGCCTTTCCCGGCGGCCCTGCTCATGATCGTTATCGGGGCTAGCACGGCACTGTTCACACCGGTCGTCTGGGCCGTGCTTCAAGAGATGACGCCTGGGCATATGCTGGCCCGGGTCATGACCACCTTCAGCACCGGAGGTATGTTCGCCGCCATGCTCGGCATGACGGCGTTTGGATGGACCGCCGATACGCTGGGCGCGTCCATGAGCCTCATCGGTATCGGATTAATTCTTCTGATGACCGCTTTCATGGCGGCTCGATTCAGCCGGCGTTGCGAGACGGCACAAGAGGCTATCATGGACCCTTTGCCAGCCGCGTAAAGGGCGGCCCATCTCAGCATCGGTAAAGTCCCTCCGCTTTCTTTTAACCAAGGAGTGTGTATGATCACGGTCGTCGCTCCGGCGAGACAGGGCCTCGCGATCGGCCTTCTCTACGTGTTGGCACTTACCGTTCTTCCTGCTTACGCCGAAGAGCCGAAAACATCCCAGAAGCCCGTGGAGCAGCCTAAAGACAAACCCGCCGAACCGTCAAAAGAGCCCAAGCTATCCGACAAGGCATCCGAACCAAAAGGTCCCGATGTCAAGGGATCGGCTCCTGCGTCGTCACCGAAACCGGCAGAGACAAAACCAACCAAGCCCGCTGAGCAGCCGAAGGAATCGAAGTCTCCCGACAAGGTCCCTGAGTCGAAGGGAGCGGAGACAAAGAATAGCCCTTCAGAGCCGGCGCCATCCCTCAAGCCGGCCGACGCGAAGGCCTCTGAAGCGGCGAAACCGCCGCCCACACCTATTGTCTCAATCAAGTTGGCATTGATGGCGGACCCGCGCCTCTTCCCCTACGAAATCAATGTCGATATGAACGGAGACGTCGCGACCTTATCGGGGAAAGTCGGCTCTGAAGCGGAGAAGGCTTCTGCCACGGAAATCGCGCAAGCGAATGAAGGGGTCAAGTCCGTAACGAATAATCTTGAGGTCTCCAAAGATTTACCGCAGGCTCTCGCGCGAAAAAAAGATGAGGCGATCACTCAGTACGTGAAAGATCGTTTTGGAAAAAGCAAAACGCTGGAGTCGTCGCATTTCGAGGTAAAGAGCGAGGACGGCATTGTGATACTGAGCGGAAAGACCAAATTTTTGGTGATCGCGTTAGAGGCGGCCGAGGCGGCCAGACAGGTGCCCGGCGTCAAGGCGGTGAAATCAGACGGCATCCACCTGGAGGGAGCGGAATGACACGCCGTCGAGATGGACTGCACGCCTGGTGGACATACGTCTGTCTCCCTCATGACCATGCTCGTGTCACATGACCGTCCGGCAAATGGACGTCGGCGTGTGAGAGAGCGTCATCTACTCCTAAGCCGAAACTTTGGGCTGGTCTGGTGGGGGCAATTGATTTCCCAAGTCGGTGACGGCGTCTCGAAACTCGCGCTTCTCTGGTTCGTGTATTCAGTCACGGGGTCGCCGATCAAGACGACGGTCATCGGCATGCTCCAAACAATCCCACCGATTATTTTCGGACCGCTCATCGGCGTCTATCTAGATCGGTTACCCAAAAAACCTGTCCTGATCATCACCGATCTGCTGCGCGCATTGCTGATCGGGCTAATCCCGTGCTGGGTTTCGCCCACCGATTTCACTGTTGAGCGGTTGTACATCCTCGTGTTTCTCCATGCCTTGGCAACCGCGGTGTTCGGTCCGGCCCTCACGGCCTCAGTGCCTCATTTGGTAAGACCGTCGAACTTTACGGCGGCCAATGCATGGCTGCAGACGACAACCAGCTTCGGTGTGATCCTGGGACCGGCGTTGAGCGGCATCGGCATTGCGGCGCTCAGCTCTCAATCAGTGCTCTGCGTTAATGCCCTGACGTATGTCGTGTCGGCTATCTGTCTTCTACCGGTTCGCTTGCCGTCGGTTCCCGCATCGCCTGGGCAATCCGCCATTTTTTCTTCGCCGATTAAAGATCTTGTGGAGGGCCTCCGGTTCGCCAAACAACAAATCCTCTTGCTCCTGATCGTCATCGCGGCCTTGCATTCCTTCGGCACGGCCGCCTTCTCGACGCTCTTTCCGGTATTTGGCCGCAAGATGCTCGATCTTGGACCGGTCGAAGTCGGCTACCTGTGGTCCGCGCTGGGTGTCGGATTGTTCTTGATGTCGTTGGGGCTGGTCCGGATGACCGAGTGGAATTTTTCGCGGCGATTGCAGGTCATTGCCATTTCCAGCGGCATCAGCGGCGCGGCACTCTTTGGATTAGCCGGCGCGCCGAACAGCACGGCCGCCGCCGTCTGCATGGTGGTGATTGGCGGAGGTATCGGGGCGTTCACACCGATCGCGTGGGGTGTGATGCAAGAAGTGTCCCCAGAACGTCTCGTTGCCCGCGTGCTGACCATTTACGGTACCGGTGCTATGACGGCCGCCATTGTAGGCATGACGCTGTTCGGTTGGATTACGCAACAATTCGGCGAGCGCATGAGCGTAATAGCCATTGGGCTCGTACTCCTTGTCACTGCGGCGTTAGTCGCCACGTTTCAACAATGGATGACCGCCTTTACACTTAAAAAGTAAGGACGGAGTGTCTACGGGTAGACAACCTATGCTCGCTCGCATGCCTCTCCTCTTTCGTCGTATGGGACCGGGCCAGCCGTGACTCATTGAAATCGCTTCAATCCGCAGACCGTACTGATTAGGCGTGACCTTTGCTTCAGTCAATTTGAGGAAGCAAAACCGTCAATGTAAGGAGGTTCACATGCGCTACATCATCGCTGCGTTGCTAGCGACAAGCTTGGGAGTCAGTCAGGCCTGGGCCCTATTTGAGACAAATAAAGAGCTCGCCGAGTCCGCAACGATTACGATGGATCAAGCCGTCAAAATGGCCGTCGCCGCTGTGCCCGGGAAAGCGGTTGAGGCCCAACTGGGGAAAGAGGATGGCCGAACCGTCTACGAAATCGATATCATCGATTCGAGCAAGAAGGAGCGGACGGTGTACATCGATGCACAGACCGGCAAGACCATGAAGATCGATAAATAATAAGAGTCGGGAAACTGTGGGAGTGACCGTACGTCATTGCGGCAGTCCGCTCCAAGAAGATCAGGCCGGCTGAGACAGCGGGCCTGATCTTCTATGGTGAAGCAAGACGACTATCGAGTCGAAGTGACAATGGTCGGAAGTGCGGGGCTAACGGCGGTTTTCAAACGAGTCAATCCTTCTCGAATTTTTTGGATCCATTCATCGGACGTCGCCGGCGCAACCGTCTGCTGAAGAAACGACTCCCAGGTGTTGAGCGCTTCCACCGGTTGACCTTTGAATTCAAGCGCAACACCGAGGTTATACGAGGCCGATGCCATCATCGGGTCGGCCTCCAGTGCGGCACGAAATTCACTGATCGCTTCTTCTTGATGCCCAGTCTTCCAGAGAATCTGGCCCAGGTTGTTATGTGCACGTCCGAAATCGCCGTTTACGCGAAGTGCGGCGCGATACGACGCCACGGCTTGCCCCTGATTCCCCGTCCGTTCCCATGCCAACCCGGCATCCGTCAAGAGCGAGGCATCGTGCGGCATGAACTCCAATCCCTTCCTGTACGCTTGCAGCGCTCGAGACCATTGCCCGTCATCGGCATACGCCAGGCCAAGATTCCTGACCATCCACGGGGCATCGGGTTTCAGTTGGGTGGCCGTCTCGTAATGGAAAATCGCGAGGTGCAGTAGATCGGCATCGTTATGAAGCGCCATAGCGATGCTATGGAGCAGATGTCCCGTGGCAAACGATCGATCGGCCTCGGGTTCGGCGCCATGGGCTATCGCTCTCGTAGAGCTCTGACGGATGGTCGGGGTCCCAACATCCAAATGATGCGTAGTTAACCATTCCCGAATAACCGGAGCGGGAATCGAATAACCGATTCCGGACTTCAGGGAGACACTCCCAATCGAGGCGCCCGTCCGATCTTTCGCACGCTCAAGATAGGGAACGGTGGTTACTACCATGCCGAGGACCACGCCAGTTTCTGCGTCAATTAAGGGGCCTCCACTATTTCCAAAATTCAAAATGCCCGTGGTTTGAACAAAGCCCGCTTGTCGCCCGTTCGTCCGCGACCGGCCTTGGGCCATGCCGCTGACCATTCCCGACCCAGCGGTTGAATGCAACGCAAAGCCCATCTGTAAGATGTCCGTTATCCGGGGATATCCCATCGACATCACGTCCGTTCCCTCTAAGGGATTCTCGGCGGCGAGCGCTAGAATTTCAGGAGAATCCACAGGGACGCGAAGCGCGGCGAGATCGGCATCGCCATCGATAGCGAGCACTTGAGGAGACGTCGCTACAAGTCGGTCGCGAATATACACCAGCAGCCGCGAGCCGCCCTCCACGACATGGGCATTGGTTACAAGCAGCCCGTCTTCCGAAAGAAAAAATCCGCTTCCCATGGAGACACTGTGCCCTGCGTCGTTTATAGCAACGATGAGGACAGTGGCCGCCTTGACATGCTGTACTATCTCAGCACGCTGGCCGGCACAGAGAGGATTGGCGGCGAAAAGGCTGGACAGTAGAAGGGTCAACAACAACTTGTTCATACTGCTAGTGGAATGTACCACAACTTTTCCCAGACTGTAAGCCCCCTGCTGACAGAGGCATACAGATTAGGCCTGCAGACAGAATGCATCAGTCCTTTATGATATGAAGGACATTTTGTCCCGTCACCCTGTAAGGCAATCACATGATGACCACGTTGTTTCTCGGGGCGACCTTTCAGCTCCTCACATCAATGCCATACGTTCTCCCGTTTATGACCGCCCAAGCGCAGCTCGCTCCACCGCGAACGGTAAATTCAGAGACGCAAAAAGATCTGCCCGATACCGAGCAACTAATGCTGAAATGGAACGAATTGCGAACTGAATATGACCGACTACAACTGAAGGCGGAGGACCTTCAGCGGCAGTTGGACAAAGCGCAGCAGGATCTCGCCGGTGGGAAAAAGGCGTTAGGTGATGTGAACGCGCGGCTTGCTGTACTGGAAAAAGAAAAATCGCAGATGGCCGGCGCACTCACCGAAGCACGCGACCAGGCCCGGGACCTTTCGACGAAGCTTGCCGCCGAGCAGGTCAAAGCCGCGACCTTGCGTGAAGACAAGCAACGCCTGATGAGCGGCACCACGACGACCAAGGAAGAAATCGCCCGATTGCAGAAGCATGCCGCCGAATTGGAGACGGAGGCGGCTCGCGCTGAAGACCTGGCGAAGCGCCTGGCGGAACGCGATCAGGAAATCGAACGCCTTCGAAAATCCGTCGCAGATAAGGAATCGCTTGCCAATAAAGTGGCGGGGCTCACGGATAAATTGGAACGCGCGAAACAGCAAGTGACGTCCCTCACCGATGAACTGGCGATTCGCAATGAAGAAGCGGCACGGGTTCGGCAGGAGCGGGATCAACTCATCATCGAAATTCAGAAACGGCAAGAGGGCTTCAAGGGAAGAGACCCCAGCGCCCGTACCGGCGCCTATGACCGCTCAATCGAAAGAGCGCCGGACGATCGCACCAAATTGAGTATCGAGCCGTCAGGAGGCGCGCTCCTCCATGAGCTGAGCAAGCCGTTTCCGGGTGCGCATTGAGTGATGCGCGTCAACCATGTGCCGCTTTCTCAGTGTCAATGATTGTCCTCATTATGGGCGTGTCGGGTTCCGGTAAATCGACCATCGGCCGACGTTTGGCGGACGCGTTACACTGGACATTTGTCGACGCCGACTCGTTTCATTCTCGGGTCAATATTGAACAGATGCGAGCGGGCAGGCCGCTGTCGGAGCGTGATCGCGCACCGTGGCTGCATGCGATACGTGCCGCGATCGTCGGGTGGATCAGGAAGGAACAGAACGTCGTCTTAGCTTGCTCTGCACTCACAGCGGCCTCCCGCCGAATACTGATTCCCGATCGCCGATCCATCGCATTGGTGTATTTGAAAGGCTCGTTTGACCTGATTCAGACACGGCTGGCACAACGACAACATCACTTCATGCCGCGAGAACTTCTAGCGAGTCAATTCGATGTGCTCGAAGAGCCCACAGACGCGTGTACGATCGATGCAGCTTGGCCGCCTGACACAATTACCGCACACATCAAACAGCACCTAGATTCTACTTTCTCCTAAAATTTCACTTTCGTTGTAAGACAATGGAGGATAGCCGCTCGGCAGGAATCCCGCTCGTATCCGTCCGCCAAGGTACGTATGCTTCTCTCGCTATCTACAGTCTATGTGTGACGAGGAGATATCATGAAAGTACTCGCGGTTCATCCCAGCGCATTGATGTATACCAAGATCTATCTTCGATTGGAGCCGCTTGGGCTGGAGCTGATGGCCCAGGCCATCCGCCAAGCCGGACACGACGTGCGCCTCATTGACTTGCAAGCTGAAAACCATTGCGACTACTTTAAGCTTCTGCAGAGCTGGCGACCCGATGTCGTCGCCTTCTCCTGTAATTATCTGGCCAATGTGCCGGAGGTCGTCGATCTTGCGAAATTGACCAAAGCCGCGCTTCCGCAAAGTTTTGTATTCGTCGGCGGCCACAGCGCCTCGTTTATCGCCGAACAGTTTCTCGATCATGGCGGCGGGGCAATCGACTGTATTCTCAAAGGCGAAGGCGAGGCGGTCGCTTCGGAACTCCTGCTGGCGATTGAACAGGATCGAACAGCCATTATGCAGGTTCCGGGTGTCGTGTCACCCTTCGGTGTGGGACCGCCTCCGCGCTTTGTCGAGAGCCTCGACGCGATTAGCCCGGCACGAGACCTGTTGCGCCATCGCCGAAAATATTTCATCGGCGTCCTGGACCCTTGCGCCTCTATCGAATTTGCGCGCGGATGCCCATGGGATTGTTCATTCTGCAGCGCCTGGACCTTTTACGGCCGCAGCTATCGCGTGATCAGCCCCGAAAAAGCCGTGGAGGATTTACGACGAATCAAAGAACCGGGGGTGTTCATCGTCGATGATGTGGCCTTTATCCAGGGCAAGCATGGCATGGCCATCGGCGAAGCGATCGCCAAGAAAGGCATTAAGAAGAAATATTATTTGGAGACCCGTGGAGACGTGCTGCTGCGAAACAAGGAGGTCTTTAGTTTCTGGAAATCCATCGGTCTGGAATATATGTTTATCGGCATCGAGGCCATAGACGAAGAGGGATTGCTGAAGCACCGTAAACGTATCTCGCTCGGGAAGAATTTTGAGGCGCTGGAATTCGCCCGCTCCCTCGGCATTACGGTTGCGATTAATTTAATCGCCGACCCGAGCTGGGACCGCTCACGCTTCGAGGTCATCCGTCAGTGGTGCCTTGAGATCCCCGAAATTGTGAATATCAGCGTCAACACGCCGTATCCCGGGACAGAAACGTGGTTGACGGAATCGCGCACTATTCAAAGCCGCGATTATCGATTGTTCGACATTCAGCATGCCGTGTTGCCGACGACACTGCCTTTGCCGGAGTTTTATGAAGAATTGGTGAAGACGCAGCAAGTGCTCAACGCCAAGCACCTGGGATGGACGGCGCTGAAATCCACCGCCAAGATCGCAGCCGGGCATCTCCTGCGTGGACAAACGAATTTCGTGAGGATGCTTTGGAAGTTCAATAGCGTCTACAATCCCGCTTTACAACTGGCGGACCACCGGCAACCCATTCAATACGAGATGGCCTTGCCGCCGCTACCGAGCCAGCGCATCAATCCAGATCTGCTCTATATTCACCACGCCAAAGGCCGCCAAGGCCGTCACATCGACGACTCTACAGAACAGTTCGTGGAGGCGACGAGGATGGGGACCGCCATATAGTACACTGACTCGTCTTTGACGATTTCGCTATTCCATGCTAGATCAAGGCATGGAGCGCGACGGCTCGCTCAGTGAGAAACAGCGTGCCAATCAGCAAGTCACCATCCTCGTGGTGGATGATGACGCCGGCCTCTGCCACCTTACCCGTCTTTTACTCACGCAATACGGATATACGGCGCTCCATGCCTTGAATGCTGAGGCCGCCTTACACCTCAGTACCCGGCATCCCGGTCAAATCGATCTTCTCCTCGTCGACATTGCTATGGCCGGCATGAGCGGTCCACAACTTGCGCAAGCGTTACGAATCATGCGCCCGCATATACACCTGCTCTTTATGTCGGGGTTGGTCACAGAGAAAAACTTTCAAGGGGTCCTGGGCGGGCGCTTTCTCCGGAAACCCTTTACTCCCTCAGGCCTCGTCGAGACAATCGAAACAATCCTGCATCCTAATCCCGGGCAGGCTCTTAGTGTAGAGGCCTAATACCGTAATTTCTGTACGTGCAATTGTTGACTGGACACCACCTTCTCTACCGACAGACGGCGCCTCGTCATTTCGGTATAACACTTAAGATGTTTCAACCAATTCACAAAGGAGCAGGCGCATGGATCTCCTTGAATGGGCGCTTCTCAAAATGTATGCATGGCAAAGCGCGGTGCTGGCCGTCCTGGTCCCTCTCTTCCTTGCCAGCTTGGCTGCCGCCGTCTATATAACCCGTGAGGCGTACTTGAAAAGGTGTGTTCCTCTTAAATAGGACTGGTCCAGAGCGTGCTCGACGGAATTCTCGTTATCCTTCTTCCCTATATACTTAAAGAATGCGCACGCCGGTCTTTCCTCAGCCTGCCGCCTTATTGTTACCTAAACTGCTGCTGTCTTGGGTCATCATCATCGTCCTCGGCACGACGTTGCCCTGGCACACTCTCCATCCGGCTCCGCAATGGTGGAGAATAGATTGGTCCCTATTCCCTAGCGGGGCGCTGGCGCGGCGCGTCCTATTCGATGTGGCTGTGAATGTCGTCCTGTATCTGCCCTTCGGCTATCTCTTCCGGCAATGGGTTGAGCAAAAAGGCGCGCGTATGATCTTCGCCTATGTCATCGGTATGGCAGCGGCACTCTCGTGCTGCACTGAATTCGTTCAAATCTTCAACCCGATGAGATTCCCCGCGATGGCGGACGTCATCATGAATGTGACGGGAGCGATGCTGGGCGCCTGGGCGGTAATGCCGAAGGATGACCATGAATCGCCTTTCCTTTTGGTTGATACCATCTCTTAGTCGTATGAATATCGCCTTCGTCCCCAATAGCGTTTGAGCCTAGCATTCATGGATCAGCCAATCCTGGCCTTGCTGCGCGCAGCCCACTCTGCTTCTGCCTCAAAAGTTGACGATAAGTAGCGACGATATATACTTACATCGCTAGTTACATGTCACTTTTAGGAGGTACCGTATGTCACCCTGTTGCATCTATGGTTGCATGGCTTCGACGGGAGTTACGCAAGATAAGACGACCGGCGGATTTTATTGTGCCAAGCACGCTGCCAAGCAGACCAATAAGGCATCCACGCATCGCTCGCCCAGTACAAAATCCAAGTAGTTCAGCGCCTACTTCGCCCACCCTCCTGACTTACCGTTGATCAGTCGGTCACTTAACACGAAACAGGGGAAATGGAAGCAGACGTAGGGCTCACGTCTCTGAACTAAAAAACAAAGAACTGCATGTTCCTCGTTACAGAAACGTGGAGAGAAGCTTAGGCGGCAAGGAACCTATCTCACTTCTTGTAAGAGCCAGTAACGACCATGCCGCCTAGTTGTCCTTGTTCCTGTTTGTCCCTCTCCCGCATCGTTTGTTGCTCTCCTTAACACTCTAATAACACCAACGCTCACGCGCCCGGCACCCAAAAAACGATGCATCTGTTCCCGCTGGGGGGCGCCTCAAACGCGGACAGGGATTCTCAGAGGTTCGCAAACTTGTCGGCAATATTTTGAATGATGTGGCTTGAGACAACTTTATTAGCGACACTTTTGCATGTGTCTGAAATAGGCTTCATCAATGGTTAGACCTTT
>Ga0308176_10001577_pt1 | contig 14348 bp, 10 predicted proteins | sample PhyCR2_3_FD_203890 | JGI IMG/M metagenome (GOLD analysis project Ga0308176, IMG submission 203890) | Soil microbial communities from UC Gill Tract Community Farm, Albany, California, United States - DLSLS.C.R2 | ecosystem: Environmental > Terrestrial > Soil > Agricultural land | place: USA...
CTGCGCTCGGCCCGGGTGCTCGACGAGGACCTCGATCGCTGGGCCGAGGCCCAGGGCGCGACGGCGCGGACATCGGGCATCACGGTGGGCGATGGCGCCGCGCTGGTGATGCTGGAGGCGTCGCTGGGCCGCGACCGTCTGGTGCAGGACGGCGACGGCTTCATGACCCGCCGGAGCCGCGAGCGGTTCGACCTCGCCGCGCTCGAGCGTATCGCCGCCGAGGAGCCCAGCCGGCTCTCGCCCAACGTGCTGCTCCGCCCGGTGATCGAGAGCGCCATCCTGCCCACGGTGGCGTATCTGGGTGGCCCGGGCGAGCTGCGCTATCTGGCCATGACTCCACCGATCTATCAGCGCCTCGAGGTCGCGCGGCAACGGCCGCTGCCGCGCTGGTCGGGTGTCATCGTGGAGCCGCGGGTGGATCGCGTGCTGGAGAAGTTCGGGATCGAGCTCGCCGACCTGTTCGGTCCGCCGGGCGCGGTCGAGGCGCACCTGGTCCGCTCCCAGCTGCCCGCCGACGCGCTGGAGGCGCTCGAGCGGCTCCGCACCGACATCGACGCGGGGTACGGCGTGCTGGAGCGCGCCGCCGCGGACGTCGATCCCACGCTGGTCCGCCCCGCGCAAGCGGCCCGGCAGCAGGCCCTGAGCGGGACGCAGGATATCGAGAAGAAGCTGGTCCAGCACCTCAAGCGGCGGCAGGAGACCGAGCTCAATCAGCTGGCCCGGGCGCGGACCGCCGTTCTGCCGGCGGGGAAGCCGCAGGAGCGCGTCCTTACCGTGGCGCCGTTTCTCGCGCGCTTCGGCGTAGGCCTGCTCGCCGAGCTCACCGCGGCGTTCGAGCAGTGGTATGGCGGCGCCCTTGAAGGGCCGTCGGGACCGGCATAGACTCGACATATGTCGGTGATCGCGCTGTTCCTCCTGGTAGCGCTCCTCATTCCAATTCTGGGAATCGTGGTGGACTCGCCCATCGGGCGCGCACTGGCCCGGCGGCTGGAAGGCCCGCAGCTAACGCCGCCGGACGTGGCAGCGCTGGCCAAGCGGGTCGAGCTGCTGGAGGCGGAAATGGACGACCTGAACCGGAGCCTCCAGACCCTGCAGGACGACAACGCCTTCCTGCAGCGGCTGCTGGCGGACCCGTCGCGCTCCACCCTCCCACCGCCGTCCGCGTCCTGAGCCCGCCGGCGCGCCGCCCCCCCCGACCAGCGGTGATGGTGGCGGCCGGCATCCTCCTGAGCCGGCTGGTCGGCCTCATCCGCAATCGCGTTTTCGCCCACTACTTCGGCACCTCCGACGCCGCGGACGCCTTCAACGCCGCGTTCCGGATCCCCAACTTTCTCCAGAACCTGTTCGGCGAAGGCGTGCTCTCGGCCTCTTTCATCCCGGTCTACGCGGGGCTCCGGGCGCGCGGTGAAGACCAGGAAGCCGAGCGGGTAGCGGGAGCGGTGGCCGCGCTGCTGGGCCTGGTCACGGCGGTGCTGGTGGCATTGGGCATCCTGCTCACGCCGTGGCTCATCGCGATCATCGCCCCGGGGTTCGAGGGCGCCAAGCGCGAGGCCACCGTCCGACTGGTGCGGATCCTGTTCCCGGGCGCCGGCCTGCTGGTGCTCTCGGCCTGGTGTCTCGGCGTGCTGAATAGCCACCGGCAGTTCTTCCTGAGCTACGCCGCGCCGGTGCTGTGGAACCTGGCCATCATCGTCAGCCTGGTGGCGTTCGGCGCGAGCAGGGCGGGGTATCCGCTGGCGGAGATGGCCGCGTGGGGATCGGTGGCCGGGAGCCTGCTTCAGCTCGGCGTCCAGCTACCGACTGTCGCTCGGCTGCTCGAGGGGCTGCGCCCGCGACTGGCGCGCGGATCGACGCAGGTGGCGCTGGTGCTGCGCAACTTCGGGCCGGTGTTCGTGGGGCGCGGCGTGGTGCAGATCAGCGCCTACGTCGACACCGTGCTCGCGAGCCTCCTGCCCACCGGTGCCGTGGCCGGCCTCTCGTATGCGCAGGTGATCTACACGTTGCCGGTGAGCCTGTTCGGGATGTCGGTGTCGGCAGCCGAGCTGCCGGCCATGGCCAGCGCAATGGGCACCGAGGCCGAGCGCGCGGCCCAGCTCCGGGGCCGGCTGAGCGACGGGCTCCGCCAGATCGCCTTTCTCGTCGTGCCCTCCGCGATCGCGTTCCTCGCGCTGGGCGATGTGGTGGCGGGCGCGGTGTACCAGTCGGGCGCGTTCACCCGCGCCATGACGGTGTACGTGTGGGGAATCCTGGCGGGCTCGGCCGTCGGCCTGCTGGCCTCGACCATGGGGCGGCTGTATTCGTCGGCGTTCTACGCCATGCATGACACCCGGACGCCGCTCCGGTTTGCCGTACTCCGAGTGGCCCTCACCATCGGCCTGGGCTACCTGTGTGCGCTGCCGCTTCCGCGGGCCTTGGGCGTCGACCCCCGGTGGGGCGCCGCCGGCCTCACCGCCTCGGCGGGACTGGCGGGCTGGATCGAGTTCCTGCTCCTCCGCCGCGCGCTCAACGCGCGCATCGGCGTGACCGGCCTTCCCGGTCGACTGGTGGCGCGGCTCTGGGGGGCGGGGCTGGTGGCCGCGGCGCTCGCCTGGGGGCTGCGGCTGGCGCTTCCCGGCGCGCATCCGATTTTCGCCGCGCTCGCCGTGCTGGGCGCCTACGGAGCGGTGTATTTTCTGGTGACGGACCGCCTCGGGATCCCCGAGGCGCGAGCCGTCATGCGCCGCCTGCGCCCCGGGGAACCGCGGCCCGGCGGCGCGGGTTAACCGGCGGCACGGCTCATGACGGCATCAGGCATCTCCGACGCGCTCCAGCGCAAGCTCGACACCCTCCCCGAAGGCCCCGGCGTGTACCTGTGGAAGGACGCGAACGGGGAAGTGTTGTACGTCGGCAAGGCCAAGCGGCTTAAGCAGCGGGTGCGGAGCTACTTCGCCGCCGATTTCGACGGCAGCCCCAAAGACCGGCTGCTCCGACGACTGATTGCGGACGTCGAGACCATCGTGGTCGCGTCCGAGGCCCAGTCGCTGATTCTCGAGAACAACCTCATCAAGGAGTACCGGCCGCGGTTCAACGTTCGGCTCAAGGACGACAAGAGCTACCCGTCCATCGCCGTCACGCTGGCCGATCCGTTTCCCCGCGTCATTGTCACCCGCCGCCGTGATATCCCCGGCGCGCGCTACTACGGCCCGTACACCGACGTCGCCCAGCTCCGCCGCACGCTGGCCATCATCCGCCGGCTCTACACCGTGAGGAGCTGCGCCGACGATCTGCCCGCAGAGCAGCGCGAGCGGCCCTGTCTCGACTATCACATCGGCCGCTGCCAGGCGCCCTGCGTGGGCTGGCAGACCGGGCAGGATTACCGGCGCATGGTGGGCGACGTGGTCGATTTCCTCGAGGGCCGCACCGTGGACGTCCGGCAGAAGGTGCGCGAGGCGATGCTCGCCGCGAGCGAGCGCGAGGACTTCGAGCGCGCCAAGGACATGCGCGACGCCCTGCGCTGGCTCGACCGCCTGGACGAGCCGGTGAGCGTGGAGGTCATGGGCACCGGTGACGCGGACGTGGTGGGTTACGCCCGGGATGGCGACGACGCCGTCGGCGTGCTCATGCGGGTCCGCGACGGTCGGGTGGTTGGACGCGAGCATCGCTTCCTGGAAGGGCTCGAGGAGGAGCAGGACGGTGCCGTGCTGAGCGCGTTCCTGGCCCGCTACTATGTGCCCGCCGAGGGGCGGGCCCGTCGCGTGGTGCTGCCATTCCCGCCGGACGACTGGGACGCGCTCCGCGAGCTGCTCCCCGGTACCGACTGGACCATCCCGCAGCGCGGCACCGCGCACCGGTGGCTCGACCTGGCCGACGCCAATGCCCGGCACCTGCTCGAGAGCCTCCGCATCGAGTCGTTTGAAACCGAGGAGCGCGCCGAGGATCCGGTGTACGCCCTGGGTCGGGATCTGGGCCTCAGCTCGGTGCCGCGGAGCCTGGTGTGCGTGGACATCTCGCACAATCAGGGGCGCGACACGGTGGGATCGCTGGTCTGGTTCGAGGCCGGCCGGCCCCGGAAGAGCGAGTATCGCAAGTTCAAGATCCAGGGCCTGGGCCAGCAGGACGACTTCGCCGCCATCCACGAAGTCATCACCCGCTATCTCACCCGACGGCGGGACGAGGCCCTGCCGCTGCCCGATCTCATCGTCATCGACGGGGGCAAGGGGCAGCTCAACGCGGCGCTGGACGCCATGGACAAGGTGGGATTGGGCCCCATTCCCATGGTGAGCCTGGCCAAGCGCGAGGAAGAGGTGTTCGTGCCCGGCAGGACCGAGAGCCTCCGGCTCCCGCGGCGGAGCCCGTCGCTTCGTCTGCTGCAGCGCGCCCGCGACGAGGCCCACCGGTTCGGCCTGGCCTACAACCGCCAGCGCCGCACCACGCGCACCATCACGTCGGAGCTGCTCAACATCCCGGGGGTGGGGCCCAACCGGCGCCGGCGATTGCTCGAGCGGTTCGGCAGCCTGGCCGGCGTACGGTCGGCGTCGGTGGCCGAGCTCGCCACCGTGCCCGGGTTCTCGACCCGGCTCGCCGAGCGGATTCTCTCCCACCTCAACGCCGCCCGATGACGGCCGACCCCACGCTCCACGGCGCCGACTGGACGCTCGAGTGCTCCAGCTGCGGCGCGAAGCACGGCCCCGAGGGGCTGCCGACCGTGTGCGATCGCTGCGGCATGCCGTGGCTGGTGCGCTACCCGTCGCGCGCACCGACGCTGCTCGATCGCGCCGAGCTGCGCCGCCGGCACGGCATGTGGCGCTACCGCCCGTTCCTGCCCCTGCTTCCGGGCGAAGAGCCCGTCACGCTGGGCGAGGGCGACACCCCGCTGCTGCGGATCGATCGCACCGGCCGGCGGCTCGGCGCCGCCGACCTGTGGGTCAAGGACGAGGGCGCCAATCCGACCGGGTCGTTCAAGGCCCGCGGACTGAGTGCCGCCATCACCCGCGCGGTTGCGGCCGGCGCCGATCGGTTCGTGCTGCCGACGGCGGGAAACGCGGGCGTCGCGGCCGCCGCGTATGGGGCCCGTGCCGGGCGCCCGGTTCGCGTCTATGCGCCGCGCAGCACGCCACCCACCATCCTGTCCCAGATCCGTGCCTTCGGCGGCGATCTGGTTCTCCTCGATGGCCACATCGGCGACTGCGGGCGGGTCTCTCGCGCCTACGCCGCGGAGACCGGCGCGCTCGATCTCTCCACCTTGCGGGAACCCTATCGGATCGAAGGGAAGAAGACCCTGGGGCTCGAGCTGGCCATGCAGCTCGGCTGGACCTTGCCTCAGGCGATCATCTATCCGACCGGCGGAGGTACCGGCCTGATCGGCATGTGGAAGGCGTTCCAGGAGCTGCTCGCCGCCGGCTGGGTTCAGGGAACGCTCCCGCGCATGTACTCGGTCCAGAGCACCGGCTGCGCGCCCGTCGTGCGGGCGTTCACCGCTGGAGCCCAGGCGTGTGATGCCTGGGACGAGCCCTGGACCGTGGCCAGCGGGCTTCGGGTTCCGGCGCCCCTGGGTGGGCGGGTCATGCTCGAAGTCCTTAGGGAAAGCAGCGGCGGGGCGGTGGCGGTGGACGACGCGGCGCTCGAGCAGGAGGCCACCTTGGCCACCCGGGAGACCGGCATCGACTTCAGCCCCGAGGGGGGCGCGACTCTGGCAGGGGTCGCCGCGCTGCTCGCGAGCGGGGAGCTCCGCCCCGGCGACCTGATCGTGGCCTTCAACACCGGGGCGGGGTGGCTCTACCGCGAGCCGGGGGAATTGCCTCCCGTCTGAGCCTCGGCCATATTTATAAGTCTATGGCTGATGGACATTTTGCCATTCTCGACCCCGCGGCGGGCATCAGCGGCGACATGCTGCTCGGCGCGCTCGTCGACGCCGGCGCGCCAGTCTCCTGGCTCGAGGCGCTGCCGGCGCGTCTGGGGTTGGCCGGCCTCACGGTGCGGGTCGAATCGGTCGACCGCTGCGGCATTCGGGCTACCAAGGTCCACGTGGTGCTCCCCGACGGCAGCGAGGAGCTACCCGCGCCGGACCACTCCCTCCATCATCGCCACGGCGACCATCCTCACTCCCATCCTCACGACGGCGCCCACCGGCACATTGGCGACCTGATCGGAGCCGTGGAGCATGCGCCGCTCTCGCCGTGGGTGCGGGAGCGCGCGGTCCGCGCCTTTCGACTGCTGGGCGAGGCCGAGGGCAGGGTCCACGGAGTGCCGGCGGACGAGGTGGCCCTGCATGAGGTGGGTGCGCTCGATGCCCTGGTGGACGTCGTGGGAGCCATCGAAGGATTCGAGCGGCTGGGCATCACCCGCATCTTCAATCGGCCGCTCGCGGTCGGGGACGGGTGGGTGCACGCCGCCCACGGCGTGATGCCGGTGCCGGCGCCGGCCACGGCGCTGCTGCTCGAGGGCCTCGAGATCGCGCCCAACGGGCCCGTCAGCGGCGAGGCGGTGACACCCACTGGGGCGGCGCTGCTGCGGGTGCTCTCCGAGGGCCCGCCGCCGCCCCGTTGGCGCGCGACGATGGGCGGGGCCTGGGGGGCGGGAGGTCGCAATCCCGGCAGCTATCCCAACGCGCTCCGGCTGGTCATCGCCGAGCCGGTGGCGGAGGCGGGCGAGGTCGTGGTGCTCTCGACCGACCTGGACGATCTGAGCCCCGAGTACCTGGATCCGCTGCGCGAGGCGCTGGTGGGCGCGGGCGCGGTGGACGTGCAGGTATGGGCCACCCAGATGAAGAAGGGACGGACCGGTTTCCGGGTCGAGGCCGTCGTGGCGGCCGCTGGCGCGGACCGGGTGGCCGACGCGTTCTTCCGACACAGCACGACCGCGGGCGTGCGCCGGCAGCCCGCCGAGCGGCTGACCCTGGCCCGGCGTGAGGTACAGGTAGAGGCGTCCGACGGTACCCGCGTGCGGGTCAAGGTGCTGGAGGCGCCGGATGGTCTGCGGGTGAAGCCGGAGTACGACGACGTGGCGGCCCTGGCGAAACGGACCGGGCGGCCCGCTCATGAGGTGGCAAGGGACTTGCACGACCGGGCCTTCCGCCTGGTGGGTTCCGAGAGTGCCACCCGGTATCAGACCCCGAACAAGGAGTCGTGAGTGAACGCACAGATCGCGTCGGCTTTCGTGCTGCTTACGGCGGGCGCCACGGTTGCGGCCGCCCAGCAGCCGACCGTGAATGATCGCGTGGCGAAGGCAATGCCCACGTCGTATCAGCCCGCCCAGTGCAACATCAAGCCGAACCACTTCAAGGTGGCGAGCGCCGCCGGCTACATCAAAGCGGCCATCGAGACCGATGTGCCCGAGAACAAGGTTCGCATCCTCGGCCAGGCCGAGAAGGTGGATCTCGAGGCGATACAGCAGAACGGCCAGGATAAGAACCCGGCGGCCTGGTACTATCTCGGACGCATCTACCTCATGCAGGGGAGGCTTGCGCCCGGCGATAGCGCGCTCACCAAGGCCGAGCAGCTCGCGCCCGATTGCGCCAAGGACATCAGCCTGTACCGCCGGAACGCCTGGGTCACGCTGATCAATGCCGGCAGCAAATTCGAGGAGGACAAGAATACCGACTCGGCGTTCGCGCTGTATCGGCAGGCGAACTCGATCTACCGCCAGTCGCCCATCGGCTTCTACCGGGCGGCGTCGATCTGGAACGACAAGGGGCAGGCGGACAGCGCCGCCTACTACTTCGGCATGGCGGCCGCCGCCGTTCCGTCCGACGTGACGGATACCACCGAAGTGAAGTATCGCAACAACTCGGCGTTCAGCCAGGGCGTGTTGCTGCTCAACGCCAAGAAGTACGACCAGGCGGCGCCGGTGTTCGAGCAGTACCTCAAGTGGGTGCCGAATGACGCCCAGGCCAAGCGCGGCCTGGCCGCCGCGTACCGCGGGCTCGGCCAGAACGACAAGGCGTCGGCACTGGAGAAGGAAGTGGCGGCCAGCGGTGGGGCCGGGGCCGCCGGCGGCGCGGCCGGTGGTGGGGCGGGCACCGACGACATCATGAGCGCCGGCATCAGCCTGTTCAAGGACAAGAAATACGCCGAGGCGGCGGGAGCGTTCGAGAAGGTGGTCGCGGCGGAGCCGTACAACCGCGACGCGCTTTCCAGCCTGGCCAACACCTACCTGGCCCTGGGCAACGCGCCGAAGCTGCTCGAGACCTCCCAGCGGCTGGTGGCGATCGAGCCGATGAGCGAGAGCGCGCTCAAGCTGCTGGGCGAGGGCTACAAGCAGAGCTCCAAGGTGGATGATGCGGTGAAGACCGCCGAGCAGGTGCTCGCCCTCCCGGCCAACGTGCGGGCCGCCAACTTCGCGACCCAGGGGAACGGCGCGTCGCTCACGCTCACGGCCACCGGCCGCGCCGCCCAGACACCCGCCGGCAAGCCGATCGCGCCGACGGCCGTACCGATCACGGTAGAGTTCATCAACGCCAGCGGGCAGCCGGTGGCCACCCAGGAGGCTACCATCCCGGCGGTCACCGACGGGGCGTCGCAGGACGTGAAGGTCGACGCGCAGGGCGCGGGGATCGCGGCCTGGCGGTACAAGCGGAAGTAGACGCGCGAGCGAGGAGCGATCATGGCCGGAGTGCATGCGCAACGGACGACCAGCGCCGGTCTCACGACCACGCAGGCGCCGTTCATCGAGCAGGCCCAGGCCGAGGGACGGCTGTATATCCACCAGCCCTACGAGCTCTATTCCGAGGGTAACCACGAGGCCTGGCGCCGGCTCTACACCCGGATGGAAGATCGCTGGCGGCGCTACGCCAATCCTCGCTTCCTCCAGGGGATCGACAATCTCTGCCTCGATCCCCAGCGGGTGCCCAAGCTCGAGGACGTGAACCGATTTCTCAGCCCGCTCACCGGCTTCAAGGCCAAGGCGGTGAGCGGGTATGTTCCGTCCTTCCTCTTCTTCGACTGCCTCCGCAACCGCGAATTTCCAACGACGATCACCATCCGGGACGGTGCCACGCTCGACTACCTCCCGGAGCCCGACATCTTCCACGATATCGCCGGGCATGTCCCGATGCACACCGACCGCGCCTTCGCCGACACACTGGTGCGGTTCGGCGATTGCGCGCACACGGCGGCGGAGATCGTCGCCGGTATCAAGGATGAGCAGGAGCAAATCCGGCGGGTCACCAGCATCTTCAAGGCGCTGGCGCGGTTCTTCTGGTTCACCATCGAGTTCGGCCTCATGCGGGGGCCGGACGGGCAGGGGATCAAGGTCTACGGCAGCGGGTTGCTCAGCTCGCACGGCGAGATCGCCCACTCGGTGGACTCGCCGATGGTCCAGCGCTATCCGATGCAGCTCGAGTGGGTGGTGAACCAGTACTTCGAGATCGACCACTATCAGCCGCTGCTGTTCGTGGTGGACTCATTCGACCACCTGTTCGAGCTGGTGGGCGAGCTCGAGCGGTGGATGCGCGAGGGCCGGCTGGACAACGTGTCGCCCGGGGAGCCGGCGGTGAGCGAGCCCGATCTGCGCAGCTTTCTCGAGGCCTCGCGGGCCAAGTAGCGATGAATGACCGGCAGCTTGACACCCCGACGCGGGCCGGTCACAATTCACCCCACATTTGCGGGCGTAATTCAGTGGTAGAATGCCAGCTTCCCAAGCTGGACGTCGCCGGTTCGAGTCCGGTCGCCCGCTCTCGCGCTGGCCCCTCCCCGTCTCGACCTCGTTGAGACGGGGCTATTGTTGCCGGCATCCTCAGGCGCCGTCCATCTCGGGCTCGGCTGAGCCACCCCCGTAGCTCGGTTGCGTGTGTGCAGTATGCAGACCATCGATCCGTCTGAACGCCCCGATCCCCTGGTTGGCCGCGTCCTGCTCCGCGGCCTCCGGCTGGTAGAGCGTCTCGGCGTCACCAGCGAAGGGCCGCTGTATCGGGGCCAGTACGCCGGGACCGGGGCGTCGGTCGCGATCACGCTGCTCCGACTCCCCGGAACGCCTGCGGACCCTTTCCACCAGACCGCCTTGAGCGACCAACACTGGCAGCAGCTTCGGCGCGCCTGCCAGATCCAGCACCCCAACGTGGCTGGCCTGCTGGACGTGGGAGAAACATCGGACGGCATCGTCTACGCGGTCGCCGAGCTGCTCACTGGCGAGCTGGTGTCCGACATCCTGGCCGTGAGCGGCGGCATCCCGCCGCCGCAGGCCTTGGACATCTGCGTGCAGGTGGCGAACGGTCTGCGGGCGGCGCATGCCGCCGGTGTGGTCCACGGCAACGTGTCACCGCAAGCCGTGCTGGTGACCGGCGGCGGCGAACGTCTGACCGTCAAGCTGATCCGGTTCGACTTCACCCGGCACACCGAGGCCCCCGCCGACCCGTCAGCCGAGACGCCGTGGGCCGACCATCGAATCGACCCAACCGACGACATCGTGGGCGTGGGGGTCCTGCTCCACAGCGTGCTGACGGGGGTGCCGCCCGACGGTGAGCGGCGAAACCGAGCCATCCCCGCGGGGCTCCAGCGCGTCATCGACCGCTGCCTCGGCGGTCACGGACGCCACTACCCCACGATGGCCGCGCTGGCGGACGATCTGGCCCGACAGGCCGCGGCCGACCTCAACCCGCCGCGAGCCTCCCGGCGCCGGCCGGTGGTGGTCGCCATTCTTGCCGCGAGCGTGATCCTTCTGGCCGGAGCACTCTGGCTCGGTTGGACTCGAATGCGGAACGCGTCCGCCGAGGCCCGTAACGAGGTGGGAACCGGGACACTCGGAACGGTTACGGATTCGCAGCCGCCGCCGGCGGACGGACCTCGACCGGCGGCTTCGGCGCCGGCAAGGAACGGAGTCGGCCGACCGACCGATTCGGTCGTGGCCGCGAAGAAAGTCGCGGCGCCCCGGCCGCCGAGCGCCCGCCAAGGTTTGCGCGATTCGAGCGCCGCCGGACATACCCAGAGTCGTCGCCCCGTCCGGCAGTCCGCCACCACACTCAGCCCGTTCCGTCAGTCACACCCCTGGGCGGCCGAGCCAAAAGGTCGGGTCTACTTCCCGAGCAGTTGCCCGCAGGCCCTCGGCGCTCACGATCTGCTCTACTTCAGGACCGAGGCCGAGGCGCGAGCCAGCGGCCGGACCCGCTCGCCGGACCCCCGCTGCTCGTGACCCGGCTCGCTTGACTCCGCGTGTAGCCGGGTCGAGAATACTTCACCCCCGAACATCAATCGCTCCGCCTGCGGTCCTGCCAGAGGAACGCCGCGGGGCCGCGCTGGAGTCGTTGTGCCACCCACGCCCGAAACCGGATCGGCGCCCGCCACCATCCTGCTGGTGCAGGACAATCCAGCGGACGTGTACTGTACCGGTCGGATCTTGGCCGATGCGTTCGATCCGCCGCCGTCGATCGCGTCGCTGGCGAGCGTGGATGCCGCCTGCGCCCACCTCCGCTGCCATCCGGTCGACATCGTGCTGCTCGATCTCGGCCTGGCGGAGCGGCCCGGTCTCGAGGCCTCCGCGCGGTTGCTGCACGAAGCACCGCGCACGCCACTGGTGGTGCTCACCGAGCTGCGCGATCAGGCGGACGCGGAGGTCGCCGTCGCGCTCGGTGCGCACGACTATCTGGTGAAAGGCCGATTCACGGCGGCCGTGCTGGGCCGGTCGCTGCGCTATGCGATGGAACGGCATCGGCTCCAGAGCCGGCTCGACGAAATGTCACTGGTCGATCGGCTCACCGGCCTCACCAATCGCCGCGGGTTCACGGTCCGGGCGGAGGACGATCTCCGGCGCGCCCGGCGGAGCGGGGCATCCTTCGTGCTCGGGGTAGCCGACGTCGATGGCCTGGAACACATCAATGCCGTGCACGGGCGATTGGAAGGCGATCGCGCGCTGCGGGAGGCCGCCAGCGTGCTTCGCACCACGTTTCGCGACAGCGATGTGCTCGCCCGGATCGGCGGGGATGCGTTTGGCCTGCTGCTGCGCGATACCGGCCCGGAGTGCCAGGAGCGCGCGAGGGGCCGCTTGACGCGCCGGCTCGACGAGCACAACCGCAGCGCCGACCGGCGCTGGCGGCTCACGATCCGGCTCACCTTCTCGCGGGGTCGAGCCGAGCAGTCCGCCTCGGTCGATCAACTGCTGGCCACCCTGCCGCCCGGAGAAAACGATGGCGGCAAGTAGTCCTCAGTGGGCCGCAGTCGTGTGGTCCGCCCGCCACAGGGCGGCCGGCGCGCTTCTCGAAAGTCGTTCGAAGATCGCTAGTTAGCGCTTGGGTGAGCGCTCGTTTGGTGGCTCGGATCCTGCACCGCAAACCCCATCCCTCTGCCGCCGGGTTCTAATGGCTCGAACTGGTTCGGTTCTCCGCATCGCGCTTGCGCTCGCGCTCGCTGCCGGGTCGCTCACCTGCAGCGGCGACAACGTGACGCAGCCCGACGATGCCTCACCCAGTCTGGCCACGGCCGGCGCGCCCGCCACGCTCAGCATCAACCGCCAGCCGCCGACCAGCGCGCTCGACTCGGAAGTCTGGGGCCCCACGCTGCAGCCCGTCGTCCTGGTGAAGGACGCGGCCGGCGTCGTGGTCCCGAACGTCGTGGTCACCGCGAGCATCGCCACGGGAAGCGGAAGGCTGCAAGGCACCGTCACCGCGACCACCAAGACCAACGGCACCGCGGCCTTCGTCGACCTCGGTATCGCGGGCCCTGGAGCGCAAACGCTGCGGTTCACCACCGGCGCCCTGGCCAAGACGTCGCGGTCGATCACGATCAATGCGCTCTCGCCGGAGGCAACCACCGGCAAATGGGATTCGCCGGTGGACTGGGCCATCGTGCCGCTGCATGCCACCCTCCTGCCCACGGGCAAGGTGATCGCCTGGGGCAAGTACGAGTCCAACGGCACCATGGCCATGCCTCGGCTGTGGGACCCGACCGTCGGACCGCCGAGCACGGCGCAGATGATCCCCGTGGACACGATGCTGTTCTGCTCGGGACACGCGTTGATGGCCGACGGCCGGCTCATGGTCAGCGGGGGACACAAGGCGGATGACCGCGGCCTCGACGTCACCAACATCTTCGATCCGACCAGTCAGACGTGGGCCTCCGGCCTGCCCAAGATGGCCAAGGGCCGCTGGTATCCTACGGTCACCTCGCTGTGGGACGGACGGATGCTGACGGTCGCGGGTCGCGATACGACCTCGAAGGTCGTGCTGATCCCGGAGATCTGGGAGAACAACCGATGGGTGCAGCTGACGGGCGCCTCGGTGAGTCTGCCCTACTACCCTCGGGATTTCGTCGCACCCAGCGGAAAGGTGTTCTACGCGGGTGAACGGGTGACGTCACGGTGGCTCAACCCGGACGCCGTGACGACCAAAGGCCGCGGGAGCTGGACCTGGAACTCGACGCTGAATCACGTCTGGCCGTTCAATCGCGACTACGGCTCGGCGGTGATGTACGAGACCGGCAAGATCCTCTACGCCGGGGGCGGCGGAAACCTGCAGTGGGGAAGTCCCGACGCGAAGGCGTCGGCGCCCACGGCGACGGCAGAGACCATCGACCTGAACCTCGCCGCGCCCACATGGCAGAACACCGACGCGATGCACTTCGCTCGCCGCCATCTCAACGCCACCATCCTGCCCGATGGGCAGGTGCTGGTCACGGGCGGCACCAGCGCCGGCGGCTTCAACACCCTGTCAGGCGCGGTCCACGCGGCGGAGGCGTGGAGCCCCAGGACGGGCCACTGGACTCAGCTCGCGAGCAACACCATCGACCGGGGGTATCACGCGATCTCGCTGCTCCTGCCCGACGGCACGGTGGTGCACGGCGCGAGCGGCGACGCGGCGGTCCCTGGCAGCACGGAGCTGTACCCCCGCCAGACCAACAGCGAGCTGTTCCGCCCCCCGTACCTGTTCAAGGGCGCCCGGCCGACCATCACCAGCCTGGCCCAAAGTACGGTTGGGTACGGCGCGAAGTTCACGATCAACACGCCGAACGGTCTGCAGATTACCGAGGTCCGCTGGATCCGACTGGGGTCGGTCACCCACGCGTTCGACGCCAACCAGCGCGCCGACACGCTCGCGTTTTCCAAGACGCTCAACCAGGTCAAGGTGACGGCCCCCAAGAACGGCAAGCTCGCGCCTCCCGGCCACTATTTGGTCTTCATCCTGAACCGCAACGGCGTTCCCTCGATGGGTAAGGTCATCAAGGTCCAGTAGCCCCGCGCGTCAAGGGGCGCCTCATGGCACGATTTCGTGCTTGCGAGGCGCCCCGCGACAATCGCTAGATTACCTCGCGTGACAACCAGCATCGCCGACCACGCGGGCCCTGGGGCCCAGGCCCTCGAGCGTGCCCTCCACGACCGCTTCGGCCTCCGCGACTTCCGACCCGGCCAGCGGGAAGCGGCGCTCGCGCTGCTGGAGGGGCGCGACC
>Ga0308176_10001578_pt1 | contig 14339 bp, 15 predicted proteins | sample PhyCR2_3_FD_203890 | JGI IMG/M metagenome (GOLD analysis project Ga0308176, IMG submission 203890) | Soil microbial communities from UC Gill Tract Community Farm, Albany, California, United States - DLSLS.C.R2 | ecosystem: Environmental > Terrestrial > Soil > Agricultural land | place: USA...
TCCGGAGATCGCGGATCGGCACGCCTTCTTTTAAGAGATTCGACAGGATTCGGACAATCGCTCCCAGCGGCAGGAGCGCCGGCACTAATTCCTCCACCAATTTCGGATGGACTTTGCCAAGCTCTTCAAGAAGCGCTTGCACCTCTTGGCGCCCCAGCAATTCATGGGCATGCCGTTTAATAATTTCCGACAGATGAGTGGCAATGGCCGAACTGCCATCGACCACCGTATAGCCGGCCATTTGGGCCGGTTCCCGTCCGGCTTCTGAAATCCACAGTGCCGGCAAACCGAAGGCCGGCTCTTTCGTCGGAATGCCTTGTACGACACCTTTGCGGGCCGTCCCCGGATCGATCGCCAACACGTGGCCAGGCAGCACTTCGCCGCGCACCAGCTCGACGCCTTTTAACACGACCGCATAGTCATTGGGCCGCAGTTGGAGATTGTCGCGAATGTGGATAGGGGGGACGACGAATCCCATTTCGGCCGCGACCTGCCGCCGAAGGCCTTTGATGCGCTCCAAGAGTGCGCCGCCACGGTCTCCATCGACGAGACCGATCAAGCCGTATCCCACCTGCACTTCCATGAGATCCAACGGCACGACGGACGGCGTGGATTCAACGGGCTTGGCTGCAGCGGCCTGCACTTCTACCGACGGCTGCTGCGCCTGTTGATTGAGCTCATACGCCAGCCAGCCCGAAAGCCCGCCCAGCAGGAGAAACGCGACATGGGGTAGACCTGGGACGACACCTAAGCCGAGCAAAATCACGGAGGCCGTGCCCAGCACCTTCGGAGAGAAAAACACCTGCCTGGCGATTTCGTGCCCTAAATTGCCGTCCGATGCCGCACGAGTCACGACAATACCGGCCGCGGTCGAGATAATCAGCGCAGGCACTTGCGCCACTAATCCTTCACCCACTGTCAGCAGCGTATAATTCTGAGCTGCCGATGCGAGGCTCATGCCCTGCTGCAAGATCCCTATCGTCAGCCCCCCGATGATATTCACTAAAATAATGATGACTGCGGCAATGGCGTCGCCTCGGACGAACTTACTGGCGCCATCCATGGCGCCGTAAAAATCAGCTTCTTCCGAGACTTCTTTCCGGCGGCGCCGGGCTTCCGCCTCATTAATCAGTCCGCTATTCAAGTCCGCATCGATGCTCATCTGCTTGCCGGGCATCGCATCCAACGTGAAGCGCGCGGCCACTTCCGCAATGCGGCCGGCGCCTTTCGTCACGACGACAAAGTTAATGACGACCAGAATCACGAAGATGACGAGCCCGACCGTATAACTGCCCCCGACGACGAAATTTCCGAAGGCGCGGATGACTTCTCCGGCCGCCGCCGGCCCCTCATTCCCGTGCAGTAGAATGAGGCGCGTGGAAGCGATGTTGAGCGACAGGCGAAACAGCGTCACCATTAAGAGGACGGAAGGAAATACGGAGAACTCAAGCGGCTTACGCACCTGCATGCCGACCAACAGAACCACGATGGCCAGGGTGATATTGAAGGCCAGCAGGATATCCAGCGCGAACCGCGGCAGGGGCAAGAGCATGATCATCAAGACCCCGACGACGGCCAGCGACATGAGGATATCCGGATGCCGGAGTACATTCGTCGGCATGACTACCGAACTCTCTAGGCTCGGAACGACCTCTTCAGTTCGCCGACGTTGAACGGCCACAATGACGCCCTTTCTCTAATGCGCTAGATTGCTCGCGTGCCGCGGGCCCGAAAGACCAACGCGAGGATTTCCGCGACCGCGCGATACAGCTCTTCCGGAACTTCCCGGCCGATCTCCACCAACTGATAGAGCGTCCGCGCCACGACCTTGTTTTCGACGATCATCACGCCATGCTCGGCCGCCACTTCTTTGATGCGCTCGGCAATGAATCCGGCCCCTTTGGCTACCACGATCGGAGCCGACATGCGTTGCTGGTCGTAACGCAACGCGACCGCGAAGTGCGTCGGGTTCGTCACGATGACGTCCGCCGTCGGCACCTCGGCTATCATTCGATTCCGCGCCATTTCCTTCTGCAGGCTGCGGACCCGAGACCGCAACACCGGATCGCCTTCCGCATCGCGGTGTTCCTGCTTGAGATCTTGCCGTGACATTTTGAGGCTGCGTTCCCATTCGAACCGTTGATAGGCATAGTCGGCGAGCGCGATGAGGCCGATCGTAAAGGCGATCATCATCGTGAGTCGAAATGCCAATAGCCCGGTCATGTGGAGCATCACCGGCAACTCCTGATGAATCAGTTCGGGAAGTAGACCCAGATCCTTTTTGATCGCGAAGGCGGCCACGCAGCCGATGACGCTCAATTTGATCACCGCCTTAACCAATTCACCCGCGGATCGGAACGAGAGCAACTTCCCCAGCCCTCCGATGGGGCTGATACGCGATCCATCGAACCGAAGTCCTTCGCTCGCCCATAACGCTCCCGTCTGAACAACATAGGCGGCAATCGCGGCGACAGCCACTGCCACGGCGAATGGCAGGATGAATCCTAACGTCTCCCACCCGGCGAGACGAATGATGTCATGCACACGATCGATGCGAAGCATGACGAGCGTATTTGTATCTGCCGCCCGTGCAAACCATTCCCGCATCATAATCACGATCCGCCCGACGGCCGTTGCCGCCAATAAATATAAAACCGCGACCGCGCCGAACAGCATCGCTGCAGTCGGTATATCTCGGCTGACCGCCACCTGCCCTTGGCGGCGAGCATCCTCTTTTCGCCGCGCACTCGCCTGTTCTGTTCGATTGTCGTCTCGCTCAGCCATGACCCAAGACTTTCATCAAATCGTAGACGGTCTCGTACAATCGGCCGTATTCGAATTCCAATAAGCCAGTTCCGTACGGAAGGGCCGCACCCATGACAAACAGCCCGACCGCAATGGTAATCGGGAAACTTGTCACAAACACATTCAAGTGCGGCACGCTCCGCCCCATGATCGCCAATCCTAAGTTGACCAAGAGCACCACGGCGAGAACAGGCGCGGCCAGTTTGACGGCAAGAACAAAAAGACCTTGCGAGAGACGAAGAACTTCCTCCACGAGTGCGGTTGACACGTGCGCTCCAAAGGGAGGAATGAGCTGAAAGCTCTCAGCAATCACGCGTACCACTGTCGCCTGCGCATTGAGCGCCAGGAATATTAAAGAGGCCAACACCGTTTGAAATTGACTGACCACCGGCGTCTGATGTGAACTCATCGGATCGAACAATTGCATGAAGCTCAGCCCCATTTGGCTTCCGATCAGCTCGCCGGCCAATTCAATGCCGGCAAATACAAAACGCACGGCCAGACCGATGATCAGGCCGACGAGAAATTCCCCTGCCATCCCGGCGCTCAGAGCCAATGGATCGGACGGCAAGGCCGGCAAGTGAATGACAGGGAACAAGACAATACTGAGCGCGACGACGAGACCGACCTTGATTTGAAGCGGAATAATGGCGCTGCCCAGAATAGGCCACGCGGCCAGTATGCCGCCGACCCGAACGAGGATCACCATGAAGACTTGAAATTGCGGCAAGGCGATCTGCAAGGTGTGACTCATCGAGGTCAATGGGCGTACTCCGGAATACTCAGCAACAGGTTCGTCATGAAATTTACGAGACTCCCCATCATCCAGGGGAAAAACAACAATGTGGCGACGAAGATGGCGACCAGCTTGGGAACGAAGCTTAACGTCGCCTCGTGAATTTGCGTCATCGCTTGCAGCGCACTGACCACGAGACCGATCACCAGGCTCAACGCCAGCATCGGTCCTGAGACCAGCAGCATCGTCTCGATAGCCTGCCGTCCAATCTCCATGACCGAATCCATCGTCATCTCGGCGTTCCTTTCAATCGCTCAGACGCCAGGCAGCAGGCGAGGGGCGCGAGACCATCGGACTTCTCACCCATTGCCTCGCGCCTCTCGCCCCGCGCCTTCTTCAATGGAAACTCTTCACCATTGACCCGACGACCAGATACCATCCATCGGCCAAGACAAATAAAATCAATTTAAAGGGCAGCGAAATCACCACCGGCGGCAGCAGCATCATGCCCATCGACATCAGCACGCTCGCCACGACCATATCCACAATCAAAAAAGGAATATAGATCAGGAATCCAATCTGGAAGGCGATGCGCAACTCGCTCAAAATGAACGCGGGGATGACCACATGGATGGGAAGATCGGCTGGAGACGCCGGTTTGCCCATCTTCGATAAATCGACGAACAGCTCCAGGTCTTTTTCACGTACCTGCTTCAGCATGAATGCGCGGATCGGCACGATGCCTTTGGTCCACGCTTGCTCGTAGTTGATTTGCTCGTTGAGCACCGGCTGAATCGCCTCGGTGTACACCGCCTGGCCGACCGGGGCCATGACGAAGAGCGTCAGGAATAAGGCCAAGCTGATGAGAACTTGATTCGGCGGCACTTGCTGGGTACCTAACGCCTGCCGGAGAAATGAGAGGACGATGACGATGCGTGTGAACGATGTAACCATGATGAACAAGGCCGGGGCGAGCGAAAGCACCGTGAGGAGCGCGAGAATTTGGATCACAACCGACGTCTGCCCGCGCGCGGCATTTCCAAGGTCGATCGTAATCGAGGCGCCCTCCGCCCACGCAAGGTCAGAGGACAAGAGGAAGGCTGAGGCGAAGGCGAAGGCGGAGATCGGAATACGTCTGATCATGAAGCCGGATACCTTGTGTTCATCTCAAGATCCATCTGCCCATCGATCTCAGACTTAGTCTGAGCCTGAGCCACAGGTCGCACACGCCCTAACGGGATCAAGTCCGTGGCCGTCGCGCCGATGATCAGCAACTCACCTGCGACAGAAACCACGGAAATCGATTTTTTGGGTCCGAGATACCCGGTACCGAGGACTCGCACGAGAGGCGCATCGGCGCCTGCGCCCGCACGGGCGCCCATCACGCGGCGCGCGATGGCCACGACGACCATCATCAACGCGAGGACGACGGCGAGGGCGGAGACCATGCGCAAAACACTATCCCAAAAATCCATTACACCACCGACCCAAGTGATGAACGTACGATTCGTTTGCTCAAAGCCTTCCGTTCATCGCTTGACATTCGTCGCTCATTATTGCCGTTACGTGAGATGCTGTATCCGCTCGACCGCGCTGACCACATCGGTCAAGCGGATGCCGAATTTCTCGTTCACCACGACGACTTCGCCGCGCGCCACCAGCCGATGATTCACTAGGACTTCCAACGGCTCGCCGGCGAGTTTTTCCAGTTCGACGACCGATCCCTGTCCCAATTGCAAGAGATCTCGGATCAGCATCTTGGTCGATCCAAGTTGCACCGACACTTGCATCGGAATATCCAGGATGAAATCGAGATTCTTGACCGCCGTCTCATTCGTCTTCGTTTCAAGCGGCGGAAAGGTAGCGGGTTTAGGATCGGTGGCCACCCCGGTCCCGGGATCACCCGACTGTGTTTGCGCGGCGCCTTCATTGGGCATGCAGTTCTCCTTCTTGCGTCACCGAGTCCGGACTACGTCCTGTCGCGATCGATCCTCACACCGGCGGAACGTGATTGAACTAGCTCGTGGGCAAGACCTTCGCGATGCGATACGCGCGATTGCCTTTGAGGACCCCGGCATGTCCCTGAAATTTTGGAAGGCCTTCGACCGACGACAGCATGGGATCGCCCGGACTCTGGTCGAGAATCAGTACGTCGCCTTCGCGAAAATTCAACACATCTTTTACCCGAATGGTCGATGTGCCGAGCTGGACGGACATTTCCACGGGACAATCCTGAAGACTGTCGCGAAACCGATTGGCCCATCCCAGATCCTGCTCCATGTGATCGGCAAAAAACCCGGCATAGAGCTTTTCCTTGATCGGCTCGATCATGGCATAAGGGTACACAATAAACAGATCATGTCCGGACTCGCCGACATCCACGCGTAACAAAACGGTCATGACAATTTCAGGAATCGACACGATCATGGCGAACTGCGGATTGCTCTCGGAGCGCAGATACTGAACCTTCACCGGGATGACGGCCTGCCACGCTTTCTGCAGATCCACGAGGGCCTGATCAATGATCGTTTTGATAATGCGCTGTTGGATCAGCGTAAAATCCCGTCCCTCTGGCTTCACGTGTGTCTGGCAGTTTCCGCCGAAGAAGTGATCGACGAGCAGATACACCAAGACGGCGTTCATGGTGATCAAACCATGTCCTCTTAGAGGATCGATGCGAAAGACGCTCAGGGAGGAAGGGATGGGCACTTTCTTCAAAAAGTCACCGAACTTGATGACTTGCGTCGAGACAATGCTGACTTCGACTTGCTTGCGGAGCGCCGCTGACCAGGAGACGGATTGCAGACGGCTGAAGCGGTCATTGATCATATCGAAGGTCGGCATGCGGCCCCGAATGATGCGCTCTTGCGAGCCGAGGTCGAACGCCCTGGTTCCGCCCGTCTCTTCTTCTTTCGGTTCGGTATCTACTTCACCGGACACCACGCCCCGAAGGAGCGCATCGACCTCTTCTTGCGACAGAATATTTTCAGCCATGGTTCCTCAGCTTTCAGCTTTCAGCAGCCAGTTTTCAGCTCCGAGCTGATTGCTGAGTGCTGATGGCCGACCGCTCATTGTTACTGCACGACAAATTCCGTGAAGTACGCGGTGCGGACACCGCCCTTGGGCAACAGCCCGTTGACTCGCAGGGTCAGTTCATCGCGGAGTTGGAATTTGCCTTGAGGAGTGCGAAGACTGGCGGCATCCTTACTGGAAAGTAGAATCAAGATCGTATCGCGCACTTGTGGCACGCGCACGTTTAGCTCTGCAGAGACTTCCGGCCGATCCAGTTCGAGTTTCACCGATAGCTTCAGATAGCGCGATTCCGGCACATCGGCCAGGTTCACAATAAAAGGATCGACATCATAAATCGCTCCCGGCGCGTTCGTCGCCGCCCTTGGAGTTTTCGCCGCCGCATCCTCTTGCTTGCCGGAGACGACTGATTGAGCCGGTTCAGTAGCCTCCGCATGGACGTCTTCTTTGTGACTGCTGAACTTGACAAAGGCAATGGTTCCGCCCAAGCCCAGCAGTAACGTCCCGCCGGCAATCAGAATCACGAGCTTGATCGGAATGCCCGATGAATGTACCGGCGACTTCTCTTCCTCTACGACCGCGTCTGCCATAATTCACCTTTCAGGATGGTTAGCGCACGATGAGTTCTGCAATGCATGTGCCACTCCAATCTTCAGATCATCACTAGCAACGATCCAGGAAACCGCATAGTTACGGTTCCCGCGCGAAGCGCCTTCTAAAATGTGACAGCTATCCTCTTGACGGCGTCAGAATGATGACGGGCTTGGGAAAGGAGATACAAGAGATAAGGGGGTAGAGAGATATGGGCAAAGCGGTGAATGAATAGAAGGTACCATAAGGGCAAAGAAGCGACGAGCACAGTGAAGAACCGGTGGAAGTCTGGGGAGAAGGTATAGAGATTGTATTTCTTTACTGCGTTATCCCTCTACCTCCTACCCCATTATCCAACCTCTACCTTCACCGTATCAAATTTACTAAATCCTGCAGCATCTGATCGCTGGTCGTAATGGCCTTGGAATTGGCCTGAAACGCCCGCTGCGTCACGATCATATTCACAAACTCTTTGCCCAAATCCACATTCGATTGTTCGAGTGCGCCGGCGACGATATTGCCTAAACCATTGCTGTTCGGCGCGCCGACGATGGGTGATCCGGAATCATTCGATTCGATAAAGAGATTATCTCCGCTTCGCACGAGCCCTTGAGGATTGACGAACCGATCCAGTACGACTTGGGCCAACGTACGTGTCTGTCCATTGGTGAACTGTGCGACGATCTGTCCTTCGCTATCCACACTCACACGCTGTAACGACCCTGACGCATAGCCATTTTGCGTTTGGTCCAGTACGGCCGACTTGGATCCGAATTGCGTCATCTTGGTGAAGTCCACCGTAACGGTTTGGGGTGTCGTCGCCCCCCCTGCGATGGCCAGCGAGAGCGCTTGGCTTCCGCCTGATGTAAGCGCTCCACTGGTATTAAAGACAAGATTGGTTGCCGCGGTCGCTGCGCCGCCGTCGACCTGTTGATACAGGTTCCACGTATTAGCCGTAGAGGACTTGACGAAATAGAATGTCAAATTATGGGCGCTTCCAAGCGAATCATAAATGGTCTGGGGAGTAGAAAAGTTGTACGATGTGGGGTCCGCCACGCTAAAGGCCGGCGTCGGGGCAGTCGCCGTGGCATCGAGATTAGCCTTGATTGTCGACGTCGTTGAGGCTAATGGAGCGCTATTTGTGCTGGCCAAGGTGATATTGTCGATCGTTCCCGTAATGACCCCGCTTGCCGTCGCCTGGTAGCCCTGCAGCAACTCTCCGTTTGGATCGACAACCTGTCCCAGCTTATTGACTTGAAACTGCCCATCTCGGGAGTAGAACAGCGCGCCGCTTGCATTCTTTAACTGGAAAAATCCATCACCGTCAATCGCCAGATCGAGCGTATTGCCGGTTGTACTTAATGAACCTTGCGCGAAATTGCCTTGGACGCCGTCCATGCGGACGCCAAGACCCACCTGTTGGGAACTGGCGAGACTGGCTGAAATCAGTTCGGCAAACGAAGCACTGCTGGATTTAAATCCGACTGTGCCGACATTCGACACATTATTGCCGATCACACCGAGTGCATCGCCATAGGTGCTCAATCCACTGACGGCCGTGTACATCGTCGTCAAGATTCCCATTGTTCTTCTCCCTTCGTTCCATTGTGGCTGGCATTACGCATCATGCGTTCGTTGTGGTGGTCGTTCCATCAGTGCCGGTCGTTCCGCCGGATGGAGTGGACGGCACAATGGCCGGCTTATTGACCAACTGCTGGACCAAAGAGACCAATTGAGTCAGTTCCTGGACTTGGCTGAATGCGGCCGATTCCATAATAAACGAGTCGTTATTTGTCGGGTTCAGCGGATCCTGATTTTGCAATTGGGTCACCAGCAGTTTCAAAAAATCACTGTTACCTAACTGCCCGCTCTGTGAAGCTGTCGAGGCATCCGTTGTTGTACCGGTTGTTCCACCGGTTCCGCTCGCCGCCAACACATCAGATATAGTCGACATAGCACTCTCCTTTTTGATGTTTGCTGTCAGGCGAATACATTGACCATCCGGTTTTCCCACCCAACTTTTCGTTCTTCGACTTGCCATTCAGATGCCAAACTATTATCGGCACTATCTGGCTCGGCGCGGTTCCGAGGTGTCTGTTCCTGCGACCAGGCGGCCCCTCCTCGATCGGCATGCTCCCTACTTTGCCCCTGTACGTCCACTTGGAATCTGCCCACATCGAGACCATGTGCGGCTAATCCGGCTTCATATCGTTCCGACCCTTTGACGAGAAAATCATGGGCCTCTATCCGTTCCGTCATGACGTTTGTGTAAACAGTATGATCGACGACCGACACATGCACGCGGATACGACCCATATCGCCCTGCTGCACTTCGAAACGGACCGAGGCAGGCAGCGATGATTCCAAAGGCGCCGTGACCGTCGGCGCCTCAACATTTGATGGGGATCGCGTCGGGGCCGGAGCAGGCTGTGGACTCAAGGATGAGGTCACCGGCGCAGGCGCCGCTTGGCTGGCACCGGCTTCGGTCTGTGGGAATCCCGCCTTGTCTTCATGGTGGTCCGCCGATGCAGAATGATTGTCCTTCCCGGACTGGGGAAGATTCGATGGTTCCATGACCGCGTCCCAGATAAGGGTCTGCGAGGAGGTGGACGTCTGCTTGACGGGCATATCTTGGCCCGCCGGAGGTTGGATCGCCGCATTTGGTGTCGACCCGATCGTTGCCGGTATCACGCCTGATGCCGCCCCACGTTCCGTAGACGCAGCCCCGGAAGAAACCGTATCGATGAGTTTAGTCAGAACAGGCTGCGGCACATCTTTCGAAATGGTGGCAGGTGGCGTGTTCTGAACTGCTCCTTTGATATCAGGCAGAGATGCCAGTGCAGCAAGCGGCTTCCCCTTGATTGTCTCTGGCTTTCCAATTGCTACCGGCTGTGCCGGAATTGCCGCTGGTGGGTCACTCTCCTGCTTTCCGGTAGATATCAGTGCGAGAAGATCTCCCGCCGTGCCTTGGGGGGAGGACTGGATCGACTCGGCAAGGAGCACATTCGCGTCCTGTGTCTTCGCACTCGCCATCTTTTCCTGGACGGTAGTCGTAGCCGATGATCCGGCCTGTGCAACGGGTATCGCTTCAATCCCATGCGATGGTTCGCCAGTGAGGGCCAAGAGCTTGTCGGCATCGAGAAGATTCGATGGTAGAGGTGAAATGAGCCCCAGGCCAGCCAGAAGCTGTAAAAATGCCGGATCGAATTCCTGGGGAGCACTCGCGTGCTGCTCCGCTTCCGGTTTGTTCGTGGGCGTCTTTATTGTCGAACTGAGTGTCGAAATATCCATAAAAAAGCTCCACTCGTGCGGGAGCCATTACTCAAGTCTTGTGCCATGCTGCGCGATCGTCACACTGTATAAAATCAACGGCATCTCGACGCTCGCCATAAGGCGATTTAATCGAACTGGTAATTGTTGCCGAGCGATGGGCAAAAGGAGGAGATTGGAACGAGGGAAGAGACCGAACCTGGATTCTCTAGTGAGCCGGCTTCGCCTTCTTCTCGGAAGCAGGCGCAAGGAACCGTTCCGTTAATTTGGCGGCCTTCTCCGGTTTGACGGAGGCCAAAATCGTTCCTGCGGTCTTTCCTTTCAGGGAGCGCAGGACTTCTAAGGCCATCTCGGTGGGCAGCCGCTCGAGGCGGACCGCCGCTTCTTCCGGAGGCATGGTTTCGTACATTTTGACGACCTGGTCCACAGTTGTCTTCGATGCCGATTCTGCATCGGCCGGCTTCAGTTTCCCGTTCGGTCCAGTTTTGGACAATTGGATCTGGCGTGCGAGCAGGTGCTCGATGTCTTTTTTCAACGATAACAATCGCGCTTCTTCAGTGCGCATCGCCTCTTCTCGCCGCTCTACGGCCCGTTGCCGTTGATTGAGCATGTCAAGAACCTCCTGAGGCATGTCGATCGCCGGCCCTTGAGGACGAAGAGGATTCTCCTGCGTATCCAGGAGTTCTTGGCTGTCCACCGGTTCCTTGATCTCAGGCTTTGACGCGGAACTTGATGAACCGACGCCCGCTGCCGCCGACATCATGCTGAGTGACAGCATCACCGCAATCCATGCCGGCCATGTCCACGTCGCCATGCGACCCTTAAGATCCATCGCGGACTCCGACTCGTTCACTCCTGAGAAATCGAATATGGGCCGCCTCATCCAGCGCTTGTTGCTCCAGCCGTCTGAGCCGGACCATCCGTTGATGGGAGCGGCGCTGTTCAAGAAGCTCCAGCGTTTTGCGTTCACGCGCCGCCTCTACTACTTCGGCCCGTTTCTGGTCCCACCGTTCGCGTGCGTCCGTTACGGTTTTCAGCGCGTGCTGCGCGGCCATCGTCAGGCCTTCAAGGTCGCGGGTTCTATCGATCATCTCATTGCAGGAAAGCCCTTGGACAAGAGCGGACTGAAATCGATCGGCCGCGCAATCGACGGACTCCTGAAGATTGGAGCTGCGCGTCACCGACGCTTCAAGCGCTCGTTCCAATACCGAAAGCTCGATGCGCAGGATATCCTCAAGCTGGCGGCGGTAGTGTCTCAGCGAGGTCAGATTCATGATTGGCCGGCCGCCACATTGACGAGCGCATCGACAGAAGCCGCCAGCGGAGCGGCTTCCGAAGGCGCTTGCTGGAGATACGAATTGATTGCCTCGATGCTGTTCATGGCCCGATCGACCCGCGCGTTGCTTCCCGGCTTATACGCCCCGAGCGTGATCACATCTTCAGCGCGCTGGTACGTCGAGAGGGATTCAATGATGGCCCGCGCCGCAGCGCGGTGACGCGGCGTGGTGATATCCATCATGACCCGGCTCGTGCTCTGCAGAATATCGATGGCCGGGAAATGGTGCCGCGCCACCAAATCCCGAGACAGCACGATATGCCCATCCAAGATAGCCCGCGCGGAATCGGCGATCGGATCGGAGAGATCGTCGCCTTCGACGAGAATGGTATAGACACCGGTGATCGAGCCGGCTCCGTCGCAGGTTCCGACCCGTTCCAGCAGCCTCGGCAATAAGGCAAACACCGAGGGGGTGTACCCTTTGGTCGTCGGCGGTTCGCCGATGGCCAGGCCGACTTCGCGTTGACCATGCGCAAAGCGTGTCAAGGAATCCATCAAGAGCAAGACATTCTTACCGCAATCTCGAAAGTATTCCGCAATGGCGGTCGCCACGAACGCTCCACGAATACGAACCAACGGCGGTTGATCCGACGTCGCCGCGACGACGACCGATTGTGCGCGGGCTTCAGGGGTCAGGTCGCGTTCGAGGAATTCCTGCACTTCTCGGCCTCGTTCTCCGATGAGCGCGATCACTTTGATATCTGCGACGGTATTCCGGCTGATCATGCCGAGGAGGATGCTTTTCCCGACCCCGGATCCGGCGAAGACGCCGACTTTCTGGCCCACGCCACACGTGAGCAAGCCATTGATCGCGCGAATTCCCATATCGAACGGCTGGCTAATCCGCCGCCGACGTAGCGGATTCATCGGATCGGTATAGAGTGGATATGGAATATCGGCTTGGACCGGTCCTCGGCCATCGATCGGCCTGCCGAGACCGTCGAGGACGCGCCCCAAGAGTCCCGCTCCAACAGGCACGGACGCTTGGCGGCCGGTCATCATCAAGCGGCTCGTCGGTCCGATTCCGCGCATCTCCCCGAGCGGCATCAATAAGAGGCGCTCTCCTCGAAAGCCCACCACCTCAGCCAACACGCGGCCCTCACCGTCTTCACGGATAATTTCTCCCATTTCGCCGATCGACGTGACGGGGCCATAGCCTTCGATGACGGTCCCGACCGCCTGGGCTACCCGACCGTACTCAGCGAGCGCATCGACATGATCCAAGGCTTCAAATTGTTTCATGCGTGCCGTTTCAACGCCTCCCCATAACGAGCCAGTTGCGCGTCGATTGTCGCATCGATAAATCGCGTCGGCGTTTCGAGTAGACAGCCGCCGCGTGACACGGCCCGATCTCCTTCTATTTTCATCGTCACGGGACCTTCGAACAGCGGGAGGAGCGCCCCGCGCACGCTTTCGATGAAGGGAACCTCTTCGGGATGGACCCGGATCAACAGTTCACGGCTGTCGCGCACCCGCGCGATGGCCTCGCGAACCTGTGCCAGGACAAGATCCCGCTTCTCATCAGCGCACTGATGCACAATCTTCGAGGCAATCGCCAAGGCCAGTTCGGTCACTTGTGCCTCTACGGTCTTCATCACAAGAACGCGCGCGCGCTCGAACTCCGTGATCGCCGATGCAAGGAGAGCCAGCCGGCCTTCATGGACCGGTCCGGCCTGTTCACGCGCGCGCCGTTCGCCCTCGAGAATTCCTCGCTCGTAGGCTGACATCTCACTCGCAGCTCCGCGTGAGTTCCCGTCCATCCCCGCTCCAGCGGTACGATTATCGGTGTCCATCTCTTCCATTTGAAAACTTTGAAGGCGAACGCCTGCCCCGCGCACCACGGCTTGTTTGAGCAAGCCGTTCTCGCGCCGCAGCCGCTGTAATTCGCGAATGCGGTTGAGTAAAATGATCACTTGATCGGGATCGAAGGGCTTTACGAGAATATCCGAGGCGCCAAGCTTCATGGCTTTTACCGCAAGATCCACCGTGCCGAATCCTGTCATGACGATGCCGATCGTTTGGGGCTGGTCCCGCATCACCTGCTCAAGCAGCGAGAGACCGTCACGATCAGGCAGTTTGTAATCAGTGAGGAGAATGTCCGCCGGAAGGTGCTTGAGGGTATCCAAAGCCGCTTGGGCGCATGAGGCCGAAGAGACGCGGTACCCTTCCCGCTCCACGACTTCCACCAAGAGCCGGCTGATGGTCGGATCGTCCTCCACGATCATGACATGCGGAGGCGGCATCGACGTGACATCAAGCCACCCTACCGCTATGTCGGTCTGGCCGGCGCGCGCGCCATGATGCGCGGCATCGAGTCGCGTCATACCATCGCCTCGCCCGCTCCACCGATGACGACCCGCCCTTCTTCTTCCAACTTTCGACAAATCTTCAGGATATTCTGTTGCGCTTTTTCAGCGTCGCTTAATTTCACCGGGCCGCGCGCGTCCATGTCCTCTCTCAACATCTGGGCCGCGCGGCTCGACATGTTGCGCAACACTTTTTCCACCACATCGGGCGCGGCGGCTTTGAGCGCCAAGGGCAATTCCTCCTTGCTGACTTCTTTCAACAGCT
>Ga0308176_10001579_pt1 | contig 14337 bp, 9 predicted proteins | sample PhyCR2_3_FD_203890 | JGI IMG/M metagenome (GOLD analysis project Ga0308176, IMG submission 203890) | Soil microbial communities from UC Gill Tract Community Farm, Albany, California, United States - DLSLS.C.R2 | ecosystem: Environmental > Terrestrial > Soil > Agricultural land | place: USA...
CGGCGGCGGTGGTTCCGAAGGAGGTGGCTCCTCCGACCCGGCCGCCCCCCTGGACCCCAGGACCAAGGTGACGATCACCATCGACTGCATGCCCCCCGCGGCCAAGGCGGCCGAACTCAGGGAGTGGAAGCAGGACGTCGCCGAGTTCAACAAGAAGTACCCGAACGTGACCATCGAGGGCCGTTCCACCCCGGGCCAGTGCCTGGAGCCGCCCCGCTTCACCGCGATGCTGAAGGCCAAGTCCCAGCCCGACGTCTTCTACACGTACTTCACCGACCTGCCGCAGGTGCTCGACAACGACGGCGCCGCCGACATCACGGCCTACGTCAACGACCGGACGGTCCCGCTGCTGAAGGACATCGACCCGAACGTCCTCGGCTCGCTCAAGCACGACGGCAAGCTCTACGGCCTGCCCACCAGCAACTACACCATGGGCCTGCTGATCAACCGCAAGCTCTTCGAGCAGGCCGGCCTGAACCCCGACTCGCCGCCGCGCACCTGGGACGAGGTCCGCGCCGCGGCCAAGAAGATCGCCGCTCTCGGCAACGGTATCGCCGGCTACGGCGACTACAGCGCGGCCAACACCGGCGGCTGGCACTTCACCGCCCAGATGTACAGCCTCGGCGGCGACATCGTGGACGCGAGCGGCAAGAAGGCCGCGTTCAACAACGACATCGGCCGGCAGGTGGCGCGCAACCTGCACGCCATGCGCTGGGACGACGACAGCATGGGCAAGACCCAGCTGCTCAAGTGGGGCGACCTGCAGAAGCAGATAGCGAGCGACAAGCTCGGCATGTTCCTCGCCGCCCCCGACGACATCGCGTACATGGTCCAGCAACTCGGCGCCAAGTACGAGAACTTCGGCATGGGCCCGATCCCCGGCGAGAGGAACACCCTGGCCGGCGGCAACAACTACATGATCAAGAGCGGTATCTCCGGCGACCGGATCAAGGCCGCGGTCGCCTGGCTGAACTTCAAGAACCTCACCGTCGGCAAGGGCCAGTTCGAGTGGGCCCGCACCAAGGCCGACAAGCTCCCGGTCGGCGTCCCACAGCCCAACTTCTGGCTGGGGGAGTCGAAGAAGAAGGACGACGCCGCACGGCTGGCGAACGCCACCATGCCGGTCGCCAACTTCCGGACCTTCACGGACAACCCGGTGCCCGGCAAGGCCGAACCGCCCAAGGCGCAGGAGATCTACAAGGTCCTCGACAACGTGATGTCCGGCATCCTCACCAACAAGGACGCCGATGTCGACAAGCTGCTCTCCACCGCCGAGTCCCAGGTCAACCAGGTCCTCGCCAACCAGTGACCGGTCCCCGGCGGGGGCGGGCCCCCGGGCGGGCCTCCGCCGGGAGCACCGTGTGCGCGCCGCGGTCCTGCGACCCCCGCGGCCCGTGCGCCCCAGCAACCCGGCAGCCGAGCACCAAGGAGCGACGATGGCGGCCCCCAGCCTGACCCCGAGCACCGCGGACCCCGCCCGCCCGGCACGCCCGCGCACGGCGGCCCCGCCACCTCCCGGTGGCCGGTTCGCCCGCAGCCTGCGGCGCAACCTCACCGCCCACGGCTTCCTCATCGGCGCGGTCGTCTGCTTCGCGGTGTTCTCCTGGTACCCGATGATCAGGGAGTTCGGCCTCGCGTTCCAGAAGACCGGCAACGGCGGGACCAGTTGGGTCGGCCTGGACAACCTCGAGACCGTCTACCACGACCCCGCCTTCTGGCAGGCCTGGCGCAACACCCTGCTGTTCACCCTGCTGGCGCTGCTCCTCGGCTTCGCGGTGCCCTTCGTCACCGCGATCGTCATCAACGAGTTCCGGCACGGCCAGGGCTACCTCCGGCTCCTCGTCTACCTGCCCGTGATGCTCCCGCCGGTCGCCTCGGTGCTGCTCTTCAAGTACCTCTACGACCCCGGATACGGCCTGCTGAACGAGCTGCTGGGCTTTCTGCACCTGCCCGAGCAGCAGTGGCTGCAGGACCCCGGCCTGTCGATGCTGTCCGTGGTCATCGCCTCGACCTGGATGAACATGGGCGGCGCGACCCTGATCTACCTCGCCGCGCTCCAGGGCATCCCCGGCGAGCTGTACGAGGCGGCCGAGCTCGACGGCGCCGGCCTGCTGCGCAAGGTCTGGCACGTCACGATCCCGCAGACCCGGCTGATCCTGTCGCTGATGCTGCTGATGCAGGTCGTCGCGACCATGCAGGTCTTCGTCGAGCCGTTCCTGCTCACCGGCGGCGCCGGCCCCGAGGGTTCGACCACCACGGTCGTCTACCTGATCTACCAGTACGCCTTCAACTTCAACAACTACGGTGCCGCGGCGGCGCTCGGCCTGCTCCTGCTCGTACTCCTCGCCGGGTTCTCGGCGGCGTACGTGCGGCTCAGCCGCGCCGGGGACGAGTAGACGGGGAGACCGGCATGTCCACACGCACACTCATCTCACCGGCCCAACTCGCCAAGCCGCGCGGGAGGTTCCTCTACTGGGCGGTCTTCGCCGTGGTCGTCGCGGCCTTCACCCTGGTGTTCCTCGGGCCGCTGTACTGGCTGGCCTCCAGCGGCGTGAAGGACCCGCAGGAGGTGATCCAGACCCCGCCGACCCTGGTGCCGAAGTCCTTCACCCCGGGCAACTACACCCGGGCCTGGGACGTCATGGACCTCTCCCGGCTGCTGCTCAACACGACGTTCTACGCGTTCGGCGCGCTGGCCTGCCAGCTCGTCCTGGACGTGGCCGCCGCCTACTCGCTGTCCAAGCTCCGCCCGGTCCTCGGCAAGGCGATCCTCGGCATGATGCTGGCCACGCTCATGATCCCGGCCACCGTGCTGGTCGTACCCCAGTACCTGACCGTCCTCGACGTGCCGGTCGTGCACCGGAACCTGCTGAACTCACCGTGGGCGATCTGGCTCCCCTCGGTCACCAACGCCTTCAACATCTTCCTGCTGAAGCGGTTCTTCGACTCCATCCCGAAGGAACTCCTCGACGCGGCCGCCATGGACGGCGCCTCCCCGATGCGGGTGCTGTGGTCGATCGTGCTGCCCATCTCCAGGCCGATCCTCAGCGTGGTGTCGATCTTCGCGATCGTCGGCGTCTGGAAGGACTTCCTCTGGCCGATGCTCACCCTGCCCGACCCGTCCAAGCAGACCCTCAACGTGGGGATCTACTCGCTCTCCACCGGGGTCCCCGTGAACATCCTGATCGCCGCCCTGACGATCGCCTCGCTGCCGACCCTGCTGATCTTCCTGGTCTTCCAGCGGAACATCATGAGCGGCCTGACCGCCGGCGGCCTCAAGGGCTGACCGCAGGGCCCCCGGCCGCTCCTTCCCCGCCCCAGCCTTCGCCGCCGGCCCGTCCGACGCCCCGCAGCATCCGGGCCGGCGGCGAAGATCCACCCTGCCCGAAAGGAACGTCAGTTGGCAGCCCCTCACTCGCCCCGCACCGACGACTGGTGGCGCGACGCCGTCATTTACCAGGTGTACCCGCGCAGCTTCGCCGACGGCGACGGCGACGGCACCGGGGACCTCGCGGGAGTCCGGGCGAGACTGCCCCATCTCGCGCAACTGGGCATCGACGCCGTCTGGTTCACCCCCTGGTACGCCTCCCCGCTGGTGGACGGCGGCTACGACGTCTCCGACTACCGCACCATCGACCCGGCGTTCGGCACCCTCGCCGAAGCCGAGAAGCTCATCGCGGAGGCCGCCGAACTGGGCATCCGGGTCATCGTCGACATCGTCCCCAACCATGTCTCCGACCAGCACCCCTGGTTCCGTGCCGCGCTGGAGGCCGGGCCCGCCGGCCCCGAGCGGCAGCTGTTCCACTTCCGCCCCGGGCGCGGCGAGAACGGAGAACAGCCGCCCAACGACTGGCCGTCACAGTTCTCCGGGCCCACCTGGACCCGGGTGCCCGACGGCGAGTGGTACCTGCACCTCTTCACCCCGGAACAGCCCGACCTCAACTGGGCCCACCCCGCGGTCCGCCGGGAGCACGAGGAGATCCTGCGGTTCTGGTTCGAACGCGGCGTCGCCGGCGTACGCATCGACTCCGCCGCCCTGCTCGTCAAGGATCCCGCGCTCGCCGACTTCGAGGAGGGCGTGGACCCGCACCCGTACATCGACCGGGACGAGCTGCACGACGTCTACCGTTCCTGGCGGTCGATCGCCGACGAGTACGGGGCGGTGTTCGTCGGCGAGGTCTGGCTGCCGGACGCCGAGCGCTTCGCCCGCTATCTCCGACCCGACGAACTCCACACCGCCTTCAACTTCAACTTCCTCACCTGCCCCTGGGAACCGGACCGGCTGCGGAGCGCCATCGACGACACCCTCGCCGAGCACGCCCCCGTCGGAGCCCCCGCGACCTGGGTGCTGTGCAACCACGACGTCACGCGTACCGTCACCCGGTACGGGCGTGCCGACACCTCCTTCGACTTCGCCGCGAAGGCCTTCGGCACCCCGACCGACCTGGAGCTGGGCACCCGGCGGGCCCGCGCCGCCGCCCTGCTGACCCTGGCCCTGCCCGGCTCCGTCTACCTGTACCAGGGGGAGGAGCTGGGGCTGCCCGAGGCCGACGTCCCGCGGATGAGCATCCAGGACCCCATGCACTTCCGCTCGGGAGGCACCGACCCGGGACGGGACGGCTGCCGCATCCCGCTGCCGTGGGAGGCCGGCGCCCGCTGGTGCGGCTTCGGCACGGGTGCCGGGCCCTGGCTCCCGCAGCCCGAGGGCTGGGGCCGCTACGCCGTCGACCAGCAGGCGGCCGACCCGGACTCGATGCTCGCGCTGTACCGTGCGGCCCTGCTGCTGCGCCGGACCGTGCCCGGCTTCGGGGACGGCCCCCTCGCCTGGCTGCCGGCCGGTGACGGTGTCCTGGCCTTCGCCCGGGCCCACGGCCTGGTCTGCGTCGTCAACCTCGCCGGGCAGCCTGCCGAACTCCCGCCGTACGAGGACCTGTTGCTCGCCAGCGGCCCGCTCGACGGCGCGGGCCGGCTGCCGCGGGACACGGCGGTGTGGCTGCGGACCTGAAGGTGGTTGCGACAGGGCCCCGGTCACCGTGTCACACGGTGGCCGGGGCCCTGTCCCACGGTCAGTCCTTCAGCACCGTGCCGGCGGCGGTGAGGGCCTTGGTGTTCTCCGCCTTCGCGGCCGTCAGCCGGCTCCTGTGGTCCGTGATCTGCTGCTTCTGGATCCTGGTCTCGGCCTTGAACCAGACGTTCACCAGGTTGGTCCGCTGCTTGCAGTCGATCTCCCCCAGGGCGACGTCGATCTCCTTCCGGGAGGCCGGGTCGGTGTGCGGGACCAGGTCGGCGGACTCGGTCGGCGTCGCGGCCTTGTAGCCCTTGCCCTTCATGCACTGCGACCAGGCGCCCATGGCCTTCTTGACGGCCGGGACCCGCATCGACTCGAGGAACGACCGGCCGTTCAGTTCCGAGACGAGCTGGAAGTCGACGGCCGGCTTGCCGATCTTCCCCGCCGCGTAGCCGACACAGCCCTTGGCGGGGATCTTCTTGCCGTTGTAGGTCTTCGGGGCGGCCTTGGCGACGAAGGAGCCGTCCGCCCCCGCCTTGGTCGGCTTGCCGTGCCCGGTCAGCACCTCCACCTGCGCCTCGCTCAGGCTGGGCACCTTCTGCCGGGGCTGGTCGGTCAGGGCGTCGGGCAGACCGTAGCCGTACTTCGCGGCGGTCGCGCGGTCGGTCAGGCCGTAACGGCGCTCCATGTTGGCGTCGTTGTCGTTCGGCGGCGGGGTGGCGCCGGCCACGGTGAGCTTGACGTCGAAGCCGTAGCCGGCCATGCACTTCTCCTGGAGGTGGCGGGTGGCCGTGTCCAGGGTGACGGTGTCGCCGTAGGTCTGCATGTAGGCCTCGAGCGGCAGCGACAGGCCCTTGGCCAGGCCGCGCTGCGGGGTCGCCTTGGGCCAGTTGGCCTTGTCGACGAGCGGCTTGTTCGCGGCGACCGGGGCGGCCGCGTCGTGGCCGGAGCCGCTCGCTCCGCAGGCCGAGAGCATTCCTGTTGTCGCGATCATGACAGTTGCGGCGATGAAGACGCGCTTGTTCCGCATGGGGGGTGACTCCTCGGTTCGGATCAGGCGAAGTGCTGGGAGGCGTTGTTGTTCTTCAGTGCCGAGATCAGGTTGGTGAGGTTGCAGTCACCGTAGGGCTCGTTGTGCGCGAAGTACTGCGAGGTGCCGCCGTAGCCCGAGTTGTAGTACACCCGGTAGTTGTCGGCCGGGGCGCAGTTCTGCACCGAGGCCGCGTTGTTCTTCGTGTACTGGCCGGAGCCCGTGCCGTTGCCGTTGAACACGTAGCGGTACGTGGTCAGCGAGGAGCCCTGGTACTGACTGGTGCCCCAGTAGTCGTTGACGTTGCCGTAGAACGACGACCAGCTCGTCACGTATCTGCCGCCGCTGACCGCCAGGTCCTTGGAGTTGTACAGCAGCCACAGGTCGCCCTCGGAACAGGTGATCCAGGGCACGTCGCAGTTGTCCGTGACCTTGTACTCGGCGGCGTGGGCGGGAGTGGCGCTGACCAGGAGCGCGGTGGTCGCGGCGAACGCGGAGGCCACCGCGCCGATCCTGGACCGCAGCCGGACGTTCTTCATGCTGGAGGAGCCCTTCGCTCGGGATGTGATGATCATTTGAAGTGGATCTTACAGAGAGGGCTCGGAACGGTGACAGGATTTCCACTGCCCCCGGACAGCCTCGCCGTGCCCGCCCCCACCCCGGTCGGGATGGGGGCGGGCACGGTCGAAGCGCCGGTCCGGGGTCGGCTGGGTTACGCGCCCGCCGACCTCACCAGGGGAACGCGCCGGACCCCTGAAAGGAGATCAACGCCCAGATGACCAGAGGGAGAAGGACCAGAAGGACGACGGCGGCCAGCGCCTTCGCCCACCCGGCGGTCCTCCCGCCGCCGTCAGCCGGCACGGCGGATCACAGCTTGCCCACGGCGCGGACGAACGCCTGCGCGTAGGCGCTCGTACCGGTCCCGTTGGGGTGGTAGCTCTCGCGGCTGATGCACCAGCTTCCTCCCAGCTCGCAGCGGAAGTCACCGTCCCCCTGGGGGGCGACGACGATCTTGTTGATGCCCTCGGGGTCGTCGCAGGCACGCCGGCCCGCGAAGTCGCTGTCGGGCGATTCGTAGCTCACCGGCAGGCCCGACGAGTGCAGTGACGTGACCAGTTGCTGCTGCTTGCTCGCCATGGTCTGGGCCATGGCGTTGACACGGATCATCCCCGCCCCGCCGACGCCGCTGACACAGGTGAGGGAGTCCTCGTTGAAGAGCTGGGGGTAACCCAGCAGGACGATCTTGGCGTTGGGCGCCTGGTCGTGGATCTCCCGCAGGGTCCTCTCGATCTTCGGCATGGTGTTGTCGATGTCCCGGTTGACATCGTCCTCGGCGGGACAGCCCGTGGTGGCGCACGACTGCATGACGCCCGGGAAGCCGGCGTCGTTGCCGCCGACCGTGAGGGCGACCAGGGTGGTGTCCGTGCTCAGCACGCCGGACTTGATCTGGCCCATCTCGTGGAACTGCCCGTCGGCCTTGGCGTACTTGCTCCGGTCGTCCCACGACACGGGCCAGGTGTCGTAGTCGTTGCCCTGGTCGTCCGTCGACTTTCCGCGCACGTTCCATGTCAGCGCGCCGGAGCAGGCCACGTCCAGGAAGTCGGCGGAGGTGGTGTGCTGGTCGGCGATCTGGCCGAGGGTGGAGGACTGGCCGGGCAGGGTGGCCTTGCGCGACCAGGAGTTGTCGCTGCGACGGCAGGCGTTCCAGGTCTCCTTCTCGCTGTCCCGGTCGGACTCGGGGGAGTAGGCCCCCGCGCCCTCGCCGGCGGAGTAGGAGTCGCCCATCACGACGACCATGTCCTTCGGTTTGCCCGGCAGTTCCTGGAAGGCGATCGACGTGAACGCGATGTCCTCGTCGGCCGTGCCGTCGTCCGTGGTGTTCGTCAGCCGCACGCGGGGCGTGCCGGTGAAGTGGTAGACGCCGAGCTCCACCCAGGTGCTCTTGCCGTAGTGGGTGTTGATGTAGCGGTCACGGTCACCGCCCGCGACGCCCTCGACCACGTAGTGGGCCTGCTGGGTGTGGGCCCCGGTGTCGGGGACGTGCACGAACACCCGTGCCCAGTCCAGGCTCTGGCCCAGCGTCCAGGTACCGGTGATGGTCATGGGGCCGTAATCGCCGCCGAGATGCCCGGAGTCGCGGGTGTGGGCGTACCAGAAGTGACCGCCGTAGCCGCCGCCGACCTGGTGCAGATCCGCTTTGGCCTCGTAGCGGTTCGCGGTGTCGGCGTTGAAGTCGAACTGGAAGCTGCCCGAGGACGTCACCTGCCCGCAGTCGCCCCATGACTCGGTCCCGTTGGCGACGGAGGCGACGACATGGGTGCCGGGGGCGCCGGAGCAGACCGGTGCACCGTGCTGCAGACGGGAGCCGCGTCCCGGCTCGGAGACCAGCGTCTGGTACTTGATGCTCTCGTGACCGCAGTCGGTAGCGCAGTCGTCCTTCCAGGTCGCGTTCGGCGCGTGCCACCAGTACTGCGAGTAGCACGCCTCGGTGTCGCAGTCCGGCGGGTTGGTCGAGTCGCAGTAGTTGTACTCGTTGCAGAACGTGCTGAGGGGCGGCGAGACCTGGCTGCGCTGCTCCTTGGTGACCCACCAGGCGGGCCGGAAGCCGGCCGAGGAGAACCCGGACTCACCGGGCCAGTCCTGGCGGCCGGACGTGGCGTAGGAGTAGCCGGTGTCCATGGACCAGGCGGCCCAGCCCATCACCTTCTCCTCGTACGGCCAGTCCTGCGGGTGCGCGGCGTCCTTGTTCGCCTCCGTGCCGTCCACGTCGGTGTCCATGAACGGGTGGCCCCAGCTCTTCTTGTAGATGGGGTTGGCCGGGTTGTTGTACCAGCCCAGGCCCCAGGGGCCGGTGGTGTGCGGGGTGGGGGCGTTGAAGCCGAGGTTGTAGTTCCACACGGCGGTGAACCAGTTCTCCACCCGGGAGGCGTCGTCGTCATTGACGGTGACCTTCTGCCCGTCGGTGTGGACCTCGTTCCACTTGTCCGCGAGGATCTTCATGGAGGCGGCGATGTTCGTCGCGTAGTCGACGGCGACGGCCTTCTGCAGGGCCGGCGACAGACTCGTCTCACCGGTCTTCTCGTGCCCGGCGAGCCGCATCCCGTCGGTGACCTGGCCGACGCCGTAACCGCAGTCGGACTTGTCCCAGTTGATGCGCCAGTACGCGTCCGGATCGCTCGGGTCGGCCTTGTGCCCGTAGTAGCCGTCCACGGCGGCCAGCGGGCTGCCCATCTGGCCGGGGATGGAACCGGACTCGGCCTGCCAGAGGTTGGACTCCTGGGCCATGATGCCCAGCATCACATTGGCGGGGATCCGCCCGCCACCGGTCAGCGTGGGCGGCGGGAACAGGCCCTGCGGGTCGATGGTGCCGATCCCGGTCTGGTTGCGGTACCCGCCCTGGCGGATGTACTGGGAGCGCAACTGGCCGCGTACGGCCATGTCGACGGCCCACTCGACCTGGTTCGGCGTGGGCTGCAGCGCCTGCGCGTTCACGTCGTTGCGGGAGACGGAGCACCAGCGGTCGGGGTCCGTCGGATCCTGGGAAGCGACGGCCGCCGCGGCGGAGCGTGCCGACCGCGTGGGCTCGCCCGCGCCGGAGTCCGGCACGCTCGCGCCGGTCAGGGCTGGGGAGAGCCGGCTCTTCCCGGCGGAGTCGTCGGTCCTGGTGACCGTCTGCTCGATCCTCGCGCCGGTACCGGTGGCCGTGGAGGTCACCTTCACCGGCGCGTTCGCCGCCACGGTGGCCGGAGACTGGGTGACCTCGCCGCGCGCTGCGGGTTCGGCCGTGGTGAAGCCCTTGCCCGCGTTCGCGATGTGGTCGAGTCCCGCCCGCACGCCGGGGGCGAGGACCGGGTCGACCGCCAGCCGTCCCTGGCTGGAGATGACCGTGTCGGCCGGAGCGCCGACCCGGGTGATGCCGGTGCCCGCGGTGTGGGTGGCGCCGGCCGGGCGTCCGGTGAGGAACACCCGGGCGGATCCGCCGCGTTCGAGGTCGAGATCGCCGAGCTTGCCGGTGGCGACCGTGGCCGGCTCGCCGTGCCCGCCCCACACCCGGGCCCGCGCGACCTTGCTGCCGCGCCGCTCCACGAAGGCGATCTTCCCGCCGCCGACCGGGTGGATGTCGTACGGCACCCCGCCCGCGGTGAACAGCTTCTCGACCTTGCCGGTGCGGTGGCCGAGCTTGACCACACTGTGGCCCAGGGCACCGACCGCGCCGCCCTCGACGGGCACCGCGCTGGTGACCTCGCCGCGTGCGGCGGCCTCGCCCACGGTCTTGCCGGTGGTGTCCACGGTCACCACCCGGGTCCGGGTGGCGGCCGGGTCGTTCATGCCGCGGAAGGCGGTGAACGCGGCGGTGTGGGCGGCCGGATTGCAGGACGGGTCGAAGTACGCGAGCGACGCGGTGAACGGCAGCTTCGTCACCTTGCCGGTGGTGAGGTTCACGACGGCGGCGAAGGCGCCGCCCTGCATCAGGTCCGGCTTGTTGGTGAAGGTGCGCGGCGCGTAGACGACGGCGGCGTGGTCGCGGTCCATGACGCACTCGTTGCCGAGCCACGAGTCCGCCGGCATGCCGGGCTCGCTGAGCACGGCGGCGGTCCTCCAGTCGTAGGCCCGCGCGCTGTCCGCGACCAGGACGTGCAGCCCGTCGACGTCCGCGGCGGCGGTCACGGCCCGGTCCTTGCTGCTCCGCCACCCCTTTCCGAGCTTCTTGTCCGGGCTGGTGACCCGTCCGCCGGGCACGGTCGTGGCGTTGCCGGACCCGGTACCGCCGGGCTCGGTGCTCGTGGGCCTCGGCGCGGCGTGGGGCGCCGCGAGCGCCGTCGCGCTCTGCAGCAGCCCGCCGGCCAGCACGGTACAGGCCAGCACGGCGCCGAGCCGCCCGCGTATGCGTCTGTTGGGTCTCAAGAAGACTGTCCTCGCTTCTCGGTGGGGTTCCCGCGCCCGTGTCAGGGCACGACCCGGCCCGGGAGGAGCCCGTGGGCCGGGCGGGAACTTGGGGAGCCGGCCGGTGGAGTCGGGCAGGAAGCGGACCGCGGGATCGGTGTCGCCGCGGGCCGCCCTGTCACCGGCGGTTCATGAAGTCGCGCTGCTCATCGAAGAGTTCCGTGGCCTACGGCCGGCACAGCGGCGCCACAGAGCTGTCTCGGACACGTGTTGAGCCCCCTCATGGCCACCCATGACAGCCGAGCGCGCCCTCTGGCACGCGACAGCCCCCGTGAATGCCCCCGCTGGTGTCGTACGCTCACGACACAGAACCGAAGTTTGGTCTAGTCCACCCGTCCAGCGCGGTCATCCTACGCCCAGCATGCACATGTCACGCAAGATCCAAGTTCCCCCAGCTCTCACTTCCCCCTCGCGTCAGTCCTCCAAGCGCACCGGCATCAGCAGAGAGAAGGTGTGCTCGTCGTCGGGGCGGCGGATCGCGAGGGGGGCCGTCGGGGACGTGGACTCCAGGACGAGGTGGCCGTGGGCCGTGGCGCCGAGGGCCTGGAGGAGGAACTCGCGGTTGACGGCGATGCGGTCCTGGCCGGCCTCGGCGTCCTCGCGGACGGTCACCGTGCCGTCGTCCGTCACCTGGAGCACGCTCAAGTCGACGGAAGTGTCGCCCTGTTCGTGGATCGGGCCCGTCTCGAGCGCCTTGCGGAAGGCGGGCACATCGACGAGGGCGCGGCGGCCCGTCGGCAGGTGGACCAGGCGGCGGTAGTCGGGGAACTCGTGGTCGAGTTGCCGCCCGGCCACCTGACGGTCGCCGGCCTCAAGCGTCACCCGGCCCCCGTCCAGGCCCAGTTGGACGGGCTCCTCGCCCCTCAGCAGCGCGCGCATGGCGTCGGCGAGCGGGGTGGGCACGATGGCCTGGACGCGCGGACCGTCATGCCCGGCGACCGCCGCCCGGGCGACGGCCATCCGGTAGCGGTCGGTGGCCACGGTGTGCAGTGCGTCGCCGTCGATGTCGAACAGGATGCCGCCGAGCATGGGCAGTTCGGGATCGGTTCCGACCGCGAAACGCACCGAGTCCAGGGCCGCCGCCAGTGCCGGTGCCGGGACGGACAGGTGGACGGGGGCGGTGTGGAGCGGGGACATGTGGTTCTCCCTCTGGTCGAGTAGGGCTCGGAGTGTGGAGAACTCGCCGCGGGCATCGGACAGTCCCGCCTCCAGTCGGCTCAGATGGGCCTTCAGCAACGTGCGGACCAGGCCGGTGTCGGCACCGGACCAGGCGGCCAGCACCAGCCTGATGTCCGCCAGCGGCATACCGGCCCGGCGCAGGCGTGCCAGCACCCGGGCCTCCGCCAACTGCTCCCGGCCGTACCAGCGGTACCCGCTCACCGGGTCCACCCGGACCGGCACCAGCACGCCCGCCCGGTCGTAGAACCGCAGGGCGCTCACGCCCAGTCCGCTGGCGCGGGCCATCTCCCCGATACTGCGCATCTCGCTCTCCACACCCGGAACCCTGGGCCCTCGACCAGGTCGAGGGTCAAACCCGGCCGGGATCAGTGTCCTGCCGTCGCGGCTGCTCCAGGACGTTCCGGCCGCGGGACGGTCCTGGCGCGGCGCTCGGGCCGCCAGGTCGCCATGAGCGCCCCGGCCAGCAGGAGTTCGGCGATGTCCCCGCCGTAGTACATGATCTCCGCGCCTTGCCGGACCTGTTCGACGGGGGCACGGATGTCGACGAAGAACCCGCCGTACATGGCCTGGGAAATCAGGGCGTGCGCGGCGATCGCGACGCCCAGATACACCAGGCGGGTCCGGACTCCGGGGCGGGTGGGCGCGGGATCGGGGCCGGCGATGACGTGGGCGAACAGGCAGCCCGACGCCAGGAAGTGCGCCTGCATGAGCCAGTGCCCCAGGGGGTGGCCCATGGCGGCGTTGTACAACGGCGTGAAGTACAGCACTGCGAGGCTGCCGGTGCTCAGTACGAGCGCCACCGCCGGATGCGCCAGTACCCGGGCCGGGGTGCTGTGCAGCAGCGCCGAGACTCTGCGGGCCCGGGCCGCCGGCACCGCTCGCAGCAGGAGTGTCACCGGCGCGGCCAGCACCAGCGCCGTCGGCGCGTACATGCCGATGAGCATGTGCTGGGCCATGTGCCCACGGAAGTCGGAGTGCGCGGCGGGCGACAAGGGCGGAAGCAGGGCGACGGCGAGCAGGCACAGCCCGGCCAGGAACGACGCCGACCGCCGGCGGTTCCAGCTCCGTGCGGGGTTGCGGCGCCGTACGCGGTGCGCGGCGAGCAGATAGCAGCCGGCCGCGGCGAGCAGGACCGCCAGGATCAGCGCGGTCGGCGCCGCTGCCGGCGCACCGCCCCCGCCGTGCTGGTGCATGTCTTCCATCAGGCCTGGTCTCCGGCTCGCTCGGCGCCTCGGGGTGCCTCGGGGCCGAGGAGTGTCCCGCCGCGCTGGAGCAGGTGGCCGGCGAGCATGAAAAGGCCGCCCAGTACGAGGAAACCAGTGTCCCACCAAGCCTGGTGGGGACCTCCGTGGACGTGGTGGATCCCCAGAACCTGGTGGTCCAGGATGCCCTCGACCAGGTTGAACAGGCCCCAGCCGAAAAGGATCCAGCCCCACAGGACCCGTGAGGTCCACACCGCCCGCCGGTTGTGCGTGATCCGCGAGTACAGCACGGCCAGGCCCAGGAGCACAGCGACCCAGCACACCGCGTGGAAGACACCGTCCCACACCGTGTTCATCTCCAGACCCGAGACCGTGTGCGGGTCGTAGTACTTCACCCCGATGCGGTCGTGGTTGGTGCTGGTGAGCATGTGGTGCCACTGCAGGAGCTGGTGCAGCAGGATGCCGTCGACGAACCCTCCCAGCCCCACGCCCAGGACGATCCCCGGCAACCGCAGACTGCTGGGCTCCGCCGTGAGCGGCGGGGCTGTGCCTGGCTTGGTGACCATTACCTGATCTCCGTTCGGTCGGCAGTGCACGCGTGGATCCGCGGACTGCGGGGCGGCGCGGCCAGCGCGTCAAGGCGTTGGTCCTGGGGCGTGCTTTCCCGCACGACCCGTCACAATCACCCGGCTCGGTGCGGTTTCGGTCAATCGCCCGGCCTCTCGGGAAAGCTGGTCCAACCAGTTGACCAGTCGCCGCGGCCGGTCCACCCTGCTCGCCATGACACGGCACAACATCCGGCGTGAAGCGGTCTCCGACCAGCTCTTCGCCGTCCTGCGCGACAGGATCCTCGACGGTGAACTGCCGCCCGGCTCGGCGCTCACGGCCGAACGGGAGCTGGCGTCCGAGTTCGGCCTGAACCGGCACGCCGTCCGTGAAGCCGTCAAACGGCTCCAGCAGGCACGGCTAGTGCG
>Ga0308176_10001581_pt1 | contig 14331 bp, 16 predicted proteins | sample PhyCR2_3_FD_203890 | JGI IMG/M metagenome (GOLD analysis project Ga0308176, IMG submission 203890) | Soil microbial communities from UC Gill Tract Community Farm, Albany, California, United States - DLSLS.C.R2 | ecosystem: Environmental > Terrestrial > Soil > Agricultural land | place: USA...
ACGATCGCGACCGCGGCGAGCTTGAGCAGCGGCACTTTCTGCGTCAGCTGCTGAGCCACGATCGCGCCGGCGAGCGCACCGATGCCGAAGCCGGCGAACAGAATGCCGACCACGTGCCCGCTCGCGAGGTAGCGGAAGTAATCGATGGCTTGAACGCCGAGGACGATCCCCTGCGCCACGAAGTTGATCACGCAGGCGCCGATCATCATCGGGCCGAGCAGGGAGTCGCCGAGCAGGAACTTCAATCCGGAAAACACGCCCTTCTGCTGCGCCGCCGCTTCGACGCGCCTGCCGGCCCGGACGACGATCAGGATCACGAGGAACGAGAAGATGTAGGTGCAGCCGTCGACCACGAGCACCGTCGCCGGGCTGAAGAGGCCGATGATCACGCCGGCCAGCACGGGACCTGCGAGTTGCGTGAGCTGGTTCGCGCCCGAGAGCACGGCGTTGACGCTCGCCACCGCCTGCTCGTCCTCTCCCGCGACCTCCGGGACGATGAGCCGCGAGGAGGCGAAGTACGGGGCTGCGAAGATCCCGATCGCGAAGGTCGTCCCGAGCAGGGCCGCGAACGACAGGTCGCCGTAGTGGTGGAGGATCGGGATGACGAGCATGAGCGGGCCGCGCGCGGCGTCCGAGATGAGCATCGTCTTCTTCGCGCCGAGCTTCGCGATCACGGTTCCTGCCGGAATGCCGAAGATCGCGATCGGCAGCATCTCCGCCGCGAGGGCCAAACCCATCTTCGCCGTCGAGCCTGTCGTGATCAGGACGAAGAAGGGCAGCGCGACGAACGTCATCGACGAGCCGGTCAACGAGACGAGCTCGGCCGTCAGCAGTCCGACGAGTGAGCGGTTCCTCCACATGTCGGATAAAATAAAACGTACGTACGGTTTTGTCAAGTCGCTACGATCTCGCCCGTGCCGAAGGTGACGCAGGAGCATCTGGACGCCCGCCGCGCCGAGATCCTCGACGGCGCGCGCCGCGCGTTCGCCGAGCACGGCTACGAGGGCGCGACTGTGGCCAGGCTGGAGGAGGCGACCGGGCTCTCGCGCGGCGCGATCTTCCACTACTTCGAGAACAAGAACGACCTGTTCGTGGAGCTCGCGATGGAGATGAACACCCGCTTCGGCGACATCCTCGTCGACGCCGGCTTGCACGATGCCTTCCGCGCCCTGGCGGCGGAGAGCCCGGAGTGGCTGGGCGTCCTGATCGAGACCGAGAGCCGGATGCGCCACGACGAGGACTTCGTCCGGCGCTTCGAGGCGAAGGCGGCCGACACCGGCCCCCGCATCCAGGAGTGGTTCGAGCAGCAGCAGGCCGAGGGGAAGCTTCGCGCGGACGTCTCTTGGCTCGAGCTCGGGCGGTTCACGACCGCCGTCCTCAACGGCCTCGCGCTCCGCATCGCCGGCGGCGACCCCTTCGACGTCGAGGCGATGCTGCAGCTACTCGACAGTGCGATCGCCGCACCGCAAAAGCCGCGGAAGGTGAACCGACCCCGTCCGGTGGCGAAGAAGCGCTAGACGTTCACCCACTTCGCAGCAACTACAACAGGAAAGGCCTGCACAAGCGAGCCCTCGAATGAAGCTAGCCGGACTCGAACCGGCGACCTCCTGGGTGCGATGAATGCGCTGGTATTGCGGTGGGCTGCGCTAGTTGCGGATGCGCTGTTCAAGCCGGCTCAGATGCGACCTCGCAACCAGCCGAAACTAGGTGATGGTTCCAGCTTGGTTCCATGCGATCACGCCGACGTTGGCCCCTAGAGTGCCGGCGTGCCGCAGATTCCGATTATCTCGAACAGCGCTGCCGACCGGGCCGGCGAGGCGTGGCGAGCCTACGTCGCCGATGAGCGGGGAGATCCTTCGGGCGTAAGGACGCTGGGCCAGGCGACTGCGCTCCGCCAGCGGTCGTCTTGTGAGACGCCCTCGCCGCCACGGAAGCCCTGTTAGCGTCGGCTCAGTCTGCGACCCACCGAACCATGACCGAGGACACGATCCAGATCCGAGAGTTCCGCGAAGGAGACCTCGACGCCGTGATCGCGTTCTCCCTCCGGGCGTGGGCACCTATCTTCGACTCGATTCGGGATGTCCTCGGAGAGGAGATCTTCCTCCGCCTGCACCCCGACTGGCGGGCTGACCAGGCCGAGGCGGTCAGGTCGAGCTGTCTGAGCGAGGAGCGGGATGTCGTCGTGGCACTCGTAGACGGACGGCCGGTCGGGTTCGCCGCGGTTGCGCTGAACGCCTTCCGAGAAGGCATGGGCGTGATCGAGATCATCGGTGTCGATCCCGACTACCAGCGGCGCGGGATCAGCTCCCGGCTGACGGAGCGTTCGACCGAGCACATGCTTAGCTGCGGCATGGACATCGCGGTCGTCGAAACCGGCGGCGATCCCGGCCACGCTCCCGCGCGGGCGGCATACGAAACCGCTGGCTTCACGCTACTTCCGATCGCCCGCTATTTCCGATTGCTCGGGTGACATTCCCGAACACTGGCCCAGGCCAGCGCCCACTCCTCCGTCGCCTACAAATCGGCCGATAGAAATGAGGTCGTGAGCTACTTCCTTGTCACTCAGCTTCCAGGACCAGCGTGGGATCGCTCGCGGCCGCGGCGCGAGCAGAATGGTTTTGACGAGCACGCAGCGTTCATAGACAGTCTTGTCGCGCAAGGCGAAATCGCAGTGGGCAGGCCGCTTGGCGATCCGGACTTCGGGCCAGCGGTGCTCGTCTTCGCGGCCGAGAGCGAAGACGAGGTCGGCAAGCGCCTTGCCGACGACCCGTGGACGAACACGATCCTGACGGTCGAGAGCATTCAGCCTTGGTCGATTTGGATCGGCTCGCTCGCTGACTAGCTACACCGGGCTCGCCCGACCTCAGGCGACGCCGCCTACCGCTTCGCTTTTCCCGTCCCGGCGAAGAGAACTGTCGGCGCCTCCTCGTTCGCGGGGTCGCGGCCGCGGACCACGACGTCGACGAGCGTTGCCACGACCGCCGTGACCGGAGTCGCGATCAGCACATAGACCGGGCCGAGCAGAAAACCGATGGAGAGAACCGCGACGAGCACGACGAGCGGGGAGAGTCCGACCGCATGTCCCATGATGCGCGGGCCGATGATGTAGTCCTGGATCTGGCGCAGTACGAGCACGGCTATTCCGGCGCCGAGTGCGACCACCCAGCCCACCGTCAGCCCGACTCCGATCGCGGCAGCCCCGGCGGCGAGCGGCCCGACGATCGGGATGAGCTCCACGACGCCCGCGAAGGTGCCGATCAGCAGCCAGTACGGTTCTCCGTCGAGCCAGAAGGCGAACGAGAGCACCGTCGCGACGATCACGACGATCAGGAACGATCCGCGCACGAACGCGCCGAGCTTCATGTCCATCAGCACCCACGTGTCCCGCGTCACACGCCGGTGCTTGCGCGGCAGCAGCGACTGCACGAGAGCGATCGCCTGGTCGCGCTCGAAGATCCAGTACGCGCCGACCGCGAACATGAACAGGATCCCGACCAGGATCTCGAACAGCGTCCTCGTGACGGTGATCGCGGGGTGGAGCACGCTCTCGCCCGACGGAAGCTGCCGCAGGCGCTTGTCGACCGCGGTCAGGATCTCGTGCCGGATCCCGTGCGAATGGACGGCGGCGGTATGGAGCTGCGAGCGCGACGTCGGTACCTGGCCGATCGCGTGGTCGATCTGCGTGATCGCGACCGGCACCACGAGGTAGAGAAGGAGCCCGATCGCGGCCAGTAAGCCCAAGTAGTGGAGGACGACGCCGACGCTCCGCGGCACGCGGGCCCTGCGATGGAGCCACTCGACGCTCGGCCGCATCGCCGAGGCGATCACGAAGCCGAGAAAGAGCAAGGCGATGACCACCCTGAGCTTCCAGAGCGCGAGGGCGAGGACGATTATGGCGACGGCGACGATGGTCGCCGTCGCTGCGCGACGTGCGGTTCCAGTCATTTTTCGAGGGATTCCCTGGCAGAACTGGAACCAAGCGAACATGGATACCGGTCGCCTGGCCGATTAGACGCGGGAACCGGGGTCACCACCGCCGACAAGGCGAGCGACGAGTGGAACGGATTGATCTCCGCGGTGAAGTCGCGCTCGTCGACGGAGCCGATCATCGACGCTGCGACGTGGCGACACCACGGCGCGTCGAGGCTCGCATCGGCGGCTTCCCCCGAGAATAGGAGGCAGTCCATCGGCCAAGGAAGGGCCGAAGGCGGCGGATTAATACCGCCACCGCCGCCTTCTTCCGAGATCGTCGCTAGCGCACGATCATGGAGCGTGGCCCTTAACGGTTACAGGTAATCGTCGCGGTAGCCCGCGCCGCCGCGGCCGTAGTAGCCGGCTAGATCTTGCCGGTAGGCGTCGTCGCGATAGCGATCCTGGTTGAACTCGGGCGCGTTTTTGATCTCGTCTTTGCTGCGGTTGACGAAGACGGTCTGCGTGTCGAGATCGACATCGCGCACTACCCCGGCCGGCAGCATTACTTTCTTACCGAAGATCCACGGGCCGGTATCGACTACGAGGAAACTGGCGCCGACCTCGTTGGAAGCCTCGTCGATCTTGCCGATCGACCCATCGAGCGCCTCAACGCTGAAGCCGGTCAGGTCGCTCTGCGCCCAAATCGCCTCGTGATACACCCATACATCCGTGGTCGCCATGACCCTCCTCTCGTTGCGAACTGTCGCGAGTCGCTTTGCCGACTCCTCGGGAGCCAAACGTCGCCCTCCGTCCCTTCTAGAAGGTAAGGCTGAATGGATTCCAGAACACCTGGCCCGGGCGAGCGTGGTTCGCCCGGCGGCACAGATTCCTTCCATGCCGGACGTGGCGGTCCGTTAGAGGGTCAGCGTGGGCGCGCGACCGCCGACGTCTGAACAGCGGGGAGGAAAACGGGGCACGGCGAGGGTGTCCGTAGTACTCGGCCGGCCGTCGCGGGCCGCCCCCCCCGATCCGCGAAGCGACGAGCGGCTAGTTGGTTCCAAAAGTGGTTCCAAAGGCGAGCAGCCTGCACGAACTGCAAACCCTGCCCCGAGAGAAGACCCGCTGTTTGCGGCGGGTTTTCCTATGGAGCTAGCCGGACTCGAACCGGCGACCTCCTGGGTGCGATCCAGGCGCTCTCCCAACTGAGCTATAGCCCCGCGGCGGCTCAGTGTAGCTAGGCCGTTGCCCGCTTCTCGTCCAGCTTTCCGGCTCGAATCGTCTCTGCCATGTCCTTCGACTCTTCGCGGTAGGCGCTCCCGTCCTCGAACTCGATCCAGGGGAACTTCTTCTGTCCCGTCTGCTCGATCGTGTGCTCTCGGCTGGAGCCTTTGAACGAGGAGCCCTCCTTGACGAGCTCGTACTCGACACCCGAATCGTCGAGCGCTTTCTGGACACGCCAGCACGGGTGGCCGCCGAACTTCGCCCACATGCCGCTACAGCGGTGCAACTTGACTGCCATCTGAATCCTCCTCCTCGTTCGCCGCGGGTGACGGTCCTACGATACGAGGATGCGCGCAGTTTTCGAAATCCGGCCGCCGGCCTGGGGGGAGACGCTCGCGGTGCTTCAGTCGGTGAGCCTCCCCGACGCGCAAGGGCCTGTGCGGGCGCGAGTGGTCGACGTCGCAGGAGAGCGCGTCACGATCGACTTCCCTGCGCTCGACGGGGAGACGAGCGTCGAGCAGCTCCTCGCCGCCTGCGTCGCCGGCGAGTGGGCCGACCGCGGCGACGTGGAGGCGTGCCGACTCGTCGCGGTCGAGTGGCCCGACGGGTTGCCGGGGCCGGCGTTCCCAGCGCGGTCCGGCGTATCCGTCGGCGCGATCGTCAAGCCGGCGCTCGGCCTGGCTCCCGCGGAAGCGGCTGCGGTCGCGGGGGAACTGGCCGCCGGCGGTGCCCTGCTCGTCAAGGACGACGAGCTGCAGCAGTCGTCGCCGGAGCGTGCCCGCGCTGTGAACGCCGCGCTCCCGGAGCAGGTGCTCTACGCGGCGAACGTCACGGGCGTCGACGCGGACGCGATCGTCGAGGCCGGAGCCCGGGCGCTGATGATCAACGCCTTCCTCGCCGGGCTCGGCTCGATCGCGCGGCTGCGCGAGTACGGGTTGCCGATCTTCGTGCATCGCGTCGGCTCGGCGTTCTTACGCCGGGGAGGCCCGGTGTCGGTCTCCGCGCGCGTCCTGGCCGAGTTGACGCGGCTGCTCGGCGCCGACTACGTCCAGGTCGGGTCCTTCTCGCCGCGTACCTTCGACACCGACGGCGAGGTGCGGGAGCAGATCACGGCTGCGCGCCCGGCGACGGCCGTGATCGGCGGTGGCGTCGGGGCGGAGAACGCCCGCGAGCAGCTCGAGCGGGCCGGCACGCGCGACGGCGTGATGCTCCTGCTCGGCTCCGCTGCGTACGCGCATCCTGACGGCGTGCGCGGGGGCGTCAAAGCCGCAGTCGACGCGATCGGCTAGGCGGCGAAGAGCGTCAGATCGGGCTCGCGCTCGCCGCGGAGGACGGCGAGATCGACCATGACACAGCGGATCTCGCGGGACTCCGCGAGCGCGACCGCCTGCGGCTTCAGCCGCTGCGCCACGAGAATCCCGCGGCAGCCGGCCTTCGCGGGATCGCGGCGGATGAACTCGAGGTAGCGCGTGAGCTGCTCGACGGCCTCGATCGTCCCGATCCGCTTGACCTCGACCGCGACCCACTCCCCCGCTTCGTCGTGGCACATGAGGTCGACCGGGCCGATCTCCGTCTGCCACTCGCGTCGCACGAGCGTCAGCGCCTCGCCGAGCGCGTCGGGCGCCGCCGCGAGCGCTTCCTGCAGATCGCGCTCGACGCCGTCCTTCTGTAGTGCCGCCGACTCCCCCATGTCGTGGACGACGTCGCTCAACACGTCGAGCAGGCGGATCTCGAGCGCGTCCTCGCTCTTCGGTTTCGTCACCACCAGCCGGTCGCCCTCGTCGGCGATGAACGTCGGCGCCGTCATCCAGTTCAGCGGCTTGTAACCGCCGGCGTCGTCGTGGACGAGCACCGAGCCGTCGCCCTTGAGGATCAGCAACCGCACGGCCTCTGGCAGCACGGCCGAGAGGCGGCCGGAATAGGTGACCTCGCAGCGGGCGACGATGAGGCGCACGCGGCGCAACCTACTGTCTGTTTCGGACAGGTCCTCTCAGGGGGTGCGTTCGACGCGCGACCCTCCGACGGTCGCCTCTTCGCCGTCGTCGAAGCGAACCCACGCCTTGCCGTTGCCGTCGTAGTCGGGCGACCAGACGAGGAGCGTTGCGTCGCGCCCTCCGACGCGGACTCGCTCGCTTCCCTCCTCCTCGGCACCGCTCCACACGCGGATGAAGGGGTTCTCCCGGCGCTCGCGCCCGATCGTCGTCTCGTCGGAGTGCCCCGGCAGGACGCGCGTGCTGTCCGGCAACTCGAGGAGGACCTCCATCACCGACCGCCGCACGGCCGCCACGTCGCCGCCCCCCACTGCGTCGCGGAAGAGCGTGTCCCCCGTCGCGACCACCCCGTCGTCGATGAGGAACGAGAGGCCGTCGTCGGAGTGCCCGGGCGTCGTGAGCGCCTGCACCTGTAGGCCGTCCCACTTCCACTCGCCGGGCTCGGCGAGCACCGGGATCGAGTAGCGGCCCGCCAGCTCGTCCTCGTTCTCGACGTGGTCGTGGTGCCCGTGTGTGCGGAGCAGCGCGACCGGCGTGACCCCCCACCGCTCGACCGCCTCGATCAACGGCGCGACGTCGGCGCCGGAGTCGACGAACACCGCCGGCCCGCCTTCGGTCGCGACCAAAAAAGCGTTGCTCAGCCAGTCGGGATGCATGCTCTTCTCCACGAGCATGGCGGTAACCTAACTGCGTTACCCACGAGGAGGATTGATGGCGGGCCTGTGGTCACGGACGACGATGGTCGTCAAGTCGAAGTACTCGAAGCTGCTGAACCGGGCCGAGAACCCGACCGAGACGCTGGACTACTCGTACGAGCAGATGCTCCAGCAACTGCAGAACGTGAAGCGCGGCACCGCCGACGTCGTCACATCGAAGAAACGGCTCGAGTTGCAGCAGCAGAAACTCGAGCAGAACGTCGTCAAGCTCGAGACCCAGGCACGCCAGGCGGTGGCGGCGAACCGCGAGGACCTCGCGCGGCAGGCTCTGGAACGCAAGACGCTCGCGCAGACGCAGCTGCAGGACATGGACGGCCAGGTCAAGCAGCTCGAGGACCAGCAGGAGAAGCTCGTCGCCGCCCAGCAGCAGCTCGAGACCCGCATCGAGTCCTTCCGCTCCCAGAAGGAGGTCCTGAAGGCGCAGTACTCGGCGGCCGAGGCCCAGGTCAAGGTCGGCGAGGCCGCGACCGGGATCGGCGAGCACATGCAGGACACCGGGCTGGCGATCCAGCGGGCGAAGGACAAGACCGAGGAGATGCAGGCGCGTGCCTCGGCGATCGACGAGCTCACCTCCACCGGCGCGCTCGAGGATTTCACGGCGGGCGACCAGACACAGCTCGACCGCGAACTCGCCCAGATCTCGTCCGCCTCGCAGGTCGACGACGAGCTCGCGAAGCTCAAGGCGGAGGTCGGATCCGGCGCGCCGCAGAAGGAGATCGCCTCCGGCGACGCCGAACCGGCGGCCGCGCCCTCGTCCCCGGCCGCGGATTCGGAGCCGGCGGCACAGCCGGCCGAGGAAACCACCGAGTCCTGACCCGCTTCGGCGACATCCTCTTCGGCCGCAAGAAGCTGCAGGGGCCGGCCGCCGACAAGCTGTTCGCACTCTCGACCGCCGCGGTGACGCTCGAAACCGAGTGCTCCCTCAAGACGGCCGGCGATGCCGCGCTCATCTTCAAGCCGCTCTCGGCGGGTGAGTTCAGCTCGAGCGAAAGCGACGCGGAGGAGCTGCTGCGCAGCGTCGCACACGACTCCGGCTCCACGATCGACCGCAAGACCGACTCCTTCGGCTTCGAGTGGGTGATCGTCCACGACGCGCAGCTCGAAGATCAGGTCGCGGGCGTCCACACGCTCGCCTCGGAGCTCGAGGATCACGGCTTCGGCGGCCAGCTCCTCGCGGCCGCCTTCCGCTTCGACGGCTCCGCGTTCGGCTCGGGCCATCCCGTCTACTGGATCTACGGCTTCAAGACCGGCACGTGGTGGCCGTTCGTCCCGACCGGCGAGAAGCAGGAGCGGGACAACGCGCAGGAGCTCGAGTTGAAGGCGAAGCTGGAGAAAGAACTGCCGATCGAGCCCGACCTCAGCAAGTGGCTCGCGCTCTTCGGCGCTCCGATCTAGAGAAGCTGCCGGCTAGCCGACCGGCTTGCCCAGCTCGCGGGCGATCTCGGAGAGGGCCGCGAGGCGCTTCTCGAGCGGCGGGTGATCCATCATCCACTCGCTCATGTTCGTCTTCCAGTTGGTGGGGATGATGAAGAACGCGTTCATGCCCTGCACCTCGCGCAGGTCCTTCTGCGGGATCTGGGTGATGCCGCTCGAGATCTTCTGGAGCGCGCTCATGAGGTTCTCCGGCGCACCGGTCATGATCGCGGAGCCGCGGTCGGCTGCGTACTCGCGGTAGCGCGAGATCGTTCGGATCAGGACCCAGCTGATCGCATAGACCACGACCGAGACGAGGAAGACGATCAGCCAGACGGGCACCTGGTTGTTGTTGCCGTCGCTCCGGTTGCCGCCACCGCCGAAGCCGCCGAACATCCCGGCGTAGAGGCCGAAGCGGGTGAGCATCGCTGCGAGCATCGCGAAGAAGCTCGCGACCGTCATCACCAGCACGTCCCGGTTGGCAACGTGCGAGAGCTCGTGCGCCAGCACGGCCTCGATCTCCTGCGGCTCGAGCCGCCGCCAGAGCCCCGCCGTCACCGCGACCGCCGCGTGCTTCGGGTTCCGGCCCGTCGCGAACGCGTTCGGAACGTCGCTGTCGACGACCGCGATCTGCGGCTTCGGCAGGTTCGCCATCGCGCAGAGCCGTTCGACCATCGCGTGCAACTCGGGTGCTTCCTCGGCCGAGACGATCTTCGCCCCCGAAGCGGCCAGCGCAATCTTCGCCGAGGAGAAGTACTGGAAGACGGCGATGCCGATCACGATCACGAGCATCGCGATGAGGCTGAAGTTGAAGACGCTGAAGAGGACGACCGCGAAGACGACGTAGAGCAGGCCGAGCAGCGCGCTCGTGAAGAACATGCGTAGGGAGAGACCACGGTCGCGTCCGAAGTTCCTGCGTTCCATGGCGCGAATGGTACTCAGCCGGCGGTTCCTGCAGCCCCCGGTCTTAGCGGTTCATTAGAGTCCTGCGCGGTGCGCCACCCAGCAGTCATCGCCGCTGCCGCGCTGCTTGGCGCCTTCGCGCTCGCAGGCTGCGGCTCACAGGGCGTCGCCTCGCCGACGCCGAAGACCGTGATCGGCACGGTCGCGACCACGTCGAGCTTCCCGGTCGTCGCCGCCTTCCATCTCAAGGGCGCCGCGAACAAGGGCAGCTCGGTCTACTCGAGCGCCGGCTGCGGTGGCTGCCACACCCTCGCTGCGGCCCATTCGACCGGCACGGTCGGCCCGAATCTCGACGAGCTCAAGCCCGACTACCGCGCCGTCACCGCCCAGGTGACGAACGGCGGCGGCGCGATGCCGGCCTTCAAGTCGCAGCTCAGCGCGCAACAGATCGCAGACGTGTCCGCCTACGTCGTCGCCTCGACCGGCGGCACGGCACCGTAGAGCTCCCCGCAGCGTTTCCGGCGCACGTCGCCGCCTTCGCACTCGACCTCGACCGGACGCTGATCGCCGAGGACGGCGTGCTGCGGCCGTGCACCCGGGAAGCGCTCGCGCGGACCCGGGGCACCGGCGCACATGTCGTGATCGTCACCGGGCGGATGTTCCGAGCCGTACGGCCGTACCTCGAGCAGGCACAGCTCGACGATCTCGTCGTCTGTTACCAGGGAGCCGTCGTCGCCGACCCGGCGACGGGCGAGTTCCTCCTCCACGTTCCCATCCCGCTCGCCGCGGCCCGGGAAGCGATGGCCGCCGTGCTCGCGGCCGGCTTCCATCTCAACTGCTACGTCGACGACCTTCTCTACGTCGCGGAGGTGACTCCCGAAGCGAGGCGCTACGCCGACTTCCAGCATCTCGAGATCCACGCGGTCGGCGATCTCCGTGACTGGCTCGATAGCGACCCGACGAAGCTGGTCGCGGTCGGCGATCCGGCGGCGCTCGACGAGCTCGAGGCGGAGCTCGAGCCGCGCTTCGAGGGACGCCTCTTCATCTCCAAGTCGCTGCCGTACTTCCTCGAGTTCGCGCACCCGGACGTGAGCAAGGGAAGCGGGCTCGCGTTCGTCGCCGAGCGGCTCGGCTTCCGGCCCGAGGAGACGATCGCGTGCGGCGACGGCGAGAACGACCGTGAGCTGCTCGACTGGGCCGGGTTCGGCGTCGCCGTGGCGAACGCGCACGAGGACGTGCTCGCGCGCGCCGACCTCGTCGTCCCCTCGGTGCGGGAGGAGGGGGTCGCGGCCTTGCTCGAGGCCTACTTAGACTCAGTCGCGTGATCGACCTCAAGGCAGCCCGTGCAGCGCCGCAGGAGATGCGCGGGGCGCTGGCGCGCAAAGGCGCCGGCGAGCTCTTCGACGAGCTGCTCGCCGCCGACCGCGCGGTACTCGAGGTGCAGCCGCAGGTCGAGGATCTGCGGGCCAAGCGGAAGATCAAGGGCAAGCCGACGCCCGAGCAGCTCGCCGAGCTCGAGCGGCTCAAGGGCGAGCTGCAGGGGCTGGAGGAGCAGCTCGCCGAGGCCGAGGCGCGCAGGCAGGAGATCCTCGATCGCGTCCCCAACCCGCCGGACGTGTCGGCGCCCGACGGCGACATCGACGAGGACTCCGTCGAGATCCGCCGCTGGGGCGAACCGCCGAGCTTCGACTTCCCGGTCCGCGACCATCTCGATCTCGCGCAGGCGATGGGGTGGATCGATCCCGAGCGCGCCGCGAAGGTGTCCGGCAGCCGCTTCGTCTATCGCGTCGGCGACGTTGCCCTACTCGAGCTCGCGCTCTACCGCTGGGCCCTCACGCGGCTCGTGGAGAAGGGCTTCGTGCCGATGCTGCCGCCCGTGCTCGTGCGCGAGGAGGCCATGTACGGCACCGGCTTCCTCCCCACCGACGAGGTCAACATCTACCGCGTCGAGCGCGACGAGCTCTATCTCACCGGCACCTCCGAGGTCGGGCTCGCCGCGTACCACGGCGACGAGATCCTCGACGCCGACGGGCTGCCGTTGCGCTACGCGGCGTACTCGACGAACTTCCGCCGCGAGGCGGGCGCCGCAGGCAAGGACACGCGCGGGATGTTCCGGGTCCACCAGTTCGACAAGGTGGAGATGTTCGTCTACACGGTCGCAGAGCACGCCGGCGACGAGCACGAGCACCTGCTCGAGATCGAGGAGTCACTGATCCAGGAGCTCGGCCTCCCGTACCGCGTCGTCAACGTCGCGGCCGGCGACCTCGGCGCGTCTGCGGCGAAGAAGTACGACATCGAGGGCTGGTTCCCCGGCCAGGAGCGCTACCGGGAGCTGACCTCTACTTCCAACACGACGGACTACCAGGCGCGGCGCCTCGGGATCCGCACCCGGCGCGACGGCAAGCTCGAGCCTGTCGCGACGCTGAACGGCACCGCCGTGACCGCGCGGACGATGATCGCCCTGATGGAGAACTTCCAGGACGACGGCGGCTCGATCTCGATCCCGGAGCCGCTCTGGGAGTTCGGCGCGCCGCGCTCGCTCGGCGGCGGCGACCGCGTCCGCGGCTAGGCCTCGTCCGGCTCGCCGCGCTCCGCGAGCCAGGCCTTCGCGAGCCGCTTCTGGGCACGTGTCAGCCACGCCTCCTCGACGAGGTCGCGTAGCGCGTCACGGTCGAGCCGGTCGAGGTCGGGGATGCGCATGAGCACCGCCGAGTAGCCGTGCCAGTGCGGTGTCGTGAAGTAGATGCCCCGCGCGTCGGAGAGGAGCATCTCCTTCACGCCGAGATCGGCGACGCGGAAGACGAGGATGTCATCGAGACGCTCTCCCGTGCCGGGGTCGACGGCGTCCGGCCGGCGGCTGCGGTGGAGGCAGAACATCTTACCGTGCACCTTGTAGATCGGCCGCCCGTCCTCGACTTCCTTCGTCGCCTCGGGCATGGCAAGGGCGAGCTCGTCGAGATCCTTCATCGTCGCCACGGCTGCGACACTAGACCGCGCGGCGGGGTGCCGGAGCGGTCGAACGGGGAGGTCTTGAAAACCTCTGAGCCTTCGGGCTCCGTGAGTTCGAATCTCACCCCCGCCGCCTCCACGCCCCCGCTCTGTAGCGTTTCGGCCATGACGACGGGAGACGATCTGCGCGGGTTGATGCGGCTCTGGCCGCACGGTGTCTCGATCCTCAGCGTCGACGTCGACGGCGACCGGATGGGCGTCACCGTCTCCTCGCTCGTCTCGCTTTCGCTCGAGCCGCCGCTGATCGGCGTCTCCATCGGCAAGGACGCCTCCTGCTACGAGCTCCTGCGCAGCGCCGGCAGGTTCGCGGTCAGCCTGCTGGGCTCCGAGCAGGAGGAGCTCGCGCGGCGCTTCGCCGCCGGTTACCCGCCGATCGTCCACTGGCAGGGCGTACCGACCCGCGAGGGGAACGTGGCGCCGCTGATCGAGGGAGCGCTCGGCTGGATCGAGGCCGAGACGACGGCCGAGGCCGACGCCGGCGACCACACCTTCTTCATCGCCGACGTCCTCGCCATCGCGCATGGCCCGTCGCACCAGGCGCTCGTCTATCGCGAGAGCACGTACCACAGCGTGTGATCGAGGCTGTCGTCTTCGACCTCGACGGCGTGCTGCTCCAGTCGGAGGAGGTCTGGGATGCGGTGCGCGAGCGCTACGTCCGCGAGCGCGGCGGCCGGTACGACGACGAGGTGCAGCGGGCGATGATGGGCATGAGCGGGCCCGAGTGGTCCCGGTTCCTCCACGAGGAGGCGGGGGTACCGGACGACATGGACGAGATCAACAGCGAGGTCGTCCGCCGGATGCTCGAGGCCTACCGTCGCGAGCTTCCACTGCTGCCGGGGGCGGTCGCGACCGTGCAGCGGATCGCCGACGCCTTTCCACTGGCCCTCGCGTCGTCGTCGAACCGCGAGGTGTTCGAGGAGGTGCTGGAACTCGCCGGTCTCGCCGCTTGCTTCCGCGCGACCGTGTCCTCCGAGGAGGTCGAGCACGGCAAGCCGGCACCCGACGTCTACCTCGAGGCGGCTCGGAGGCTTGGAGCCGATCCGACACGCTGCGCTGCGGTCGAGGATTCGCACGCCGGAATCCGCTCGGCGAAGTCCGCCGGGATGCGCGTCGTCGCGATCCCGAACGCGGCCTACCCGCCCGACGAGGAGGCGCTCGAGCTCGCG
>Ga0308176_10001582_pt1 | contig 14330 bp, 5 predicted proteins | sample PhyCR2_3_FD_203890 | JGI IMG/M metagenome (GOLD analysis project Ga0308176, IMG submission 203890) | Soil microbial communities from UC Gill Tract Community Farm, Albany, California, United States - DLSLS.C.R2 | ecosystem: Environmental > Terrestrial > Soil > Agricultural land | place: USA...
CCACCGTGGGCAGCGGCTGGATCCGCCACTCGACCTCGCGCCCTTCGGCCTGGGGCTGGAGCCGGCTCACCACGTCGTCGACCAGCGCAGTGAGATCGACGGGCCGCCGCATCAGGTCCTGCCGCGCGACCCGGCTCAGCCTCACCAGGTCGTCCACCAGGCCGGCCATGCGGCCGGCGCCGTCCCGGATATGCCGCGCGTAGTGCTGCACGGTGGGATCGAGGGCCGGTCCCGCGTCGTCGAGCAGCAGCTGACTGAACCCGCACAGATGGCGCAGCGGCTCCCGGAGGTCGTGCGACACCGCGTACATCAACGTCTCGAGCTCGGCGGTCACCGCCCGGAGCGCGGCGCCGCGCTCGGCCACCCGGCGCTCGAGCTCGCCGGTCTGGCGGCTCAGGTCGTCGCGCAGCCGGGCCTGCTGGATGGCGATGGCCAGGGGGGCCGCGACTTCCACGGCGATATCACGGTGCTCCGCCGTGAACCCGCGCGGCGTGTTGGCGGCGAGGTTGATCTCGCCGAACACCTGGTTGTCCGCCAGCAGCGGCACCGTGAGCACGCTCCGCACGCCCTCGTCGCGAAGCTCCTGGAGCAGCGGCGCGGGCGACTCCACCGTGGCCAGGTCGTCGATCACCCGGACCGAGCCGCGCCGGAGCACGTCGGGGGACGAGAGCCGCTCCATCGCGATCGTGCCCGGCGCGATCGGCGCGCCGGCCAGGTACCCGGCGATGAGCTCGGCCTGGCCGCGCTGGAAGTCGAACAGCACGACGCTGCACCGATGGCAGGCCACCATTCGCCGGACGCGGCCCAGGGCGGCGCGACCGATCTCGGCCGGCGAGCGCGCCGCCAGCACCGCCTGATCCAGATCGTGCAGGACCGCCAGCCGCTCCGCCGAGCGGCGCAGTCGCTCTTCGGTGTGCTTTCGCTCGGTGATGTCGGTGACCATGCCGACCGTCCCGGACGGCGAGCCGTCGCGGCCGGTGATCGGGCTGGCGGAGACCAGGCCCCAGAGCTCGGTGCCGTCCTGGCGCCGGAAGCGGAGGTCCAGCGTCTCGCCGCCGGCGTTGGGCCGGCGAAGCGCGCGCTGGGCGCCCGCGCGCGCGGTCGAGTCCAGGAAATCGAACACCGGCCGGCCGAGCAGCGCGCCGTTCTGATAGCCCAGAAACTCGCCCATGCGCTGGTTCACGTAGGTGATGAACCCCTGGTCATCGGCCACCCAGATCCCCTCCTGCGCCGCGTCGACCAGCTGCTTGAATCGCTGCTCGCTCTCCTGCAGCGCGAGGGTGCGGTCCTCGAGCCGGGCCTGGCGGGCCTCGAACGCCGCCGCCTGCTCCAGCGAGGCGCCGACCAGCCCGCTCAGGAGCCGCAGGGCCTTGGCATCGCGGTCGCTGAACGCCGCCGGCCGGGGCGAGAGCACCTTGAGCACGCCGAGGATCCGCTGGTCGTCGCGCAGCGGGACGGCGAGCATGGATCGGATGCCCTGGTCGTGATACGCCCGGTGGGCGATGCGCCCGTCGGTCTCGACATCGTCCGAGCGTTGCAGCTCGCCGGTGCGGACCGCCGTGCCCGAGAGGCTGTCCGCCACTGGGAGCCGTGGGCTCTCGATGCCGAGCGTGAGCACCGGCGCCAGCTCATCGCCTTCCAGGATCTCGATCACCACTCCACCCGACCGGGTGAGCGCCATGCTTCGCTGGGCGATGACCCGCATCACCGTGGCCGAGTCCAGTCCCGCGGCGGCCACCGCCTGCTGGACCTCGATGACTTCCTGGAACAGCTCGGTGTCGAGCAGCATCTCCTGCTCGGCGAGCTTGCGCTCGGTGATGTCGTACTCGGTGCCGAGATATCCGACCTGGCGGCCCTGCTCGTTGCGCAGCGGCTCCCAGCTGCTGGCGCACCAGCGGACCTGGCCCGACCGCGTCACCAGGCGGTACTCCTGATCGCGAAGCGAGCCGCCCTGGGCCAGCCGCTCCCACTCGGCCACCAGCGCCGGGCGGTCATCGGGATGGATGTACTGGAGGAATTCCTGGTCCTGGAGGTCTTCCTGGGGGTAGCCGGTCAGGCGCTCGAAGGCGGGATTTACCAGCGTGAGGCGCAGGTCCATGTCGTACGCGATCACGCCCTCGCGCATGGTCGCCGTGATGGTGCGAAGCTGGCCCAGCGCGGTGCTTTCGGCCTGCTCTGCGCGGCGCCGTCGGCGCCACTCGGCGATCCAGAGCACCAGCAGCACCAGAACACCCGCGGCGACGGCGAGTACGACGCCGAGCGGAAGCTGGTCGAAGCGCGCTGGTAAGGCAGGGACCACGGAGGCGTCCTCGGGCGGGGACCGCGGCCCTGCTGGGCGGGCCGGTGTTGCCCCGAAGATAGCGCCGTCAGGAGGCGTGGTCGAGGAGCTGGCGGATCTTGGCGGTGAGGACCCCGGGCGTGAACGGCTTGGCCAGGAGCTCGACGTCGGTGGCCAGCTGCCGCTGGCGGGTGATGGCCTCTTCCGAGTACCCGCTGACGAACAGGATCCGCATGTCGGGGCGAAGCGGCCGCGCCCGCTCCACCAGCTCGTATCCGCTCATGCCCGGCATCACCACGTCGGTAAGCAGCAGGTCGATGCGGTCTGCGTGGTCGTGCAGCAGGCGGAGCGCTTCGGCCCCGCCGGCCGCCTCGAGCACGCGGTAGCCGCTTCGCCGCAGGATCTCGTGGGTGAGCTGCCGCACCAGGGTCTCGTCCTCGACCAGCAGCACGGTCTCGGCGCCACCGTGGACCGGGCGCGGGGGCAGGCTGGGGGTACCCGGCTCCGCGTTCGCGACGTACGCGGGCAGGCAGATGGTGAAGCTGCTGCCGGCGCCCGGCGCGCTCTCCACGAAGATGGCGCCGCCGCTCTGGGCCACGATGCCGTAGACCGTGGAGAGCCCCAGGCCGGTGCCCAGTCCCACGGGCTTGGTGGTGAAGAACGGCTCGAAGATCCGCTCCTGCACCTCGCGGCTCATGCCGGTCCCGGTGTCGCGCACCGCGAGGGTGACATAGCGGCCGGCGGCAAGCTCCGGCCAGGGGCTCGAGACGCCGTCCCCGACGTCCAGGTTGGCGGTGGTGATGGTCAGGATCCCGCCCGAGGGCATCGCGTCGCGCGCGTTGACGGCCAGGTTCATCAGCACGTGCTCGAGCTGCCCGGCATCCCCTCGGGTGGAGCGAATGTCCGGGGCGAGCACCGTCCGGAGGACGACGTCCTCGCCGATCACTCGGCGGAGCATCCGGTCCACGCCCGATACCACGGTGTTGAGGCTGAGCGGCCGGAGCTGCAGCAGCTGCCGCCGGCTGAACGCGAGGAGCTGCTTGGTGAGCTCGGCTGCGCGGACGCCAGCCTGGCGGATCTGGTCGAGGTCGCCCCGGCTCGGATGGGTCTCCGGCAGATCGCTCATCACCAGCTCGCTGTAGCTCAGGATGGCGCTCAGCAGGTTGTTGAAGTCGTGCGCGATGCCGCCGGCCAGCCGGCCCACGGCCTCCATCTTCTGCGCCTGGCGGAGCTGCTCCTGCGACTGGCGCAGCGCCTCTTCGGCGCGCTTGCGGCCGCCGATGTCGACGTAGAGCGCCACCGATCCGACCGCGTGACCCTCGGCATCGTGCACGGCCGCGGTCGAGATCGCCACGTCGATGCGGGCGCCGTCCTTTCGCACCCTGACGGTTTCCCGATTCATGAACGGCTGGCCCCGGAGCACCTCGGTCCGGAACGTGTCGTACTCGGCCTGGCGGTCCTCGGGCACGCAGAGCAGCCGCCGGCCGCTCGCCTCCTCCGCGGTCCATCCGAACACCTGCTCGGCGGCGCGGTTCCACAGCAGCACCTCGCCCTCCACGCCCACGACCACGATCGGCAGGGGCGAGGCCTCGACGATCGCCTCGAGCCGGTCGCGGGTGGCCCGCATCAGCTCCTCGCTCAGCCGCTGCGCGGTGACGTCGCGCTGGGTCCCCCACACCGCCGTGAGGTGTCCTTCCTCCACCACGCCCAGCAAGTTGTTCACGAACCAGTGCGGCGCGCCGTGCCGATCGAACTCGTACGACTCGAGCTCCACCGGGTGGTAGCCGCTTCGGACGAAGGTCCGGAAGAACTCCAGGCTGCGCGGGTCGGCCAGGTCGAAGGTGGAGGAGAGCTGGGTGCCGATCAGCTCGTCCGGGGAGGCACAGCCGTACATGCGGGACATCGCCTCGTTGACTTCGACCAGCCGCACGTTTCGGGTGCAGCGGTGGACCTGCTCCTCCTCCGACGCCGACACCGGGATGGGAGGCTCGACCATCGCCCGCCACACCCCCTCGGCGGTCCGGCTGATGAAGAACCGGTAGCGCTCACTGCTGTGGCGCACTTCTTCCGCCGAGCGGGTCGCCTCGGTGACGTCCTGAGCCACCACCATGCGCGCCGGCCGGGCCGCGAAGCGGAGCGGATGGCTCGAGATCCGGACCAGGCGCACGCTTCCGTCCCGCCGCTGGTGACGCCACGGCGCCGGCCACTGCTGATGGCTGTCCGGCGCGTGACCCACCTCGCGGGTGACCGCGGCGCGGTCCTCCTCGGGCCGGATGTCGAGGATGGTCATCTGCAGGAACTGGCGTCGCGACCAGCCGTACTCGCGCACCGCGGCCTCGTTCACCTCGAGAAAGGCGAGCGTCTCGCTGTCGTACACCCACATCGGGAGCGGGTTGCAGTCGAACAGCGCTCGGTAGGCGTCGGTCGACTCGGCCGCGTCGCTCATGGCGCCGGGCGAGCACCGCCGTCGGGACGGCCCAGCGCCTGGCGTACGGTCCGGAGGAGGCGGTCGAGAGAGAAGGGCTTCTCCAGGAATTCGGTGCCCGGCTCGAGCATCCGGAGCCGGGCCACGGAGCCTTCACTGGTGCCGGAGATGTAGAGCACCTTGATCGCGGGGCGGTGAATGCTGAGCCGTGCGGCCAGCTCCCGGCCGCTCAGCCCGGGCAGCAGCATGTCGGTGACCAGCAGGTGAATGTGCCCGGCGTGCCGATCGGCCAGCGCGGTGGCGGCCTCGGCGTCCCGCGCGGTGAGCACGGTGTAGCCCGCCCGCTCGAGCACCCGCCGGGCGATCTCGCGGACCTGCTCTTCGTCCTCCACCAGCAGCACCGTCTCGGTGCCGCTCTCGGGCGCGCGCGGCTCCGCCGGCGCCCCCACGGGCGCGCTGCCCTCGTGGCGAGGGAACGAAAGGGTGAAGCTGGTGCCCCGGCCGGGCTCGCTGGCCACGTCGATCTGCCCGCCGCTCTGCTTGACGATCCCATAGACCGTCGCGAGCCCCAGCCCCGCGCTCTCGGGGGCGGACCTCCCGTCGGCGAACGGCTCGAAGACCCGCGCGAGCTCGGCCGGTCCCAGGCCGCGGCCGGTGTCGCGCGCCTCGAGCACGACGTAGACGCCGCCCCGCGGGGACGAGATCCGAGTCGCCTCGGCGTTCGCGGGCCGCTCCTGCCGGGTGGACAGCTCGAAGGTGCCGCCGTTCGGCATCGACTCCCGCGCGTTGGCGGTCAACTGAATCAGCACCTGCTCGAGCTGGGTCGGGTCGGCCACGATCTGGTCGAGGTGTGGCGTCAGGCTGGCCACCACCTGCACCCGCTCGCCGGCGACGCGTCGGAGCCGTGATATGCAGCCGGTCACCAGCTGGTTGAGATCGAGCACCCGCGGCGCCAGCACCTGCCGACGGCTGAACGCTAGCAGCTGCCGGGTGAGGTTCGCGGCGCGCTCGGCCGCGCGCTGGATCTGGTCCAGGTCTTCGCGCGCGAGCTCGCCCAGGCCGGCCTCTTCCAGCAGCAAACTCACGTGACCGCTGATGCCGGTGATCAAATTGTTGAAGTCATGGGCAATACCGCCGGCCAGCTGGCCGATCGCCTGGGCCCGCTCCGCCTGTACCAGGCGCTGCTCCAGCCGCCGGCGATCGGTCACGTCGGTGCTGCAGCCGATGAGGCCGCGGAAGACGCCGTGCTCGTCGAATCGGGGCACCGCGACGTCCAGCAGCCAGCGGGACTCGTCGTCGTAGCGGCGCATCCGATATTCGTGATGGAACGGCTCCCGCTCGGCGAGCGCCTTGCGAAACCGCTCCAGGCAGGCCTGCCGGTCGTCCGGATGGATCCGATCGGTCCAGCCGGTGCCCAACTCGGCGCCGAGCGGGCGCCCGGTGAACTCGAGCCACCGGGCATTGACGTAGTCGCAGCTGCCGTCGGGTGCGACCATCCACAGCATCACCGGCAGCGCGTCGTATCCCCGCCCGCCGGACGGCGAAGGATGGCCCAGCCGTTCCGCGGCGACCGCGGCCAGCTCGCGCAGGATGCCGAGCTCGCTCGCGGTCCAGCGGCGCGGCACGTGGTCCAGAGCGCACACGGCGCCGCGCGGCGCGCCGGCCGTGTCGCGCACCGTCACGATGGCGCAGGCGGCAAAACCCAGCTCAGCCAGCGAAGGCTGTTGGCCGAAACGGTCATCGCGCTGGGCATCTTCGACCACCAGATCCGCGCCCAGCGAGGCGGCACAGCGGCAGAGGCGCTGCAGGGGCGAGTCGGGGCCATCCGCCGGCCGGTCGGCCAGACCGTCCACGCCCAGGGCGAGCGGACTCTCGCTTTCCGCAACGCACACCAACGCCGCCGGCACCTGAAGGGCCCCGCGCGCAATCCGCGCGAGCCGATCCAGGGCCGGGTCGATCTCGGGGCCCTCCTGGTCCGAGCGGCGCACGGCGCCCGCTCGTTCCGGGTCCCGAAGCGAGGGAGATAAGTCCTGCTCGATGCCCAATAGAGCTCCGACGATCTGCCGAGGCGGTGGGGTCTGGGGCCACGACAATGTCGCGGCTCGCCCAGACCCCGGCAAGACCGATGCCGCTGGCGACTGGTGATGGCCCCGCCTACTCTTGGGCATGCCGTTCATCGACACCAGGCGCCAGCGGGCGGCCCTGCTCATCACCGCTCTCGGCCTAGGCCTGGTCTACGCCCTGTGGCCATTCATTACCGGGCTGATGGGCGCGCTGGTGCTGTACGTGGTGTTCAGTCCCATTGCCCGCGCGCTGGTCCGCGTCGGGGCGCGGCCGGGGGTCGCCGCCGGCGTCGTGGTGCTGATCGGACTGATTCTCGTGCTCGGACCCGGCGTGTCGTTTCTTGGCCTCCTGGCTAACCAGGCGCAGGACATGGCCCAGAACGTTCTCCAGAGTCCGCTGCTCGACCGGCTGCGTGAGCTCAAGGTGGGCGAATACGACATCGGAGCCCAGATCGAGCAGCTCGGGTCGCGGGTCGTCTCGTGGGCCGGCAGCAGCGCGCTCAGCGTCGTAGGCACGGCCACCCGGGTCGGCATCCAGCTCACCATCGCGTTCTTCGGTCTGTTCTATCTGCTGGTGGCCCCGACCGGGGCCTGGCCCTCCATCCGGCCGTTCATCCCGTTTACGGCCAAGAACGCGGAGCTGCTTCGTACCCGGTTCCGTGACGTGACCTTCTCCACCATCATCGGGACCGGCCTCACCGCGACGGTCCAGGGTGTGTGCGTCGGGCTCGCCTTCGCGGCGGCTGGGCTCGCCAACGCGCTGTTCTGGGGCGTGGTGACGATCATCGTCGCCATCCTGCCCATCGTCGGGAGCGGACTCGTGTGGGGACCGGCGGCGGTGGCGCTCGCGCTCGCGGGCCGCTACGGCTGGGCCATCGGGATGGCGCTGTGGGGCATTCTGGTGGTGGGGAACGTCGACAACATCATCCGGCCCTATGTCTTCCGGCGGTGGGCGCGGATCCATCCGTTCATCACCGTCATCGGGGCGTTCGCCGGCCTCAACTGGTTCGGCCTGCTCGGCCTGCTCATCGGGCCGCTGGCGATCTCCTATTTCTTCGAGCTGATCCGGATGTACCGGGCGGAGTATCTCGAGGAGGAAGAAGGGCTTCCCGCCTGAGTCGCGCCGCTTAGACCGCCCTTAGTCGCGGCGTGTCCGGCGGCCGCGGGCCTTCGGTCAGGAAGATGCCGATGATCCGGCGGGCAAAGCCGGGCCCGCCGAGCTTGTCCAGCCGGGTGAGCGCGGCCGGGTCGAGACGAGGGGAGTCAACCATGGGGACGACAGGAAGATGGCCGGGAGCGCCGCCGGCCCGAAAGCCCGCGGTGTTGCCGGCTGCCCGGCGAGGGCAGCCCGCCGGGGCTGCCCCGCCGGCCGACGGGGGCGGTAAGGCCGGGGGGCCTTACCGCCCCTTTGCCTGCTAGTTCAGTCTCGTCAGCTCCACCCGCCGGTTCTGCGCCCGGCCTTCCGCCGTCTTGTTCGAGGCGATCGGCTTGCTCGGTCCGAAGCCGGCCGAGGTGAGCCGGTTGGCCGCTACGCCCTTCGAGATGAGGTACTCGCGCACCGCATTGGCGCGGGCCGCGGACAGCCGCTTGTTCACCGCCGCCGAGCCCGTGTTGTCGGTGTGGCCACCGACCTGGACCTTGATCTCGTCGTTGGCCACCAGCGACTCGGCCACCCCGTCGAGGATGGTCTGCGACTCCGGCGTGAGCTCCGCCTTGCCGGTCGCGAAGTTCACCCCTTCGAGGATCAGGCTCTTCTTGGCCTGCTCGAACAGCACCTGGCAGCCTTCCTCGTCGACCTTGACGCCGGCCGGGGTGTGGGGGCAGCGGTCCTTGTCGTCGGTGACGCCGTCGCCATCGGCGTCCTTGGGCAGCGAGCAGCCCTTGGCATCCACCTTGTCGCCGGCCGGCGTGTCCTTGCACTGGTCCACATCGTCCATCACGCCGTCGCCGTCGGCATCCTTGGGCACCGAGCAGCCCTTGGCATCGACCTTGTCGCCCGCGGGCGTGTCCTTGCACTGATCGACGTCATCGGTCACCCCGTCGCCGTCGGCGTCCTTGGGCAGCGAGCAGCCCTTTTCGTCGACCTTGTCACCCGCCGGGGTGTCCTTGCACTGGTCGACGTCGTCCAGCACGCCGTCTCCATCCGCGTCTTTGACGGTACAGCCCTTGGCATCCACCTTGTCGCCGGCCGGGGTGTTCTTGCACTCGTCCACGGCGTCGGGCACCCCGTCGCCGTCCTTGTCGCGCACCCCGGTGGCCCCGTGGCCCAGCATGAAGCTCAGGCCCGGCTGGAGGCCCCAGTTGAAGTTGTTGGTCTCGCCGTTGTCGGGCGACGGGATGTAGTCGCCGTAGAGGTCTACCCGTATCGCCGTCGTTGCCCCGATGCCGAGCCGCACGCCCGCGCTGGCGGTGACGCCGGCGTCGGACAGGTCGTAGTCGCGCTTGTACAGCGACTGCACGTAACCGGCGCCGAACACCCAGTTGAAGTGCTCGCCGCCGGGCACGTTGAGGGCCAGCCGGGCGCGGAGCGGGATGTAGGACACGTGGCTCGAGTTGGCTCCTTCGGCGGGTACCCACGCGCCCTCGGCTTCCAGCGCGAGACGGTTGGTGAAGAAGTACCCCAGCCGCGCGCCGGGGCCGGCCCGGCCCTGCACCATCTTCAGCGTCTTGTCGAAGTAGCTGACGTTGGCGAACAATCCGACTTCGAAGCTGCCTGACTGTTGAGCTGCGGCTGGCGAGACGGCCGCCAGAGTCGCGAGCAGGGATAGTACGCGCCTGCGCATGGGTCACTCTCCTGCAGCCATGGTTCGCGAAAAGGGTTGTGCAGCCTGGAACGATGGTGTCCGAATATAGGGTGAGTACCCCGGGCGGCAGCAATGGGTCCGGCGCGCGCTCGTTCGCTATCTTGGTTCATGTTTTCCCCGCCGTCGCCGCTCCTTCGCCTGGTGCTCGCCGCCGGCGTCGGCCTCGTGGCCGATCCCGGCTCCGACCTCCGCGTGCTTCGCGTGACACCGTTGGGCGAGGCCGCGCCCACTACCGCCGTCACGGTCACCTTCGACCGACCGGTGGCGGGCTCGCTCGACCGCACGGTCGATCCGCGCACGGTGTTCGCCATCGCGCCCGCGGTTCCCGGCACGCTCGATTGGCGCGACCCCGTAACCATCCGGTTCCGCCCCGCGGCGCCGCTCCCGGCCAACGCGACCTACACCGTCACCATCGCCACCCGGTTCACCGCGATGGACGGGAGCCGCCTGCCCTCGCCCTACAGCTTTCGCTTCCGCGTGCGCGGTCCACGGGTGCTGGCCGGTTCACCGGTAGGGCCCAATGGCGGCGCCCGGTTCCTGGCACCTGACGCCCGCTTCGATCTGGTGGTGGACGCGGCGGTGGACTCCGCCGTCGTGAGACGAAGCGTGTATCTCGAGTTCGATCGCCGGTGCGCGCGGCCCGGGGCGGTGCGGCTTTCGGTCGAGTCCGAGCGCGCGGTGACACCGGACGATCGGTGGGACTTTCGCGAGGCCGGCGGCTGGGATCGTGACCGGGCGGCCGACCCCCTGCGCCGCGTCATCCGCCTGGCTCCGCGCACCCCGCTCCCGCGCGGCTGCAGCGGCGAGCTGGTGGTCCCGGCCGCGTTCGACCAGCAGGGCACGGGCCGCCTTCAGCGCTGGGGCTTCGCCACCTTCGGCGACTTCCGGCTGGCCCGGGCCACCTGCGGCTGGAACCGCACCGCCTGCCCGACGGGACCGCTGGTCGTGACCTTCTCGACGCCGGTGCGCGGCGCCGAGCTGCGGCGGCACCTGCGCCTTCACCCGGCGGTGCGGTTCGAGGTGGGAGACACCAACGACGTCCGAGCCGAGTGGGTGCTCGATGCGCAGCTGGCCCCGCGCCGCGCCTACGCCGTCCTGGCCGACGGGCTCAGCGACGACTTCGGCCAACCGCTGTCCGGCAATCCGGTGGCCACCGTGGTCACCACCGGCTACGCCGCGGCGGTAAACTATGCGCCCGGGCGGGCGGTGGTCGAGCGCACGGGCGCGGTGACCTTCCCGCTCACCTTCGTCAACGTGGACACCCTCGAGGTGCTCACGGCACCGGTGCCCGACTCGCTCGAGGCCGCCTTCCTCTCCCGCAGCGAGTGGAGCTGGAGCGAGCTCTGGCCTCAGCTCCTGCCCGGCGCGCGCCGCGGGCGGATCGCCGTGAGCGGCCCGCGCGACCGGGTCCGCATCTACGGCGTCAAGCTCGCCGCGCCGGCCTACCGGCGGCCGGGCACACCCACGCTCATCGCCCTCCAGGTCACCAGCCCGGGGCTCGACACCGTGAGCCGCCGCAACCGGCCGATCGCGCTGCTCCAGGTGACCGATCTGGGCGTGCACGCGCGCATCGGGAGCGAGGACGGGGTCGTGTGGGTAACGGGCGCGAGCGACGGACGCCCGCGGGCCGGTGCCGCCGTCGAGCTGCACGACGCGAAGGGCAGGGTGGTGGCAGGCGCCGTCACCGATACCAGCGGGCTCGCCCGCCTCACGGGATATCAGGCCCCCGAGCCGAACGAGAACGATGACGAGGAAGGGGGATACGCCAGCTTCCATGGCTACGTGACCGTGGTGCTGAGGGCCGATCGCGCGCTGCTGGGCATCAACGACTACGATCCCGACCTGAGTCCCTGGCGCTTCAACGTGAGCCAGGCCTGGGGCGCGTCGCGGCTCCCGGTGGCGGCCGCAGTGTTCACCGAGCGCGGGATCTACCGCCCGGGCGAGCCGCTCTATGCCAAGGCCATCGTGCGGGCCGGCACCTTGGGCGCGCTCACCGCGCCGGCGCCGGCCGACTCGCTGCGCTGGGTGTTCCAGGCGCGCGCGGACGACAACGGCGCGCCGGGAACCCTGCGCGACACCACCGTGGCGCTCTCCGCCTTCGGCACCGCCGACCAGCGCTTCGAGATTCCCGCCGCGGCCCCCCTGGGCCAGTACCGCGTGATCACCCAGCTCCGGCGCGAGCACAAGTGGACCGAGGTGGCCGCCACCGACTACCGGGTGGCGGAGTACCGGCCACCCGAGTTTCTGGTGGACGTGACCGCCGACAGCGGCCGCTACTTCGTCGGCGACTCGGTGCGGGCGTCGGTCGAGGCGCGCTACCTGTTCGGCGCGCCGATGGGCCGCGCCGCGGTGCGCTGGACCCTTCGCCAGCAGAGCACCTGGGCGGGCGACGTCGAGATCCCCAACACCGACGGCTTCTTCACCGGCGAGACCGGCTGGTGGTACGAGGACCTGGAGCAGGCGAGTCCGCCGGTCCAGATCGCCGCCAGCGGGGTCGACACCCTGGATGCCGGCGGGCGGCTGCCGCTCCACCTGCGCCTGGCCGAGACCCAGCGCGGGCGCCCGTCGCGCGCCACCCTCGAGGCCACCGTGGTGGACGTGAACCGGCAGACCGTGTCCGCGTCCGCCTCGGTGCTGGTGCATCCGGCCGAGTTCTATGTCGGCGCCAGGCCGGAGGGCAAGAGCTACTTCTGGACCGCCGGAACGCCGGTCAGCGTCTCGGTCATCGCGGTGAAGCCCGATGGCACCCGGCTCCCCGGGAAGCAGGTCGAGGGCACGGTGGTGCGGCGCGAGTGGCACTCGGTCCGGCGCGATCGCGAGGGCTACGGCGAGCTGGTCGGGGAATGGGTATCCGATACGGTCGCGAGCTGCACCGTGATCACGTCCGCCGAGCCGGCGGCCTGTGGATTCACGCCGCCGGCCGGCGGCAGCTACACGGTGACGTTCCGGGGTCAGGACGCTGCCGGCCGCGTCGTGAGCACCAGCTTCTACCGCTGGACCACCGGCAAGGATTGGGTGCCCTGGAACGACGAGAGCCAGTTCAAGATGGACGTGGTACCCGACCGCAGCCGCTACACCGTCGGCGATACCGCGACAGTGCTGTTCGCCTCGCCGTTCACCAATGCCGAAGCGTGGATCACGGTGGAGCGTGAGGGGCTGCTGGAGCAGCGGCGGCTCACCATCCGGAGCGGCACCACGACGCTCAAGCTGCCGATCACCGAGAAGCTCGCGCCCAACGCGTTCGTCTCGATCGTCGTCGTACGCGGGCGGAGCGCGTCACCCGGTCCGCTGGACGATCCCGGGCGCCCGACGATCCGGGTGGGTTACGCCGAGCTGCGGGTGACACCGGAAAAGAAGCGGCTCTCGGTGGAGGTGACGGCCCTCGCGCGGGAGTACCGGCCGGGCGACACGGCCAGGGTGGCGCTCCAGGTGCGGGACGCGGAGGGCAGCGGTCACGAGAGCGAGGTCACGCTGTGGGCGGTGGACGAGGGCGTGCTGGCGCTCACCGGCTATCAGACCCCCGACCCGATCGACCTCCTGTACCAGCCGCGCGGCCTCGGCATGCGCCTGGCGAGCACGCTCACCACAGTGGCGCCCCAGGTGGCCGAGGGCGAGAAGGGCAGGCGGGCACCGGGCGGCGGCGGCGGACGCGACGCGGCCGACATCCTGCGCTCCCGATTCCAGACCACGGCCTTCTTTCTCGGCGCCGTGGTGACCGACGCCTCGGGCAAGGCGACCGCCGCTGCCCGGCTCCCCGACAACCTGACCACGTTTCGCCTGATGGCCGTGGCGGTGACGCGGGGCGACCGGTACGGAAGCGGCCACTCGTCCCTGCTCGTCACCCGGCCGCTGGTGGCGCGGCCCGCTCTCCCGCGCTTCCTTCGCGACGGCGACCGGTTCGCCGCCGGCGTGGTGGTGAACAGTCGCGACGGCGCCGCGAGGGAGGTCAAGGTCACGGCTCGGGCCCAGGGCGCCGATCTCAAGGGATCCCGCTCGCGCAGCGCGACGCTCGAAGCCGGGCGCGGGCGCGAGGTCCGCTTCGAGTTCGCGGCCCGCCCGACCGACAGCGCCACGTTCCGATTCGACGCCACCAGCGGCAAGGATGCCGACGCGGTGGCGCTCTCGCTGCCGCTCAAGCCGGCCTATCACCCGACATCCTTTACCGTGGCCGGCGTGCTGCACGACACCGCCACGGCCGAGCTCGAGCTCCCGGCCGATCTCGATCCCGCGCGCTCGACGCTATCGCTCAACCTTGGCACTTCGCCGCTCGCCATGATCCGGGGTGCCAGGCTCTGGCTCAGGATCTATCCCTACTGGTGCTCGGAACAGGTGGCGAGCGCGGCGGAGCCGCTGGTGGCGCTGCTGCGAGGTGCTCCCGGCTTGGGCGACACGGCCCTGGCCCGGAGCGCGCGCGCCGAGCTGGCGCGCGCGGTGACCACCTTGAGCCGGCGGCAGCGCACCGATGGCGGCATCGGATTGTGGGGAGCCGAGGACTGGACCACGCCGTGGCTCACCGCCTACGCGGGGAGCCTCCTGCTGGACGCCAAATCGGCCGGCCTGGCGGTCGACGACTCGGTGCTGGCCCGGGTGGCGGCGTATCTCAAGCAGTCGCTGGCCGGCAACCGCCCCATCGGGGCGCCGGTGGCGCGCTGGTACGAGAACAGCGCGGTGCCGCTCAGCGATCGGGTGATGGCGGTGGACTACCTGAGCCGGGCCGGCTTCCGCGATCGTGCCGCGGAGAACGAGCTGCTCCGGTTGTC
>Ga0308176_10001583_pt1 | contig 14329 bp, 11 predicted proteins | sample PhyCR2_3_FD_203890 | JGI IMG/M metagenome (GOLD analysis project Ga0308176, IMG submission 203890) | Soil microbial communities from UC Gill Tract Community Farm, Albany, California, United States - DLSLS.C.R2 | ecosystem: Environmental > Terrestrial > Soil > Agricultural land | place: USA...
TGCGGCGAGCTGCTTCATGGCCTTGAACTCCGCGCTCTCCGCCAGGGACTTCTCGGCGGGGACCTTGGCACTCTCGGCCCAGTCGATCTCGTGCTTGGTGAACCAGTTGACGAAGTAGCGCGCCGCCTCCGCCTTGTTCTGGTCCTGGTTGCGGGTCTTGGGCAGGACGAACTGGTGCGAGTTGCCCCACACCCCGCCTTGGCTTCCGATCTTCGGCAACGGCGCCGTGGCGATCTTGACGTTCGCCAGCTTGGTCGCCTCGTTGACCTGCCAGATGCCCTGCCAGTTGAGCGCGTTGGTGCCGTTCTTCAGCGCGATGTAGTCGGCGTCCTGCCCGACGTTGCTCGGGGAGTATCCCTTCTTGACGAGGTCGACCATCCAGGTGAGCGCCTTGACGCCGGCGTCGGAGTCCCAGGTCGCCTTGGTGACGTCGGTGTCGTAGAGGTCGCCGCCGAACTGCCACAGCAACGACTGGAACATGAACCCGCCGGTGAACTGGAACGGGCTGACCCAGCTGCCCTTGATCCCCTTGGCCTTGAGCTTGTCGAGGGCGTCCATGTACTCGCTCTCGTTCGTCGGCGGCTTGGCCGGGTCGAGGCCGGCCCTCTCGAAGAGGGTCTGGCTGTAGTAGAGGCCCAGGTCGTGCACGTCGATCGGGATGCCGTAGCGCTGCCCCTTGTACATCCCGCCCTGCCACACGGCGTCGGCGAACTGGCTCTGCTGCAGGTTCAGCGCCTTCGCGACGTCGGCGATCGGGACGATCACCTGCTGCGCGGCCTGGGTGGGGATGTCGTCGATGTGCATGACCGCGATGTCGGGTCCGTTCCCGCTGGAGACCGCGGCGGGCAGCTTCTTGAAGAAGTCCGCCCACTGGGAGACGTTCATGTTCACCTGGACGTTCGACGTCTCCTGGTTGAACTGCGCGATCATCTTCTTGGCGACGTCACCATCTGCACCGGTCCAGCCGTTCCAGAAGCTGATGGTGACCTTGGGGCCCTTGTAGGTCGCTCCCCCGCCGCCTCCGGTCACCGCGCCTTGCTGCGGTGCCTTGTTGCTGCCGCCGCAGGCCGCGAGCAGCAGCGTGCCGCCGATGGCGCCACCGGCGGAGAGGACGTTCCTTCGGGTCAGCAGCCGGGGGTTCACGGCGCCGGCTCCGGGACGGACCTGCTGGGGATTCATGGCGTACTCCTTGTGTTCTTCAGGGGGCGGGTTTCTCGGGGCGGGGCAGGGGTCACGTCGTGCGCTCGAGGGTGATGACGTGGAAGGAGACCGGCGGCAGGTGTGCCGTGAGCCGCCCGTCGGTGAGGGAGGACTTTCCCGGCTGCGGGACGACCCGGTCCGGGTCCTGGGCCGAGTTCACGGCACGCAGGTCCGGGTCGGTGATGACGAGGTGCTCAGCGAGGCGGACACCCGCCAGTGACCGCACGTCGACCTGGACGTCGACGCCCTCGGCGACGTCGCGGCATACCAGGAAGACCGCAAGGCGCCCCGTGTCCTCGTCCCAGGTGGCGGCTGCCTGGATCGCGGGCACCGGCCCGAACCGGGCCGTCGGCACGTCAGCCGCCTCGACCGGGACCGTCAGGGAGACGCCCCGCGCGTTGGCAGCGACGAGGGCGAACGGGTGGAAGATGCTCTGCCGCCAGGCCGGCCCGCCCCGCTCGGTCCGGATCGGCGCGATGATGTTGGCCAGCTGTGCCTGGCAGGCGATGGCGACGCGGTCCGCGTGCTCCAGGAACGTGGTGAGGTAGCTGCCGACGACGACCGCGTCCGCGACCGTGAAGTCGTCCTCGATCAGGTGGGGGGCGCGTTCCCAAGCCCGTTGCGGCGCGGCGTTGTAGGCCTTCTGGTACCAGACGTTCCACTCGTCGAAGGCGAGCCGCATCACCTTGGGACTGCGGCGGATCGCCCGCACGTGGTCGCACGTCGCGACGACCTCGCTGATGAAGGCGTCCATGTCGACGGCGGAGGAGACGAAGCTGGCGAGGTCACCGTCCTCCTCGTAGTAGGCGTGCAGCGAGATGTAGTCCGCCACGTCGTAGGTGTGCTCGAGGACCTCACGCTCCCAGGCCCCGAAGGTCGACATGTGACGGCCCGAGCTGCCGCACGCCACGAGCTCGATCGTCGGGTCCACCAGCTTCATGGCCTTGCCGGCCTCTGCCGCCAGGCGGCCGTACTCCGCAGCCGTCTTCTGGCCGACCTGCCAAGGACCGTCCATCTCGTTGCCGAGGCACCAGGTGCGGATGCCGAAGGGTGCGTCGGCCCCGTTCGCGCTGCGCTGGTCGGACAGCCTCGTGCCACCCGGATGGTTCGCGTACTCGACGAGGTCGGCGGCCGCCTGGATGCCGCGCGTTCCGAGGTTGACCGCGAGGATCGGGTCGACCTCGGCGCGACCGGCCCACTCCATGAACTCGTGGAGGCCGAAGGCGTTGGTCTCGACCGAGCGCCACGCGAGGTCGAGCCGGGTGGGGCGGTCGGCGACGGCGCCCACGCCGTCCTCCCACCTGTACCCGGACACGAAGTTGCCGCCGGGGTAGCGAACGGCCGTGACCCCCAGCTCGCGGGTGAGGTCGAGGACGTCCTGGCGCAGGCCGGTGCCGTCGGCGGCGGGGTGGTCTGGTTCGTAGATGCCTCCGTAGACGCACCGCCCCATGTGCTCCACGAACGAGCCGAACATCCTGGGGTCGACCTGCCCGATGACGAAGTCCGGGTCGATCACCACCCGTGCACGACCCACAGCGACTCCTTCGTCCGGAAAGTGCGGTAGATCCGTTGTACAACGTTGGTTGCAACGTTGTAAAGTGTCGTCGCCAGATCGACACCGGCCAGCGTCCGGGACGCCTAGACTGCACGGGCCGGCGCCAGAGGGCGGAGAACTGGGCAGGAAGGTCGACGCCATGGGACCGACGACTCCCGGGCTCAAGGACGTCGCCAGACGCGCCGGGGTGTCCGTCAAGACCGTCTCGAACGTCATCAACGCCTACCCCCACGTCAGCCCCGACACCCGGTCGAAGGTGCAGGCCGCCATCGACGAGCTCGGGTACCGCCCGCACCAGGGGGCCCGCCTCCTGCGAACCGGACGCAGCGGGCTGGTCGCGCTCTCGCTGCCCGAGATGACGCCGTACTTCGCCGAGATCGCAGAGCTGGTCATGAACGAGGCGGAGGCCCGAGGCTGGACCGTCCTGATGGACCGCACCCACGGCGAGCGCCGTCACGAGCGGTGGGCGGCGGGTGGGATCAGCCGGGACCTCATCGACGGCCTCATCGCGAGCCCCCTGTCGATGACCCCGACGGACCTGGCCTCGGCGCGCTCGGTCCTGCCGGTAGTGCTGCTCGGCGAGCGGCTCTCCAACGTCGGCGCGGACCACGTTGCCATCGACAACGTCCGCGCGGCGCAGGACGCGACGGCGCACCTGCTCGCCGGCGGTCGCACCCGCGTGGCTGCGATCGGCGCCCAGTCCAAGCCGAACGGCACGTCCGTCCAGCGGCTCGAAGGCTACCGAGCCGCACTGGCGGAGGCCGGGATCCCCTACGACGAGGAGCTCGTCCGGACGGCCTTCGAGTACCACCTGGCCGACGGGCACGCGGCCATGCAGCAGCTGCTGGCACTCCCGGACCCGCCCGACGGAGTGTTGTGCTTCAACGACCTGCTCGCCATGGGAGCCATGCGGGCCGTGCACTCGGCCGGCGGCAAGGTGCCCGGTGACGTCGCGGTCGTCGGCATCGACGACATCGAGGAGTGCGCCTACGTCGAGCCCCCGCTGACCTCGGTGCGACCCGACAAGGCGTTCATCGCACGGACAGCGGTGAGCCTGCTGGCGGAGCGGATCGCCGGTGACCGCGAGCGCCGCTCCCAGGACGTCGTCGCTCCGCACGAGCTGCGCGTGCGGGCCAGCTCGGCATAGGTAGCGCCGCCCAGCGCCTGTTTTGGGTTGCTTTGTCGCTGGTGTTTACAACGTTGTATGCCGGTGCCATCCTGAGCGGTGAACCGCCTGCTCGAGGATGAGGAGTGCCGTCGTGGGACGACGTTGGATAGGGATCGTCACAGGACTTGCGTGCGCGCTGGGGGTGAGCGCGCCGGCCGTGGCAGCACCGGAGCTGACCGGGGGGCCCGCCACCGCCCCGGCGGTGGCGACCGGCGGCGCAGCGGTCGCCCCGGCGACCGGCGCAGCGGCGACCGGCACGGGGACGACCGGCGGCGCGACGGGCGCAGCGGCGACTGGCACGGGGACCTACCGCAACCCGCTGCCGATAAGCCTGCCGGACGGACACCGTGCCGAGAGCTGCGCCGACCCGACCGCCATCCACGGCCAGCAGCCGGGAGACACGCACTGGTACCTCTACTGCACGTCCGACGTCCTCGACAGCTCCGAGACCGGGCCCGACGGCTCACCCGTGCTGCACACGCTGCCGACGTACACCTCCACCGATCTCGTGCACTGGAGCTACGTGGGGGACGCGGTCCCCGAGAGCGCACGCCCGGCCTGGGCGACGGGATTCCTCTGGGCGCCTGACATCGTCTGGACCGGCCAGCACTACCTGCTCTACTTCGCGGTCTCGGACACGAGCCTGCCGGGAGGTGGCGCTGCCATCGGCGTGGCCACCAGCGCTGGTCCGACCGGGCCGTGGAGCGTGTCGGCCACGCCGGCAGTCGCACCCGAGGATGCGCCGTGCTGCTCGGGCAGCCGACGGTCGCTGCTCGACCCGGAGGTGATCACCGACAGGGGCACGAGCTACATATACTTCGGCAGCTACTTCGGCGGGATCTCGGCCCGGACCCTGAGCGCGGACGGGCTGACCTCCGATCCCGCGAGCGAGACCCCGATCGCCATCGACAACCGTTACGAGGGCGCGCTCGTCGTGCCGCACGGCGGCTGGTGGTACCTGATGGCGTCCGCCACCAACTGCTGCAACGGTCCGCTGACCGGGTATGCCGTGTTCGCGGCTCGGTCGCGAAGCCCCTTGGGGCCGTTCGTGGACCGGGACGGCGTTTCCGTGCTGGCCGGTCGCGTCGGCGGCACGCCGGTGCTGGCCCAGAACGGCAACCGTTGGGTGGGGCCGGGGCACAACACGGTCGTGACCGACTTCGCCGGCCAGGACTGGACGATCTACCACGCGGTCGACCGGGACGACCCGTACTACGCCGGTCAGGTCGGCTACACCAAGCGTCCCGGCATGCTCGACCCGCTCGACTGGGTCGACGGCTGGCCCACCGTGCGCGGCGGCGCCGGCCCCTCCGACCGCCCGGTGCCGGCACCAGCCGCCCAGCCGGCACAGGCGGGGTCCTACAGCCCGGTCGCCTTCTCCGACCCCCAGCCCGGCGACCTCGTCACCGGCCTGTCCGACGACTTCTCAGGCAGCTCCCTGTCGCCCGAGTGGAGCTGGGTGCGCCAGCCCACTGGGGCCGCCGCCCCGACGGTCGCGGAAGGGACGCTGAGCTGGTCCACCCAGAGCGGTGACCTGCAGCCGCCCTCGACCGACCTGGCCTCGGTGCTGACCGAGCCGGCCCCCACCGGCAACTGGATGGTCGAGGCGAAGGTGCGCGTCGACACCCCGCCCGAGGGGTGCTGCCAGAACTACGTCCAGGGCGGTCTGGTCGCCTACCAGGGCGACGGTCAGTACGTGAAGCTCACCTCCGTGTCCATCTGGGACACCCGCCAGACCGAGATGGGGCGCAAGGACTTCCCGGCACCGGCTGGCTACCCGAGCTACGGCAACTCGGTCGTGGGCCCGGTGGGCGACTGGACCTGGCTGAGGCTCGTGCACCGCCAGGACCTCAACGGCGACACCTACACCGCCTACACCAGCCTCGATGGCACGACCTGGGACCGGGGCGCGACGTGGCGACTCGACGGTGCGGTGCGGATCGGCCTCGTGTCGATGGGTGGGGCGGGCTTCACCACGACCTTCGACTGGGTCCACGTCAGCAGGTTTGCCGACTGAGCGAGGAGGTGGGACGGGCCCGTCGGGGCGCGGCGCGCTCAGGCCCGCTCAGGCGCGCGCTCAGGCACGCTCGGGCTCGTCGCCACGCACGCGGTCGCCGCGCCTGGCGGCGTCCTCGTCGAGGTAGCGGCCGATCGTCTGGTGCACCTCGACGTCCGCCTCGCGGTGCCCGGTCACAGCCGCGACGAAGTCACGCCCGTCGAGCCACAACACCTCGGACCGCCCGCGCGAGACCACCGTCGCGGTCCGGTGGTGCCCGCCCAGCAGGGCAACCTCGCCGAACCCCTCCCCCGGCCCCAGCACACGCACCTCTCGTCCGTCCTGCTCCACCACAACCTCACCGTGCGAGACGACCGCGTACCGGTCTGGCCGGTCGCCCTGGCGCACCGCGACCTCGCCGTCCTCCAGGGTGGCCCCTACCGCGCGGCGGGCCAGGCGCTCGAGCCCCAACCTCGGAAGCGGGCTGATCATCGCCACGCGCTCCAGTACCTGGAACCGCTGGGCCACACGGGGATCCGCGAAGTCCCGGTCCTGACGGCGGAGCACCGGCAGGGATGCCAGCGGGGCAGCGGTCATCGCCAGGCCCGAGACCACCATTGCCGGGCCGAGTCCCAGCCAGCCGACCAGCAGTGGACCAGCCAGCGAGCCCAGCCCCACCGCCCCCGCCATGAGGCTCCAGAACGCGCCGTACACGCGCCCGGCCACGGCGTCGGGAACCAGGCGGTCCGTGAGGGTGAACATGAAGATGTCCTCGAGCGCGTTCCCGATGCCGACCAGGCCCATGGCGACCCACGGCACCCACGGGGCGTCGAGGAGGCCCATCAGGGCCACCGGCAGTCCCCAGAGACAGAGCGCGAGGGCGAAGCGCTGCCCAGCGCTGCGTCCCGAGGACCGGAAGGCCAGGAGAGCGCCGAGAACTCCGCCGACGCCGACGGCCGCGAACAGCCCGGCGGCCCGGCTCTCGCTGCCCAGCCGCTCGAGCGCGATGACGACCAGGAAGACGTTGACCAGCCCGCGCATCACGCACTGAGCGGCGGCCAGGGCGAGGAACAGCCGCAGGTCGCGTCCGAGCAGGACGGCGAATCCGGCGAGCGCCTCACCCATCCGCGTGCGGCCGCCGCGACGCGGTGGCTGGAACGGCGTGCGGATCGATGCGGACACCACACCGCTGACGAGGTAGACGACCGCGATCGCCCAGAACGCCACGGTGGTGCCGGAGCCCGCGAGGAGCAGCCCGGCGACGACCGGTCCCGCCACGGTGCCCACGGCCTCCGCGCCGCTGTAGACGGAGTTGGCCCACACCAGCTCGCTGGGCGTCCGCACGACCTGCGACTGCAGGGCCCGGACGCAGGACTTGGACAGCGCGCTCACCACCGAGCCTGCGGCAACCGCAAGCACTATGGCCGGTAACGAGCCGGCCGCCGACGCGAGGGCCACGACTGCGCACGCGGCGCACCAGACGCCGTGGCTCAAGGCCAGGACCAGTGGCCGACGCAACCGGTCCGTGAGCGAGGCCACGCCAGGTCCGATGATGGCGCCCGGCAGGAGCCGAGCCGCGCCGACCAGGCCGACCGCCGCCGCGCCACCCAGGTCGTAGGCCAACACCGAGAGCACGACGAGCACCCCCCACTCGCACGTCATCCATGCGAGCCAGCTGAGCTGCAACAGGAAGAGGTTGCGGTTGCCGACCACTCGACCGATTGTGCAGCCCGCGGGCCGGGCGGCACTACGTCAGCGGGTGGACCTTCGGTCCACTCTCCGAGGGCAGGCAGTGATGGGTATGCCGGGTGGTCGCCTCAGCGCCCACGGCGCCCCGCGGAGAAGTCGGCAAGGCCGCCGGAGCGGCCAGAGGGCGCTGCACCACCGCGAGGGGCCCGCCGGCCGCTGCCTGTGGAGGCCTGGGCGGAGGCGCCTCTCTGCGGACGACCTGCGGCCGAACCGCGACGACCGCCGCCCGAGCGCCGACGGGGGCCAGAGGTCGGCGGCTGGTGCGCGGGAAGCGGTGCCGGCATGACGAGGTCGGCGGCCGGGCCGGTGAGTCGCCCGATCGCGGGATGGCCGGGTGCGACGTCGACCGCAGTTGGCCGGATCCCGGCCTGGCGCATCAGCGTGCGGGTGTCGTTGCGCTCCTCAGGGGTACTGACGGTGACCACCACGCCCTCGGCGCCCGCGCGGGCGGTGCGGCCAGATCGGTGCAGGTAGGCCTTGTGCTCCGCCGGAGGGTCGACGTGGACGACGAGGCTGACGTCGTCGACGTGGATTCCCCGCGCGGCGATGTCAGTGGCGACCAGGACCCGGCTGGTTCCTTCGCTGAAGGCGGCGAGGTTGCGCTGACGGGCGCTCTGGGAGAGGTTGCCGTGCAGGTCGACCGCGGGAATTCCGGCTGCGGTCAGCTGCTTCGCGAGCTTCTTGGCGCCGTGCTTGGTGCGCGTGAAGGCAAGCGTGCGTCCTTGTCCGGCAACGAGCTCCCGCACGACGGAGGGCTTGTTGTCCCTGGAGACGTGGAAGAGGTGGTGTGCCATCGCGGGAACCGGGGACGCGGCGCTGTCGACGCTGTGGGTGACCGGGTTGTGCAGGTACCGCTTGACCAGCTGGTCGATCGCGTTGTCCAGCGTCGCCGAGAACAGCAGTCGCTGCGCATTTCGGGGAGTGCCGTCCAGCAGGCGCTTCACTGCCGGGAGGAAGCCGAGGTCGGCCATGTGGTCCGCCTCGTCGAGGACGGTGACCTCGACGTCGCCGAGCCTGACGTGGCCCTGGCCGATGAGGTCCTCGAGACGACCGGGGGTGGCGATGACCACGTCGACGCCGCGACGCAGGGCAGCCACCTGCGGGTTCTGGCCGACACCGCCGAAGATGGTCATGGTGCGCAGGCCCACGGCTGCAGCGAGCGGCTCCATGGTCTCCGCGACCTGGCTGGCAAGCTCGCGGGTGGGCACGAGCACCAGGGCGCGTGGGGTGTGGGGCGCGCGACGGCGGCCCGAAGCGGAGAGTGCGGCGAGCGTGGGAACCGCGAAGGCGACCGTCTTGCCGCTACCGGTGCGGCCGCGGCCGAGGACGTCCCGGCCGGCCAGGGAGTCCGGCAGGGTGGCTGCCTGGATGGGGAAGGGGGTGTCGATGCCGCGCTCGTGCAGGGCGGCGACGATTCGCGCGGGCACGCCGCAGTCGGCGAAGGACAGGGTGGACTCAGGTGTAGGCATCGAAAGCTCTCATCACGTAGGAGTGGCCGAAGTTGCTGGACCACTCACGACTTCTGTGAGCTGACGGCGCCAACCAGAGTTGGGGCGCGGAGCAGACGACCTGTGGTGCACCGAACTGCGCACCGGACAGGTCAACCCTATCGGGGGCGGACCGCATTCCCGAATCGGGACGCAGACCCTGGCCGTCAGCGACGCCGCGCGATGGTCAGCCCGTCGAAGGCGGTCAGGACGACTGCCTCGACACGGTCGTCGGCCGCCACGAGCTCGTTGAACTCCTGCAACGCGGCCAAGTTGGCGTCCTCACCGGGTGAGGCGGTGATTCGTCCACTCCACAGGACGTTGTCCGCGAGCAGCAGCCCACCACTGCGGACGCGCGGTACCAGCTCGGCCCAGTACGCGGCATACCCCTGCTTGTCCGCGTCGATGAACACGAGGTCGAGCTCGGCTTCGAGGGGCAGTGCGCGCAGGGTCTGCAACGCGGGCGCGATGGTGAGGTCGATCCGATCCGCGACCCCCGCCGCGGCCCAGGCCCCACGCGCAACTGCCGTCCACTCCTCGCTGACGTCGCAGCAGAGCAGCCGTCCACCCTCCTCGAGCCCGCGCGCGATGCACAGGCTCGAGTACCCGGTGAAGGTGCCGACCTCGACGGCCCGCCGGGCGCCCGCCATCCGGGTGAGCAGGGTCAACAGCTGGCCCTGGTCGTCGCCGATCTGCATCCCCGCCACGTCGCCGAGGGCTCGGGTCCGCTCCTGGAGGCCCCGCACCTCGTCATCAGGTCGCCACGTGCCGTGCTCGACCGCGTAGGACCGGACCTCGTCAGTCACCTCGAAGCTGCGCATCCATCCACGGTACGGCTCCCAGGCGTGGGGCTTGCGTCGTGCGAGGGGCCGCAACGCGGGCTTCACCAGACCGCCGGCGGCCAGGTCCGCATCGCCGTCCGCGGCGTCACCACGGAGGACCGTGCGCCCCGGGGACATCCGGGCAGGGCGTGAGCGGTGCGACCTAGCCTGTGTGCATGCGACGCTTCCACGACGAGGACCTCGCCGGCGCAGAGTTCCGCGAGTGCGACCTGAGCAGGGCACGGATGGTCGGCGTGGTGATGCAGGACGCCGAGATCGACGGCCTGGTCACCAATCTCGTGGTCAACGGGGTCGAGGTGATGCCTTACGTCGAAGCGGAGCTCGACCGCCGGCACCCGGTACGACTGCTGATCCGCTCAGACCAGCCGGACGACCTGCGCGAGGCCTGGCGGCAGCTGCGTGACCAGTGGGCCACGACCACCGAGCGAGTTCGGTCCATGCCCGAGGACAGCGAACATCACGGAGTCGACGACGAGTGGTCCATGGTCGAGACCCTGCGCCACCTCGTGTTCGTGCACGACTCCTGGTTCCGGCGCTGCGTACTCGGACTGACCGAGCCGTTCACGACCATGGGACTGGGTCCACCGCTCGTCATGGGCCAGGGGCTGGACGAGCTCGACCCGTCCGCCCGACCGAGCCTCGACGAGGTCCTCGACGTTCGAGTCCGACAGGCATCGGAGATCGAGACCTGGCTGGCCGAGGTCACGCCCGACAAGCTCGCGCACACCGCCCCGGTCCCGGACGACGACAGATGGCCCCCGTACGCCAAGGGGCGGACAGTGCGGCAATGCCTCGGCACCGTGCTCAACGATGAGTGGGCGCACCACCGGTTCTGCGAGCGTGACCTGGACAAGCTGTCGCGTCAGCACGCTGCGCACTCGTGAAGGGCAGGTCACGACTGGCGGCTACCCGCAGGGGATGGTTGAACGGGTCACGCTTGCGCGGGGCCGTGTGAGGATCTGTCTCGTGACCACGCTGACGGTGATTGGTGGTCTTCCTGGCACCGGGAAGTCCACGGTCTCTCTGCTCGTAGCCGAGCTGGTGGGCGCTCCCTTCGTCCGAGTCGATCGGATCGAGCAGGCGATTGTCGCTTGGTCCGCCCTTTCGCATCCCGTAGGACCAGCCGGCTATGCGGTCGCCCACGCCGTCGCCATGGAACAGCTGCAACTGGGCCTCAGCGTGGTCGTGGAGTGCGTCAACCCGAGCGCGCTGACTCGGGACGCCTGGATGGGTACCGCTTCCGCCGGCGGTGGAAACCTGCTTGAGGTTGAGCTCATCTGCTCCGACGAGCGTGAGCACCAGCGGCGTGTCACCATGCGCGGCACGGACGTCGATGGCCTGGTCAAGCCCACCTGGCAAGAGGTCGCTCGTCGTGAGTATGAACCCTGGCGCCGCGAGCACCTCGTGATCGACACGGCCACGGAGACGCTGCGCCTGAGCGCGGCGCGGATCGCCGCGGCGATGGACTCAGCGGGCGGAGGCTAGACGGGCGAGGGGGACCCTCGAACGGCCAAGGGTGCGCTCTGCAGGCGCGCCACCCATTGGCCAGCCCCGATGCCACGTTTGGAGCTCATCGATCAGGGCCGCTGGACGGACACTGGTGGTGTCCCTCAACGAGGTGGCTCGGGCGCTCGTGCGGGCAGCAACGATCGACACAAGGGGAACGCCCCTCGCGGGGCGCCCCTGTGTCGATCGTTGGACTCCGGACCCGTCGAAGCCCTTGGCGGTGGCGGTGGGGTATGAACCCACGGAGGAGTTGCCCCCTCACACGCTTTCGAGTTGCGAGAGAAGGGGTTTCGTGGCGTCCTTACCCGATGATTCGTGCTCAACGAGCCCGGCGGCGACACCGGTGGAACCCCGCCGGACGGGGCCGAATGAGACCAGAACTGAGACCAAGCCAGACGCCGTGCCTCACGTCCCTGAAGCCATGAACGCAGCCAGAATGTAGTTGGGGTGCCGATCCAGGTTCTGCCTGGCTCGGTCGTAACGCATGGTGGTGCGCGGGTCTGCGTGACGGGCGGCGATCTGCACATCGCGCAGGTCTACGCCGGCATCCAGCATGGTCGTGACGAACGTGTGGCGCAGCATGTGCGGGTGCATTCGCGGCAGTCGCACCCCGGCAGTCTCCGCCAGTCGCCGGAGGCGTCGGGTCGCGCAGTGGCGGTCCATTCGGGTTCCTCTTGTCGTCCGCAGGATGGGCCCCTCATCCCGTCCGTCGGCGGCCACCTGGATCGCCCTTGCGACTGCGGGCGGTAAAGGCACAAGGACGACCTTGTCGCCCTTGCCCTGAACGCGCAGGACCCGATGCCCGTGCTCTTCGCCAAGGTCGGAGATGCTCGCTCCAGTCGCCTCGAAGATCCGGAGGCCCAACAGGCCAAGCATCACGACCAAGGCGAAGTCGTTGGGATTCTTTGAGATTCGAGCGGCGTGGAGCATGGCTTCGAATTGCAGGTGCGTCAGGCCGAGCGTGGCTGACTCGGATGGAACGGTGGGTCGGCGAACGTACTCCGCGGGCGAGTGCCTCAGGACTGCGTCGATGACGCAGGTGCGGTAGAAGCCGGCCACCACGGACAATCGTCGCGACACTGTCGAGGGCTTGAACCCACGGACTTCCTGCATCCACCGTAGGTACAGCTCGAGGTGCGCTCGCGAGGCGCGCAGAGGATCGAGCCCTTGCTCTTGACACCACAGCAGGTAGCTGCGCAGGTCGGACTCGGTGTGCAGACGGGACTGGCCCTTGAATCGCGCCAGGTACCCAGCCACCGCCAGCGGCAGAGCGCCCTGCTCACTGGTCAATGGAAGAACGTCGCCGATGCCGGCTGACGGGTTTGCGATGGTTTGCATATCCCCAGTGCCGAGCGCGTTCACGCCGTCGTCAAGACGCGCCTGCGAGAAGATGGAGATCTGCTGTGGCCCTGCGCGCCGGCGTCATGGGGTGGAGAGTCCGGCGGCTCAGGATCGACCACTCGGACCGCTGCTCGACGCCTGGCCCTCGGGGAACTTGTGCTCGCGTTTTGTCGCTCAGCGGCGCAAGCCCAAGATTTCGCCGACCTCGCACCCCAGTACCTCGCAGATGGCGGTGAGTGTCGAAAAGCGAACCGCCTTGGCGTGGTTGTTCTTGAGCACGGACAGGTTGACGATCGAGACGCCCACGCGATCGGCGAGCTCGGTGAGGGTCATGCGCCGGTCGGCGAGCATCTTGTCGAGGTGGCACACGATCCGGTGGCCGTCCTCGAGCTCCGCTGGCGGCGTCACACCAACCCCTCAAGGTCTTCGCGCATGGCCACCCCCCGGCGCCACACCGCGGCGAGCACGAGCATCGCGAGGCCCACCCCCAACGTCCACAAGGGCAGCGACTCCCAGCGGAACCAGATGTCGGCCTTCCCAGCCGCGGTGGAGTTGGCCAGCATCCAACGAAGCACCAGCTGCTGGAACAGCAGCGCGAGCGGCGGTCCGAGGACGATCACGACGCCGGCGATTGCCAAGCGCCGGGCATTGCGCTGGCTGAACGGGTCACCGGTACGGGCAGACAGAACAATGCGCGACAAGGTCCACCACAGCCAGGCGAGGCCAACTGGCACCACAGCGATGGCAATCAGCCACACGACCCGGCGCGGGAGCCCCGGATCATAGAAGACCATTTCCCCGGCGCCCCCAACCACCGCTGTGCCCACGTCGCGGAACTGGGCCGCCCCAGCAGGCATCTCTCCATCCTGGGCGGCTACGCCGTTGAACTCGTCGTTCGTGTCGTCCCAGTGGGCCGGCCGAACCTTCACCAGGGAAGTCGGCATGTCCCCGCTCTGCGGCCACAGTCGCTGCGCCAGCTCGGGCACCGGACGTGGCACGTGCCGGTCATACAGCGACATCGTGCCGCTTGCGCCGAGCACTCCGGCGACCACGCCCAACAGAGACAGCACGGCTAGTCCGCGAAGCACCCATTTGGCAAGACCGAGGACCACATCCTGACGCTCATTCACTGCGTCCCCTAACGATAGTCGTTAACAACGATAAACGTTAAGTGGCAGTTTCCGCGGCGTCAAGGGTGTGACCGGTCCCAGAGTGCGCTCTAAGCCAAGTCCGAACCGCTGTCGGCATCCTCCTCAGTCGGCTCGGAGCGAGTGAAGGCTCCTCTCCCACCGCACGCTGACTCCGCGTTTCGGCTTGCTCGGACAGCGGCAAATGAGTGTTTCTTCGGTGTTGGGGTTCCGTAGGCTCGGAACATGTCGCGAGTCGTCTTCATGTGCGGGCCCGCTGGCTCGGGCAAGTCCGTCGTGGCCCGCCGGCTTGAGCGCGAGGGTCTGGTTCGGCTCTCGTTCGATCAGGAAGCCTGGA
>Ga0308176_10001584_pt1 | contig 14328 bp, 13 predicted proteins | sample PhyCR2_3_FD_203890 | JGI IMG/M metagenome (GOLD analysis project Ga0308176, IMG submission 203890) | Soil microbial communities from UC Gill Tract Community Farm, Albany, California, United States - DLSLS.C.R2 | ecosystem: Environmental > Terrestrial > Soil > Agricultural land | place: USA...
TTGTCCTGCTCGATGCTGGCGACCATATAGTTGGTGCTGGCCGCAACGGGCGCGGGTGCGGGGCGGGTCAACATGACCACGATGGCGGCAGCCGCGACGAGGCTTGCGCCGATGCCGATCCAGCGCCAGAGCGGCAGGCTGTCCCACCAGCCGGTGCGGGTGGGCAGCGGCTGCCGCGCCGGGCGATCGAAACCGAGTTCCGACCGGATGCGCGCCCATACGTAGGGTGCCGGCTCAACGCTGGCGAGGTCCCCGGCAAGCGGCGCCAGGCGTTGCTGCCAGATCGCCACCGTGCGGGCGGCCTGCGGGTCGGTACGCATCTCCTGCTCGACAGCCGCGCGCGCATCCGCATCGAGCACGCCCAGGACGTACTCGGCGTGGCGCAATTCATCGGGGTGGCGGTCCATCGGAGCATTCATGGGGTCAGGTGATCTCCAGGCATGCCTTGAGGCGGATCAGGCTGCGCCTGATACAGCTTTTCATGGTGCCCAATGGCGCCCCGCGGCGGGCTGCCAGATCGTTATACGTTGCGCCGGAGAAAAAGGCTTCACGGATGGCCGACTTCTGCTCGGGCTCCAGGCCGTCCAGGCAATGTTCGAGGCGCTGGCGTTCCTGGCTCTGCTGCGCCTGTTGCGCGGGCGAAGGCTGGTCCTCGTCGGCGCGGTCGAAGGCCTCGGGCTGGTCCAGCAGATCCTCGCGGTGCTGGCGCAGGCGGTCGATCGCCTTGTTGCGGGCGAGCGTGATCAGCCAAGTCACCGCACCGGCGCGCGAAGCGTCGAAGCTGCGCGCCCGCCGCCAGACCGTCCTGTAGACCTTTCGGCATCGCCGCGGTCGCGCAACATGTGCAGGCAGACGCCGAACAGCTTGGGCGCGCTGCGCCGATAAAGCTCCGCGAACGCCTGCTGGCCGCCCTGGGCGGTTTCGGCCAGGAGCCGTACCAGCTCGTCGCGATCTTCTTCAGCGGAGCGGTTCATGGCGCCGACCTTGCGCTTTTGCAGAAGAAGGATGGGCCCGGCATGGCGCAAGCATGCAGGTTGTCCTGCGGGGCGACCTGGTGGTCGGTGATCTATCCAGCGCTGGCGCCGTCAAACCTCAAGCGTTGCCAGGTCGCCCTTTTCCTCCAGCCAGCTCTTGCGGTCGCTGGCGCGTTTTTTTGCCAGCAGCATGTCCATCAGCTTCGTCGTGCCCTCGCTGTCATCGACGGTGAGCTGCACCAGGCGGCGGGTGTCCGGATGGATGGTTGATTCGCGCAGCTGCGGCGGGTTCATCTCACCCAGGCCCTTGAAGCGGGTGGTGCTGACCGCGCCCTTCATCTTTTCGCGCTCGATTCGCTGCAGCATGGCCAGCTTCTCGGCCTCGTCCAGGCAATAGAACACCTGCTTGCCAACGTCGACGCGGAACAGCGGTGGCATCGCCACGAACACGTGACCCTCGCGCACCAGTGATGGGAAGTGCCGCAGGAACAGCGCCGAGAGCAGTGTGGCAATGTGCAGGCCGTCGGAGTCGGCGTCGGCCAGGATGATGACCTTGCCGTAGCGCAGGCCGGACAGATCGTCCTTGCCCGGATCGCAACCGATTGCCACGGCCAGGTTGTGCACTTCTTCCGACGCGAGCACCGAGGTCGATTCGACTTCCCAGGTATTCAAAATCTTGCCGCGCAGCGGCAGGATCGCCTGGAACTCCTTGTCGCGCGCCTGCTTGGCGCTGCCGCCGGCGGAGTCGCCCTCGACCAGGAACAGCTCGGTGCGGGTGAGGTCGGTGGCGGTGCAGTCGGCCAGCTTGCCCGGCAGCGCCGGCCCCTGGGTGATCTTCTTGCGCACGACCTGCTTGGCGGCCTTCAAACGCGCGCTGGCGCGCTCGATGGCCAGCTGGGCGATGCGCTCGCCGGTGTCCACGTTCTGGTTGAGCCACAGGCTGAAGGCGTCGTGGATGACGTTCTCCACCAGCGCGGCGGCCTGGCGCGAGGAAAGGCGTTCCTTGGTCTGGCCGGCAAACTGCGGATCGAGCAGCTTGGCCGACAGCACGAAGGCCAGGCGCTCCCACACGTCCTCCGGCGCCAGCTTGACACCACGCGGCAGCAGGTTGCGGATGTCGCAAAATTCTCGAATGGCGTTGGTCAGGCCGGTGCGAAGACCGTTGACGTGGGTGCCGCCCTGCGCGGTCGGGATCAGGTTGACGTAGCTCTCCTGCACCAATTCGCCTTCGGGCAACCAGGTGAGGGCGACGTCCAGGCCCTCGGTGTCGCGGGCGACGTGGTGCACGAACAGCTCGGCCGGAATCGCCTCGGCGCCGTCCAGCTCGCCGCGAAGGTAATCGCGCAGGCCGTCTTCGTAGTACCACTCGCTGGTTTCGCTGTTGGCTTCGTCGATCAGCTTGACGCTCAGACCCGCACACAGCACGGCCTTGGCCCGCAGCAGGTGCTTGAGCTTCGGAATCGAGATCTTCGGCGAATCGAAATATTTCGGATCGGCCCAGAAGCGCACGGTGGTGCCAGTCCTGCGTTTGGGTACCGAGCCGATGATTTCCAGGTCGCTGACCCGGTCACCGTGCTCGAAGGCCATGCGGTATTCGTTGCCGTCGCGGCGGATGGTCACCTCCACCCGTTGCGACAGCGCGTTGACCACCGACACGCCCACGCCGTGCAGGCCGCCGGAGAAGTTGTAGTTGTTGCCGCTGAACTTGCCGCCTGCATGCAGCCGGGTGAGGATCAACTCGACGCCCGGCACGCCTTCGTCCGGATGGATGTCCACCGGCATGCCGCGGCCGTCATCGCTGACTTCCACCGAGCCATCGGTGCGCAGGATCACTTCGATGGCTTTCGCGTGGCCGGCCAGCGCCTCGTCGACCGAGTTGTCGATTACTTCCTGCGCCAGGTGGTTCGGGCGCGAAGTGTCGGTGTACATGCCGGGACGGCGTTTGACGGGATCGAGGCCGGAGAGGACTTCGATGTCGGCGGCGTTGTAGCGACTGCTCATGCGTTGGGTCGGTCGGGTCAGTTAAGCGCGGCAGGATGGGTCGCCGGAGCCGGGCGGTCAAGCCGGGAAGGACATGTTCGTTGTAGGAGCCCGCTTGCGGGTGATGCGATTGGTGGGGTGTGCCAGCGCATCGCCCACGAGTGGGCTCCTACAGTTTGCCGCGATTTTGTAGGAGCCCGCTGGCGGGCGATGCTTTTGACGGGATGCACCAGCGCACCGCCCACGAATGGGCTTCTACAGTTCTCGCGATTTTGTAGGAGCCCGCTGGCGGGCGATGTTTTTGACGGGGTGTACCAGAGCATTGCCCACGAGTGGGCTACAAGGTAGAGGGTTGGCTCAAAGGGGGCCGCAGTTCCGCTCCAGCCAGGCCAGGTCCGCATCTTCCAGCAACGGCGCCAGCGCCCCGCGCACGGTGGCGTGGTAATCGTCCAGCCAGGCGCGCTCTTCCGGATTGAGCAGGCCCAGCTCCAGTGCGCGGCGATCGAACGGGCAGAGGGTCAGCGTCTCGAAGGCGTAGAACTCGCCGAACTCGGTTTCGTCCGCCTGTATCACCACCGCCAGGTTCTCGTGGCGGATGCCGTGGCGCGCCGGCTTGTACAGGCCTGGCTCGATCGAGGTGATCATGCCCGGCTCCAGCGGCACCAGCGCGCCGTTGGCGACCGGCGGGCGGATCGCATGCGGGCCTTCGTGCACGTTCAGGAAGTAGCCCACGCCGTGGCCGGTGCCGTGGCCGTAATCCAGGCCGCTGGCCCACAAAGGCGCACGCGCTAGTGCATCCAGCTGCGGGCCGCTGGCACCTTTGGGAAAGCGGGCGCGGGAGAGCGCGATCAGGCCCTTCATCACCAGCGTGGCGTCGCGGCGCTGCTCGGCGGTGGTATCGCCCAGCGCCAGTACGCGGGTGATGTCAGTGGTGCCGCCGAGGTATTGACCGCCGGAGTCGACCAGCAGCAGGCCCTTGCGCTGCAGTGTGCAGTGCGCCTCGGGCGTGGCGCGGTAATGCGGCAACGCACCGTTGGCCTGGTAGCCGGCGATGGTGGCGAAGCTTTCGCCGATGAAGTCCGGCTGGGCCGAGCGTTCGTCGCGCAGCAGGACGTCGACATCCAGTTCGGTCTGGGTCATGCCGGCGGCGAGGCGTTCTTCCAGCCGGCGGAAGGCGCGCACCAGTGCGACGCCGTCGCGACGCATTGCCTCGCGGATTTGCTCCAGTTCGGGTTCGGTCTTGCGAGCCTTGAAGGCCGTCGAGGGATTGGCCGCTTCCACGCGTGTGGCGTCCGTGCCGATGGCATCGGCCACCGCACAGACGATCCGCGCCGGATCGAGCAACAGGCGCGCCTCCTTGCCCAGCTCACCCAGCGCATCGGTGATCGTGGCGTAGTCGGCGATACGGATGCCGTCGGCCTTGAGCCCGGCGACCAGCGCGTCGGAGAGCTTGCCGCGGTCGACGAACAGGGTGGCGGGACCGTCGGCCTCGACCAGCAAGTGGGCGAGAAACACAGGATTGCATTCCACGTCGCTGCCGCGCAGGTTGGTCAGCCACGCGACGTCATCCAGGCTCGACACCAGGTGGTGTGTGGCCCGCTGGCGGCGCAGGCTGCCGCGCAGGCGCTCCAGTTTCTGCGCGCGGCTGGCACCCGGGTAGCCGGCCGGATGCTCGAATACCGTGGCCTTGGGCAGCGTCGCGCGATTGGCCCAGATTTCACCGGGCAGGTCCAGGTCGGTGCGTACCCGCGCACCGGTCTCACCCAGCAGGCGCTCGATCTGCCGGCGGGCGGCGACCGACAGGCTGTCGCCCGCTACCGCCAGCAGCTCACCTTCGTGCAGCTGCCGCTGCAGCCACAGCAGGTGCTCCGGTGCATGCGAGACCTTCTGCTTCTTGAGCGCAATGCCGCTGTCCGCCAGTTGCTGCTCGGCCTGGGAGAAATAGCGCGAGTCCGTCCACAGGTCCGCGTCGTGGGCGGTGACCACCAGCGTGCCGGCCGAGCCGGTGAAGCCGGACAACCACTCGCGTGCCGCCCAGTGTGCGGGCAGGTATTCGGACAGGTGCGGATCGGCAGTGGGGACCAGGCAGGCGGCGACGCCATGGCGTTGCATGGCGTGGCGCAGGGCGGCCAGGCGGGTGGGGATGGGGTTGGTCATGCATCCATGCTAGCGCCTTCCTCGGCCGCTCACGCCAGCGCAGGTGCTCAATGCCGGAGTCGAAGCGCGCGCGGCCGCCGTGGGTGGCCTTCGTCGACGTGATCGGCAGGCGCGCGGTAATTGTGAACAACACGGCGTCCCCGGCGCTTCGCGCCTACGCTCAGGCGAAGGTGTGGGCTGGCCAAGGCGAAAGGTACGGGTGGCTTAAGTTTGCAGGCCCTGATCCCAACCATTCTCCGGGCGGCGAGGGCCCAAGCATGAACCATCTGGCCGGAATCTCTCGCCGCCGGGCCCGTCACCCGCTAAAATGCCGAATTTCCAGCACGGCTGCATCCCATGACCCCCCTGATTTTCGTCACCGGCGGTGTGGTGTCCTCGCTTGGCAAGGGCATCGCAGCGGCGTCGCTTGCGTCCATTCTCGAGGCGCGCGGGCTCTCGGTCACCATGATGAAGCTCGATCCGTACATCAACGTGGATCCGGGCACCATGAGCCCGTTCCAGCACGGCGAGGTCTACGTCACCGACGACGGCGCCGAGACCGACCTGGACCTGGGGCACTACGAGCGTTTCGTCCATACCCGGCTGACCGGCAAGAACTCCATTACCACCGGCAAGATCTACGAGAGCGTGATCCGCAAGGAGCGCCGCGGCGATTACCTGGGCGCCACCGTGCAAGTGATCCCGCACATCACCGACGAGATCAAGCACTGCGTGCACGAGGCCACCCGCGGCTATGACGTGGCGCTGGTGGAGATCGGCGGCACCGTGGGCGACATCGAGTCGCTGCCGTTCCTGGAGGCGATCCGCCAACTGCGCATCGAGCACGGCCCGGAAAAGTGCCTGTTCATGCACCTGACCCTGGTGCCGTACATCAAGGCCGCCGGCGAGATCAAAACAAAGCCGACCCAGCATTCGGTCAAGGAGATGCGCTCGATCGGCATCCAGCCGGACATCCTGCTGTGCCGCTGCGAAGAGCCGCTGCCCGAGGCCGAACGGCGCAAGATCGCGCTGTTCACCAACGTGCCCGAGAACGCCGTTATCAGCGCAGTCGACGTCGACGTGATCTACAAGACGCCGCTGTGGCTGCACAGCCAGGGTCTGGACGACATCGTGGTCAGGCGCCTGGGGCTGGACGCCAGGCCGGCCGACCTGTCCAGCTGGCGGCGCACGGTCGAGGCGGCCGAGCATCCGAAGGACGAGGTCACCATCGCGATTGTTGGTAAATACGTAGAACATAAGGATGCCTACAAGTCGCTGGGCGAAGCGCTGCGCCATGGCGGCATCAAGCAGCAGACGCGGGTCAACCTGGACTGGATCGATTCCGAAGAGGTCGAATCCCGCGGCGCCGACAAGGTGCTGCGCAAGGTCGACGCGATCCTGGTGCCCGGCGGCTTTGGCAAGCGTGGTTTCGAAGGCAAGGTGCTGGCGGCCAAGTACGCCCGCGAGCAAGGCGTACCGTACTTCGGCATCTGCTACGGGATGCACGCGGCGGTGGTCGACTTCGCCCGCAACGTGGCTGGCCTCGCCGACGCCGATTCCAGCGAGAACGACCGCAACACCGCGAACCCGGTGATCGCTCTGATCACCGAGTGGACCACCGCTGCGGGCGAGATCGAGCAGCGCAGCGAGCATTCGGACCTGGGCGGCACCATGCGCCTGGGCTCGCAGGAGTGCCGCCTCAAGACCGGCACGCTGGCGCGCGAGATGTATGGCCACGAAGTGGTGCGCGAACGTCACCGCCATCGCTACGAGTTCAACAACCGCTATCGGCAGGATTTCGAGGATCTGGGCCTGGTGGTGTCAGGCAAGTCCATGGACGACCTGCTGGTGGAGATCGTCGAACTGCCGCAGCAGAAGCACCCGTGGTTCCTGGGTTGCCAGGCGCATCCGGAGTTCACTTCGACGCCGCGGGACGGCCATCCGCTGTTCATCGGCTTCGTCGAGGCCGCGCGCGAGTTCAAGGCCTTGCGCGAAGGTGAGCGGCTGGCCGCGGAGAAATCGGCATGAAGCTCTGTGGCTTTGAGGTCGGCCTGGACCAGCCGCTGTTCCTGATCGCCGGTCCCTGCGTGGTCGAGTCCGAACAGTTGCAGGTCGATACGGCCGGCAAGCTCAAGGAGATCACCGACCGACTGGGCGTGAATTTCATTTTCAAGTCGAGCTTCGACAAGGCCAACCGGTCCTCTGGTCAGAGCTTCCGCGGCCCCGGCCTGGAGGAAGGCCTGCGGGTGCTGTCCGAGGTCAAGCGCCAACTCGGCGTGCCGCTGCTCACCGACGTGCATGAGTACACGCCGATGAACGAGGTGGCCGCGGTGGTCGACGTGTTGCAGACGCCGGCCTTCCTGTGCCGGCAGACCGATTTCATCCAGAACGTGGCCCGCGCCGGCAAGCCGGTGAACATCAAGAAGGGCCAGTTCCTGGCGCCGTGGGACATGAAGCACGTGGTGGCCAAGGCCAAGGACGTCGGCAACGACGCGATCATGGTGTGCGAGCGCGGCGCGAGCTTTGGCTACAACAACCTGGTGTCGGACATGCGCAGCCTGAGCGTGATGCGCGAGACTGGCTGTCCGGTGGTGTTCGACGCGACGCATTCAGTGCAGTTGCCGGGTGGGCAGGGCGCCAGTTCCGGCGGCCAGCGCGAATTCGTGCCCGTGCTTGCGCGCGCGGCGGTTGCGGTCGGCGTGGCCGGTCTGTTTGCCGAGACGCACCCTGATCCGAGCAAGGCGCTCTCCGACGGTCCCAACGCCTGGCCGCTGGACAAGATGGAAGCGCTGCTGGAAACCCTGATGGAGCTGGACGCCGTGACCAAGCGCCACGGCTTCCTGGAACAAACACTGTAACTATCGAGCCTTTGTAGGAGCCCGCTCGCGGGCGATGCTTGTTTCGAGGCACCAGAACAAGAGCATCGCCCGCGAGCGGGCTCCTACAGAAAACTCTTCACCTTGATGATGGATCACCATGACCACGACGATCACCCGAATCCACGCCCGTGAAATCCTCGACTCGCGCGGCAACCCCACGCTGGAAGCCGAAGTCACCCTGGCCGGCGGCGCGTTCGGCCGGGCGGCAGTGCCCAGCGGCGCCTCGACCGGCTCGCGCGAAGCGGTGGAGCTGCGCGATGGCGACAAGGCGCGCTACGGCGGCAAGGGTGTGAAAAACGCGGTGGCGAACGTCAACGGCGCAATCGCCGATGCGCTGAAGGGTTCCGACGCGGCCGACCAGAAGGGTCTGGACGGCAAGCTGATCGCGCTCGACGGCACCCCCAACAAGGGCAAGCTCGGTGCCAACGCGCTGCTCGGCGTTTCGATGGCCGCGGCGCACGCGGTGGCCGCCTCACGCGGCGAGCCGCTGTGGAAGTACCTCTCGCACGGCAAGCCTGGCAGCCTGCCGGTGCCGATGATGAACATCATCAACGGCGGCGCGCATGCGGATAACAACGTCGACGTGCAGGAATTCATGATCCTGCCGGTCGGCGTGCCGAGCTTCACAGAAGCACTTCGCGCGGGCGCTGAAATCTTCCACGCGCTCAAGAGCGTGCTCAAGGGCAAGGGACTTAACACCGCCGTGGGCGACGAGGGCGGCTTCGCGCCGAACCTGCGCTCCAACATCGAGGCGCTGGACACCATTCTCGAAGCGGTCGGCAAGGCCGGCTACAAGGTCGGCAGCGAGATCCTGCTGGGTCTGGACGCGGCCAGCTCCGAGTTCTTCAAGGATGGCAAGTACGACCTGGCCGGCGAAGGCAAGCTCTACACGCCGGCGCAATTCGTCGACGTGCTGGCCGGTTGGGCCCGGCAGTACCCGATCGTGACCATCGAGGACGGCATGGCCGAAGGCGACAGCGACGGCTGGAAGCTGCTGACCGATACCCTGGGCAAGACCACCCAGTTGGTGGGCGATGACAACTTCGTGACCAACCCGGCGATCTTCCGCAAGGGCATCGAGGCGGGCATCGCCAACGCGATCCTGATCAAGGTCAACCAGATCGGCACGCTGTCCGAAACGCTGGAAACCATCGCCATGGCCGATGCGGCCAAGTACGCCGCGGTGATCTCGCACCGCTCCGGCGAGACCGAGGACACCACAATTGCCGACATCGCGGTGGCGACCACTGCGACGCAGATCAAGACGGGCTCACTCTGCCGCACCGACCGCGTGGCCAAGTACAACCAACTGCTGCGGATCGAGGAGCAACTGGGCGCCGCCGCGCGCTACGCTGGCCGCGACGCGTTCCCCAACCTCGCCCGCCTGCCGGGCTGACTCTGACAGGCCGCACCGCCCATGCTGCGCTGGATCGCCCTGGTCCTACTCGTGATCCTGATCGGTCTGCAGCTGAAGCTGTGGGCCGGCAGCGGCGGCATGCACGAAGTGCAGGCCCTGCGCGGCGCGGTGACCAAGCAGGGTAGCGACAACGACCGGCTGCGCCAGCGCAACCAGGCGCTGGCCGCCGATGTCAGCGACCTCAAGCATGGCGAGCAGGCGGTCGAGGCGCGGGCTCGGGCCGAACTGGGCCTGATCAAGCAGGGCGAGACGTTCTACCAGGTGGTCGAGCCGCCTGCCGGCGGTGCGAGTGCGCACACCCCGGCTACCGCCAGCGATAGCGGCGGCCCCTGACATGGCCGCGCTGTGGTGCGTGGTTCCGGCCGCCGGGCGCGGCACCCGGGTCGGCGGCGACTGCCCCAAGCAGTACCTGCCGTTGGCCGGCCGGGCATTGATCCTGCACGCGCTGGAACGGCTGGCCGCGCATCCCCGCATCGCCGGCCTGATGGTGGCACTGGCGACGGACGACGTGCGTTGGCCGGGCATCGACGCGCTGCATGGCAAGCCCGTGCGCACTACCGGCGGTGGTGGCGAACGTGCCGACTCGGTGCTGGCTGGCTTGCGCGCGCTTCCCGCTGCGGTGGACATGGCTGACTTCGTGCTGGTGCACGATGCCGCGCGGCCCTGCGTCCGCGCGGCCGACATCGACCGGTTGATCGATGCCGCCTCGATCGCCGACGGTGGCCTGCTCGGTGCGCCCTTGCGCGACACCCTCAAGCGGGCCGACGGGCAGGGCCATAGCGTCCTCACCGAGTCGCGCGAATTGCGCTGGCGCGCCTTCACGCCGCAGATGTTCCGCCGCGGGCAGCTTGTGTGCGCGCTGCAGGCCGCGAGCCGCGAAGGCGTGATGGTCAGCGACGAGGCAACGGCGATGGAGCGGGCGGGCTTTGCACCGCTGCTGGTCGAAGGCGCCGAAGACAACATCAAGGTGACCACGGCGGCCGACTTCGCGCTCGCCGAATTCCTGCTTACAAGGACCGCATGATGCGTATCGGCCAGGGTTTCGACGTACACGCCTTCGGCGCGGGCGACTTCGTCGTGCTCGGCGGCGTGCGTGTGCCGCACCACCGCGGCTTGGTCGCGCACTCGGACGGGGACGTGGTGATCCACGCCCTGTGCGATGCCATCTTCGGCGCATTGGCGCTGGGCGACATTGGCAAACACTTTCCGCCGTCGGACGAACGCTGGCGTGGCGCCGACAGCCGGCAATTTTTGCGCCACGCGGTGATGCTGATGTCGCAGCACGGCTACACGTTGGGCAATGCCGACATCACCGTCATCGGCGAATCGCCCAGGGTCGGCCCGCACGCCGAGGCGATGCGGGCCAACCTTGCCGAAGACCTCGGCTGCGGGATCGGCCACATCGGCATCAAGGCGACCACCACCGAAAAGCTCGGCTTCACCGGCCGCGGCGAAGGTATCGCGGCGCAGGCCTGCGTACTGCTGGAGCGCGCGTGAGCGAGGCCGAGGCCCGCGGCGCAAACCGGCTGCACGAGCAGCTGGAGGCCATTACCGAGCTGCTCGCGCGACTGGCCGAGCAGCCCACGCCCGAACACCAGACCGAGCTGCAGCTGCGGCTGGACGAGCTGCACTCGGCCGATATCGCCTTCGTGCTGGAGGCGTTGCCGCTGGACGATCGCCTGGCCGTCTGGCAACGGGTAAAGGCCGATCGCGACGGCGAGATTTTGCTGGAAGTCTCCGACGCAGTCCGCGAGTCGCTGATCGCGGACATGGACCAGGGCGAGATCCTGGCCGCGGTCGAACCGCTGGACGCCGACGAACTGGCCGACCTGGTCGACGACCTGCCAACCGAGGTGTTGCCGGAGCTGATGGCCAGCCTCGACGCACAGCAGCGCGAACGGGTGCAGTCAGCGCTGTCCTGGGAAGACGACCAGCTCGGCGCGCTGATGGACTTCGAGATGGTCACGATCCGCGAGGACGTGAGCCTGGAAACCGTGCTGCGCTACCTGCGCCGTTTCGACGAACTGCCGGCGCAGACCGACAAGCTGTTCGTGATCAACCAGGACAACCTGCTCACCGGCGTGTTGCCCGTCCACTGGTTGCTGGTCAATTCACCCGAGAAGATGGTCAGCGAGGTAATGGCGCCGGACGTCAATACTTTCCATCCGGCCGACGATGCCTACGAGGTGGCGCAGGCGTTCGAGCGCTACGACCTGGTGACCGCGCCGGTGGTCGACGATGGTGGCCGGTTGATCGGCCGCATCACCATCGACGCGATGGTCGACGTGCTCCGCGAGGAAAGCGAGAGCGAAGCCCTCAGCCGCGGCGGCCTGCGTGAGGAAGAGGACATCTTCGCTTCGGTCTGGGCTTCCTTGCGCAACCGCTGGTCGTGGCTTGCGATCAACCTGGTCACCGCCTTCATTGCCTCGCGCGTAATCGGCCTCTTCGAAGGCTCGATCCAGCGGCTGGTGGCGTTGGCCACTTTGATGCCGATCGTGGCAGGCATCGGCGGCAACTCGGGTAATCAGACCATCACCATGATCGTGCGCGCGCTCGCGCTCAACCAGATCACGCCCGACAGCGCCAAGCGTTTGTGGCGCAAGGAACTGGTGGTTTCGCTGGTCAATGGCCTGGTCTGGGGCGGCGTGATCGGCGTGGTGGCCTATTTGCTGTACGCCAATGTCGCTTTGGGCATGGTGATGACCGCCGCGATGACGCTCAACCTGCTGTTGGCCGCCTTCTGCGGTGTTGGCATACCGATGCTGATGATGAAGTTCGGTCGCGACCCGGCGCTCGGTTCCAGCGTGCTGATCACGGCGATGACCGACAGCGGCGGCTTCTTCATCTTCCTTGGGCTGGCCACGCTGTTTCTCATGTAACGCGCCGTGCACGACTCCTGTAGGAGCCCGCTCGCGGGCGATGCTTTTCCGCAAGGCATGGGAAGGAAAGCATCGGCCGCAAGCGGCCTACGATGGACGGCAACCGGACTCGACAAGGATCCCAAGTGCAAGAACTTCCCTACGCCCATGGCAACCCGCCGCTCACCGCGCAATTGCGCGTCACGCCGGAAGACTTTCTGGTCGAGGAGATTCTCGGCTACGACGCCGAGGGCGCCGGCGAGCACGCCCTGCTGTGGGTGGAAAAACGCGGCGCCAACACCGACTGGGTGGCGCGCGAACTGGCCCGTTTTGCCGGCGTGCCACCGGTGGCCGTGGGCTACGCCGGCCTGAAGGACCGCCATGCCGTCACGCGCCAGGCCTTCACCGTGCAGCTGGCCGGCAAGCCCGATCCGGACTGGTCGGCCTTCCCGCACGCGGAGGTCAAGGTGCTTGCCGCCACCCGGCATAGCCGCAAGCTCAAGCGTGGCGCGCTGCGCGGCAACCGCTTCGTGCTGGTGCTGCGGCAGGTGCAGGGCGACCGTGCCGCGGCCGAGGCGGTGCTTGAGCAGATCGCGGCGCGCGGCGTGCCCAACTATTTCGGCGAACAGCGCTTCGGTCGCGAAGGCGGCAACGTTGCGCAGGCGCGGGCGATGTTCGCTGGCCGCCGGGTCGATCGTGACAAGCGCAGTTTCCTGCTCTCGGCTGCCCGCTCGCATATTTTCAATGGCGTGCTGGCCGCGCGGGTTGAGCGCGGTGCATGGGACGCGCCGCTGGAGGGCGAGATCTGGTCCCTCGCCGGCTCCCGTTCGTGGTTTGGTCCCGAGCCGTTCGATGCCGCGCTGGCCGATCGTCTTGCGCGCGGTGACATCCACCCGTCCGGCCCGTTGTGGGGCCAGGGCGAGCCGCCCACCACCAGCGAAGCCGGCACCCTGGAGCATGAGGTCGCCGCACGCGACGGCGATCTGGCCGAAGGCCTGGCTGGCGCTCGCATGGACCAGGAACGCCGCCCCTTGCGCCTGCTGCCCCGCAACCTCGCCTGGCGCTGGCTGGCCGACGACGCGCTGGAGCTGTCTTTCGAACTGCCTGCCGGCGCATATGCCACTGTGGTGGTACGTGAGCTCGCGCTTGCCTGAACCGGCACCCTGCTTTGTAGGAGCCCGCTTGCGGGCGATGCTTTGCTCCGAGCGGAACCATGGCAGAGCATCGCCCGCAAGCAGGCTCCTGCAACAGTTAGCGGATTTCCGGAAGAACGCTAGGCGTTCTTCAGCAGCACGATGACCGCGCCGGTACCACCCTGGGCGGGCCGCGCGGAGGCGAATGCGATCACGTCGTCCCGCCGGCGCAGCAGGCGGTCGGTGAGGACTTTCAACACCGGGCCGTTGGCCTTGGAGCGCAGCCCCTTGCCATGCACGATGCGCACACAGCGCAGGCCGTGCTGCCGTACGTCGGCAAGAAAGCTGGCGATGCTCGCCTGGGCGGCAGCGGCGTTCATCTGGTGCAGGTCCAGCTCGTCCTGGATGCTGAACTGGCCGCGTTTGAGTTGACGCAAGAGCTTCGGTGGATAGCCGTCGCGCAGGTGGCTGAGCTCTTCACCGATCTCCATGACTGCCGGATCGAACGCCAGGTCCAGCAATTCGCCGGGCACGGCGGCCTCATCCGCTTCGAACATGCGCGCACGCGGTTCCGGGCGAGGGGCCGATGACGGCGGGATATCGGCGTGGATCTCGCGCACCGGGCCAATCGCATCGCGGAACAGGCGGATGTCGTCCGCGTCAGGTTGGGTGGGGGTGCGGCGCTTCATTCAGGCATCCTAGCAAGGGCCTTTGCACGGGAGAGTGGTTCTGGCGAGCACCGCCCTCATCCAACCCGCTCCTCATGCAGGCGGGGGCTGGCGTGCTTCGTGAAACGACAGGCCCGCTCCGGTAGACTCGCCTGATCGGAGCGCGGCCTGCAGCGGTGCGCGTTCGCGCACCTCTTGACGGAACATCATGCGAGTCCTGGTAAGCAACGATGACGGCGTGGATGCCCCTGGCATCCGCGTGTTGGCCGAATGTCTGGCCGCG
>Ga0308176_10001585_pt1 | contig 14304 bp, 10 predicted proteins | sample PhyCR2_3_FD_203890 | JGI IMG/M metagenome (GOLD analysis project Ga0308176, IMG submission 203890) | Soil microbial communities from UC Gill Tract Community Farm, Albany, California, United States - DLSLS.C.R2 | ecosystem: Environmental > Terrestrial > Soil > Agricultural land | place: USA...
GTTCTGTGGTTCCCCCACAGCTGGAGCACCTGCTGCAGACCCATGTCGTCGACCTGCACGGCCCACCGGAAGTACGGGTCGGCCAGGTGCTCGGGCCGGCTCAGGAACGGTGACTCCTCCGGCCGCGGCATCATCCCCCCGGCCGCGGAGGTCGCCGCATCGAACCCGCCCGCCGCCCGCAGCAGGGCCATCGTCCCGTAGTCGGCGCCCCGGTCGATCGCCTCGTCAACACTAGCAGTACGCGGCGAGTCCCCTTGCGGCACATGGTCGTTCACCATCTCGAAGATCGTGCGGACGCCCGGCCGCAGCCACTCCGCGGACCTGTGCCACGTCTCGGCGTCGTTGGGCACGACCCGCTCCCCGGTCGCCCGGTCGTAGAACACGTTGCCCAGCACGCCGTGCCGCCCCGGCCCCACTCCGGTGAGGATCGAGGTGTGGTTCGTGAGGGTCACGGACGGGAACTCCGCCACGGCGCCCCCACGCAACGCCAGTCCCCGCTCGAGGAGCCGCGCCACCCCGGGCAGCTCACCGCGCTCGGCCAGCTCGAGCAGGTCGCCGCAGTGGGCGCCGTCCCAGAGGATGCCCACCACCCGGCGCGGCTGCCCTTCGGGCAGCTCCTCGAGGTATGCCGTGAGCGGCCCCCCGTCCAGGGCGTCACCACGCGCGTCGGTGAGGTCCGCGCGGGGGACGCCCGCGGCATACGCCAACGTCGGTCCCACGTCGACCAGCCGGGCATGCTCGTCGAGCAGACCGAGCCGGCGCACCCCCGCGCCGGAGAGCAGCAAGGGCGCACGCGACTGGATGACGTCGAGTGAGCCGTGCTCGCCGACGTGCCCGCCCTCCTCCGGGAAGAAGTGGCGTGGGGTGTGCACCACGGCCACGTCGGGCGAGCGGTCCGCGTCGGCGAACAGCGACAGGATCCGGTGCGCGGCGTAGGGGTAGGCGTTGTCCGTGGACACCGACGGACCAGCCTGTGCCACCTCGCGCGCGTGTGGCAGGAACGCCATGGGGTCCTCACTCGCCACGGGGTCGATGCCCTCCAGCACCTCGTGGCGCCCGTCCGCGTGCAGGCGCACCCGCCCGAGGTGGTTGGCGGCCAGCGCCGCACCGTCCTCGACCCACACCACGAGGTCGACCACGTCCTTGAGCCCGGGAGCGGTCAGGGCGGTGACCACGGCTTCGCGGGACATGACGCGACCCTAGCCAAGCGCAGGGAGCGGACATGACGAACCCGCCGGGACGCTCCCGTGGTCGGGGGTCCCGGCGGGTCCGGGTGGGCGAGTCACCGGGCCAGCATGTGGGGCGCGGCGAGCAGCATCTCGTGCTGCGCCTGGCGCTCCAGCCGGCGCTGGTACTCGCGCTGGCGGCGCCGTCGATGGGCGCGGGCCAGGTCGGCGTACAAGGCCTGGAACATGGTGTAGCTCCTTGTGGGAGAAAGTGGATGAAGGTTGTGGTGGCGTTCGGGGTCGAGTGACCGTCCCGTGGGGCCGGCGTTGCGGGCCGGCCCCACGGGAGCCCCCTCGGGCACCCCCACGCGGAGGGTCACAGCGGACCGGGCAGGTCGCGTCGCGACGGACGGCTGGGACGAGGTCATGCGGCGACCGCGTCCTTGCGCGGACGGCCGCGTGGCCGCTTGCGGGCGACGATGACGCCCTGGATGAAGAGCTCACCGCCCCACACGCCCCACGGCTCGTTCCGGCCGATCGCGCCTGCAAGGCAGGCCTCGACCGCCGGGCACGTGCGGCACAGCGACTTCGCGAACTCGACATCGGCCGGGCTCTCGGCGAACCACAGCTCTGCGTCGTTCTCTCGACACGGGATGCCTGCGCCAGCCGTCACGGCCTGCTCGTTCAGGTCATGGAGTGCGCTCAGCTGCATCGGGTGTCACCTCCCCTTCCTCGTCCCGCCTGGGTGTGGCGGCTCTCTTCGGTACCTGTCTGGCCGGTGGCTCCCCGGTCGGGGGCCGGCCCCTTCTCGTGCGTCTCGTGCTGGTTCATCTGGTGGTGCTACTTCTTCCTGACTCGTCGGGCGGAAGAAATCTGTCGGGCGGGCGATCTGCTCTGGACAAACACCTGTGTTTGACAAACAGAAAGGCCGCGGATCCCGGATGTCGGGTTCCGCGGCCTTCGAAGGGGCCTGCTGGCTGGTGGCCTAGACAGGTGGCTCTCCGAAGGGCTGGAACATGACATCCAAGCGCTGGGTGGCGATGGCGCCGCCGAAGCCGAACGCCGGAACGTAGGCGTCGCCGCTCACGCGGGCATCGACGAGGGTCGCGGCGGACACACTGCTCCCCTTGACCGCAACCCACGTGCCTGCGAGGAGGACTCGGCCGACCTGCGGGCGCGCGGAACGGACGCGGGAGTCGTGCATCGCGTCGATCGTCTTCATGCTGCTGTTCATCAGGTCAACCTCCTTCTCCTGCTCGTGGGGCCCCAGTCGGACGACCTACGTCCGCTGGGCTGCGTTCGTACAGGCTAGACGACAGCCGGTTACGGCAGCAACGCATTTACCGAGATTTCTTGCCGCGATCCGGCAGACCTTCGGTCATTCGCCGGATTTGCTTGAAAGAGAGTGCCTTTCGAGCACGCCCTCGACACCCTCGCCGGCCAGCAGTGCGAGCACCTGCTCGCCGTAGAGGCCGAGCTTGCGGACGCCCACGCCGGCGATCTGGGCCAGCTCTCCCTCGGTGCCGGGCTCGCGCTCCGCAATTGCCGTCAGCGTGGCATCGGTGAAGACGACGTATGCCGGCACGCTCGCCTCGCGCGCGACGGCGAGCCGCCAGGCGCGCAGCTTGTCGAACGTCGCCTCGGAGTAGGTGGGCGGGCAGTCGTCGCAACGACCCGTCTTGCGCTGGGCAGCCGTCGTGAGCTCGACACCGCACGCGCGGCAGTGCTGGGGCAGCGAGGGCTTGAGCGCCTTGCCCCGTCCGCGCCCCCCTGCAACACGTGCACCGGACTTCGGCTGCGAGCGGGCTCCCTCCCCCAGGATGCTCGCCGCCCCGTCGAGGAACCGGGATGGGCGCCGCGTCGCCCGCGCCCCCGGCGTGCGCGCACCGGCCCACGACAGGCGCAGCTCACGGCGCGCGCGGGTGACCCCGACGTAGGCGAGCCGTCGTTCCTCCTCGATCGCGTCCGGCGTGTCGGCCATCGCGATGGGCAGGAACCCGTCGGAGCACCCAGCGAGGAAGACCACGTCCCACTCCAGGCCCTTGGCCGCGTGCAGGGACGCCAGGGTCACTCCCTGCACGGCGGGGGCGTGCTGGGCCGCGGCCCGTTCGTCGAGCTCGCGCACGAAGTCCGGCAGCCTCGCGCCCGGTGCGGTCGCCGCGACGTCGTCCGAGAGTGCCGCAAGCGCGGCGAGCGACTCCCAGCGCTCACGGCTCGCGCCGCCGGACGCCGGCGCCTCGCGGGTCCACCCCGCGCCGAGGAGGACGTCGCGCACCACCTCGGGCAACGGCTTGCTGCCGTCGTCGGAGCGGGCCGCGCCGCGCATCAGCAGGACCGCGTCGCGGACCTCCTTGCGCGAGAAGAACCGCTCGCCACCGCGGACGAGGTAGGGGATGTCGCGCTCGGCCAGCGCCGACTCGAACGCCTCCGACTGGGCGTTGGTGCGGAACAGCACGGCGACGTCCGCCGGCGACACCCCCGAGGCGACGCGTGCGGCGATCTCGGCCGCCACGGCTTCCGCCTCGGCCGGGTCGTCGGCGTGCGAGGTCAGGACGGGGCTCGGCCCGTCGTCGCCCTGCGCCTGCAGCTGCACGGCGTTGCTGCGCATCGACCCCGACGGCCCCTGCACGACCAGGTTGGCGAGCGAGACCACCTGGGGGGTCGAGCGGTAGTTGCGGACCAGCCGGACCACGCGCGCGTCGGGGTGCCGCACCGGGAACTCCAGCAGGTGCCGCGGCGAGGCCCCGGTGAACGAGTAGATGGTCTGCGCCGGGTCGCCCACCACGCACAGGTCCTCGCGCCCACCGACCCACAGGTCGAGCAGCCGCTGCTGCAGGGCGTTGACGTCCTGGTACTCGTCGACCACGAAGTGGCGGTACTGCGAGCGCACCTCGCGAGCGATCGCCTCGTGCTCCTCGAGGACGCCCACGGTCAGCAGGAGCACGTCCTCGAAGTCGATGACGCCACGCGCGGTCTTGACCTCCTCGTACGCCTCGAGCAGCCGGGCCATCGCGGTCGCGTCCAGGCCGGGAGGCTCCCGGCGGGCGGCACGGGCCCCCGCGGCATACGTCAGCGGGGTCAGCATCGAGACCTTGGCCCACTCCACCTCGGCCGCCAGGTCGCGCACGGCGGTGCGGTCGCGCGCGAGGTCGAGGCGCAGCGAGGCGGCCGCCTGCGCCACGGCCGAGGCCTTCTGGCTCATCACCTCGGGTGCCGCACCACCGACCGCCTTCGGCCAGAAGTAGTGCAGCTGGCGCAGCGCGGCGGCGTGGAACGTGCGGGCCTGCACCCCGGCGACCCCGAGGTCGCGCAGCCGCGTGCGCAGCTCACCCGCCGCCCGCGCGGTAAAGGTGACCGCGAGGACCCGCTGCGGCTGGTAGGCGGCGGAGTGCACGCCGTAGGCGATGCGGTGGGTGATGGCGCGGGTCTTGCCGGTGCCGGCGCCGGCCAGCACACACATCGCGCCGAGCGGGTGGGCCGCGACCTCACGCTGCTCTGGGTCGAGGCCGGCGAGGACGTCGTCGGCGGAGATGTGCGGTATGCCGCGTGGCTGGGTTGGCATCGCGGTGATCCTGCCACGCGGCGCCGACGACGACCCACTTCCCCGGTTCGATGTCACCGCGCCCGGTGATCCCGGCACGGCTGCGTCGAAATCGCGAGGAGGAGGGCGTGCCCGGCTACTGGATCAGGCCGTAGACGCGGCTGACCCGCAGCCGCAGCACCAGCCGGTGGTCCTGCACCATCGCGCGCCGGTAGTCCTCCCAGTCGGGGTGGTCCTCGCCGCGCACGCGGCGGTACACGTCGACGAGCTCCTCCACCGTCGCGTCGTCCCTGGCGCCCGCGACGGGTGAGAAGTCCACGGAACCCTCGAGCACGGCATACGACCAGCCGTCGGGTGTGGTGACCATCAGCGAGCCGCGCGGGTCGCGGCGCAGGTTGGCCACCTTGGCGCGGCCGTCGACGACCGACGCCCGCACCAGCGGACCACCCTCGGCCGTGGCGTCTAGGGTGAAGTTGACGTTGGACAGCTGTGGGCGGCCGTCGCGCTTGACCGTGGCGAGCGCGCCCACGTTGCGGCTGGCGGCGAGGGTGAGCAGGTCGGGGTCGATGCGGTGCGGGTCGGAGGCCATGAGCCATCATGGTCATGGACATCACATCGGCGCACGGAAGAACCGCCCGCCGAGGGACGTTCCGCCAACAGGTACTCCCGACGACCCTGAGAGAGACGATGACCCCGCAAGCCCCCAGCCCCGGCACCGTGACCATGTTCAGCACCTCCTGGTGCGGCTACTGCACCCGGCTCAAGGCACAGATGGGCCGCGAGGGCATCACGTTCAGCGAGGTCAACATCGAGGAGCACCCGGGGAGCGCAGAGTTCGTCATGTCGGTCAACAACGGCAACCAGACGGTGCCGACCCTCCTCTTCCCCGACGGCAGCGCCGCGACCAACCCGTCCATCAAGGAGGTCAAGGAGCGCCTCGCCTCCTGAGCGGTCAGCCCCGACGAGTCGCGTCGACCGGCGGCGGGGTGATCTCCCGGCCCAGCCAGTGCTCGACGAGCCAGCGCGAGATCGACAGCCGCGGTGAGGTGAACAGCTCCCTGCTGGCGACCCCTGCCAACAGCTCCTCCCGGGTGAACCAGCGGGCATCGGCGATCTCGGAGTCCTGCAGGATCAGCTCGGTGCCGAGGGCGCGCGCGGTGAACCCGAGCATGATCGAGGTGGGGAACGGCCACGGCTGGTCACCGAGGAACCGCACGTCGGTCACCGCCACCCCGACCTCCTCGCGGACCTCGCGGGTGACCGCCGCCTCCAGGGTCTCCCCCGGCTCGACGAACCCGGCCAGCACCGAGTAGCGCCCCTCCCCCCAGCCAGCACCCCGCGCCATGAGCAGCCGGTCGTCGTCGTCGACCACCGACATGATCACCGCCGGGTCGGTGCGCGGGTAGTGCTCGGAGCCGTCCTCCGTGCACCGCCGCAGCCAGCCGCCCTGCTCTGGCCGGGTCGGCGCCCCGCACCGCGGGCAGTGGGTGTGGGTGCGGTGCCAGTTCGCGAGCCCCAGCCCCGTGGTGAGCAGGCTCGCGTCGAGGTCGCCGAGCTCCGCGCCCACCTGTCGCAGCGTGCGCAGGTCGCGTGCGTCACCGTCGTCGGCGGCGTCGTCGAGCACCGCGAGGTATGCCGTGCCGTCACCGTCGCTGCCCAGGAACAGTCCGGGCCGGGTCCCGTCCGCAGGCGTCGGCGGGCGCAGCAGCAGCCTCGGACCCGCGCCGTCCTCAGCGACCTCGGCGGCGTCACCGACCAGGGTGAGGACCCGGGTACCGGGGTCCGCGACCAGTGAGCCCAGCAGGTCCGGTTCGGATCGGCGCTCCGCCGCGCGGTCGAGCACCGACCGGGCAAGCGCCATGGCGGGAAGTTCGGGGTTTGTTACGGGGGTTCGGCCCACGCCTGCAGCCTACGGGCGGCCACACCGCATACGGTGGGAGCCGTGGACCGCAGCCCCTTGTTCCTCGCGGCGCTGGCCAGCGCCGCCGTCCCGGGCCTGGACCCGGCCAGCGTCGAGGCGCTGCCGAGCGAGCCGGGCCAGCTGTTCGACGTCGCGTTCGTGCAGGACACCCAGCACCGGCGCTGGGTCGTGCGGGCACCACGCACCCAGGCCGCCGGGGCGCAGATGGACCTCACCGTCGCGCTGCTCGGGCTGTTGGCCCGCCGACTGCCGTTCGGCGTGCCGACGCCCAAGGGCTTCGCGGCGCTGAAGGACGGCGGTCGAGCGGCGATCTACCCCTACCTTGCAGGCCAGAACCTCGACTTCTCCCGACTGCCCGTCGGCCCGGGGCTCGCGGCGGAGCTCGGGCGGGCGATCGCCGCGCTGCACAACGCCGACCACGCGCTGTTCGAAGAGGCCGGCCTGCCCGCCTACGACGCCGACACCTACCGCACCCGCCGGCTCAGCGAGCTGGACCGCGCCGCCGCCACCGGGCACGTGCCGGCCGGGCTGCTGGCCCGGTGGGAGAAGGCCCTCGAGGACGTCGCCCTGTGGCGCTTCGCGCCGACCCCGACGCACGGGGACCTCACGGGTGACCAGGTGCTGGCGGTGTTCGACGACGAGGAAGATGCGTCCAGCGGGCGGGTCAGCGCGTTCACCGGGTGGGAGGACGCCAAGGTCGCCGACCCCGCTGACGACTTCTTCGCTCTCGCCACGCAGGCACCGCCCGCCGCACTCGAGACGCTGATGGAGGCCTACGCCCACACCCGTGCGGAGCGGCCCGACGCCAACCTGCTGGTCCGGGCCCGGTTGTCGGCGGAGATGCGTCAGCTGTCCGACCTGATGGGTGCGGTGGCTGGTGGTGACCGGGTCCTGACCGAGCGGCTCGCGTCGGGGCTGCGTCGTCTCGACGACCGGGTGCATGCCGAGCAGGAGTCGGGCAACGACTACCACCACACCAGCCTGACCCCGGCGCGGCCCTCGGCCAGGGTGGTCGTGCCGCCTGCCGTGGTGGAGGAGGAGGTGGACGACCAGGACGACGACGTCGAGGAGATGTTCGCCCGCACGGGGCCGGACGAGCCGGACCCGGAGGACCTCAGCGCGCCGGTGGCGGAGGTCACACCAGGGGACGAGCCGGATCCCGAGGACGCCGTCCCGGCTCCGGCAGCCGAGGACGCTGCGCGGGAGGGCGCCGTGCGGGAGGACGCGGTGCCGGAGGACGCGGTGCCGGAGGACGCCACAGCCCCAGTCCCATCCGCAGCGCCAGCGCCGGGCGCGGAACCTCAGGATGGGGTGACGCAGGACGTGGTGCCGGAGGACGCCGAGGCTGACCCCGTCGACCACGGTCCGCAGGAACACACGGAGGAGATCGACGTGTCGACCCTGCGCAGAGGACAGCCCGTCGACGGCCCCGACCCGGGACCCGACTTTGAGCCGGGCTACCGGCCCTGACGCCTCAGCGGCGGCGCGGCAGTGCCGTGGGCGACTCGATCCGCGCGGCGAGCCGGTCGAAGCCGCGCCGCACCATCACGCCGTAGGCGTCCTCGCCGAGCGCGCCCAGGCTGGCCCTGCCCTGCTCCAGGTGGTCCCGCGCAGTGGCCGTGTCGCCCCGCCTCAGGTAGCCGTCGCCGAGGTTGAGGTGCAACGAGGGCGCGAACCCGGCTGCCGACTCGACGCCCAGACCGGCGACATCCTCGTCACGCAGGTGCGGCAGCTCGACGAGGGCCCGCTCGTCCCACGCGATCTCCTCGTCGAGCTCGGTCTGCAGGTCGGCAAGGTAGTGCGCGACCACGCAGCGCACCGCGTGGTCGCCCTCGTCGCTCGTCGCCCAACACGCCTCGAGCGCGACCCGGCCGCGCTCCGTCTCGCCCCTCTGGGCCAGGGCGATCGCCTCGGTGACCCGCGACCAGTCCACTGCCGACATCATGTCCTCCCTGGCACTCGGTGCGCGCGTCCGACGCCGCACGGTAGTCGCCCCCAACCTCCCGCGCGGCGTTTGACACACGATTGACCCGCGCCCTGGCTATTCGGGCACCGACCCCAGTAGCCCGAGCAGCTCGACCTCACCCGGTAGTTCGGGCCATACGGTCTCCCCGGTGGCCGCGTAGTAGAACGCCGCGTCGACCTCGTCCGCGGCCAACCCGCGCAGCCGGGCGAACGCGACCCGGTATGCCCCGAGCTGCAGTGCGCGGCTGCGCGCCACCTCACCGCTGGGCTTGGCGCCGGTCTTCCAGTCCACGATGGTGAACCCGCCCTCGTCCCGCGCGAAGACCGCGTCGATCCGGCCCCGGACGGCGATGCCGTCGAGCACGGTCTCCACCGCGATCTCGATCTCCGCGGGCGTCCGCGAGGCCCACTCGGAGGCCAGGAAGTGCTCCTTCATGGCCGGGAGCTCGGCGTCGTCAGCGGGGTCGTCGTCGGCGCTGCCGGGCAGGTCGAGGATGTCGACCATGGCCGCCCGGGCGTAGTGCTGCTCCACCCAGGCGTGGAACGCGGTGCCCCGGCGGGCCGCCAGTGCGGGCGCCTCGGGCATGGGTCGGCGCAGCGACGACGCGAACCGGTCCGGGTCGGTCGCCAGCGCAACCACTGCGGACGCGGAGAGGTGGCGTGGCAGCAGCACGGTGACGTCGCCGCGCTCGGCGAGCCGGCGGCGCTCCTGGAGCAGCAGCTCCACCTCCTCGAGCACCGGCACTCCCTCGCCCGGCAGCGGGAGCGTCGTCTGGGCGGCGGCTGCTGGGCGAGGCGACCCTGCGGCATACGTGGTGATCGCCTCACGGACGGTTGCCGCGGCCTTGGCCACGGCCTCGCGTCGCGCGGCGAGCGGGTCGGCCGGCCACGACACCGCGACCTGCTCGGCCTCGAGGGGGTTGACCGCGGCGTCCGGGTCGTCGGTCGGCGGCATCGCTGCCATGGGGCCGAACGCCACAGCGGGGACGCCGTCGCCCTCGATGACCTCGCGCAGGAAGCGAGAGGTGACCCGTGGGGTCTTCGGCTCGGCCCACACGGCAGCGGTGAGCAGCATGGCGTGCTTGGCGCGGGTGAACGCGACGTAGGCCAACCGGCGCTCCTCCTCGACGGAGTGCTCGCCACCGCGGGCGATGAAGTCCTCGATCCTGGCCTCGAGGTCCTTCTTGTCCTGCGCAGCGGCCCAGTCGAGCACCGGGAGCCCCTCGGCATCGCCCCGCAGCGCGTAGGGGATGCCGCCGTCGGTGAGCCCGCCGATCCAGCCCTTCGCCTTCGGGGTCGGGCTGACCCACTCGTCGCCCTCGACCTTGCTGACCGAGTAGGACAGGTTGGGGAAGGACCCCTCGACCAGCCCGGGCACGGCGACGGCGTCCCACTCCAGGCCCTTGGCGGCGTGGACTGTCAACACCTGGACGGCGCCCTCGCGCGGCTCGATGTAGCCCTTGTCGAGGCCGCGCTCCTCCTCCAGGGCGGCCTTGAGCCAGGCGAGGAAGCCGGCGAGGTTGGGCCGGTCCGCGCTGATCGAGAACGTCGCCGCGACGTCGGCGAAGGCGTCGAGGTGGGCCCGCGCCACGCTCGGGGTGTAGCCGGGGCGCGCCAGCACCTCGATGTCGAGCCCCAGCGCGCGCTCCGCCTCGCCGACCAGGTCGGCGAGCGGGAGGGCGGTGAGGGCCCGCATCCGCCGGATCGTCTCGCGCAGGCCGTGCAGCCGCTCGAGGGCGGTGTCACCGATCCGCCTCCCGTCCCAGCTATCCCAGCCGCGCCGCGGCAGGTCGTCAACGGCCTCGACGATGCTGGCGGTGTCGGCGCTGTCGGGCGACTGGTCGCGCACCCCGCCGGGCGCGACCGCCTCGGGCGAGTCGTCGCCGAGCTCCGGCACGGCGCCGCTCGAGGCGTCCTCGTCGGCGGCCTCCTGCGCGGGGCTGCCGTGCCCGAGCCGCATCTCCTGCCGGTGGCGCGCCCAGGCCATCAACCCGTCGAGGTCGGCGGCACCGAGCCGGCACAGTGGACCCGTCAGCAGCCGCATCAGCTGGTCACCACGTGTCGGGTCGGCGACGACGTGCAGGAGGGCCGTGACGTCCTCGACCTCCGGAGTCAGCAGCAGCCCGCCGAGGCCAACCACCTCGTGGGGGATCTCGCGGGCCTCGAGCGCCTCGATGACCGGCGCGAACTGGGACCGCTTGCGGCACAGGACCGCGGCCGACCTGGCGCCGTCTTGGAGCCGGAGCTGGAGCCACTGGGCGACCAGCTCGGCCTCGTCGCGGACCGTCTCGGCACGGGCCACGTCGACCCGGCCCTCGCCGGCATCCTCGCGGGCCTCGAGCGGCTCGACGGGCACCCTGGAGTGCCCACGCAGCGGGGCCGCGACCACGTTGGCGACCTCGAGGACGAGGCGGTCGTTGCGCCAGCTCGTGGTGAGTGGCATGCGCGGCACGAGGCCGGCGGCACCGCCATTACCCGACTGTGGCCGGAACGCCTCGCGGAAGGTCGACAGCGTCGTGGCACTCGCCCCCCGCCAGCCGTAGATTGACTGGTGCGGGTCGCCCACCGCAGTGACCGGCACGCTCTCGCCCCGGGCGACGAACAGCGCCCTCAGCAGCTCGAGCTGTGCCTCGGAGGTGTCCTGGAACTCGTCGAGCAGCACCGCCCGGAAGCGCGCTCGCTCGATCTCCCCGATGTCGGGGAAGGTGCGCGCCAGCCGCGCAGCGAGCGCCATCTGGTCGGCGAAGTCCATGGCATCACGGGACTTCTTCAGGGCGAGGTACCGCTCGACGATGGGCAGCACCCCGGCCCGGGCGCGCAGGCACTCCTGCATCTTGCGGCCGTGCGCGAGCAGTCCCTTGGCCGTGGTCGTGCCCTGGGGCAGGTGGGCGAAGGTCTCCTCGACCCGCTCGAGGTATGCCGCGACGTCACCCGGCGTGCGCAGGTGTTCCGCGAGCTCGCCGGCCAGGTCGACGACGGCGTTGGTGACGGTGGACTCGGCCGCCGGCACCTGGTCCATCGGCCCGTCGTAGGCGGCGACCACCTCGGCGGCGTACTGCCAGGCCGCGGCCTCGGACAGCAGCCGCGACTCGCTCTCGTAGCCGAGCCGCAGCGCGTGCTCGCGCACCAGTCGTCCGGCGTAGGAGTGATAGGTCGAGACGGTCGGCGTGCCGCCGAGCACCTCGGCACCAGTCTCCTCGTCCTCCGGCCGCGGGTGCCAGACGTCGCAGGCCTGGAGCTGGCGCAGCCTCAGCCCGATCCGCTCGGCGAGCTCGGTCGCCGCCTTGCGGGTGAAGGTCAGCCCGAGCACCTGGTCGGGCTCGACGAACCCGTTGGCCACGAGCCAGACGACCCGGCTCGTCATCGTCTCGGTCTTGCCGGACCCGGCGCCGGCGACGACGAGCAGCGGCTCGTCGGGCGCAGCCTCGATGATGGCCGCCTGCTGGGGCGTCGGCGCGGGTAGCCCGAGGGCGTGGGCCAGCGACGCAGCCGACCGCTGCTGCCGGGTGAGGGTCGTGCTCACAGCACCTTCCCCTCGGGCTGGGCCGGGCAGCTGGCCCTCACCGCGCACAGCTTGCAGTGGTCGCCCACCTGGGCGAGGAAGGTGCCGCGCGCCATGCCCTCGGCGGTCGCCTCGACGAGCTGCGCCGCCCACCGCGGGTCCTCGGACTCGGACAGTGGCGCCTGCGGCTGCACCTTGAACGTCGCCCCGGCTGCCTTGCCGATCTGCAGCAGCGCCGCTCCTGCGGGCTCCTCACCCGCGCCGAACGCGCCCCGCTCGACCGCGAGCTGGTAGACGCCGAGCTGGGGATGCTCGGGAAGCTCGTCGGGCCTGGGTTTGCTGCTCCCGGTCTTGTAGTCGACGACGCGCAGCCGACCGTCGACGCGTTCGAGCCGGTCCACGCGGCCGCTGACCACCGCCCTGCCGAGGGTGACCTTCATGGCGACCTCGGCTCCGACCTTGGTCCAGCCCTTGGCCCTCGCCTCGTCGAAGTAGCCCGCCAGCCGGCGGACCATGTCGTGCGCCTCCAGGCGCTTGCGGTCCGAGACCCAGCCACGCGGCATACCGAGTCTTGCCCAGCGGGCGTCCACCTCGGCGACCATCCGCTCGGCGTCGACGTCGCCGAGGTCGGCGGCGATGTCGTGGACGAGCGTGCCGATGTCGGCGGCGCCGACGCGCGGGCCCTCGCCACCGACCGCGCCGAACAGCCACCGCAGACCGCACTTGCCGAAGGACTCGACCTTGCTCGGCGAGACCCGGACCTCCTGGTCGGCCTCGCGCAGCGGGCGCTCGTCGGAGACGGTGCGCAGGACCCACCACTGGTCGGGGTCGGCGCCGGGCACGCCCGCGCCGGCCAGCTGGGCCAGCGCCGCCACGGCGGTGCCGCGGGACGCCCGGTCGCCGTCGACGAGCTGGCGGCGCAGCTCGCCGACCAGCGTGGGCAGGGTCATCGTGCGCCCCACCTCGGTGAACGGCCGGTCACCGGTCGGCGACTCGGCGACGGTGTCGGGATCGACGACGTCGAGGTAGACCGAGGGCTGCTCGTCGTCGCTGCGCACCGCGGTGACGAGCACCCGCTCGCTGGCGCGGGTGAGGGCGACGAGGAACAGCCGGGTCTCGTCGTAGCGGACCGCTGCCTGCGCGGCCCGGAACGTCGAGCTGCGTCCGGCCACGACGTCGACGAGCTGCTCGGACCCCAGTAGCGAACCACGCAGCCGCAGGTCCGGCCAGATGCCCTCCTGCACCCCCGCGACCACGACCAGGCGCCATTGCTGGCCGGCCGCCGCCTGCGGGGTGGTCACGACGACCGACTCGCCGGCCGGGGACCTGGCCACCAGGGTGTCGCCGGGGATGTCCTGGCTCTCGATGTGGGTGAGGAACTCCTCGGGCCCGGCGAGGGGCAGCCGGTCGGCGAACTTGGCGGCCGCGTCGAACAGGCCCACCACCGCATCGAGGTCACGGTCGGCCCGAGCACCCCCGGCGCCACCGGCGAGGGCGGAGGCACGCCACTCGGCGGCCAGCTTCGTGGCGGACCACATCGCCCACAACACCGACTCCGCCGTGACGCCCGGCGCCCAGCGCCGGCCGGGCTGGTCGCTCGCCGTCGCCGCGTCGACGCCGGCCCGCAGGATGGTCGCCAACCGGCGCGCGGGGTTGGCCTCGGTGCCGAGCTCCTGCAACGCACTGGGGTGCAGCACCGCCTCGGCGAGCAGCTCGTCGCTGGTGCGGCCACCGCCGGCTGCGAGCTCGTCACGGCGCAGCCCTCGACGCAGTCGTCGCAGGCTCACGGCGTCGGCGCCACCGAGCGGCGACAGCAGCGCGTCCACGGCGACCTGCGGTGGCACCGCCCCGACCTCCCCCTGCGCCAGCTGGAGCACGACGCGCAACAGCGCCAGCAGGGGGCGCACGGCCACCTCGTCGCGCACCGGCAGGTCGGTGGCGCTGCCGGCGACCGGGACGCCGGCGGCCATCAGGACCCGGCGCAGCGTCGACGTGCGCCCCTGGCCACGCACGACGACCGCCATCTCGGACCAGGGCACCCCGCCGCGCAGGTGGGCCTCCCGCAGCTCTGCGGCGACCAGGCTCGCCTCCTGGCTCACCGCCCGCACGAGCCGCACCTCGACCGTCCCACCCACCCGACCGGGGGCGGTCTGGCGCTGGGCCCCCCCACCGACCGCCCCGATCTTCGGGGCCACGCGGGCGGCCGCGG
>Ga0308176_10001586_pt1 | contig 14302 bp, 9 predicted proteins | sample PhyCR2_3_FD_203890 | JGI IMG/M metagenome (GOLD analysis project Ga0308176, IMG submission 203890) | Soil microbial communities from UC Gill Tract Community Farm, Albany, California, United States - DLSLS.C.R2 | ecosystem: Environmental > Terrestrial > Soil > Agricultural land | place: USA...
GGCCTGACCGAGCCGACGATCGCTGCCGGGCGGGCGCGATACCGGCGCGACGCTCGCGCCTTCATCGGGCCGCGCACGCGCGTCGGGTCGGTGCGCGACCTCACCGTCGCCGGCGCCGCCGGACCGTTAGGCGCGCGGCTCTATCGGCCGCCGGGCGCCAGCGTCGCCCCACCGCTGCTCGTCTACCTGCACGGCGGCGGATTCGTCATCGGCGACCTCGACACCCACGACGAGCCATGCCGGGTGCTCTGCCGCCACGCGCGGATCGCGGTGCTGAGCGTCGCGTATCGTGTCGCGCCAGAGCATCCCTTCCCCGCGGCAGTGGACGACGCCCTTGCCGCCTGGCGCTGGGCACGCCCCAACGCCGCGCCGTTAGGCATCGACCCGTCGTGCATCGCGATCGGGGGCGACAGCGCCGGCGGCAACCTGGCGGCGGTCGTCTCGCTCGTCACTGCGCGGACCGATGAAGCCCCTGCGGCGCAGCTGCTGATCTACCCCGCGGTCGACCCGGTCACCGCGCGGCGGTCGCGCGAGCTGTTCGGGGAGGGGCTGTTCCTGACGATGCGCGACGTCACGGCCTTCGCGCGTGCCTACAGCGGCGGGCAGCGAGGAGACGTGAAGGACCCGCGGGTCGCGCCGATCTTCGCTGCCGAGCTCCATGGGTTGCCACCGGTGCTCGTCATAACGGCGGGCTTCGACGTCCTCCGTGACGAGGGTGAGGCGTATGCCGCCGCGCTCGAGGCGGCCGGCAATGTCGTCCGGCTGCATCGCCTCCCCTCCCTCACGCACGGCTTCATTCACATGACGGACGTCTCCCCTGCGGCCCGGCGCGCGCTGCGCGACGTCGCCATCGAGTTCCGGGCGATAATGGATGGCGCAGCGTCGAAGGCTGGCAATCGGCAAGGAGTGACGGGGTGAGTCCAGCGCGCAGGGAGCTTGCGGGAAAGGTCGTCCTCGTCACCGGGCCCGCGCGCGGGATCGGCGAAGCGGTCGCGCGCGCGGCCGCTGCACGCGGTGCGACGGTCGCACTCGTCGGCCTCGAGCCGGAGCGGCTCGCGCGCATCGCGGCCGAGTTCGGGCCGGCGCACAGCTGGATCGAGTGCGACGTCACCGACCAGGCTGCGCTCGAGCGAGCCGTCGCGGCAACCGTTGCGGCGCACGGTGGCATCGACGTCGTCGTCGCGAATGCGGGGATCGCGACGAACGGGATGGTGTCAGTCACTCCCGCTGATGCGCTGGCGCGGGTGATCGAGGTGAACCTGATCGGTGTCGTCCGCACGGTGCGCACCACGCTCGACGCGATCTCGGAGCGACGCGGCTACTACCTGCTCGTCTCCTCGGCGGCGGCGCTCGTCGCCGCGCCGGGGATCGCCGCTTACGCGGCGGCGAAATCCGGGGTCGAGATGTTCGGCAATGCGCTCCGGCTCGAGGTGCGGCACCGCGGCGTCCGGGTCGGGATCGCGCATCCGTCCTGGATCGACACCGACATGGTGCGCGACCTCCAGCACGATCTCGCCAGCTTTCGCGAGATGGTCGCCTCGCTGCCGGGACCATTCGGGACAATCACGCCGCTTGATGAATGTGCGACTGCGCTCGTCGACGGGATCTGCAGGAGACAGCGAAAGATCTTCGTGCCGGGGAGTTTGGGATTCTTCTCGATGATTCGGCCGCTGTTGACGAGTCGTGTGGCGGAACTCGTGATTGCGCGACGGGCTCGGCGGATGGTGCCGATCGCCGAGGCGGAAGTGCTGGAGTTGGGGAGGGCGTTTGGGGAGAGTAGTGTGGAGCTTTCGGGGACGAGCGAGGTGGGAGAGTGCCTGAGTAGGGAGGTGGGAGAGGGCGTCGAGTAGTGAAGCTGCCTAACGGGATTGGTTACCAGTTGTGGCGGACGCTTTGGAAGTCGAAGAGGAGGTCGGTGTAGGCCAGCTCGTCGGGGGTGACGGCATCGCGCTGGATGGAGATGTCGGAGGGGGGTTGGGGGGTGCTGGGGTGTTTGATGCGGGCTGCGGGACTTTCGGCGCGCTTGGATGCGGCGGGACTTGGGACGACTGGATCGAGGCCGGCGAGGACGGCGTGCACTTCCTTGATCGCGCGAGTCTTCTGCGGGCGGGAGAGCGCCTTCTCGATGATGCGATCGTGGCGCAGGGTTTTCGGGGCACGGTCGAGCTGCTCGCGCAGGTCCGGAGGGAAGGCTTCGATCACTTCGTCGTGACAGGCGGCGCAGATGTAGGTGGCCGGGCGCTCCTTCTCGAGCGCGGGAAGCTCGCCCGGACGGTCGAGCAGGCATCGCATGCAGACGCGATCTTCTGCGCTCGCGAAATAGCTGGAGAGCGGTAGCGGGAGCAGCGTGGCGTGGTCCGAGTTGCCGTCCTTCCGCTGCGCGACGTGGGCGATGAGGAGCATCCAGTGCTTGAGGGCGCGATCGCGTACCGTCGTCATCGCGGTGCGCTCGAAGCCGCGAAGCTTCCCCGCCGCCTCACGATAACGCGCGGCGAGTGTCTCTTCGACCAGCCGCATCGCCTGGAGCATCGCCGTCGTGCTGGTCTTCTGCAGCGCGAGCGTCTGCAGCCGGAGCACAGGCTCGATGAGCCCTCCGCTCTCGACCTGCTTCTCTCTCGTCAGGCGCAGCAGCGTGTTCATCTGCTCGACGTTCGCCTGCTTGCCCGTCTTCGCCTCATGAAAGAGCATGACGTAACCGGGATCCTCCTCGCGTCCGGTGCTCGCCATGATGGCGCCGATGCTGGCGAGCTCCAGCTTGATGAGTGGCGCGACCGTTTGCGCTACCTCGGCCGGGTCGCCGGTCAACAGCTTGCGCGCGGTCTTCATAGGTTGCCCCTGCCAGCGGCGGCGGCATTCTCCTCGATTGGTGCGGTGTCGCTCTTCCACCAGGCATCGCGCGCGCCACGCACCCGCTCGATGCGGGCCGCGGCGAACTTCTGGATCGGCTGCTTGGACACCGGATCCCACGCCTTCGGCATCAGGTCGTTCACCGTCGTCCCGCCATCGAGCTCCCCGTAGTGGAAGGGGATGAAGATCACCCCGGGTGCGACGACGTCGCCGAGCTTTGCGGGCCCTTCGACACTCCCCCGCCTCGAGGTGACGCGCACGCGGTCGCCGTCGCCGATGCCTAACTCTGCGGCATCGGCCTCGTTCACCCCGATGAACGCGCGTGGCGCCGCGTCGGCGAGCAGCGGTGCCTTCGCCGTCTTGGTCCGGGTGTGCCAGTGGTACACCTGCCGGCCGGTGACCACGACCATCGGAAACTCCTCGTCGACGTCATCAACCGGTGCTTCGTATTCTCCAGCGAGAAGAAATGCCTTCCCTCGCGGGTCGACCTTCGCTTCATACTCGTGGTACGTGTGCTCGTGGCCGGTGCGAAGGTCCTTCTCGTAGCTCTCGGCGATCTCGACTTCGCTCGGGAAGTGATGGTCGGTGTAGAGCCGCATCGTGCCGTTAGGCGCCTTCTCGTTGCACGGCCACTGGACGCCGCCCCGCTCGCGCATCATCGCATACGTCATCCCCGAGTAGTCGGGGATCGTTCCCTTCGAGACCATTCGCCACTCCTCGAAGGCTTTCTCGGGGGTGCCGTAGCCGATCAACGGCTTGCCATCCTTGTCGGTGAGCTCCATCCGCCGCGCGAAGTCGACGAAGATGTCGAAGTCCGAGCGCGCCTCGCCGGGCGGGTCGACGACCTTCGGCAGGAAGTTCACCCGGCGCTCGGCGTTGGTCATGCACCCCGTCTTCTCTCCCCACATCGCCGCGGGCAGCACCACGTCGGCCAGCTGCGCGGTCTCGGTGTCGGCGAAGCAATCCTGGACGATCAGGAAGACTCCACGCAGCGCGTCGAGCTGCGTCACGCGGTCGGTCATGCTCACCGCCGGGTTGGTGCAGATGTTCCAGAGCACCTTGATGTCGCCCTTCTCGCACAGCTCGAAGATCTCCGGCGCCGAGACGGGCTTCTTGCCGAGCAGCTCGGCCGGGACGTTCCAGCGTTTCGCCAGGTCGTCCATGTGCTTCGCATCTTCCCAGTTGCGATAGGCGGGATAGGTCCCATCGGCGCCGGTCTCGCGCGTGCTCATCGAGCTCGGCTGCCCGGCGAACTGCATCGGCGCCGAGCCGGGCCGCCCGATCTTCCCCATCAGCAGGTGCATGCTGTTGAGCGTCGACGCAGCGAGCGTTGCCTGGTTGCTCTGATAGATCCCCTGCAGGCAGGTGCTCACCGTGCTCTTCGACATCCCGATCCACTCTGCGGCGCGCCGCAGCGCCGCCGCGGGGACACCGGTGATCCGCGCGACCCGCGCCGGCGTGTACTTCGAGACGGTCTCGCTGAACTGGTCGAAGTAGACGGTGTGCTTGTCGATGAACTTGCGATCGATCCAGCCGTTCTCGATCAGCTGCTGGCAGATGCCGTTGAGGAGCGCGACGTTCGTACCTGGCCGGAGCTGCAGGTGCAGGTCGGCGCCGGTGTCGACGCTGAAGGTGCGGCGCGGATCGATCACGATCACCTTCGGCTTCTTCGCCCCCGCCTTCGCCGCAAGGATGCGCATCCACAACACCGTGCTCTGCTCGGCCGCATTGTGCCCGACGAGCACGATGCACTCGGTCTCCTCGAAGTCAGCGAACGCCCCGGGCGGACCGTCGGCGCCGAAGCTTTCCATGAGCGAGGCCGCTGTCGTCGCGGTGCAGAGTCGGGTATTCGAGTCGATGGTCGACATTCCCAACCCACCGCGCGCGATCTTCCCGAGCGTGTAGTACTCCTCGAGCAGAAGCTGCCCGCTGTTGTAGATGCCGACGCCGAGCGGACCGTGGAGCGCGAGCGCCTCCGTGAAGCGCTCGACGACGAGCTCCATCGCATCGTCCCAGCTGGCGCGAAGGAGGCGGCTGCCCGAGCGGATGAGTGGATGGAGGGCGCGCGTCGGATGGCGGTTCGCGTACCACTGGTTCATCCCCTTTGGCCCGAGCCGTCCGAGCCCGACGGGGTGGTCGACGCGGCCGCGCACTCCGACGATCTGGTTCCCTGCGGTCGCGATCTCGAGCCCGCAGCCCATCGAGCAGATGCCACAGGTCGATGGCGTCCATCTATCGACGTCGATGGAATGTTCGACCTGGGCGAATTGGCGTTGGTCCATGTGCTCCCGCCGTGCATCTGGTCAGCCAGCGCGGCCGATCGGCCGTCGTCGCCTCTCCGCGCAATGGTCGTACCCGTCGGCGGTCGATGGCTCGCCCGGCGCGGCGGTCCCGAACCTGCCAGTGTCGGCAGCACACGGAAGCCAGCGAGCCATCATGCACATCGCCGCCATCGCGACCCTGCAATCCACGTCCAGTGTCTTCGGGGTTCACCTCGTCGGCATCGGGCCGATGACGGGGCGCAAGCTGCTGCTGACGCTCGGCTTCATCGCGGCGCTGTACGTGGTGAGCTATCTCGTGCGCTTCCTGTTGCGCATCGTCCTCCGCGATGCGTCAGGCGGTCGCGCCGCCTTCTGGTCGAGGCAGGGAGTGAAGCTGCTCACGGTGATCGTCCTCGTCGTCGGGGTCATCTCGATCTGGTTCGACGACCCGGGACGACTCGGCACCGCGGCAGGGCTGGTCACTGCCGGCATCGCCGTCGCACTGCAGCGGGTGGTCACCTCCTTCGCTGCCTACTTCATCATCCTTCGCGGACGGATCTACACGGTCGGTGACCGGATCACGATGGGCGGAGTCCGCGGCGACGTCGTCGCACTGGGCTTCATGCAGACGACGGTGATGGAGATGGGCGAGCCGCCCGCGGTGCAGGATGCTCCCCCGGCAGTGTGGGTTCACGCGCGACAGTACACGGGCCGCCTCGTCCGCGTGACGAACGACAAGATCTTCGACTCGCCGGTCTACAACTACACGCGCGTCTTCCCTTTCTTCTGGGAAGAGATCCATCTCCCGATCAGGTACAGCGACGACCGCGACCGCGTCGAGAAGCTGATGCTCGACGCCGCGCGCAAGCACACCGCACCGTACATCGACGACGCCCAAAAGGCCGCGCACGACCTTCACGAGGGGTACACCCTCCCCGAGGAAGTCGACCTCGGCCCGAGCGTCTACTACCGCCTCACCGACAACTGGCTCGAGCTCTCGGTGCGCTTCGTCGTCCCCGAGCGCGGGGTGCGCGGGATCAAGGACGCGATGAGCCGCGACCTCCTGCGCGGGCTCGAGTCAGCCAACATCGGCCTCGCATCAGGCACCTACGAGATCGTCGGCTTCCCGCCGGTGCGAATCGAGGACGTGCGCACCGCGAGCGACAGAGCCGATCGTCCGGGGCCGACTCGGGGGTGAGGGTCGGAGGGCCGGGCTCGAGCCGAGTGGGCGAGATCATCTCGCCCCGTGTACCCCACAATGCATCTTGCTGCAGTCGTAATTGAACAGGAGTCACGGAGGGCACGGAGCGGTTTGGTAACTGCAGCATGTTCGGTCGGGTGCACCTGCCCGTAACAGCTTGGGGGCAAGCAGGCGAGATGGTCTCGCCCCGCTTGCCCCCAGGCAGTTCAGCTCCGGTGAGAAAATGCAAACGCTTCAGGGCCTTTACCAAACCGCTCCGTGCCCTCCGTGACTCCTGTTAACAATGCCGTTCAAACTCTTTTCGCGCCCCTCGCGTCCTCAGTACCCGACCGCGCCTCCGCTGCTTCGCGGCTCGGACATTCCTGCCCAGCCGTTAGGCACGCGCATGATGGAGTTCGCGTTGGCGAGGTGCCCGACGGCCTGCAGTTCGTAGCCCGCGGCACGGAGCGAGTCGGCGACGGCGGCGGTCATTCCGCTGTCCTCGTACATCAGGCGGTCCGGCCACGCCTGCTCGTGCAGCCTCGGCGCTGACATCGCCTCGGCGAGCGACATGCCGTTGTCGACGACGTTGAGCACGAGCTGCACCGTCGTCGTCGTGATCGTCGGGCCGCCGGCGGCGCCGGCGACCAGGAGGACGCGTCCGTCGCGGCCGAGGAGGATGCTCGGAGTCATCGAGCTGAGCATCCGCTTGCCGGGCGCGATGGCGTTCGCCTCGCCCTGCACCAGCCCGAACATGTTCGGCACCCCGGGCTGCGCCGCGAAGTCGTCCATCTCGTTGTTGAGGAAGAACCCCGCTCCACCGACGTAGGCGCCGCCGCCAAAGCCGCCGTTCAGCGTGGTCGTCGTCGATACCGCGTTCCCCTTTCCGTCAACGACCGAATAGTGCGTCGTCTGCGTCGACTCCTTTCGTGCGACGCCGGCGAACACCGGCGTCTTCGACGCCAGCGTCGGGTCGATCGTCCGCCAGAGGGAGTCTGCGTACTGCTTGCTCGTGAGCCGCTCGAGTGGCACCGGGACAAAGGCCGGATCGCCGAGGAGGGTGTTGCGATCGACGAAGGCGCGCCTGAACGCTTCGGTGACGTGGTGGTCGTACGCCGTGCTCCCGAAGGGGGGCAGCGGCGACCATTTCTCGAGGATGTTGAGCGTCTCGATCGCGGTGACGCCGCCGCTCGAGGAGGGCGGCATGGCGATGAGAGTGTCGCCGCGATATGTCCCGCGCACCGGCTCGCGCCACACCGCGCGATACTGCGCGAGATCCTGCTGCGTGATGATCCCGTGGTCGCGGCGCTGCTCGGCAGCGATGCTGTCTGCGACCTCGCCGGTGTAGAAGCCGGCCGGGCCCCGCTCGGCGATGATCGTCAGCGTCCGTGCGAGTGCGGGCTGGACGAGCCGCGTGCCGGCGGCGAGCGGCTTGCCGTTAGGCAGGAAGATCGCCGCCCCTTCGTATGGCCCGATCAGCTTCGCCGAGCTGGCGATCGACCGCTCGAGCGCATCGTCGACGACGAAGCCATCGCGCGCGAGACGGATGGCCGGAGCCATCACCTGGGCCAGCGACATCGTCCCGTACTTGTGCAGCGCCTCCGCCATCCCCGCCACCGAGCCGGGGACTCCCGACGCGAGGGCACCGATCCGGCTGCGATCGGTCAGCGTGCCCGTCGAGTCGAGGTACATGTTCCGCGTCGCGGCGAGGGGGGCGATCTCGCGATAGTCGATCGCCGCGGCGCGGCCATCGGCCATCCGGATGACCATGAATCCGCCGCCGCCGATGTTGCCGGCTGCCGGGAGGGTGACGGCGAGCGCGAAGCCGGTAGCGACCGCCGCGTCCACCGCGTTCCCGCCGCGGCGCATGATCTCGACCCCTGCCGCACTCGCCAGCGCGCTGTTGCTGGCCACCATGCCGTTAGGCGCGACCGTCGCCGACCGGCCGGCCCCGACCTGCCAGCCGGCCGGGATCCGTGGGGCGCTGGCGGCCGGCGACGGCGTGCCGCCGCCGGTCGTTCCCCGGCAGGCGACGGCGGCGAGGAGGGCCGCCGTCGCGATCGATGTCGTCTTCCTCACAGGCCCCACGAGATCCTGGCGTAGTAGAACGCGCCGTTGTAACCGAACGGCGAGAGCCCGCTGTAGACGAAGATGCCGCCGCTCGAATTCTGTGAGACGATCTTGTCCGGATAGGTGTTGAAGACGTTGTCGGCGCCGAGCGTCAGGTGCAGCCCGCGCATCATGCCTAACGATGCGGAGACGTCGGTGATCCACTTCGCGCCGAAGGTCTGGTCGTTGGCGGCCGCCGATGCCGTCGAGGTCACCGAGCCGAAGCGGGCCTCGGAGAGGACGAGGCCGAATGCCTTGTAGTCCCAGTTTCCCGTCAGGCGGAAGTTGTCGTGCGGCTGCGCATCCTCGGTCAGCCCGACCTGCGTCCGGTCGAAGAGCTGCGCCTGGAACGCCGAGAGCTGCGGCGGCGTGTTGGCGATGCGCGTGACGTGGGTGTAGTTGTGGTTGTAGCTGCCCGTGAAGCGCAGCGTCCCCGACGTGCCGAGCGACTTGCCGGTCTGCCCGACGAGGTCGAGCCCCTCGGTCCGCGTGTCCACCGCGTTGGTGAAGAAGCGGCCGCCGTTGACGCCGGTGTAGCCGGCATTCTGCAACATGGTCTGGATCGCCGCGCCGGTGAAGTTCCCGGAGAGGACGACGCGATCCTTGATCAGGATCTTGTAGTAGTCGGCGGTGAACGAGAAGTTCGTGCTCGGCTGCAGCGTCAGCCCGGCGCCGTAGTTCTGCGACTTCTCCGGCTTGAGCGGCTGCGCACCGAGCGCCTGCGCCTGGCCGCTGGTCACCGGGAAGGTGCGGATGTCGAACGGCTGGCTCGTCCCGCTGACGTTGATGAAGTTCGTCGACGTCGTCGAGAACCACTCCTGGCCTAACGATGGCGCACGGAAGCCGTTGCTGATCGAGCCGCGCAGCGCGTAGCCCTTCAGCGGCTCCCAGCGGGTCGCGAGCTTCCCGTCCGTCGTCGAGCCGAAGTCGCTGTAATGCTCGACGCGTCCGGCGACATCGACCATCCACGACGGAACGAGGTTCGTCGCGAGGTCGACGTAGCCCGCGTAGTTCGTGCGTGATGCGTTCGTCACGTCGCTTGGACGGAACCCGGGGAAGACCTGGGCGCCGATTGCCGCTCGGCCACCCGCGTTCGGCCCGTCGAGGATCGGCTGGCCGTAGTCCGCGTACGACTCGGGATCGCCGGCGCGGAGACCGTAATGATCGCGCCGGAACTCGCCGCCCCATGCCACGCTCAGCGGCTGCGCGAAGCCAATGTCGAAGCCACGCTGGATGTCGAGCGTCGTGGTCGACTGGTCGAAGATCATGGTGCCGGCGTAGAACGTCGTCGGGCTGGCCGCTCCCATCGACACGTTCGCGCTGTGGTTGACGTCATAGCGGAAGCTGTTGCGCCCGTAGACGGTGCCGAGGTCCCAGTCCCAGCTCGCCGCGTTCCCCTTGAGGCCGGCGGCCAGCGAGCCGTCCCAGATGTGGCTCTCGATCAGCGGGAGGAAACCGTTAGGGTAGATCGCCCGCACCGTCCGGTCGTCGAGCGGACGGCGGAAGAAGCCGGCCGCGAGCCCGTTCGAGAACGAGAGACCACCAAAGGCGTAGAACTGCGCCGTGCCCGCGAGCGGGATGCCGAGGTTGAACATCCCCGACCCGCCCTTGATCTTCGGATCGCCGACCCAGCTGTTGATCGGTGCCGGGTTGGCATTGCGCGGGTCGCCGGCGAAGTACTGCGTCCTGATGTCCGGCCCCGCGCGGTTCGTGCTGTCGCGGTTCCGCAGCTCACCGCTGACGTTGAGGAATCCGCTGCGCGGCATCGAGGTGCTGAAGCTCCCGTCCACCACTTCGCTCAGCCCGTCCGACTCCTTCGTACGTCCGACCTGTGCCGACAGCATGTTCGGCGCATCGGACTTGAGGATGATGTTGATGACGCCGGCGATCGCGTCCGACCCGTACTGCGCCGCCGCACCATCGCGCAGGATCTCGATGTGATCGATCGCGCTGGGCGGGATCGCGTTCAGGTCGACGGCCATCGAGCCGCGCCCGACGCTGCCGTTGATGTTGACGAGGGAGCTGTTGTGCCGGCGCTTGCCGTTGACGAGGACCAGCACCTGATCCGAGTTCAGCCCGCGGAGCGTCACCGGCCGGATGTGGTCCGTTCCATCGGTCACCGTCGGCCGCGGAAAGTTGACTGAAGGTGCGAGCAGCTCGAGAATCTGGCTCGTCTCGGTGCGTCCGCTCTGCCTGATCTCGGCGGCGGTGAAGACATCGACCGGCACCGGCGCCTCGACTGCCGTGCGGTTCGCCTGCCGCGTTCCAGTGACGACGACCTGGTCGAGCGACGTCAGTGCCGCCTTGAGCGTGAAGTCGTGCGTGGACATCTGGCCTTCGGCGATCGTGATGCTGTCGGTCGCCATCACATAGCCGACATAGCGCACGCGCAGCTGGAAGCGACCCGGGCTCGCCGTGAACCGGTAGCGGCCGTCGGCGTCGGTCATCGCTCCTACGCGTGTCGCGGCGAGGCTGACGTTCGCCCCCTGGATCGGGCGTCCGCTCGCGGCGTCAGTGACAGTCCCCGTGACCACTGTCAGCTGCTGCGCGGCGAGCGGCGCGGTGAGAACAAGGGCGGCAACGAACATCGCCGCGCGGCCGAGATGACTGCGGACATTCAAGTGCATCGTCCCCTCCGGAGGATTTCAAGCTGCGAGCGCATCACGCGATAAGCGCACGGGACCGCGAGGGGTTCCCGCGAGCGATCGCACCTACCCGTCTTTGCTAGGATGATGGACGTGCCGCTCGCGCGCAATGTCGTTGCGCGCGAGTGATGAGGCTCAGTCTTTTGCTCGAAAGTCCTCGGGGCGGTCCGGCTTCGCCGCGGCGAGGGCCTGCCGGACGCCTTCGGCACCGAGGTCGGTGCCGTACACCGGAGTGCCAGGCTGCTGGCGCCACGACTCGTCGAGCCCGCCGGCATCGACGCCGTCGAACCCCAGCTCGTCGAGCAGCTTGATGACGACGTCCTTGGCACGCCTGTCGTCGCCCGCCACCGGCAGCGCGATGCGACCCGCGGTTCCGGACACCCGCCCGCGCTCCATCAGGTGCTGCGCGTAGATGTTGTTGAACGCCTTCACGACCGGTCGCCCGATCTGCTGCGCGACCCAGCGGCTCTCGGTCGTCCCCGATTCGATCGCGTCGATCCGACCGTCGCGTTGCTGCGGATAGTAGTTGCCCGTGTCGACGATGACGGTGCTGTCCGGTACCCCGACGAAGAAATCCTTCGGGAGCTCGGCGACGTTCTTCTCCGGGATCGTCACGATCACGACCTCCTTGTTGCGCACCGCCTCGGTTGCGGTCACCGCACGCGCACCGCTTTCCCTGGCGAGCTTCGCCAACGTCTCCGGCCCGCGTGAGTTCGCGACCGAGACCTCATGACCGAGCCTGGCGAGCCGGCGGGTCAGCGTCCCGCCGATGTGCCCCGCGCCGATGATGCCGATCTTCATGGGGACTCCCTGTGAGGGGTTCATATGGAATGGCATCATCACCCACGGCGTGCAAGGGGACCCGGAGCACATGTCGATTTGCCGCCCGCCCGTTCGACGTGTAAGTAGAGCCGAGAAGATTGCCCGCCGAATGCGCTGGCCTCGACGCTCCGACTTCAACTCGAACCCTGGGGAATCCGACGATGCGTTTCATGATCCTGGTCAAGGCGAGCAAGGACTCCGAGGCTGGCATCCTGCCGAGCGCCGAGCTCCTGACGGCGATGGGCAACTTCAACGAGCAGCTCATCAAGGCGGGCGTGATGGTCGCTGGCGAGGGGCTGCAGTCGAGCGCGAAGGGCGCGCGCGTCCGCTTCTCCGGCAACAAGCGCACGGTGATCGACGGTCCCTTCGCCGAGACGAAGGAGCTCATCGCGGGCTTCTGGATCTTCCAGGTGAAGTCGAAGGAAGAGGCGATCGAGTGGGTGAAGCGCGCGCCGAACCCGATGCCTGGCGAATCGGAGATCGAGATCCGGCAGATCATGGAGGCCGAGGATTTCGGCGACCTGGCGCAGCAGGTGCCGGAGGTCTTCGAGAAGGAGAAGCAGTTTCGCGACGCCGACGCCGCAAAGCGGGGCGCGAAGAAGTAGCGCGCCTCGCACGATGATCGAGCCCGTGAGCGCCGGCGACAGCGATCGCTCGGCGCTCCGGGTTGCACGCGGCACCGACCATCCACTAATTGGTCGGCGTGTCAGCGCCCGACGTTCACCGCACAATAGACGCGGTCTGGAGAATCGAGTCGGCGAAGCTCATCGCCGGACTCGCGCGAATGGTACGCGACGTCGGCCTCGCCGAGGATCTCGCGCAGGACGCGCTCGTCGCCGCGCTCGAGCAGTGGCCAGGGTCGGGGGTGCCTGACAATCCCGGTGCCTGGCTGATGACGACGGCGAAGCGCCGCGCGATCGACCGCATGCGCCGCGACAAGCTCGCCGCGCGCAAGCACGAGCAACTCGGCCGCGAGCTCGACTCCCGGCAGGAGAGCGCGGTCCACGATCTCGACGCCGCGCTCGACGACGACATCGGCGACGACCTCCTTCGCCTCATCTTCACCGCCTGTCATCCCGTGCTCTCGACCGAGGCACGCGTCGCGCTCACCCTGCGCCTCCTCGGCGGCCTGACTACCGACGAGATCGCGCGCGCCTTCCTCGTACCCGAGCCGACGATCGCGCAACGGATCGTCCGCGCCAAGCGCTCGCTCAGCGAAGCGCGCGCGACGATCGAAGTTCCGCGCGGCGCCGAGTTCACCGCGCGGCTGTCGTCGGTGCTGCAGGTGATCTACCTCGTGTTCAACGAGGGCTACTCCGCGACCGCCGGCGACGACTGGATGCGCCCCGCCCTCTGCGAAGATGCGCTGCGGTTAGGCAGGATCCTCGCCGAGCTGGTTCCGGGTGAGGCAGAAGTGCACGGCCTCGTCGCCCTGATGGAGCTTCAGGCCTCCCGCGCCCATGCCCGCGTCGGCCCGGGGGGTGAGCCAATCCTCCTCCTCGACCAGAACCGTTCCCGCTGGGACCATCTCCTCATCGCCCGCGGCCACGCCGCCCTCGACCGCGCGCGCGCGTCAGGCAGCAATCCCGGTCCGTACGCACTGCAGGCCGCGATCGCCGCCTGCCACGCCCGCGCCCTCGATCCCGCCGACACCGACTGGCGCCGAATCGCGTCGCTCTACGGCGAGCTCGCCGCTCTCACCCCCTCACCCATCATCGAGCTCAATCGCGCCGTCGCGATCGGCATGGCCGATGGCCCAGCCGCCGCGCTTCCGCTCGTCGACGCACTGATGAGCGAACCCGCCCTGCGCAGCTACCACCTGCTCCCCGCCGTTCGAGGCGACCTGCTCGCTCGACTCGGGAGGAAGGCAGAAGCGCGCGCGGAGTTCGAACGGGCGGCAGGGATGACGCGAAACGCGAGGGAGAGGGAGGTACTACTACGCAAGGCGAGAGAGGGGGGGTGAGTTGTCGCTCCTGGTTCCTGGTTCGTTCCTCGTTCGTTCCTCGTTCCTTGTTCGTTCCTTGTTCCTTGTTCTTCCTCGTTGTCACTCGTCACTCGGCACAACGAGGGACGTGGGGTGGGCGCAGTCGCCTAGGGCGACTGGCGCGACGAGGTACGGCAGGAACGTGGAAACGGTGACCAGGAACGAGGAAGAAAGGAGTGGCGCCCTTGTCCGGAGTGGCGTACCCCGGCACGTGGGACGTGGGGGTACGAGGGATCAAGGACGTGGAAGTACGAGGAACAAGGGACGAGGAACGACGAGGAACGACGTACAACGAGGGACACGGCCCTTGCCACGTTCCACGTCCCATGTACCCCCTCGTTCCATGTGCCGGAGTACGCCACCCAGGTCAATGGCGCCATTCCATCTTCCCTCGTTCCCCGTCACCGTTTCCACGTCCCTGCCCTGCCTCGTCGCGCCAGCGACCTGAGGTCGC
>Ga0308176_10001587_pt1 | contig 14302 bp, 10 predicted proteins | sample PhyCR2_3_FD_203890 | JGI IMG/M metagenome (GOLD analysis project Ga0308176, IMG submission 203890) | Soil microbial communities from UC Gill Tract Community Farm, Albany, California, United States - DLSLS.C.R2 | ecosystem: Environmental > Terrestrial > Soil > Agricultural land | place: USA...
CTCACCCGACCTGCCGCTGGCCGCGGAGGCCTGGCGCTGGCTGGCGGAGACCGAGCTGCTCGCGCCCGATCTGGACGCGGTGCCGGGCGGCGCCGCGGTGTCCGGCGAGGACGACGGACCCAAGGTGTGGACCCCCGCCTGGCGGCTCGGACTACCCCTCGGCCATCTCGCCATCCACCTGTTCTGAGGCCCCGGCGCCGCCCTGACCTCCTCGATGGCGGGTTCTCGAGGTTTTCCGAAAATCGCACCAATCCGCGGGGCGGGCCGCTCCGAATCTCTTGGTCACGATTCGGTGTGCGCCTTGAGTGATTCGGTTGTCGGGTGCGTACGGATGGGAGCACGGAGTAACCCCACCCGCACCCATCGGCACGAGGATTCGGCATGAGGTCCCTGGAAAGGCATCGCGACGTCGGCGCGTACGCGCTCGGCGTGCTGGACGAGGCGGAGGCCTTCCGCTTCGAGGACCACCTCATGGAGTGCCCCCGGTGCGCGGCACAGGTGACCGAATTCGGTCCCGCGGCACGGCAGTTGATGCTGTACCGCCGGGCCACGCCGCGCTACGTGCACCCCGTGGCCCAGCCCGGTCCCCGGCTGCTGGACCGGCTCCTGGGCGAGCTGGCGCTCCGGCACCGCGCCCGGCGCCGCCGCTTCCTGTACGGCCTGGCGGCCTCGGTGGTGCTGGCGGTGGCCGGGCCGGGGGTCGTACTGCACTCCGCACACGGGGATCCGGCCGCCCGGGTGACCGCGGCGACCGATCCGGGCACCGGGGTGTGGGCGCAGGTGACCACGGAGGACGGGGACCTGGGCAGCCGGATGCGGCTGGACGTGAAGGACGGCTCGGGGCCGCACTCCTGCCGGCTCGTGGTCGTCGGCCGCGACGGCTCGGAGCAGACGGTCTCCGGCTGGACCGTGGGCACCCACGACAGCGGAACGACCACGACCATGGCCGGCTCCTCGATGCATCCGGAGCAGATCGCCCGCTACGACGTGCGCACCACCGACGGACAGCCGCTGGTGTCGCTCACGCCCCGCTAGTGCCGCGACCGGAAAGGTTGACGGGCTCGCGACGCCCGGCACACCTTTCCGGCCACAGCACGGACAGCCGTCCCGGCGACGGCCGGCACCCCCCTCGGCGAGCGGACCGCCTCATTTCAGCAGCCGGGAGAGCCTGCGGTCGGCCAGTGGCTTGCCGCCCGTCTGGCAGGTCGGGCAGTACTGGAGCGAGGAGTCGCTGAAGGACACCTCCCGAATGGTGTCGCCGCAGACCGGGCAGGGCTCACCGGTGCGGCCGTGGACCCGCAGACCGCTCTTCTTCTCCGCCTTCAGCCGTCCCGCGGCAAGGCCGCGCGAGCGCTCGACCGCCTCGGTGAGGGTGCCGCGCAGGGCCTCGTGGAGCCGCCCGTTCTCCTCCGGGGTCAGGGACGCGGCGAGCTTGAACGGGGACATCTTCGCGGCGTGCAGGATCTCGTCGCTGTAGGCGTTGCCGACGCCCGCGATCAGGGACTGGTCCCGCAGCGCGCCCTTAAGCCGCCGTCTCTCGTCCTTCAGCAGGGCGGCGAGACGGTCCGCGTCGAAGTCCGCGGCGAGCGGGTCGGGGCCGAGCCGGGCGACGCCCGGGACCTCCTCCGGATCGTGGACCACGTACACCGCGAGCCGCTTCTGGGTGCCCGCCTCGGTGAGGTCGAAGCCCTCGCCCGTCTCCAGTGCGACGCGCAGCGCGAGCGGGCCCTTGCCGGGCCGGGGCGGACCGTCGGGCAGCCGGTCCCGCCACTGCAGCCAGCCCGCGCGGGCCAGGTGGGTCACCAGGTGCAGCCCGTCGCTCGTCGCCAGGTCGAGGAACTTGCCGTGCCGCCGCACGGCGGTGACCTCGCTGTTCTCGATCGCGGTGACCGGGGGGTCGTACGTCTTCAGGACGCTGATGGCGACCGGCAGCACCCGCACCACCCGTCGGCCGACCAGGTGCTCGGTGAGGAAGTCCTTCAGCGCTTCTACCTCGGGCAGTTCCGGCATGATTCCAGAGTGCCATTCGGCACCGACAACGCCTCGCCGGTCACGCGGCCGGCCGCCGCGGCACCTGGAACTCGCTCCACACGGCCTTGCCGCCGCCGCGCGCCTCCACGCCCCAGACGTCGGCGAGCCGGTCGACGAGGAGCAGCCCGCGGCCGGAGACGCCGTTCTCCCCCGCGTCGCGGCGGCGCGGCAGAGCACTGGAGGAGTCCTCGACCTCGACCCGCAGCCGCCGGTCACTGCCCTCGAGGACCCGCAGGGTGACGATGGCGGCGCCCTCGGTGTGCATCAGCGCGTTGGTGATCAGTTCGTCGGCGACCAGTTCGATCTCGTCGGCCCGGTCCCGTGCGCCCCAGCCGCGGACGGCGGCGCGGATCAGGTGCCGGGCCTGGGTGAGCGCCTCGGGGTCGCCGGGCGCCACGTGCTGCTGGAACCGGCCGCCGGCCCGTGGGGCCTCCAGGGCGCGGCGGCGCAGCAGGAGCAGGGCCACGTCGTCGTCGCCGCCGCGTTCCTCGGCCGCCGCTATCAGCCGGTTGGCCAGCGCGCGCACGTCCTCGGGACCCTCGGCGATGAGGTCCGTCAGGGCGCGCACGCCGTCGTCGAGATCGGTGCCGGGCTGCTCGACGAGCCCGTCGGTGCACAGCAGCAGGGTGTCGCCGGGATCGAGTTCGAGCGTGGAGACGGGGTACTCCAGCCGGCCGAACTCGGCGGACAGCCCGAGCGGCAGACCGCCCTCGACCGGGACACGACGACAGCTGCCGTCGGCGTGCCGGACCAGCGGGTCGATGTGCCCGGCGCGGACCACCTGGACGACCCCGGTGGACAGGTCGGCCTCGGCGTACAGGCAGGTGGCGAAGCGGTCGGTGTCGAGTTCGCGCAGGAAGACGGAGGCGCGGGCCATGACGGTGGCCGGGGTGTGGCCCTCGGCGGCGTAGGCGCGCAGCACGATCCGCAGCTGGCCCATCACGGCGGCCGCGTGGGTGTCGTGGCCCTGGACGTCGCCGATGACCGCGCCGACCCGGCCTCCCCCAGGGGAGGTACCCCCAGGCAGCGGGATCAGGTCGTACCAGTCGCCGCCGATGTCCCGGCCCAGGGTGCCGCCGACGACGGCGGCGCGGTAGCGGACGGCGACGTCGGCGCCGCGCACGCTGGGGATGGTGCGGGGCAGCATGGCCTGCTGCAGGCCCTGGGCGAGGTCCTTCTCCTGCTCGTAGAGCATGGCCCGCTGCAGGCTCTGCGCGATGCTGCTGCCGAGGGCGACGAGCACGTTGCGCTCCTCCGGGGAGAACCCGCGCCGGTCGTCGTAGAGCAGACCCATCGCGCCGATCGGGCGGGCCTGGGCGATCAGCGGCAGATAGGCGGCCGAGGAGATCCGCAGGTCGGTGATGTGCGGCCACAGCAGCGGGAAGCGTTCGGCGAACTCCTCCGGCGACTCGATGAAGCACGGGCTGAGGGTCCGCACCGCCTCGCTCATCGGATACGGCTCGTCTATACGGGTGACCCGGGTGCCGGGTACGAAGCTGCCCGCGGGGCCCTCGGCGACCAGCCGGATGCGGCCCGCCTCGACCAGCCCGAGGACCAGGCTTCTGGAGCCGAGCAGGGTCAGCCCGTGGGTGTCGGTGACGACGTCGATGACGTCCCGCACGGTGCGGGCGTGGGCGAGGGCGGCGGTGGCGACCTGGACGACGTTGGTCTGCGCGCGCCGCGCGGCGTCCAGGGCGGCGGCGTCCTGGCGGCTCGCGCTCTCGCTGAGCTCCTCGGTGGCGTCCCGGACGATCCCGATGATCCGGCGCGGACGGCCGGTCCCGTCCCGCCGTATGTAGCCCTGGGTGTGGGTCCACCGCAGGCTGCCGTCACGGCGGCGGACACGGAAGTACGCGCCGTAGTTCTCCCGGCCGTCCTTGATGGCCAGGGCCACCAGCGCGTCCAGGCGGTGTGCCTCGGCGGTGGGCACCCGTACGGAGAGGGTCTCGGGGCGGCCGTCGTACTCGTCGGGGCGCAGGTCGAAGATCTCGTGCGCCTGGGCGTCCATGCTGAACAGACCGGTGTCCAGGTCCCAGTCGAAGCTGCCCATGTTGTTGAGCGCCAGGATCGGGTCCGGGTGGGCGGGCCAGTCCGCCGGGAGACACAGGGCGCTCGCTCCCCGATCAGCCATGGGCCCACCCTGCCAGCATTCGCCCGATTCTTCGAGTGGGGGTCCGCCTACCCGTCTCACCCGGCCGTGTTACGCAGGCGGATGCGTGCGGTACACGGTGTGACGGGCCTTCCCGCGCCACTGGGCACCCTTGTCGCGGTGGCCACGACCCTGGCAGGAGCGCAGTTGTGGACTGGTTCACCGCACCCGACTACTGGCTGAGCAGGCTGGTCCTTCAGCGGGCCCTGGCCGGTGTGTACCTCGTCGCGTTCCTGGTGGCCGCCCGGCAGTTCCGGGCCCTGCTGGGCGAGCGCGGCATGCTGCCGATCCCCCGCTTCACCGTGCGGGTGCCGTTCAGGCGGGCGCCCAGCGTGTTCCATCTGCACTACTCGGACCGCTTCTTCGCGGCCGTCGCCTGGGCGGGCTGCGCGGTGTCGGCGGCCCTGCTCGCCGGGGTGGACTCGGCTCTGCCGCTGTGGGGCGGCATCCTGCTGTGGCTGGTGCCGTGGGCGCTGTACCTGTCGATCGTCAACGTGGGGCAGACCTGGTACTCGTTCGGCTGGGAGTCACTGCTGCTGGAGACCGGCTTCCTCGCCGCCTTCCTCGGCAACGACGAGGTCGCGCCACCCGTGGTCGTGCTGTTCCTGCTGCGCTGGATCCTGTTCCGGGTCGAGTTCGGGGCCGGGCTGATCAAGCTCCGGGGCGACGCGTGCTGGCGCAAGCTGACCTGTCTGGACTACCACCACGAGACCCAGCCGATGCCGGGTCCGCTGAGCTGGTTCTTCCACCATCTGCCGAAGCCGCTGCACCGCGTGGAGGTGGCCGCCAACCACCTCACCCAGCTCGCGGTGCCCTTCCTGCTCTTCACCCCCCAGCCGGTCGCCTCCGCCGCCGCCGCGCTGATGATCGTCACCCAGCTGTGGCTGGTGCTGTCCGGGAACTTCTCCTGGCTGAACTGGATCACCATCGTCCTGGCGCTGTCCGCGCTGCGGCTGCCGGCGACGGCGCCGTCCGTGCCCCCGGCCCCGCTCTGGTACGAGGTCGTGGTCCTGGCCGTCGCCGCGCTGCTGCTGTTCCTCAGCTACCACCCGGTGGTGAACATGGTCTCCCGGCGCCAGGTCATGAACCGGTCCTTCGACCCGCTGCACCTGGTGAACACCTACGGCGCGTTCGGCAGCGTCAGCCGGGTCCGGTACGAGGTGGTGGTCGAGGGCACGCTGGACGACGTGCCGAGGGAGGACTCGCGGTGGCTGGAGTACGAGTTCAGGGGCAAACCCGGCGACCCACGGCACTGGCCGCGCCTCTTCGCGCCCTACCATCTGCGCCTGGACTGGCTGATGTGGTTCGCCGCGCTGTCCCCGGGCTACGCCGGCGACTGGTTCGGCCCGCTGGTGGAACGGCTGCTGGAGAACGACCGAGACACCCTGCGGCTGCTGCGCCGCTCCCCCTTCCCCCGGGACACCCCGCCCCGGTTCGTCCGGGCCCGCCTCTTCCGCTACCGCTACACCACTTGGCGGGAACTGCGGGCGACCGGGGCGTGCTGGGAGCGGACGTTCGTACGGGAGTACCTGCCGCCGACGCGGCTCGCGGGGGCGGCACACAGGTCCCAGGGGTGACTCAGAGGCCGTAGACGCGGCGGGCGGTGCCCTCGTACACGGCCGTGCGCTCCGCAGGGGCGAGTTCCCGCGCCGTCTCGCACACCCGGGCGTAGCCGGCCGCGAGGGTGCACACCGGCCAGTCGGAGCCGAACATCAGCCGGCCGGGCCCGAAGGCGTCCAGGGCGGCATCGGTGTACGGGCGCAGGTCGTCGGGCGTCCAGGAGGCGGGGGCGGCCTCGGTGACCAGGCCGGAGAGTTTGGCGACGGTGTTGGGCAGCGCGGCCAGGTCGCGCAGGGACGTCGCCCAGGGCTCGCGCTCCCCGGCGGCGATGCCTCAGCCCGGCGAAGTCGCTCATGCCGCCTGTCCCTCCCGGGTCTCGGGGCCGGCGGACCAGAAGGTGCCGCCGGGACAGGTGTACCGCGCGATGGACTCCGGGCGCATGGCCGCGCAGAAGCCGGGCGCGGTGGGGGCCGTGTAGTGGCCGGCACGGATCACCACCGGGGTGAGGAAGTGCTCGTGGAGGTGGTGGTCGACGTACTCGATGACCCGGTTCTCGGTGGTGCCGGACACCGCCAGGTAGTCGAACATCGACAGGTACTGGACGAGTTCGCACAGGCCGACCCCGCCGGCGTGCGGGCAGACCGGCACGCCGAACTTCGCGGCGAGCAGCAGGACGGCGAGGTTCTCGTTGACCCCGCCGACGCGGGCCGCGTCGATCTGCACGATGTCCACGGCGCCGGCCTGGAGCAGTTGCTTGAACACCACGCGGTTGTGGGCGTGTTCGCCGGTGGCGACCTTGACCGGTGCCACCGCGCGGCGGACGGCCGCGTGCCCGAGGATGTCGTCGGGACTGGTGGGCTCCTCGATCCAGTGGGGGGCGCGAACTCGCCGAGCGCCCTGGTCCAGCGGATCGCCTCGTCCACGCTCCAGCGCTGGTTGGCGTCGAGGGCGAGGCGCACCTCGGGGCCGACGGCCGCGCGGGCGACCCGGCAGCGCCGTATGTCGTCCTCGAGGTCGGCGCCCACCTTGAGCTTGATCTGCCGGAATCCGTCGGCGACCGCCCGGACGGCGAGCCGGCTGAGCCTGTCGTCGTCGTAGCCGAGCCAGCCAGGGGAGGTCGTGCAGGCCGGGTAGCCGCGCTCCAGCAGGCGGGCCCGGCGGCCGGCGGCGCCCTGTCCGCCGCGCCGGAGCAGGTCGAGGGCCTCCTCGGGGGTGAGCGCGTCGGTGATGTAACGGAAGTCGATCTGGCCGACCAGCCATTCAGGTTCGGCGTCGGCGAGCAACTGCCACAGCGGCTTGCCGGCCCGCCGGGCGGCGAGGTCCCGGACGGCGTTCACGACGGCGCCGATCGCCATGTGCATCACCCCCTTCTCGGGGCCGAGCCAGCGCAGTTGACTGTCGGCGACCAGGTCCCGGTAGAGCGAGCCGGGATCCGCGCACAGTGCTTCCACCCCGCGGCCGAGGACATGGCCGCGCAGTGCGTCGATGGCGGCGACCTGGACGTCGTTGCCCCGCCCGATGGTGAAGGCGAACCCGTGGCCCTCGTGCCCGTCGGCGGCATCGGTGCGCAGCACGACGTTGGCCGCCGAGTAGTCGGGGTCCGCTTTCATGGCGTCGGAGCCGTCCAGCTCGCGCGAGGTGGGAAATCGGATGTCGTAGGTGTCGACCGCTGAGACGCGCGCGGGGGCCCGGGACACTGAAGTCCTTTCCGTCATGGGGCGGATGCCTCGACATTTATCAGACCACTCCGGGGCCGGAACACCCTCCGGACGCTCTTTCCTTCATCCGCCGCGTGTATTGGTCCGACCACCGTGCTGGCTAGACTGCGACGCACCAGCGACGGGAGATTCGGTGTGGACGAGGCGGCCCCGCAGAAGGGCACGGTGACCCAGCGCGCCATCGAGCGGATCAAGGTGATGATCACCGAGGGCTCGTTGGAGCCGGGCCAGCGGCTGCCCACCGAGCGCGACCTCGCGGCTCGACTGGGCATCTCCCGCAGCTCGATGCGCGAGGCGATCCGCGCGCTGACGGTCATGGGCGTGCTGGAGGCCCGGCACGGCAGCGGCATCTACGTCACCGCGCTGGAGGCCGGCGACCTGCTGGCGACCTTCGGCGTCGTCGCCGACCTGTCCCGCGGGCCGCGGCTGGTGGAGCTGCTGGAGGTGCGCCGGATCCTGGAGTCGGCGGCCACCGCGCTCGCCGCGGCCCGCATCACCGACGATCAACTGGGCTGTTTGGGCGAACACCTGACGGCGATGAGCACCACCGACGACCCCGACGAGATGCTCGCCCACGACCTGGCCTTCCATCGCGGGATCGCGACGGCGGCGGGCAACGAAACGATGGCCGCCATCCTGGAGGGCCTGTCCTCCCACACCTTCCGGGCCCGCGCCCGGCGCGGCTACCAGGAGGAGGGCGCCATCGTCCGCACCCGCCGCGAACACGCCGCCATCCACCGCGCCCTGGCCGCCCGCGACCCGGAGGCGGCCCGCGCGGCGGCGGCCGCGCACGTGGGCGAGGTCGAGGAGTGGCTGCGGGCCGGACTCGGTTCGTGAGCCGGAGCACCGCGGCCGAACCGTCCCCCGGACCAGCGGCCCGAGGGGCGCGCCAAGCGCCCGCCGAGCCGCGGTGACCCGAGGCGCCTGCTCAGCGCCTGCTCAGCCGCAGCGTCATCAGCTCGAACGGCCGCAGCCGCACGGTGATCCGGTCGCCGTCCCGGTCCGGGGCGGGCGTCTCGACGGTGGGGCGTTCCAGGAGGTCCGTCGCCGTGACGCCGGTGACCTCGAAGCCGGCGGTGAGGGTGGCGCGGGCCCGCCCTCCGTGGGCCTCGTGGAAGCGGACCACGACATCGCCGCTGCCGTCGTCGGCCAGCTTCACGGCCGTGACCACGACCGCGTCGTCGTCCACCGTGACCAGCGGGGCGACCTCGTGGGCGCCGGTGACGCGCCGCTCCGGCAGGTTGATCCGCCAGCCCTCGCGGACCGCGTCCGCGATCCCGGCGCCGGGGATCAGGGCGTGCCGGAAGCGGTGGACGCCCTGGTCGGTCTCGGGGTCGGGGAAGCGCGGGGCCCGCAGGAGGGAGGCGCGGACCGTGGTCGTCGTACCGCGGTCACCGTCGGTGCGGACCGTGCGGGTCACGTCGTGGCCGTACGTCGAGTCGTTCACCAGCGCCACGCCCCAGCCGGGTTCCTCCAGGTGGACGAAGCGGTGATTGCAGGCCTCGAACTTGGCGGCCTCCCATGAGGTGTTGGTGTGCGTGGGCCGGTGGGCATGCCCGAACTGGGTCTCGGACGCGTACCGTTCGGCGTGCAGGTCGAGCGGGAAGGCCAGCTTCAGGAACTTCTCCGTCTCGTGCCAGTCGACCTCGGTGTCGATCACCAGCCGTCGCTCCCCCGGCGACAGCGACAGCATCTGCGTGACCCGCGAGGCCCCGAAGGACCGCACGACACGCACCGAGGCGCCGTCCTCGTCCGCCGTCACCGAGTCGGCGTCCGTGAGGTCCGTGACCGTGTTCCGGTAGAACTCGTCGACGTCCCAGGCGTCCCACATGTTCGGGAAGTCGGGATGCAGCTGGAGCAGGTTCGCCGCGCGGCCGGGGGCGACGGTCTCGCGGCCGGCCTCGATGTCGTACGCGGAGACGACCAGGCCGCGGGCGTCGATCCCGATCCGCAGCAGGCCGTTGTCCAGCACGTGCCCGCCGTCCGGGCGCGGCGCGAGCGTCGTGGTGCCCTCCGTCCGGGCGGTCGCCGCCCCCGCGGCCGGGACGCCGGCACGGGCGTGCGGGGCGGCGTTGAACACCAGGGGCGTCGTCCCCTCGCCCGCCAGCGCGCGCTGCGCGGCGTCGATGATCCCGGTCAGCTCGGCGGCCACCCGCTCGTACGTCGCCCGGGCCTCGCGGTGCACCCAGGCGATGGAGGAGCCCGGGAGGATGTCGTGGAACTGGTGCAGCAGGACCGTCTTCCAGATCCGGTCCAGCTCTTCGTAGGGGTAGGGGAATCCGGTGCGGACCGCCGCGGTGGCCGCCCACAGTTCGGCCTCGCGCAGCAGGTGCTCGCTGCGACGGTTGCCCTGTTTGGTCCTGGCCTGGCTGGTGAGGGTGGCGCGGTGGAGCTCGAGGTAGAGCTCGCCGACCCAGACGGGCGGTTCGGGATACTCGGCCTCAGCCTTCTCGAAGAACGTCCGGGGCGTCTCCCAGACGACGGTGGCGGAGCCCTCCAGGTCGCGCAGCCGGGCCGCCTTGGCGACCATCTCGCGGGTGGTGCCGCCGCCTCCGTCGCCCCAGCCGGTGGGCGCCAGGGAGTGCCGGGCCCTGCCCTTCTCCTTGAAGTTCCGTGCCGCGTGGGCGATCTCGCCGCCCCGCATCGAGCAGTTGTAGGTGTCGACCGGCGGGAAGTGCGTGAAGATCCGGGTGCCGTCGATGCCCTCCCAGTGGAAGGTGTGGTGCGGGAACGTGTTCGTCCGCGACCAGGAGATCTTCTGGGTCAGCAGCCACTTGGACCCGGCCGCCCGGATGATCTGCGGGAGCCCGGCGGCGAAGCCGAAGGTGTCGGGCAGCCAGGCCTCCTCGTTCTCGATGCCGAACTCGTCGAGGAAGAAGCGCTTGCCGTGCACGAACTGCCGGGCCATCGCCTCCGATCCGGGCATGTTGGTGTCCGACTCGACCCACATCCCGCCGGCCGGCACGAACCGCCCCTCCGCCACGGCCTTGCGCACCCGCGCCCACACCTCGGGCCGGTGCTCCTTCACCCACGCCCACTGCTGGGCCTGGGACATGGCGAAGACGAACTCCGGCTCGTCCTCGATCAGCGCGGTCATGTTGGCGGTCGTACGGGCCACCTTGCGCACGGTCTCCCGCAGCGGCCACAGCCACGCCGAGTCGATGTGCGCGTGCCCGACGGCGCTGATCCGGTGGGCGGAGGGGACGGCCGGAGCGGCCAGCACGCCGGCGAGCCGGGCTCGCGCGCGCTCCGCGGTGCCGTTCACGTCCTGGAGGTCGACCAGGTCCAGGGCCCCGTCGACGGCGCGCAGGATGTCGTGCCGGCGGGCGGAGTCCTCCGGCAGCTCGGCCATCAGCTCGCCCAGCACCTCCAGATCCAGCACCAGCCGCCACACGGTCTCGTCGAACACGGCGAGGTCCATGCGGGTGAGCGTGTACTGCGGCTCGTGACCGGCGGTGTCCTTGTCGCCGAGTCGGGTGGGCCGGAAGGGGTGGTAGTCGAGGATGACCGGGTTGGAGGCGGCCTCGATGTGCAGGCACACCTCCTCCCCGCCCTCCACGGGAGCCCCGATCCGCACCCACTGGTTGCGCGGGTTGAGGCCCTTCACCGGGGTGCCGTCGGGCCGGTAGACCAGGCCCTCGCACTGGAAGCCGGGCATGTTCTCGTCGAAGCCGAGGTCGAGCAGGGCCTCGACGGTCCGGCCCGCCCAGTCCTCGGGGACGGTCCCGGTCACCCGGAACCAGCTGGTGCCCCAGGGCGCACCCCACCGGGCACCCACCTCGATCGGCTCGGGCTCGGCCGCGAGCCCCTCCGCGACCGGCACGGGCTCGCCGGGCGCGTGCCGGACGGCGACCCGCAGCGGCACGGACTCGGGGTACACGGCGGGGCGGACACGTTCGTCGAGGACGCGCCGGAGACGGGCTTCGACCAGGCTGCGGTCGTCATGCATGCGGGGTGCTCCCTGCTGGGTTCCGGGTGAGGGACACGGGCGGGTTACCAGGAGTGGGTGACGGTGACGGGTGCCGAGGCGTGGTACAGCTCCCCCACCGCCCGCAGTTCGAATCGCGCGGCCGTCTCGCCCGGTGCGGGTCGCAGGCCGGTGACGAAATGGGCGCGCTGGCAGGTGCCGCCGAGGAAGCGGCGGGTGCCGTCGGGCAGGAGACGGTGCAGTTCGTAGTGGCGGACCGGGACCCGGTGGGACGCGGCGTTCCAGGCGAGGCGCAGGTCGCCTCCGGTGGCGGCGGTGATCCGCAGACCGGCGGGTGCGGCCGGGGCCTCGACGGTGTCGGGTACGGCGATGCGGCCGAGCCGCCAGCGCACGGGGCCGCCGCCGGGTGCGGTCAGGCGCACTCCGAGGGCGTGGACCGTGCCGGACAGCCCGGTGAGCCGCACGGTCGCGGTCTGCCAGGTGTCGACCGGGTTGACGGGGTTGGCCGGGTTGACCGGGTTGACGGGGTTGACCCGGTTCACAGGGTTCACCGGGTTCACAGGCAGGTAGGTGTACGGCGGTGGCGCACCGGGGCCACCCGGTTCCGCCGTGGCGACGGCCAGCTCGACGTTCACATCTCCAGCCTCGGCCCGGTGCGTCAGCTCGACAACCGTGCCGGCGGTGATCGGCAACCGGGTCGCGTACAGGTCCAGCACCGCGGGCTCGTCGAGCTCGCCCGCCACCAGCACGCTGCTGCCGCCCCGCCACGCGTCGCCGAAATCGAGGGAGACGTCCGGGCGCCGCCCCGCCGTCCGCACCACCCACCGCCGCGACGGCAGCCGGTCCTGCAGGCCGAGGTGGTTCCAGGGCGCGTCCGACGTGACGGCACCCTCCTCGTACCAGCGCAGCCCGTGCCCGGTGTTGAACACGCTCGCGAACGGCACCGAGGTCACCGTCGACCGGTCCGCCACCGACACGGCCGGCGCCCGCCAGGGATCGGTGCCGTCCGGCCGCGCGGGATCCAGTGACCGCCCGGTCCAGAACCGGTCGTCGGCCGCGTGGAAGTCCTCGGGGGCCCGCCGGTCGGCGGGCAGGTGGTTGCGGGTCCACTCGGGCCGGTAGAGACCGATCGAGGTGATGTGCGCCTTCGTCGTCGGCACGATCGCGTCCCAGTTCACCGACGAGTCCGGCCCGTTCGACTCGACGTCGACGCCGGCCCACAACCCGTACGGATCGCGCCCCAGTCGCCCGGCCCGGGTGGCCGAGGCGGCGAGACCGCCCGCGCTCCACCGGAAGTCCACGAACATGGCGTCGGCGGCCTGGAAGAAGGCCTGGTTCCGGTCGTTCAGCGCGCCCTGCCAGCTGACCGTCCCGTCCACGGTCATCGCGTCGTACCAGGTCACCCGCTGCCCCTTCGCCGCCGCGAGCGCCTTCAGCTCGGTCACGAAGTCCAGCATCGCGGTGCCGAGGGCGGTGTTCCCGCCGCCCGTCTCGGCGTTCAGGAACCAGCCGTCGAAGCCGTACGCGGCCGCCACCGAGACGAGTTGCGCGGCGAGCGGATGACGCCCCGAGGCGTCCTTCTGGACCAGGTCGCGGGTCCACCGGAGCTGCCCGCCGTAGGCGGTGGGCGGCAGGAAGACGTTGCCGAGGACGGGCACGCCGTGCCGGTGGGCGGCGTCCACGATCGGCGCGTTCGGCGCCAGGATCAGCCCCTCCCCCGCCGAGCCGCCCCAGAACACCAGCTCGTCCAGGTAGGCCCAGTGGGTGAGGGCGTAGTAGTCGGCGGTGGGCGATCCCTGGGAGGGGTTGGCGGAGGTGGGCCCGAAGGAGACCAGGGCCTGGACGCGGGCCTGGCCGGAGCGGGCGCTGGTGTTGGCCGGGGCCGGCGTGAACCGGGCGGCGAGCGGCACCGACGCCGCGTTGAAGGCGAGGTCGGGGTCGTCGGCGGCGCGCCACGCCTTCAGGCTGCGCCAGGTGACGCCGGTGCCCGGGCTGCCGGAGGGCAGGGAGTCCGGGTACCAGTAGGAGGCGTACGGTGCGGTGGCGGCCCTGGTTCCCGGGGCGGCCAAAGCGGGGGCGGCCGGGAGCACGGCCGCGGCGGCGCCGGCGATCAGGACGGTGCGTCTGGTGGGGTGCACGAGCAAGTGCCTCCTTGTGGGATGGGGAGTACCTGGTCGGGAGTGACGACTTCGGTGATGCCGCGCGCGGCGAGGTGTTCCTTGTCGTCCGCGCGGGTGTCGAGGACGGTGGTGGGGCGGGCCCCGTCGGCGACGAGCCGGAAGAAGGCGTCGAAGACGGGCCCGCCGGGTGCGCATCGGGAGCGGCGGTCCGGGTCGGCGGGTACGACGAGGGCCGTGGTGCGCGCCGCCGGGTCGGTGCGGGGCCGGCGGGCGGCCTCGGCCAGCACGCGGGCGATGTCCTTGGGCCTGCGGTCGTTGGTGAACAGGCCGAGCCCGTATTCGAGTTCGGGGAAGTCGGCGAGGTCGCGCGAGACGTCGTAGGAGCACCACCAGCTGATGCCCCACAGGTCCGGGCAGTCCAGCGCGCCGGCCACGGTGGCCTCGGCGAATGCGGCGGCGTGCTCGGCGGGCACCAGGGGCGCCGGCGCCCCGACCTCCTGCAGCCAGACCGGCCGGTGCGGCTCCTCGGCCCAGGCCTTGCTCAGCTCGACCAGGTAGGCGGCGTGGTGCTCGGCGGGTACGGAGGTGCGGCCGTGGCGCTGCGCGGTGCCGTTGAACACCCAGGAGTGGACGGCGGTGACGGCACCGAGCCGGGCCGAGTGCCCGGGCGTGAAGGGCTGGTCGTCCTGGTACCAGGCGGCGTCGTACGAGGCGTGCAGATGGAGCCGGTCGGGGGCGCCCTCGGCGCAGGCGGCGAGCAGCGTGCTCAGCCACTGTTCGGCCTCCTGCGTCGTGA